>Ga0181569_10001096_pt1 | contig 21371 bp, 17 predicted proteins | sample 101ome_19_FD_132452 | JGI IMG/M metagenome (GOLD analysis project Ga0181569, IMG submission 132452) | Coastal salt marsh microbial communities from the Groves Creek Marsh, Skidaway Island, Georgia - 101405AT metaG (megahit assembly) | ecosystem: Environmental > Aquatic > Marine > Intertidal...
CCATAATTTCTGTGACAAAGCTGATTAGGCGAAAGCAGTCATTCATTCAAAATGCAGCGAATGGCTGTTTAGAGCCCAAAGTACAGAATGCTGCGTGATCTACGAACGGCTGCTTTGAACAACTTGAATTACGTCAGATCCCGCGGCGATCGCTGCGGACACACCTTCCGGCGAATCTTCTACGACCAAGGTCTTGGCTGCAGGAAACCCTAGTCTTTGAGCGGCATAGGCAAAGATGTTGGGCGCTGGTTTTGCTGGAAGACCATCTGAGACTGAGACAATGGTGGCGAAAAAATCAAGCAAATTGATCGCTTGCAAAGAAGCCATTGCGACCTCGATCTCCGCGTTTGTTCCGACGGCCATTGGATATGTTCCGGCCAAGGCACGAACGAGTTTACAGGTCTCGGCTATCGGCGATACCTCAGTGGTCGCGCTAATAAACGCGTCAATACTGTGCTGAGCAGCTAATGCAATGTCCAAATTCCCCGAATTTTCCACCGATAGGGCTGATAATATCGAGTATCGATCAAGACCTGTCCGCTGGTCGTACCAATCGCGATCCAAATCATATCCCTGAACACAAACAGCAGACTTAAGAGAATGGTAATGCGCCTCGCTGCTGTTGACTAGGGTACCGTCGCAGTCAAAAACCACCGCGCCATAGCCGCCTGCAATTATTTCGAAATACCATTCTTCCGATGCAATGTGTCGTTGCGTTCCAGCCGAAAACAAGATGCTATCCATAACGATGACAGACCCGATACTATGCCGCCACGAGACGTGCAAGATCTGCGTCAAGCTGAATAGCTACGGTGTCGCCTTGTGCAAAGGGTTTGTCTGTCACGCCGCTGATCACAAAAAGTGACCCGATTGCACTTTCTACCGTGTATTGGATTTCTTTGCCAAGGTAGGCCGCGTAGCTGACTTCGCCCTTGATCCCCGGCTGGTCGGACGTTGCAAGATGCAGATTATGCGGGCGCAGCACCAATTTGGCAGGACCTGTTTGCAGCCCACCGTCGCGGACTTTGTAGTTTTGATTTTCAAGGATCACATTAGCTTTGCCCTTCGATACGCTTTCGATACCGCAGTCTACAAGATTGGCATCCCCGATGAAGTCTGCGATAAATGCCGATTTTGGGGCATCGTAAAGATCGCTGGGCGATCCTTCCTGCGCGATCTCCGCGTTCTTCATAACGATGATGCGGTCTGAGACGGCCATCGCCTCTTCTTGGTCGTGGGTCACGTAAACCGCCGTGAGGCCAAGGCGCTGTTGGATTTGGCGAATTTCTTCGCGCACGTGGCGGCGCAGTTTAGCGTCTAGGTTTGACAAAGGCTCGTCCAACAAAAGAACTTCGGGTTCCAAAACAATCGCCCGTGCGACTGCTACGCGTTGTTGTTGGCCGCCTGATAGTTCGCTTGGTAACCGGTCACCAAAACCTGTGAGACCGACGAGATCCAGTCCATGCTCTGCTTTTTCAGCGGCCTCGGCTTTTGGCATGGATTTGACCTTAAGCCCGTAAGCTATGTTCTGATGAACTGTCATGTGCGGGAATAAGGCGTAGGATTGGAACACCATTGACACTTTGCGGTAGGTTGCTGTCAGGTGTGTGACCTCGATCCCTCCAATGTGGATTTTGCCGGCACTGGCCATCTCAAGCCCTGCGATCAGTCGCAGTGTGGTGGTCTTACCGCAACCCGATGGACCAAGCAGGGTCACAAGCTGGCCGGGGTCAATGGTCAGATCAAGGCTCTTAAGGGCCGTTACCTCGCCAAATTTTTTGACTACGCTTTCAAAGCGGACGGAACCAGGGGTAGATTTTGTCATGATTTTCTCCGAAGTTTGGCCTGGTTACAAGCCGCTGTTTGGACACGGTCGGTGCGGCGCAGGCGGCGCGAACCGACAAGAAGTTGAAGGAGTAGGATTACGGCTAGCATGGTGATGATCAGCACGGCTGAGTAAGCAATCGCAAGACCAAATTCACCGTTCTCGACACGCCCGACGATAAACGATGTCGCCATGTTGTGCTTGGCACTGACCAAAAAGATAACAGCACTGACAGACGTGATCGCGCGTACGAAGCTGTAGGTGAGTGCTGCCAGTATTGCAGGTCCCATCAAGGGCAGGATAACGCGCCGCACGGTTATAAAGCTGTTGGCACCCAACGTGATCGAGGCTTCATCAAGGCTTTTGTCCAGTTGAGACATAGCTGCGATACCGCCGCGTACACCGACGGGCATATTGCGGAAAACAAACACGATGATCAGGATGACGCCTGTGCCCGTCAACTCTATCGGTGGGAAGTTGAACGCCATGATGTAGCTGACGCCGATCACAGTGCCAGGGATGGCAAAGCTGAGCATGGTTGAGAACTCGAACAGGTCTTTGCCCGCGAATTTTTGGCGAACCAAAAGATAGGCTGTCGAAAGTCCAACAAGAGCGGTTAAAGGTGCCGCGATGGACGAAATTATCAACGTCGTGAAATAGCTGTCCCAAGCCACGCCTGAAAAGCGCCCAGTGGTTAAATCGATCCCAAACCCACGGATATAGTGATCAAGGGTAAAGCTGTGATCGTAACCCCATAGTTTCACAAAGCTGCCAAAGATGATCATTGAGTAGACGATCGCTGTTAGGGCCGCCCATGGCAATGCCGTCGAATAACAAAGGTTTTTTACCATCGGGCTCAGCGAGGCATTCTGGCCAGAATCTGCCTTACCTGTGATTGTTTCATAAGATTTTTGTCCCAACCACATGCGTTGCAACAAGAATGCAGATAGCGTGAGCGTGAGTAAGGCAATCGCAAGCACTGCCGCCTTGGCGGGATCAGCCACTGCCCCCACAATTGCAAAGAAGATGTCAGTCGATAGCACTGAAAAGCCGCTGCCCAAGACTAGAGGATTACCAAAATCCGCAAGGCTTTCGATGAACCCAAGAAGGAACGCATTTGCCAGACCAGGGCGCATCAGCGGCAGTGATACAAAGCGGAAAGTTTGCCAGCGATCCGCATCAAGTGTTTGGGATGCTTCCTCCATCGACGGGCTGACGCCTTGCACCACACCAATCAAGACAAGGAATGCAATCGGTGTGAAAGACAAGAGTTGAGCAATGTATACGCCCCAAAATCCATACAGCCAGCGGGTCTTCTCGATACCAAACAGATCCGCGGCAAAAGCTGTGACCGAGCCATTTCGCCCGAACAGCAGGATCAAAGCGAGGCCAATGACGAAGGGGGGTGTGATGATGGGAATAACCGTGAGAACGCGCAATAATTTCTTCGCGCGAAAGTCTGTGCGGGTAAAGATCAGCGCGAAAGACAGGCCAAGTAACGTGGTGCCAAGGCCCGTCAGGGTGGCAAGGAACACCGAGTTGATTGCAACACCGCAAGACCGATCAGAAACAAGGCACCGTAAACCCCAGATATCACCGCTAAAAAAGCGTGGGAAAAAGCTGGTCAGGCTGTAACCCCCGTTGACCTCAAACGCGCGGACCAGAATGTGCATGACAGGAAAAAACACAAAAACAGTAACAAGCGCTATGAGCAGGCCAATCATACTGACCAAGAAGGCGTCACCACGTCCTTTGCCGGTTTGGGACTTAGAAACCGTAAGCGCGAATAAAAGACCCGCGATGCAAACGGCGGCACCAACCCCCATCCCGGGTTGGCCTGCGGTTATGGTTTCACCAGTTAATAAGCCCTCGAAAAGACGCGGACCGGCGCGCACGATGATGAGACCCTGTAGGGCCGTCCAAAAGAGGCCAAACACGGTAAGCCATAACGTCGTCTTGACCCATTTTACTGGACTTTGCATGGCGAAAACAACGGCCAATGCTGCAAAGAATACCATCCCAATGGGTGCCAGCCACCAACGGCCCGAAATCGCAAGCCAAAGCCCGCTTGAAGATGCCTCGTCCGTAAGCCATTCAAATGAGAAAAAGTCAGCGTCAGTCGCATGCCAAGGTAGCACAGCAAAGCCAACTAGCCCGATGACGAGCCAGAACAAAACCGTTCGTTTCATATTTAAGTCCAGTAAGGCGAGAAAGGGGGGGCGCCCCAAATAATTGGGGCACCCAATGGCCGACGTTACGAGTGTTTTGAACGTTGACAGTGAGGCTTATTGCTTAGGATTGGGATCACCCACATCGGAGTCCCAGCGCGCCAACAGTCGCGCCCGTGTATCGCTCGACCCGTAAGTCGCGAAATCGTAGTCGATTAGTTTGATAGAAGCGAGATCGGGCGATTCCGGTGCAACTTCTGCATTGGAGTTTGATGGGACTTGGAATGATCCTGTTTCTGGCGCACGTGACTGAATGTCCGCGCGCAGCGCAAATTCGACCCAAGCCTTTGCACCATCAAAGTTACGTGCACCCTCAATGATGCTGACCGCGCCAACTTCATAGCCAGTGCCTTCGCATGGTGCGACAGCAACCAATGGGAAACCCTTTGCGGCAAGTTTCACCATGTCATGCATAAAGCCGATGGAAACACCCGTTTCACCACGCGCGGCCGCCTTAGATGGGGCAGAGCCCGACTTGGTATATGAGTTCACGTTCTGGCCAATAGCAGCAAGTTTTTTGAAAGCCTCATCTTCCCCAAACAACTGAACGAATGTTGCAAGCTCTGTGTAGGCCGTGCCAGAGCTATTCGGGTTTGCCACTTGAATTTCGCCCGCAAACCGTGGGTCTTCAAGATCAGCCCAGCAAGCGGGCGGCGCGATGTTTTTTTCAGCCAAAATTTCAGAGTTGTAAGCCATGGCCAAAGCACCGGCATATATGCCAATTGTCTTGCCCTCCGAAATTATTGCCATGTTCTGCGCCCAACCAAGCAATTCTGATGTATCTACACCAGACGCTTGGCTCAGCCCTTCTTCAGCTGCTATCAAATGTGGATCGCCCGTTCCACCCCACCAAACATCAATCTTTGGATTGCCTGCTTCGGCGCGGATCTGTGCCAACGTCTCGCCCGTAGATTTGCGGACCATCAGCACGTCAGTGTCAGGGTTTTCAGCTTCAAAAGCTGCTACCATCAAATCACACCAGTCTTGTTCCGCGCTACAAACAACGCTAATTTCGTCAGCAGATGCAGCCGTGGCACCCGCTATCATTAGGACAGCTGATGAGACCAAACCAAATTTCTTCATGTCTTCCTCCCAGTAGTGTTTCTTGCCGCCACGGATATGTCTCCGATCGGCTTGGACAGCTTATGAGGCAATCGCAAGAAAGTAGACCCTGCGCGCATTAACAATACTACAAGGCCGAAGGTTTCTGGTTAACAGATTTACAAAGCACAAACGCTTTGTAATATTTGAAACAAATAAATCTGAGACAGACGAACAGATTCCCAGTAGGTTCAAATTCAGACCGAAAGAGAGCTGGCGAATGCATAGTGCGAAAATTGGGATTGTGGACGACGAAGCTGGAATGCGCGAAGCGCTCGTCGCTTTGCTGAACGAAAACCACTTTGATCCGATCCCGATGGAGAGCAGCGCTGACTTTTTGGCGATCCATGGTTCTGTGAAATTTGATCTAATCCTGATTGATTTGCAGCTGAAAGGCGAGAGCGGTCTTGCTTTGGCCATGGATATTCGCCGTAAGGGCGATCTGCCCATTGTGATGCTCACTGGCCGTGGCGATGAGACAGATAAGATTATTGGGTTAGAAGTCGGTGCGGATGACTACTTGTTGAAGCCCTTTAATCCACGCGAATTGATTGCGCGCATTCGTGCTGTGCTGCGCAGGTGCGGAAAAGGGGCCAGCGCGCCAATTGTACTTGATGGAAACGATCAAACCGTTACTTTAGGAAAGTTGGCCGTTGATCGAACCAACAAGATTGTCATCGCGCAGGACGGTGCCGAAGTACCTTTGACCAACGCCGAGTATCGGTTGCTTAGTTTCTTCCTTGACTGGCCAAACAAAATAATTCCGCGCGTTGATCTGCTCGCAGCAATTGGCAGCGATCTAAATCGGTATATGGACCGCACAATTGACGTTTTAATCCTACGATTGCGCCGCAAGATCGAGGACAACCCATCAAAGCCGGTTCACCTTCAGACACGCCGAGGCCAAGGTTATATCTTTGTAAATGAGAAATTCGGGGAAACTCATTGAGGTTTTTCAGCCTGTGGACCGTGCGCGGCAGGCTATGGGCAGCTCTCACGCTTTTGTCGGTTGCGGTGTTGTGGGCGAGTGGCGTGACATGGATTGCATTACAACGGGTTGATACCCGTTTACAGGATTTGCACCAAGAAACGCTTAGTCAGGTGGCCCAAGCCATCGATCTGTCGAAGCGATCTTCTGATCTTGCAACATCCGCCCCGTATCTATTGAACCAGCGTTCAAACTTCATGATAGAACAAGAGGGAGCAAAACTTCTGACGGTTTTAGACCGCGTCCGCAGCGATTGGCCAGAGACGCGGTTTGGTGCCGCTAAAGACCCTAATTCCCCTATTTCAGATATTCTAGATAGCATGACGGCGGGCGTTTCCGATCTTGTAACCGCGTCGCGCACTCTTGATGCGTTGCAAGCCCAATTGCGCGAGCACACTGCGGTTCTTGGTGTTCTCAGGAGTACAGCAACAACTGCGACGGGTTTGCAGGGTACTGATGATACGACACGCCTGATCTGGTGGTCGCTTCAGAGTATGAACGCCGATGCATTGAATGCGGCTTATGCTGGGAATTTGATCGGTGTAGGTGAAGAGCAACGACATTATTTGGGACAGCGTGAGACGCTGGACGGGGTTTCTCTAAATACTCAACACGAGGTATTCCTTCAGCGACTTGAAAGCACAGTCTGGGGTAGTGAAGGCGTATTTGAACTGAGACGTCTTGAACTCTCAAGCAATCTGGAAGCTCAAAACGCGTTGTTTCGAATTCGCCATGATGCGAACCGTATCAACGACCTTGCAGGCGAATACGCCGACCAAACAGAGGCTTTTCTTGCCCGTGAAAGGGCGGCCTCATCGCGTACAATCTGGGGGGCACGTATGTCAGTTGCAACCATTAGTGCAATCAGTCTTGTATTGGCGATGACCGCAGCGATTTACGTATCGCAGTATGTGACGCTCAACATTACACGGGTTTCGGCGGCGATGGTTCGGCTTGCAAATGGGGACCGTGCAAGCGCGCTACCGCGCAGACTTGGTGGTAGAGACGAGATCGGAGATCTATTTCGTTCATTTCGAAGTTTTCGTGCAAATGCCTTGAGATTGGATAGATCCAACCGGCAACTTGATCAGCGTAACGCGCTTTTTGAAAAAGTATTCACGAACATTTCGGACGGAATCGCTATTGTAGATGCAACAGGCCGGGTTACAGCACGAAATCCTGCATTTCTTAAGATCTTGCAGCTGCCTGATGACACGCCAGAGCCCACATCCCTTGTCAACTGGCTACATGAGGGGCGTTTTGCAAAAGCTGCACAACGCATCAACCTTAGGCATGATCATCGTGGCTATTGTGAATTGCTGTCGTCAGATGGACAGCTGTTGGACATACGTACCAGCAAGCTGCTTGACGACGGTCACGTCTGGCTTTTGGCCGACGTCACAGAACGTCGCAAGATGTCAGATCGGCTGCAACAAATTGATCGCATAGAAACGCTTGGCAAAGTTGCAGGCGACACCGCCCATGACTTTGCGAATATCCTCTCAACCATTCGCACCCATGCTCACCTGCTGGAAAAGCGCGGCCATGACGACACAAGCGAAAGCCTTGAAGCTATTGGAAATGCCCTTGATTTTGGCGCGTCCCTGACGGATCGCCTGTTGGCATTTGCCCGCAAACAAAGCCTGACACCTACGGTCGTAGATCTGAATGCTTTAATCGATGGCATGGCAGATCTGGTCGAGATTGCCCTAAAGACAAATGTTAAGTTGGATATCGCACTTCTGGAAACGCCACTGCATGTGCGTGTTGATCCGGGCCAATTGGAATCTGCATTCTTGAATCTGCTGTTAAACGCCAACAATGCCATCGCAGATGTAGGGAATATCAAAGTCACCCTTGATCAACACGGGATAGACCAAGCCCGCATTTTGATCAAAGATGACGGACATGGGATGCCGCCAGAGGTTCTTGATCGCGCAATTGAACCGTTCTTCACAACACGAGAAGACTACGGTGGAACTGGGCTTGGCCTCTCCATCGTCTACGGTTTCATTCGGCAAACTGGCGGGCAGTTGAATATCGAGAGCGAGGCTGGGCGCGGGACGCAAATTGAAGTGCTGCTGCCGCTTGCGGTCGTTGATGAGGTGCAATCGGACATACCTTTTGCAAATGCATGCCTACTAGTCGAAGACGACCCGAAAACTCGCACGTCGGTCAGGACGCTTCTCACGGACCTGGGATATGATGTGACAACAAGCGACACGGGCCTTGCTGCGATGACATTGCTTCAACAAAACCGATTTGATCTGTTGCTCAGCGACCTTGATCTCGGCGGCACTATCGACGGTCTTGATCTTGTCGAGACAGCTTTGCGCGGGTCATACGACGTGAAGACCATTATCATGTCGGGCAAATCATCTGCAAAAAAGATCGTTCCCGACCATTCAGCGTTCATCGAAAAGCCGGTTACAAGCAATGCGCTTGTTGAAGCTCTAAAACCGGCAAAGGACGATTAAATTTACTATAAGCGAACCCAAAGATGGGTGCAGCGAATGCTCACTTTGTCCGCAGAGCTGCCCTTCGCTGTGCGCTATACCAATGTCAGCTATGCGGACGAAGCGGTCGTTCAAAAAAATCGCGCAATGTCTGCACTTCGTGGGAAACCATCCGTCGCCTAATGCGCTGAGATGCCGTAAAGCGCCTTCGCCGCGATAGTGTCGGATAAATCCCTGGCCAGAATTTCCGTGCCGTATGTTTCGGCAAAAGCCACTGAATTCTCGTGCTGCGTATGGGGCCAGTCGCTGCCCCAAACCACACGGTCGGCGGGCAAAAGCGAACGCAATGCATCGGCATGGGGACGCACATCAAACGGCGTACGATAATCTGCTGAAAATTTGAAATAGAGCGCGGAACGGTCGGAAATGCCCTGTACGGCGGCAATCATTGGGTCAGCCTTTGGATCAGGATCTGACGGCAAGCCGAAGTGATCCAACACCACTTTTACCCCCTGACCAAGTAGTTGCGGGAGGCTAGGGGCCAACCGCGAACCTTCGAGATGGATTTCCAGGTGTAGCGCGCGCGCGCGCAAGCGGGAAAAAAACAATTGAGTTTCGGCAGCGTCGAGGTGGGGCAACTCAGCACCGCGGACCAAGTTCCAACGAACCCCGCGAATTCCTTTTCCAACCAATTCGTTCAGGTCTTCAACAGAAATGTCCATTGGAACCACGGCCACCCCCGCAAAAATCCTAAGATCGAGTTTCGCGAGGACCGCGCATAGCTCGGAATTATCCGTTCCCAGAAAACTTGGTTGGACGACTACCCCGCCTTGCAACCCGTGTGTCGCCTGATGCTGTAGCCAGATGTCGAGCGGAGCTGGGCGTTTGGGTATGTAACGCGCGCCGGAGATTACTGAAATCTTGTCAAAGACATGCGCATGGCAGTCAAAATTGATCATCCGCGCTCTCCTTTCAATTCATATATATGACTAGTTGACTGTATGGGTCAATATACCTTATGTCTGATTCGAGGAGAAAACGATGGCAACCAAACTTAAGGCAATTGACGATCGGCTTCCGGCCTATGTGCGTCTGCGCGATACGCTTGCATCACGCATTGCGAGCGGCGATTGGACGGCACGGCAACCGATCCCTTCTGAAGCGCGGTTGGCACGAGAATTCGGGGTGTCGGTTGGAACCGTGCGCAAAGGCGTGGATGGTCTGGTCCAGGAAGGCTTGCTGGAGCGCCGTCAGGGTTCAGGGACTTTCGTCCGAGCGCCCTCGTTTGACGCAACGCTGTTTCGGTTTTTCCAACTGCGGGAAGCTGACGGCACACAGCTTCCAATTCCAACAAGCAAACTTGTTCTGCGCAGCAAATGCACCGCGCCCGGCGAAGCGGCGCAAGCGCTGGGCACTAAAGATACGGTCAAAATCGTACGTTTGCGGAGCCTTTCCGAACAGCCAGTTCTGTTTGAAGAAATCTACATCCCCGCAAGCATCTTTGGGGGTTTTGAAGAGCTGCCAGAAGCAAGCCTTGGGCCGCTCCTTTACCCGATTTATTTCGAGCATTTCGGCGTGCTCGTGAAACAGGCAACCGACGATTTGTCATTTGGCAATGCGTCGCAGGCGGTTGCGCAGCAGTTGCGTTTGGAAGCGGGCGATCCGCTTGCCGTCATACGACGCACCGCCTTCGATATTGAGGGCAATGCTATCGAGTGGAGAATCGCGCAGGGCAGTGCCAAGCAGTTCCGTTATCGCAGCGAAATCAGCTGAAAAACATATCTAACCTGGGAGAAAGACATGAACCTGAAAACAATATCCATTGTCCTAACTGCGGCTGCCGCTTTGGCGGCGCCAGCATTGGCGGACTACCCTGAACGGGCGCTGGAACTGACCATTCCCGCAGGAGCGGGCGGCGGCACTGACACGAGCGCGCGCAAACTGGCCATCCTTCTTGAAGAAGCTCTGGGTCAATCCATTGCGATCCTGAACGTCTCCGGCAGTGGCGGTGCCGTTGGTGCCACGCAGTTCATGCAGGCAAAGCCGGATGGTTATTCGCTTTTTGCAACATGGAACAGCCCGCTGACGACCGTGCCGCAGGTGCAGAATGTAGCTTATTCGCTCGACAGCTTCACACCCATCGCATCGACGTCTGAAACGGCCTATACTCTTTGTGTAATGGCGGATTTCTCCGGGACCACCGGTGAGGCTTTCTTGCAAGAGCTGGCCGCCAACCCTGGCAAATACACCTATGCCAATGACGGCATCGGAGGCACGATGCAGCTTGCAGCAGAGCGCATTTTCCAAACCAAGGGCATCGAAGCCGTCGCAATTCCCTTTGGCGGAGCCAAAGAGTCGCTTCAGAATTTCCTTGGCGGTCACGTGGACATCTATGGCGGGTCGATCTCAACTGTTCTGCCACACGTCGAAGCCGGTACAGCTGTATGCCCACTCGTGACCTCTGCGGCTGACGTGGCGGCGCTGCCTGGTGCTTCTGGCCTTGCTTCGCTTGGCATGGGCGACAAAGAAACGCTCCTATGGCGTGCGATCCTTGGGCCGAAGGGCTTGGATCCTGAAATCGTTACAAAGCTTGCTGACATTATCGAGGCGGCTGTGAACGATCCGGGCTACGTTGAGTTTTTGGCCACAAAAGGCGAAACGCCAAACGTCGTCAAAGGCGATGCCTTGGGCCAGCGGCTTCAGGACGAATTCGACGGGTTGGCCGAAGTTTCCAAGGCTCTAGGACTGTAAACCTTGGAACGCCGACAAGATCTTTCGCTGGGAGCCATTTTTGTGGTTCTCGGCATTGCCGCTGCCTGGGGGGCGACTGCTTACTCAGGCGCAAGCGGCATCTATCCCATGGTTCTGGGGATCTTATTGGCGCTTTGCGGAGCGATAGTCCTGATCAGGGCGATCCGTTCAGAAATAGCGGCCGAGCGCGTTTTAATCGACGCGCCGGTCAAATTGTATGCGGCAATTGCTGTGGGCGTGATCTATGTGGCGCTGGTGGTGCCACTTGGGTTTTACACATCTTCCTTCCTTTTGATGCTGGCGCTGCCCTTTGCCTTGGGCTTCCGGCGCTATGCCTACGCGCTTGCGGTCGCGGCGATATTTACGGCGATTGTCTACATCGTATTCTCGGTTTTTCTGGAGCGCCCACTTCCGCGCGAGGCAATCCTGACCCTCTTTGGATCGGGGGGCTGAAATGGACTTCTATATCAATGCGCTGAAAGGCGTTCTGACATTCGGCCCCATCGCTGCAATGATCGGCGCAACAATTCTGGGTGTGTTCATCGGCGCATTGCCCGGACTGAACCCGGTTATGGCCATCGCGCTTTTGTTGCCGCTGACCTATTCCATGGACCCGCTTGTCGCACTCGGGATGGTGGCCGGTATCTACAACGGGTCGATGTATGGCGGCGCAATTCCGTCAATCCTTCTGCGCATCCCGGGCACCCCTGCGTCGATCGCCACCACATTTGATGGCTTTCCCATGGCTGAAAAGGGCGAGGCGTCCAAGGCGCTTAAAATCGCCTGCTATTCCTCGGCCATTGGTGGCATCGCATCGGCCATTGCTTTGATGACTGTGGGGCCTCTTTTGGCAAAGGTGACGCTACTGTTCGGTCCGGCGGAGTATTTCTGGATCGCCGTGTTTGGTATGGCCTCTGTCGGCGTCATGGTGGGGTCTGATCCGGTTAAGGGGCTGATGGCCGCGCTGCTGGGTTTGTGGGTTGGTACCATCGGGCTCGACAATCTCTCGGGCCAGGCCCGCTATACTTTTGATCAGACATGGCTCTTGGGCGGGATGCCCCTGATCGTGGTGCTGGTAGGCCTCTATGCCCTACCCCCGGTGCTGCAACTGGCTGAAAAGAGCGATTTCAAAGGCCTGTCCGCCGCTGCGCTTAAGCTTCAGGCCGTGCCGTTCAAACCGGGCGAATTGCGGGAGATGATCCCAACCTGGCTGCGCGCCTCGGGCATCGGCATTTCTGTCGGTATTCTGCCCGGTGCAGGGGGCAATATCGCTGCGTTCCTCAGCTACAACACCGCAAAGAATGCAGACAAAGATCCGGGCAGTTTCGGCAAAGGCAACCCAAAGGGCGTCGCGGCGGCTGAGTGCGGCAACAACGCCGATAACGCCGCCTCGATGATCCCGGCATTGGCTTTGGGTATCCCGGGCAATGTGGTGGCAGCTCTTGTCTTGAGCGCGCTCGTGATCCACGGGTTGCAGCCCGGTCCGCAGCTGTTCCAGCTGAGCCCGGTTCTTGTGGGTGGGTTCATGATGGAAATGCTGCTGACATCTCTGTTGATCCTGTTTCTGGGCGGCGCCTTGTCGACCCGCGTCTTTGCGCAGTTCCAGCGGCTCCCCGGGGTTTTGCTGGTTCCATCGATCCTCATCCTGATGTGCGTCGGCGTCTACGTGATCAACGGACGCGCGGTTGATCTATGGATCATGCTATGCGCTGGCGTCGCCGGGTATTTCCTAGAAAAGGTCAACGTCCCGCTTGCCCCGATCATTCTTGGCATGATCCTGGGGCCAATGGCGGAACAAAGCGTGCGCCGCGCTCTTTTGATCAGTCGGGGAGATGCAACCGAATTGGTAACCCGACCCATATCGGCGGTTCTGGCAATCGCGACGGTGCTGGTTATTCTATGGCCAATTTACAAAGCAATGCGGCGAAAATCTTCGCTGGAAAGTGGCGCTGGTCTGGTGTAGAACCACCGGAAACGGCCATTCGTTCAAGGCGCAGCAACGGTCAAGATGGGCTCCTAGTAGCCATTCGCTGCACCTTACCCGAAGGTCCGCTAAGGCCTGATTGCTAAAGTAACTCCACTGCTTCGCTCAATTGCTCAGAATTCACGTCGATATATCTCTGTGTTGTGGATATATGTGAATGCCCTGCAAGCGCCGCAAGCAATCGCACGCCTACACCCTTGTTGGCCAAACGGGTAATATATGTCCTGCGGCCTGAATGACTTGAGGCGTCCTTGAGGCCAATTGCTTTGTATATGTCCAAGAACAGCTGGCACATTGTGTTGGCCGAGAAATGACCGGCCTTTCTTTCCGCGCATTGAACCGACGACTGCTTTGGTGGCACCTAACCTCGTTCGACACGGACGAATAGCTCGGAGGTTTCACAGCCGGAAGCATTCGTTCAGGTTTCAGAAGTCTTGCGCCCTTATCCAGTCTCGGAAGATTTCTGCGGCGGCCGATATGTTCCCCTTTGTTGGCAGCGCGATACAGTAAGCGAAGTTTGTCAGCGCAAGTTCCGAGATCCAGACGAGATGACCGCTTTCGATCTCTGGCTCTGCAAACGCATCCTGCATCCCCAATCCATTTCCAGCAATGACGGCCTGAAGGCGGCTGTTGGCGTCTGGCAGCGAAAGTGCGTTCTTTTTCGGCGCGAATGTCAGCCCCGCGATGTCATGCCAGTCGCGCCAGGCTGCCATGCCGGATGCATCCGGCAAGAGCGGAATTTCCCGAACAGCGGTCTCCAAGCCAAGTGCTTCGACCCGGGCTGCGATTTCCGGGCTGGCCAAAGGCCTGGTATTGGATTTGAACAACACTTCAACTTCCATGTCCTCGACTGAGGGATCGCACCAGAAGATCGACAGATCGAGGGCGGGGTTTTGCAGATTGGCCTTGGTATTGATCGGCTCGACCTGAAGCGAAATATCAGGGTTGGCATGGGTGAAGTCGGACAGCCTCGGGCCGAGCCACCTGGAGATAAACCAGCTATGGGCACCGACGCACAGTGGTCTTTCAACGGTTGATCTTATCTCGTCCATTACGGTCTCGATACGGCCCAGGTGCCGTGCCGCTGCATCTCTTAGGCGCGTGCCTTCCGTCGTTAGGCAGATATGAGTGTGGCGGCGCTCGAACAGGCGCATGCCCAATTCGTCCTCCAGCTTCGCGATCTGGTAGCTCACCGCGCCCTTGGACATGTTCAAGGCTTCGCCCGCCGCCGTGAAACTCATTTTCTCGGCAACGGTACGGAAGATGTTGAGACTGTCGAAGGATCGAAATCGCATGGTTCTGTTTAATCTATCTGAACACAGAGATCAAGAAATTGGGTTTGCCGCGAGTCGGTTTGGACATCTACTCTCACTGCAGGGAGAGACATCATGACACCACGTGATCCGATTGCGCATTTGCCGACCCATGAGGTCATCAACATGCCACCACACATGGGCGATCAGGACCTGTGGGGGAATGATCGTGCATTGAAGCACTGGGCATCACACATGGGCGGGGCCATTCATGCCGGGCATTTTGCCCATGTCGGACATCTCACTGGGCTGGACGAGACCTTTGAGAAAGCGAACCAAGCCAACCGACATGGGCCGGAATTGCGCGCCTTTGATCGCTATGGCATGCGGATCAACGCGGTAGAGTTTCATCCCGCTTATCATGACCTGATGCATCTCGCGATTTCCAATAAGGTGCATAATTTCGCCTGGCATAACGAGGACAATGCAGGACATGTGGGCCAGTCTGTTCTGACCTATATGTTCAGCCAGCCCGAGAGCGGCGTGATGTGTCCGATGGCGATGACCTATTCCGTTGTGCCGTCGCTTCGCATGGCACCGTCTTTGGCGGAGGAATGGATGCCGCGCCTTCTGTCAACGCAATATGACAGGCGCGACATTCCGGCGGCTGAAAAGACCGGCGCCATGATCGGCATGTTCATGACCGAGAAACAGGGGGGGTCGGATGTGCGCGCCAATTCGACAGTGGCCCGACCGATCGGTGACGGCTACCTGCTGACCGGGCACAAATTCTTCTGCTCGGCCCCGATGTGTGATGCATTTCTGGTACTGGCCAATACCGAAGTTATGGGAATTTCCTGCTTCCTCGTGCCCCGATGGCGACCCGATGGCACGCGCAACACTCTGTTTGTCCAGCGGATGAAAGACAAACTGGGCAATCACTCCAACGCGTCGACCGAAATGGAGTTTCAGGACACATACGGTGTGATGGTCGGCGAGGAAGGCCGTGGCATCCGCACGATCATTGAGATGGTCACTGGCAACCGGCTTTACTGTGCTATGTCCTCGGCCGGAATCATGCGGCAGGCTTTGGTGCAGGCGTTGCATCATACATCGCACCGCTCAGTCTTTCAGAAACGGTTGATCCAGCAGCCACTGATGCAGAATGTTCTGGCCGACATGGCAATCGAGGTCGAGGCGGCATTGGCCCTTGGTTTGCGGATTGCGCGCGCCATGGACAACGCCGATGATCCGGCCGAGGCGGCTCTGGCACGCATCGGCACGGCTGTAGCGAAATACTGGAATACCAAACGCTGCCCGAGCCTGGTGGTTGAAGCGCTCGAATGTCATGGCGGTCCGGGCTATGTCGAGGAAAGCATCATGCCCCGGCTCTACCGCGAAGCGCCGCTAAACTCGATCTGGGAAGGGTCGGGCAACGTCATGGGACTGGACGTGCTGCGCGCAATTGGGCGTGAACCTGAGGCGATTCCGGCCTTCATGGCCGAAGTTGAACAGGCGCGTGGCAATCATCCTAATCTGGACCGTGCCATTGATGATCTTCGCGATGAACTGGCGGATCCGGACGGGCTGGAAACCCGCATGCGCATGGTGACCGAGATGATGGCGCTGACCTTGCAAGGGGCGCTCCTGACCTGCCACGGAGACAGCGCCGTTGCCGATGCTTTCTGCGCCTCGCGTCTCGCCCCACGCTATCGCGGCGCATTCGGGACCCTGCCCAAGGGGCTCGACCTCGACGCCATTATCAGCCGCGCCCTACCGGGTTAACAGGCAAACATCCAGACAGGAGGCGAGACATGAGAATTGCACTTTTTGGCGCGACTGGTGCGGTTGGTGGCCATTTTCTGAACAAGGCGCTTGCCGCCGGTCATGAGGTCGCAGCCCTGGTTAGAACGCCCGAAAAACTCACCGAACATACAAATCTCTCTGCGCTCAAAGGCGACGTCACCAGCCCTAGCGATGTCGCGAAGGTCATTCTCGGTGACGATGTCGTTGTCAGTTGCCTTGGCAATGTCAAAGGTGTGTTGATCATGGAAAAAGCGGCCGACGCAATTCTGCAAGCCGCCGCCGCGCAACCCAATCCGCCAAAATGCCTGTTTGTCAGCAGCATTGGGTGTGGCGGCACGTCATGGGTCGTCAAACAGATGCTGCAAATGATCGGTGGGCGTTCGAGTTTCGCGGATTATGAACGGGCGGATGCCCGCATATCGCGTGAGGGAGAAGTCCCATATGTGTTGGTCCGCCCCGCCGCCCTGAAGGAAAAACCCGGAAACGGGAAATACCGTGCTTTTCGTGGCGATGGCACATTCGCACGGCCCATTACGAAAGAAGATGTCGCCGCGTTTTTGCTCGATGCCATCTCAAGCAATCGGTGGGATGGCCAACGTGGTTATCAATTGGCGGGGGTGAAGTAGCTATCATTAGCCGGCATCGACCTCGCCCGCCCTTCAAAACTGCCGATTACTGGCCGCTTTTGCCCGGCTGACCCACTAACACCAACAACAAAAGGAGCCATGGATATGGCCGGAACGGTATTGCCCATAATCTCAAGCGCTGTGCGTTCACCATGGTTCAAGGCGACGCGCGACCTGACCACCGCTTATGGCGACCACGAAGGGCGGCTGACGCCCGTAACATTTGAGCGCCCCATCGTCGAAGAGTACCGGGTGTTGCGCACCAAGGCAGGCATTTTCGATGTGCCGGAGGTCCCGCTGGAAATTCGGGGGCCGGATGCGGCGGAGTTCCTTGACTATGTGTTCACGCGGCCTGTCAGCATAATGGCGGTGGATCGTGGGCGCTATGGTCTTATGTGTCACCATGGTGGCGGCATTGCTTGTGATGGTGTTGTGTTCCGGCTGGCTGAAGATTGGTTTTGGTATGTCCACGCGGATCGTGATGTGTTCACTTGGCTCGAAGCGTTGAAACCTGGCTATGACGTAGAAATTCGAGATCCGGGCGCCTGGGCAATTCAGATCCAAGGGCCAACCAGCCTCGCGATACTAGATGCCTGTGTTGATGGCGGGGCCCGAGAAGGGTTCAAATATTACCACTCAAGACAGGTTACCATGGGCGGTCAGCCCGTTCTGATCAGCCGGACGGGCTGGACCGCCGAGCTGGGCTTTGAGGTCTACAACATGGACCCGAATGTCGATGGAATCGCTCTATGGTCCCACCTGCTAGAGGCAGGCGCGCCGCATGGGATGGAGGTCTTATCAACCTACTCCATGAACCCGCGCCGGATCGAGGCGGGGATCATGAACTATGGCACCGACATGGGCTGGGACACGACACCGTTTGACCTGGAGCTGGGCGACTTTGTAGATTTTGGTCATGACTTCGTCGGAAAGGACGCCTTGCAGGCCGCCGAACGTGCTCCACGCTTTTCCGGTTTCGTGACTGAGGCGAATGATATCAAGTGGGGGGAGCCCGTTATTGCGAACGGCGTAGCAGTTGGCCGTGTAAAAGCGTTTGAGCCGTCGCCAACCCTCGGCACGGGGATCGGGTATGTCCTCTTCGAAACACCTGCGGCCATGTCGGCCAATACTTTCACAGTGAAGGGTCGAGACGGTAATGAGCATCCGCTTGCCCTGCATTCACTACCTTTCTTTGACGCTGACAAACGCATTCCTCGCGGCCTTGAGGTCATGGAGTTCACAGAATGAAGGACAACGCCTGCAGCGCTCGCCGCGAAAACCTCAAGCGGCTCCTGAAACCGCGTCACATCGCTTTTGTCGGCGGCAGGGCGGTTGAAGACTGTATCAATGCCACTCGAAAATCCGACTTTACCGGGCAAATCTGGGCAGTGCATCCGAAATACACTGAACTTGCTGGTGTGGCTTGCGTGCCAAGCCTTGCCGATCTGCCCGAACCTCCGGACGCCGCCCTGATCGCCGTATCGCGCGAACGCACGATTGATACAGTGGCAGAGCTCTCTTCGATGGGTGCAGGTGGGGCGGTCTCTATCGTCGGCGAGTTCTCCGAGACAGGCGCGGACGGCGCGGCCCTTCAGGCCCGGTTGGCCGAGGCTGCGGGCGACCTGGCGCTTGTTGGTCCGAACTGTCTGGGCGTGATGAACATGTTTGATGGCATGGCCGTTTGGGGCGGGGACAACGTGTTTTCGCCTGTTGCGGGCGATGGTGTCGCCCTGATCAGCCAGTCAGGTTATGTCGCTTATTCGGTGACCAATGTCGAACAGGCCCTGCCGCTGGGCTATGTCATTTCGATGGGCAATCAGGCCGTTCTCAATGTGGCCGATTACATCGACGCTATGCTGGATGACCCCCGCGTGCGTGCCATCGGGCTTTATCTGGAAGGGATCGTGGACATCGCCGCGTTCAGCGCCGCCGCCCTGCGTGCGGTGAAACAGGGTGTGCCGCTTGTGGTGCTTAAGGCTGGTGGCACGCAGGAAAGTGCTGAACTGGCGCAAAGCCACTCCGGCACCCTGGCGGTAGACAACGAAATCTGGTCAGCCCTTTTCCGTCGGTTGGCCATTGTCGAAGCAAGCTCACCCAAGGCCCTGATTGAGGCGCTCAAACTGCTGGGCAGTCCCAAGCTCCCCAAAGGCAACCGCATTGTTGCTGCGGCCAATTCCGGCGGCTATGCCGCGATGATCGGGGAAAAGGGGCGCGATGTCGGGTTGGAGTTCCCTACACCCACTCAGGCGCAACGCAATGCATTGCGTCAGACCGTCCCAGAGCTGGTTTCTCTGATGAACCCGCTCGACTGGAACCTGCCCTGGGCGGCGATGTCCACACCGGACACCTCGGATAATGGCATGGGTATCCTGATGGATGATCGCTGTGATCTGCTTGTTTATTTCGTTGACTGGCCGCGTGAGCCGGAGGTGGCCGAAGTCTGGTGGTCGACGCTTGAAGGGTTGATCCAGCTGAACGACCGCATGGAATGCCCCGTGGTGATTGCCAGTGTTTTCCCCGATGGTTTGCCTGCTAATCTGCGGCTCCGGCTGGCCGATGCAGGCGTGGTCACGCTGCAAGGGTTGGACGACACGCTGAGCGCGTTCAGCGCTGCGGCGCGCTATCCGGTTTTACGCGCGCAGGTTCTGGCCGACCCTGAGAGCCGTCTGTTGCCCACACCAGCCGTTTCATTCACGCCGCTGACCACCCTGAACGAGGCTGAGGGCAAGGCTTTGCTTGCAGAGCATGGCATTCCGGTTCCGATCTACGCGACCGACACTGTTGAGGAGATTATTGCTGCTGCAGACCTTCTTGGCTATCCGCTGGCGGTCAAACTGCTTAATGCTGATCTTGCACATAAAAACCAGGCCGGGGCGGTACATCTGAATATCAAAGACGCAGCAGGTTTAGACCACGCCATCAGCGCAATTCAGGCCTCTGTCACCCGATATGACGTCCGCCTCGACACGAGTCAGTTCCTGATCGAACGCATGGTGTCTGCCCCCCGGGCTGAGTTCATCGCCGGCATCAGCCACAAACCGGGGATCGGCCATGCGCTGGTGATCGGACGTGGTGGAACCGATGTCGAAGAGCTGAAGGATTTCACAACGCTGCTGCTCCCGGCCAGTGCTGTGCAAATCGAAGACGCGCTACGCAGGCTGAGCCTGACTCGCAAGCTGAGGCTGGGCCAACACGACATCGGTTCACTGGTTCAAGTTGTCAGTCAAATTGCCCAATTCACCACTCAATATCGTGACAGGCTTCTAGAGTTGGATGTGAATCCGATTATCCTGGATACCGCTGGGACATGCACCGCAGTTGATGCTTTGGTAAGGATGGGACCATGAGAGAAGCCGTTATCGTCTCAACCGCTCGACCCCCCATTGGGGCTGCCTTCAAAGGTGCGCGACAAGTCGGGCACGTTCTGCTTGAGGGGAGGCGTCGTGGCGTAAAATACTTGGTGACCTCCATGTGTGTCGGCGGAGGCATGGGGGCCGCAGCGTTGTTCGAAGTCGCCTGACTCTGCTGAAATGAGTTCAGACAAATAGTTACCTGGCTGCGACATTGACATCTGGCATCTGTGAAAGTCGTTTGTTCCCGCACCGCGTTTTATGTCGGGCGCAATGTGCAAATAGCAGCCGTTTGAGAACTCGCAGCGAAAATCTGAAGGGTCCGCATTGCGTGAATTCGACCTCTGATCCTTGCTGCACTTGGCACGAATGGTCGGTTTTCTCGCTGCGCGGCAGCACCAATTTCTACGCTGACGCAGCATTTTCCAGGCTGCGAGCGCATGCAGCGGGAAATTCGGACTCACACAACGGGCTCCTAGCAGTCATTCGCCGCAATACGATTAGATGTCCGCTTTGCGGGTAGCGTGCCAAGTGCCCTGTAAATCTTGATGTATCGCCCCAAACAGCCTCCCCCTTTCTTCGGTGGAGGTTTTTTAAGCTTTGCGTCAGTTGAAAAACCCGGACTTGGTGAACGCGATGTCCTGATGCATCATTCAAAGTGATACTTTAGAGCTTATAGGGCTAAAGGGCTGTGAATGGATGAAAAAGAGAAAACTAACTTCAGCCTGACTGGCATAGAAGATGATCTCATTAAGGCGGCGGTACAGGAAACAATTGGCCGAGAGCATACCGAAGAAGAACTCGAACTGCTTGGATTAGAAGCGGCTGAAAATAGTCCTGAATTTGCAATTTTAGAACAACGTCAAAAGCAAGGTCTGTGGAACTACCCCTTTGATGGCAGTGAGGTATTTTCGCCGCTCGATGAGAATGGTGATGAAATTATCCCAACTGATATAGAGATCTTAAGGTTTGTCGCTGCAAAATTTGTAAAGCGCGAAATGAA
>Ga0181569_10001111_pt1 | contig 21265 bp, 20 predicted proteins | sample 101ome_19_FD_132452 | JGI IMG/M metagenome (GOLD analysis project Ga0181569, IMG submission 132452) | Coastal salt marsh microbial communities from the Groves Creek Marsh, Skidaway Island, Georgia - 101405AT metaG (megahit assembly) | ecosystem: Environmental > Aquatic > Marine > Intertidal...
GGGATTTTCTGGGGAGTTAACGAGACAAAAGATTACTCAGTTCCTTATTTAACTGCTGCAGAAATTCAAGTATTAGACGATGATATTTATGGGCAAGAGGATACAGCTAATTTTAATCATATGAATGGAGCTCTTTATGATATGGTTGCTCCTACTAAATTATTTGCAAACCCAACAGGAGAATGGAATCATTACTTGATCGAAATAAATTATAATGAAAATGTTGGCAATATCGACTTAAATGGAAATAGAGCTATAAGTTTTCCATTGGAAGGGCCTGAATGGGATGCATTAATTTATAATTCTAAATTTAGAGATTGGAAAGGTTTTGCAAAGACGAAAACTGGACCAATAGCATTTCAAGATCATGGAACTAAGGTCTATTATAGAAATATTAAAATAAAAGAACTATGATTAATAGAATTTTATCTCTAACAATTTTAATTATTCTTTCTTCCTCAATAAATAAAAATAAATTTATTAATGAATTAGAGAAAGATATTCCTTACTTAAAAAATCTTTATTTAGATATACATCAAAATCCTGAAATATCATTGATGGAAAAAGTGACCGCTCAAAAATTAGCTAATGAACTCAAAAAAGTTGGCTACACTGTTACCGAAAATTTTGGAGGTTATGGAATTGTTGGAATTCTAAAAAATGGTGATGGACCAACCATCTTGTATAGAACTGATTTAGATGCCCTACCTATGGAAGAAAAGACAGGACTACCCTATGCAAGTAAAGTGAAAACAAGAAATTTTGATGGTAATGAAGTAGGTACAATGCATTCTTGTGGACACGATATGCATATGGCAGTTTGGGCCGGTACAGCCAGAGCCCTTGCTAAAAGAAAAAATGAATGGAGTGGTACTGTAATGATGATAGGTCAACCTGCCGAAGAAATTGGTGCTGGAGCTGCAATGATGTTAAATCAAGGACTTTACGAAAAGTTTCCTATACCAGATTATGGATTTGGGCTACACTCATCACCAACAATTCCAAGTGGAAAAGTAGGTTTTGGGAAGGGTTATACAATGGCTAATACTGAATCAATTGATATTAAAATTTATGGTCAAGGAGCACATGGTGCTTCACCACACATGTCAATTGATCCGACTGTTACTGCTTCATTAATAGTAATGGAATTACAAACAATTGTTAGCAGAAATATTAATCCTATAGATGATGCAGTAATTACAGTTGGATCTATTAAAGGCGGAACTAAACATAATATTATACCTGATGAAGTCAATTTACAACTTACCATAAGAACATATAAAGACAAAGTTAGAAAATTGATTCATAAAAGAATTAAAGAAATTTGTAATGGTATTGCCTCATCTATGGGCTTAGATAAATCTAGATGGCCAGAGGTAATAATACCTGATAATTATACCCCTGCAAATTACAATGATGAGAAATTAGTTGACATAATGGTAGATGTTTCAGAATCAGTTCTTGGAAAAGAAAATGTTATTGATTCAGAACCTCAAATGGTTGGAGAGGATTTTGCTAGATATGGAAGCACCAAGGAAGATATACCAACAGTATTATATTGGTTAGGAACTGTCCCCAAAGAAAGAATGGAAAAATATAATGAAGGTAATTATGCACTACCAGCTCTTCATTCTCCTTTCTATTACCCAGATATCGAAAATTCAATTAAGACTGGTGTTTTAGTCAGCACTGAATCTATGATAAAATTATTTAGTAAATAAAGTTTTCTCTATCTCTTTTGAAGTAAACTGATGATAATATTTTTTTTCTTCGATCTCCAGAAAGATAATATTACTTTGAACGCTGTACACTTCAATTAGCAAACTGTTTATTACCTTAACAGAGTTTATATCATTTATATAATTTTTTAAAAAAGATAACTCTAACACATCATTTATCAATGAAAAATCATTAGCAGATAAAATTATTTTATCATCATCAATAATTAAGATTAGTTTATCATTAATATACTTATTGATAAGGTCTATGTTTTTTTCTATTTTATTTGGGGAATCAATTGAAATTGAAAAACCGTGAAAATCTCTTAATCCATCCTCAAAATCATCCCTGAATAATTTAACTTTTACTTCTAATTTATCATCATTAATTACAACATTAGTTGAACTGATATAAATAGGATGAACTAAAAATAAAAAGCTAAAAAATAAATGTATCACATTTCCAATTTAATTAATCTCTAACAAATTTTTAATAAGAAAAATATTTTACTAATATTGAATTAACTAGACTAAAAATGAATATTAATTATAAATCAGAAAAAGAAAACACCTATGATGCAATTGTAGTTGGAACAGGTGTAAGTGGTGGCTGGGCAGCTAAAGAACTAACTGAAGGTGGACTCAAAACATTAGTCCTAGAGAGAGGAAGGGATGTTAAGCATGTCAAAGACTATCCTACTATGAATAAAAATACATGGGAATTACCATACAGGGATCAGCTAACTGCTAAAGAAAGAAAAGACTACCCCGTTCAATTAAGAACAGGATATACTGTAAGACAGTCAACAAAACATTGGTGGGTTAAAGATACTGAGCAACCGTACACAGAGAAAAAAGGAGCATTTGATTGGATAAGAGGCTATCATGTTGGTGGTAGATCTTTACTATGGGGTAGACAAGTATATAGATGGAGCAAACAAGATTTTGAAGCTAATGCTAAAGAAGGAGTTAGTATTGATTGGCCAATTAGATATAGTGATATTGAAAAGTGGTATGTTCATGTTGAAAATTTTATAGGAGTTAGTGGAATGAGTGAAAAACTGCCTCAATTACCAGATGGTCAATTTCTTCCCGCAATGGAAATGAATTGTGTTGAAAAAGATTTTAGAAAAAATTTATTTGAAAAATTTGGAAGAACCTATACTATAGGTAGAGTCGCACATGTAACAAAATCCCATAATGGAAGAGGACCATGTCAAAGTAGAAATCTTTGTATAAGAGGCTGTCCATATGGTGCCTATTTTAGCTCAAATTCATCTACTTTACCTGCAGCTGAAGCTACTGGAAATATGACTTTAAAACCAAATTCAATTGTTCACTCAATTATATATGATGATGATAAAGAAAAAGCTACTGGTGTAAGAGTTATTGATTCAGAAACCTTAGAAATGACCGAATATTATGCTAAAATAATATTTCTTAATGCATCTACAGTGAATTCCACTTTAATAATGTTAAACTCAAAATCAAATAGATTTCAAAATGGCTTTGGTAATGATTGTGGTGAACTAGGACATAACATGATGGATCATCATTTTAAGGCAGGTGCTAGAGCTAAGTTTGATGGTTATGAGGATAGTTATTATTATGGTAATAGACCAAATAGTGGATACTTGGCAAGATTTAGAAATATAAAGGGTAATGATATGGATTTTTTAAGAGGATATGGTTATCAAGGAGGTGCTAGTAGAACTGGGTGGTATAGAGCTGCGGAAGAAGGACTAGTTGGGAATGATTTACTTGATACAGCTGCTACTCCTGGTGGATGGAGAATGGGTTTAAATGCTTTCGGGGAAGTTCTTCCATATCATGATAATAAAATGTATTTAGATTATAATAAAAAAGATAAATGGGGAATGCCTACAGTAGTTTTTGAAACTGAAATCAAAGAAAATGAACTAAAAATGAGAGAGGACATGAAAAATTCTGCTGCTGAAATGTTAGATGCATGTGGTTTTAAAGATGTTGAGCCTTATGATAATTTTTATAGTATGGGAAATGGAATCCATGAAATGGGAACAGCAAGGATGGGTAAAGATCCTAAGACATCTGTACTTAATAAATGGAATCAAGTTCATGCAGCAAAAAATGTATTTATAACTGATGGATCATGTATGACATCATCGAGCTGTGTTAATCCATCTATTACATATATGGCATTAACAGCTAGAGCAGCAAATTATGCAATAAGTGAACTAAAGAAAAGAAATTTATAGTTATGAAAAGAAGAGATGCATTTAAAAACTTATCATTATTTGTTTATGGATCATTAACCATACCTGCATCCTCATTATTAAATTCTTGTAGTCCATCTTCAAAAAAAGTAGATTGGAATCCTAAATACTTAAATGAAGACGAGGCATTTTTTTTAAATGAATTATCTAATGCTATAATACCAAATACAGAATACCCTGGAGCATTAGCAGTTGGTGTTCCAAAAGAGATTGAAGAATATGTATTTAATGTATTTGAAAATAATAAAATTGAAAATTTCAGAAATGAATTAAATCAACTTGAAGAGCACTTAAATAACTCAGATAGAGAAAAAACCTTTTATGAATCATCCCTTAAAGAAAAAGTAGATATTTTAAATAATCTTCAGAAAAGCAATAAAAAACCACTTAGAGGTATTTATTTAAAAATTAAATCTTCGGTTGCAACATCTTATTTTAGAAGTGAAGTTGGAGCTAAACAAGTCCTAAAATATAACGGCCCATCAATTGTACTTGGTGATTATAAAGGTTGCATACCTTTTGAAGAGGTAGGTAAAACCTGGGCAATATAATTTAAAGATATTATGAGTTATGAATTAAGATCACCTGTTGAAAATTTTTTAAACTGGGAGAGCAATAAAGGAAAAGAAACATTTTTAATACAACCAATTAATGGGAAAAATCATGAATTTTCATGGGAAAGAGTTGGAATTGAAGCAAGAAAAATTTGTAGTTATATTAAGAGTTTTAATTTACCTAAAAATTCAAAAATCGCTATTATATCTAAAAACTGTGCACATTGGATAATTACTGATTTAGCGATAATGATGAGTGGAAATATCTCAGTACCCATATATGCTAACGTTAATGGTAAAACAGCAAAGTATATTTTAGAACATAGTGAATCTAAAATGGTATTTATAGGAAAGCTCGAAGAATCTGATTGGGATCAAATGAAAAATAATATACCAAAAGAAATAGTTAAAGTTGACTTTGGAAAATATGATCTAAAATGTGATTTCACAAAATGGGATGAAATTATTTCAAAATACGATCCTATAGATACAATTCATAATATTAGTTTAGATGATATAATTACTATTATTTATACATCCGGTACTACAGGAATTCCTAAAGGAGTTGTTTTAAATTACAAAGCAGCAGCTACAGCAACAAAAAATCTACATTTACTTTTCCCATTAAATGAAAATGATAGGTTTATTTCTTACCTCCCACTTTCTCATATTGCTGAGAGAGCATTAGTTGAGCATGGCGGCATACTATCTGGAGGAAAAATATATTTTGTTGAAACTTTAGAAACATTTGCAAAAAATTTGAAAGACTGTAAACCCACCATATTTTTTGGAGTACCAAGAATTTATACAAAATTCATGACAAAAATATTGTCTATTTTTCCTCAGTCAGCAATAAATTTTATTATGAGTACACCTTTACTTAATAATATATTCTCATTTGTAATTAGAAAATCATTAGGATTAAATAAATCTAGAATATGCATTACTGGAGCTGCATCAATACCTATTTCAACTCTAGAGTGGTTTAATAGATTTAAAATAAAAATATATGAAGCATACGGAATGTCAGAAAATTCTGCATGCTCACACGGAAACTATCCGGGTAATATTAAATTTGGAACTGTTGGAAAAGCAATGCCAGATACAGATATTAAAATTACTGAACAGGGAGAAATAACAATGAAAAATGATTGTATTATGCAGGGTTATTTTAAAGAAGATAAACTAACCAATGAAACAATCAAAAATGGATATTTACATACTGGTGATAAAGGTGTAATTGATAATGATGGTTATCTTACTATTACTGGACGAATAAAAGATATTTTCAAAACAGCTAAAGGAAAATATGTTGCCCCAAATCCAATAGAGCTAAAATTAAGTAAAAATAGCTTTATAGAGCAAGTTTGTGTTGTTGGCGATAATCTAACTCAACCAATAGCTCTTGTTATTTTAAGTGAAGGAAAAAAAATTGTATCTGAAATTAAAAGTAGCTTTGAAGAGTTAATTGTTTCAATTAATGATCAGCTTGAACAACATGAAAAAATAAAAAAAATAATTGTACTAAAAGATTCTTGGTCTATTGAAAATAATATTCTAACACCTACACTAAAAATTAAGAGAAATATAGTTGATGAAAAATATAAAAAGTTTTACGAAACTTGGTTTGATTCAGAAAATAAAATAGTATTTCAATAAAATTATTTTTTTTCTAATCCAATATAGGGATTATAACCATTCAACTTTTTTTGATAAAATCCTGTTCCATTAAACTCTCTAACATTACCATTTTCTAAGCAATACTTAGAACAACAACCTTTATATTTTTTTGCACCACTATTACTAAGTGGAAAATGTTTATTACATAAAACATTTGCACAGTTTACCATTCTATCTGTTTTTTCACCTGTTACATAGCACTTTCCAATAACTTCAGGATTAACTTCATTTACATCCTTCACAATTCTATCATCAAATACATAACATTTACCTTCAAAATTTTCTCCCCCTTCCTCGATTCCATATTTTATAATTCCTCCATGAAGTTGGTAAACATTCTCAAACCCATTCTCTTTTAAAAAACCACTAGCCTTTTCACACTTAACTCCACCTGTACAGTACGTTATAATCTTATTTGATTTCTTTATTTTTTTCTTTAACTCATTAATTTTACCAGGAAAATCTCTGAAGTTATCAATATCTAATGTCATTGCATTTTTAAACTTACCTATATTATGCTCATAGTTTGATCTAACATCTAAAATTGTAACATTTTCAGGCACCTTTTTAATTATCTTTTTAAAATCTGAAGGATTAATATATTGACCTTTGTTTTTTAAAATTTTTTTGTCAATTATTCCTGAGTTTACAATTTCATTTTTTATTCTAACATTAATCTTCTTAAAAGCATTTTTATGATAAGACTCAACTTTAAAATCAATATCTGAAAATATTTTTTTACTGATCAATTCTTTTCTGTAATTATCACAATCTTTCTTTAAGCCTGAGACGGTTCCATTAATACCCTCTGATGAAATAATAATCCTTCCTTTAATATTATTTTTAATACAGAACAAATGATGTTCAGTTTTAAACTTTTCTGTATCTAATATTTCTGCATAGCAGTAAAAAAGTAAAATTTGAAAGTCTTTTTTCACACCAAACCTTTTTGAATTAAAATGGATTCCATTTCATTTTTATATTCTAAAGCTTTTTTTCTTATTTGATCCTCAAATAAGAGAGATGAGTCGGAATATATAATATCTCTTGAAACATTAACTATAATTCCACAATTTTCATTCATCGAATTTAAGCTAATATCTTTTAATTTACCTCCTTGTGTACCTACTCCAGGAATTAAAATAAAGCTATTTGGTATAATATCTCTAATTTTTTTAAACTCTGAGGTTCTATTTGCTCCAACCACATACATAGTATTCTCTTTATTTGACCACTTAAGTGAATCTTCAATTACGTGTTCAAAGAGATTTTTATCAGTTGAATTTTTAAAATGTTGAATATCAACTGAACTATTATTTGATGTTAGAGCTAATAAGATTATCCATTTATCTTTATACTCTAAATATGGAATCGATGAATCTTTACCCATATAAGGTGAAAGTGTAACTGCATCAAAATTAAATGATTCAAAAAAACTTTTTGCATACATTTTAGAAGTATTACCAATGTCTCCTCTCTTAGCATCGGCTATTTTGAAAATGTTTTCAGGAATATAATTAAGTGTTTTTTCTAATGAAATTAATCCCTTTGAACCTTGAGCTTCATAAAATGCAATATTTGGTTTATATGCTACAACTAAGTCTTTTGTTGCATCAATAACTCTTTTGTTAAATTCATATATTGGATCTTCTAATTCTCTTAAATGTTTAGGTATTTTATTAATATCTGAATCTAAACCAACACATAGGTAACTTTTCTTATTTTTAATTTGGTTTACTAAATCAGAGAAGTTCATAAATTATCTAAAATCAATTACTTCTATGTCTGGATAATTTTCAATTTCAAAGGAAAAAATAGAATTATCCAATTCTTCCTCCAAAAAGTCATCTATTGTATATATGAAGACACTATTTGATTTATCAAAGACTGTAAAACTTGATAATAAATCATTTTCAAGAATAGCAAATGAAATTTTAAAATATGATTTATTTTCATCCTCTGGATAGATTTCAACAGTATTTACTCCATTTGTTTTTTTAATAAACTTGTGCTTATATCCTTCTTTATAAACCTCAAAAACATTATTAATCGAAATATCTTGTTCTGAAGGGTCAAATTCAGATATAGTGACTTCATTCAAGTCTTCTAAATAAGTCCATACCGTTTTTGAATCATTAATAATTTTTTGACCTTCGATAAATAAAACATATTTATCATCTTTTACTGATATTTTTCCAGAAAATGAGTCGGTAATATCTTCAGTAAGATTCTTCATGGAGTATGTAAAGGAAGAAGTAAAGCCTTTCATCTTTTTATAATTATCACTCATTGAGTTTAATAAATCTAAAGCAAGCTTATCCTCTTGTGAAAACAAAAAGAATTGATTCAAAAAAATAAGATTAATAAGAACAATTATTTTTTTCATACATATAAAATTAAACTAAATGACTAAGCAAAGTTAATCTAAATCGTTAAGTAATGTTAACCTAAATCATTAAGTAATTTTTCTAAACTATATTCATCTTGAATAAGAACCTGTCTAGGCTTACTCCCTTCAGAGGGACCTACAATACCAGCCACCTCAAGCTGATCTGTTAATCTTCCAGCTCTATTGTAACCTAATTTTAATTTTCTTTGTAATAATGATGTACTACCAGTTTGAGACGCAACAATAAGTCTTGCGGCATCTTCAAATAACGGATCTCTATCGGTAAGATCAATATCTGCAATTTGTTTTTCATTTTCATCAATATACTCCGGTAATAAATATGCAGAAACATACCCCCTTTGATTTCCTATTTGTTCACAAATTCTTTCAATTTCAGGAGTATCAACGAATGGACATTGTAATCTTATAATATCAGAACCAGATGAAAATAACATGTCACCCATTCCAACTAACTGTTCTGCACCTTTTGTATCAAGAATAGTTCTTGAGTCCATATTAGAAGTAACTTTAAACGAAAGTCTAGTTGGAAAATTAGCCTTAATTACACCAGTTATAACATTTACAGAAGGTCTCTGAGTAGCAACAATTAAATGAATACCAATAGCTCTGGCTAACTGAGCTAATCTAGCAATTGGAGTTTCAATTTCTTTCCCAGCAGTCATCATTAAATCAGCTAATTCATCAATTACTAAAACAATATATGGTAAATATCGATGACCTTCTTTTGGATTAAGCTTACGATTTATAAATTTTTTATTGTATTCTTTTAAATTCCTAGCATGAGCATCTTTTAATAAATTATATCTAACATCCATTTCGGTACAAAGAGAATTTAATGTATGAACTACTTTTTTTGTTTCTGTAATTATTGGTTCTTCAGCATCAGGTAATTTAGCTAAGAAATGCTTTTCAATTTTATTAAATAGAGAAAGCTCGACCTTCTTCGGATCAATTAAAACAAATTTTAAAATTGATGGATGTTTCTTATATAATAAGGATGATAACATAACATTTAGACCAACGGATTTACCTTGTCCTGTAGCACCCGCAACTAAAATATGAGGCATCTTAGTTAAGTCAGCTAAAAAAACTTCATTAGAGATAGTCTTTCCTAAAATTAAAGGCAATTCATAATCACATTTAATGAACTTTTCCGTACTCATAACAGAGCGAAGGCTAACTATTTCCCTATTTTTATTTGGGACTTCAATTCCTATAGTTCCTTTTCCTGGTATAGGTGCTATGATTCTTATTCCCAGCGCAGATAAACTAAGTGCAATATCATCTTCCAAATTTTTAATTTTAGAAATTTTTATTCCAGCCTCAGGAACAATTTCATAAAGAGTAACAGTTGGCCCAATCGTAGCTTTTATTTTAGCTATTTCAATTTTGAAATTTTTAAGGGTTTCTATTATTCTGTTTTTATTAGATGTTAATTCATCTTTTGATACTTGAATTTTTTTATCAGTCGTATCATTTAATAAATCTACTTTAGGATATTTATAATTTGAAAGATCCAATTCTGGATCATATACATTACTTCTTAAGGTTTTTGATTTTTTTTCATCAACACCTTTTTCAACTTTTAATTGTAAATTTGAATCTTCATTATCATCATCTTCTACTACATCAGCATCTTTTAACTCTGATTTATTTTCTTCTTCTATATCTTCTTTCAATTCCTCTTCATAGTTTTCAATTTCCTCAATATCTTCTTCATTTTCACTTTCAATGGGATCTTCTTCAAAATCATCTTCGAAGGTATCTTCTAATTCATCATCAATAGTTTTCTTTTTCCATTTTGGGATATCAAAAGAATAGATATTAAAATAAAAAACTAAGAAAAGAAAAAGGAATAATAGTAAAATGATAATTGATGATACACCTAATAAATTATTCAAAAAAAGAGATAAATTGACTCCAATTCCTCCTGTAAAACTCTTTAAAAAACTACTCTCGGGAAATAAATTTAGGAAATAACCAAGAATTGTCGATAACCAAAAAATACCAAAAAATGTAAAAATTGAGGTTTTTGGAATTGAATAAATTTTAAAATTAAATAAGAGTCTTAATGATATGACCAATAAAAAAGGAACTAAAAAGAATGAAGAAATACCAAATGTCACAAAAACTAAATAGTGTGACAGAAAAGCACCAAATACACCTAACCAATTTTCTGATTTTTCACCAAGAGCTGAAAAAGATAATCCAGAGTCAATCAAACTTTGATCTAAATGCCCTGTAAAAAGATAAGATGTTAATGATAAAAATATTAAAACAGAAAAAGTTAATGAAATAGCACCTAATGAAACTTTTACTTTTTCAATAGTTGATTTTTTATCACCTTCATCTTCATAATAATCGTTATTAAAAGAGCTATCTACCATTTTTCAAATTTAACAATACATACTTACTTATTGATTCTCTTTTAATAAGAATTTATTTATTTTATTTATCATCGATGGACCTTCATAAATCCATCCCGTATAGACTTGAAGTAAATCAGCTCCAGAACTGATTTTTTCTTTTGCGTCATTCCCATTAAATACACCTCCAACTCCTATAATCTTTAATTTATTTTTAGATTTCATCTTTATATAATTAATTATTTCATTTGATTTATTAGAAAGAGGTTTGCCGCTTAATCCACCAGCTTCATTATTATCTATACTAACTCTTGATATCGTAGTATTAGTAGCAATAATTCCATCAATTTTATTTTTTATCGTCACTGATAATATATCATCTATTTCCTTTTTAGAAAGGTCTGGTGCTATTTTTATTAAAATTGGAACTGAATTCTTTTTTGAAAAATTTTCTGATTGAATTTTATCTAAAAGATTATTCAATTTTTCTTTGGACTGAAGAGCTCTTAAATTTGGAGTATTAGGTGAACTTACATTAATAACAAAGTAGTTAACATAATCTCTAAGTTTTTTAAAGCTGTATAAATAGTCATCTACTGCTTTTGAATTAGGAGTAATTTTATTTTTTCCAATATTTGCTCCAATTACTAAGTTTCCATTATATGATTTAATACGCCTCAATATTTTTTCAACTCCATCATTATTAAATCCCATTCTATTAATTAAAGCTTTGTCTGATTTTAATCTAAATAATCTTGGTTTAGGATTTCCAGACTGAGGTTTAGGTGTAATTGTACCAACTTCAACATGACTAAAACCAAAGCATTCCATCTCATTTAATAACTCTGCGTTTTTATCAAATCCTGCAGCTAAACCAATTCTGTTTTTAAATTTTATTCCGAATAATGAAGTCTCTAATTTTTTATTATTAAATGAAAATAGAGATTTAAATAGAGGTTTAACAAAAGGAAATTTTAAAATTAATTTTATAAAAAAAAAGGAAAAATTATGAATTGATTCTGGATTAAAAAGAAAAAGTAATGGTCGAATCAATTTCTTATACATATTGCAAATATAATTATTGTATTAACTCCTTGGATGAAATTTATTCACTACTTCTCTTAAATATTCTTTATTTAAATGTGTATATATTTCAGTAGTTGTAATAGATTCATGACCAAGCATCTCTTGAACAGCTCTTAAATCGGCACCACCTTCAATCATGTGAGTGGCAAAAGAATGTCTAAATGTATGAGGGCTAATCTTTTTATCTAGATTTAATTTTTGAGAAATATTCTTAATTATTATAAAAACCATATTTCTGGAAATTTTTGATCCTCTTCTATTTAAAAAAAGAAAACCTTCATTACCAGGCTTCACTTTCATTTTTTTCCTATACTCATCATCAAAAAGTTTTATATACTTAATTGCTGAGCTTCCTATAGGAACCAATCTTTCTTTAGAAGCTTTTCCTATAACTTTAATAAATCCAATATCTAGAAATAAATTTTGATAAGAAATATTAATTAATTCAGATACTCTTAAACCACAACTATATAATGTTTCGATTATTGCCCTATTTCTAACCCCTTCAAATGAATTCAAATCTATAGATTTTAAAATATTTTCTATATCATCAATATTTAAAGTATCAGGTAACTTTTTATCTAATTTTGGAGATTCAATTAACTCAGTAGGATTTATTTTAATCTTCTCCTCAATAATTAAATAATTAAAAAATGATTTAATTCCAGAAATTATTCTGGCTTGTGAATAAGAGGAAATTCCTAGATTGTACAAGTATTCAACAAATTCTTGGATAATATTAGAATCAATATTAGAATATTCAATTGTTTCTTTATGATTTAGCTTCAGGAATGATGTTAATTTATTTATATCATTGACATAAGCGGAAACAGAATTATCAGATAAAGACCTTTCTAATTTCAAGAAATTTTTATACTCAATTATTTCGTGTTCCCACATAAAATATATTTTTTAGACTAAATTTATAAAATCATGAAGTTAATTATTATAAATGGTCCAAATTTAAATCTGTTAGGTATAAGAGAAAAAAATATTTATGGGGAGACTTCATTTGATTCTTATTATAAAACTTTGATAAAAAAATATAACGGAAAAGTTGATTTAGAATATTATCAATCAAACCATGAAGGTGAATTAATTGAAAAAATTCAAAAAATTGGATTTTCATATGATGGAATAATTATTAATGCTGGAGGCTTCACCCATACTTCTGTAGCCTTAAGAGATGCAATATCTTCAGTAACAACACCTGCAATTGAAGTTCATATTAGCAATATATTATCAAGAGAAGAATTCAGAAAAAAAAGCTATCTAAGTGATGTTTGTAAAGGAATTATATCAGGCTTAGGATTAATGGGATATGAAGCTGCAATAAATTATTTTTCTGAAAAAAAATGATTAATATATATACTGATGGTTCAAGTAGAGGAAATCCAGGTCCTGGAGGATATGGAATTGTGATGCTTTATAAAGATAAAAGGAAAGAACTTAGTCAGGGGTATAGGCTTACAACTAATAACAGGATGGAACTAACAGCAGTTATAAAAGCTTTAGAAGCAATAAAAAATAATAAAATTGAAATAACAATATATTCCGACTCAAAATATGTAGTTGAATCAATTGAGAAAGGATGGATTTGGAATTGGGAGAAAAAAAATTTTAAAAAGAAATTAAATTCAGATTTATGGAAAATATTCATTCCATTATATAACAAGTTTAAGGTTAACTTTAAATGGGTAAAAGGTCATTCAGGAAATGTGGAAAATGAAAGGTGTGATGAACTTGCTAATAAAGCTCAAGAAAAAGAATTATTAATTGACAAAGGTTACGAAGTCAATAATTAGAGTGCAGAAATAGCAGAGCCAATAATTCCTGAATTATTTCTGTTTTGTGCAGGTATTATTTCACAATTAGATTTCAGATCATTTTTAAATTCGTCAAAATATTTACTTATTCCTCCTCCAAAAATTATTGTATTTGGTGAAACTAATAATTCAATATATTCTAAATATTCTGTAAATCTTGCTGACCATTCTTTCCAAGATAATTCTAGCTTTTTTCTTGCAAGATTCGATGCATATTTTTCTGCACAGTCTCCGTACATTTTTAAGTGACCAAACTCAATGTTTGGGACAAGTTTTCCGTCTACAAATATTGAGGTTCCTAATCCTGTACCTACGGTTATTAACATAACTGTACCTTTTTTAGGAACATTTTTATTTAAATAAATCTCAGCTATTCCTGCTGCATCAGCATCATTAACTGCTTTGCATTCTAAATTAAAATTTTGAAAGAATTTTTTTTTGATATTCACACCCACCCACTTCTTACTAATATTAGCAGCTGAGAAGACCTTATTCTTTTTTACCACACCAGGAAAACCACATCCTACTTTACCTGACCATTTAAATTCCTCAATAAAGTTTGATTGAATTTCAGAAAATATTTTTTTTGGAGATGAAGGATCAGGTGTTGGAAATCTAACTTTTTGGGAAACTAATTTTCCTTTTTTTGTATCAACTACTGCAGCTTTAACTCCAGAGCCACCAATATCTATTCCAAGGATTTCCATTACTTTATTACCTTTAATTTAGCAAAATTTAAGAGTAAAGTCTTCTCTCCTACATTTTTAAAATTTACAATTGCTTTTTTTTGATTAGAATGATTGTCTACTTTTTTAATTGTTCCAATACCAAAAATCTCATGTTTTACATTTACGCCCTCTATCAAATCATCAATATTACTTGACTTAATGGATGATGAATTATTTTTTGATACTTTTTTAATAGGTGATAAATTTCTTTTTTTTTCTTTCAAAACATTTGAAACCAATGATCTATTAGTATTAAAATTATCAAAATCTAGATATGCTGGACTAATTTCTTTTATAAACCTACTTTTCTCACAATCCTTTAACATTCCATATCTATATCTTGTACTAGAGTAAGTTAGATACAATTTTTTCATAGCTCGAGTAATTGCAACATAGAAAAGTCTCCTTTCCTCTTCAAGATCTTCTCTTGATGAAATCATCATTTGTGAAGGAAATAAATCTTCTTCTACTCCAACTATAAATACAACTGAAAATTCTAAGCCTTTTGCCATATGTATTGTCATTAATGAAATATATTCTTCATTACTATCATCTTCTTTATCTTGATCAGTCATTAATGAAATTTCCTGTAAGAAATCTTCAAGTTTTTTGTTTTTATTATCATCATTATCTAAAAACTCTTTAATTGAATTGAGTAATTCTTGAACATTCTCATATCTACTTATACCTTCGATACTTCTATCATCCCAAAGCTCTTTTAAAAGACCCGAATTTGATGCTATATGTGATGCGGTTGTGTAAGCATCATTATTTTTGGAAAAGTTTGAAAAAGCGATAATCAAATCTTTAAATGGAGTTAATAAGTTATTTATTCTGGAATTTAATAGCTCAGAGGATCTCTTAATAACATCCCATAAGCTTATATTTTCTTTATTTGAAATCGTAATTATTTTATCAACAGAAGTTTGGCCAATTCCTCTTCTTGGATAGTTAATGATTCTTCTAAATGATTGTTCATCATTTTGATTAATAGAAAATCGTAGATAGGCTATTAAATCTTTTACTTCTTTTCTTTGATAGAAAGAAACTCCACCAAAAACCTTATACTTTAAACCTATTCTTCTTAATGCTTCTTCAATTGATCTGGATTGGCTATTTGTTCGATAAAGAACAGCAAAATTAGAGTTTGTTAATTGATTTCTATTTTTCTCTTCAAAAATTAAATTAGAAACTATTTTACCTTCTTCGTTATCCGAAAAGGATTTTTTAACTGAAATTAATTCACCGTCTTCATTATCTGTCCAAACTTCTTTACTAATCTTTGATTTATTTTTTTCAATAACTGAATTTGCTGCATTTACTATTGTTTTAGTTGATCTATAATTTTGTTCAAGTTTAATAGTTTTTAAGTCATCAAAATCATCTTCAAACTTTAAAATATTTCTAATCTCTGCTCCTCTAAATGCATAAATGGACTGAGCGTCATCACCTACTACAAAAATATTTCTACTAACTGATGCTAATCTTTTTGTAATTAGATATTGACAATAATTGGTATCTTGAAACTCATCAATTAATACATGTTGAAACAATTGCTGGTACTTATTTAGAATGTCTACATGTTCTGAAAATAAAGTATTTGTGTTAAAAAGTAAATCATCAAAATCCATAGCCTGAGATTTAAAACATCTCTCAGAATATATTTTATAAATCTCTCCAATCATTGGTCTTAATGAAGAACTATCTTCTTCTTGAAGAATTGGATTGTTTTTATATTCCGGAGGGGAGATCAATCTATTCTTAGCATTTGAAATTCTATTAAATACAAAGTTTTCTTTATATAGCTTAGGATCTAAATTTTGTTCTTTCACTATAGCCTTTATTAAATTTTTGGAATCTTGAGTATCATAAATAACAAAATTTGGTGGATACCCTATTTTATATCCTTCAGTTCGAAGTATTCTAGCGAAAATAGAATGAAAAGTACCCATCCATAGGCTTCTTGCTTCTGTTCCGACTATACCCTCTATTCTATTTTTCATTTCTTTTGCTGCCTTATTAGTAAATGTTAAAGCAAGAATTGAAAATGGATCTATACCTTGTTTTATCAGATGGGCTATTCTATATGTTAAAACTCTAGTTTTACCTGAACCTGCTCCTGCAATCACGAGACACGGTCCTTTTGGGTGTAATACTGCTTCTTTTTGACTGGAGTTTAAATCTTCTAAATATTTCATAAAAAATAAGAAGATGAATCTACTACTTAATTGATGAAAAAATTAATTAGTTTTGAAAAAAATTATGGAGATGGAATATAATACTACTAGAAGCAATTTAATATTAAGAGAGTATGGCAGAAACTTTCATAAACTTGTTGATTATGTGGGTAATGTTAAAAGTAAAGAAGAAAGAAATAAAATGTCAAAAACTTTAGTTGATATGATGAAACTTACACATCCAAGTTTTAAAGACCAAAGTGAAGTAGAAGCTAAAATGTGGGATGATTTATTTATCATGTCTGACTATAGCTTAGATATAGATAGCCCCTATCCAATGCCTAAGAAAAAAACTGAAGCTGATAAACCTAAAAGGCTAGAGTACCCTAAAACAAAAATAAAATATAGACATTACGGCAAGAAAATTGAATTGCTAATTGATGAGGCTTGTAAACTTAAGAAAGAAGAAGATAGAGAAGCTGCTGTAATTCACATTGGGAAAATTATGAAATCATTTTTTGGTATGTGGAATAAAGAATCGATCGACAGTAAAGTAATTGTTGATAATATAAAGGAATTATCAAATAATAAATTATCAATAGATATTGAAAAAGTGAATGAAATGAATTTATTCTTTAAGGTTACAAAAGAAAGAGGATCAAGATCAAAACATTATCATTCAAAGAAAAACTTTAAATCAAATAGACCATTTCGAAAAAGAAGAATGTAATGGGATCCTTCAGAATAAATGGTGGAAAAAGTCTTAAAGGTGTAATTTATCCACAAGGCGCAAAAAATGAAGCTCTTCAAATTTTATGTGCGGTATTACTTTCTGATGAAAATATAACTATTGAAAATGTTCCTGATATAAAAGATGTAAATCTTTTAATAGATTTATTAGATGGAATGGGTGTTGATGTTAAAAAAGTAGACTCAACAACATATAAATTTACATCTGATTCTATTGACGTCGACTATACTAAATCTAAAGATTTCTTTGAAAAATCTTCTAAAATCCGAGGGTCAATTATGTTAATGGGACCTTTGGTTGCTAGATTTGGAAATGCGTATTTAGCAAAACCTGGAGGAGATAAAATTGGAAGAAGAAGGGTTGATACTCACTTTATTGGAATTCAAGAACTTGGAGCAAAATTTACTCTTGATAATAATAATACTCTATTTAAAGTTTCTGCTAATAAACTTAAAGGAAAGGATATTTTACTAGACGAAGCTTCAGTTACAGGTACAGCCAATATTATCATGGCAGCATCTCTTGCAGAAGGTAAAACTACTATCTATAATGCGGCTTGCGAACCTTACATTCAGCAACTATGTAAAATGCTTAACTCAATGGGAGCAAATATTAAGGGAATAGGATCAAATTATTTAAAAATTGAGGGTGTATCTAAATTATCAGGTACTAAACATAGAATTTTACCTGATATGATTGAAATTGGAAGTTTTATTGGACTTGCAGCAATGACTAAATCTGATATTTTAATTAAGGATGTTAGTTTAGATAACTTAGGTATTATTCCTAAAACCTTTCAAAGACTAGGCATAAAAATGAATTTAAAAGATGATTCAATTCATATTCCTGCTCAAGATCATTATGAAATTGAATCTTTCATTGATGGTTCAATTATGACAATATCCGATGCAATATGGCCAGGTTTTTCACCTGATCTATTAAGTATAGCTCTAGTAACTTCAATTCAAGCAAAAGGAACAGTATTAATTCATCAAAAAATGTTTGAGAGTAGATTATTTTTTGTTGATAAACTTATAGATATGGGAGCCCAAATAATTTTATGCGATCCACATAGAGCTACTGTTATTGGACTTGACAGAAAAATTCCTCTAAAAGGTATACAGATGACCTCACCAGATAAGAGCTGGTGTTTCCCTTCTCATAGCTGCTCTTTCAGCTAATGGAACAAGCATAATAGATAATATAGATCAAATAGATAGAGGTTATAGTAATATAGATCAGAGACTTAGAGAACTAGGTGCTGATATTGAAAGAATTTAGATCTTATTCTTTAGGTTAGATAAAGAAAATATAGGTCCATCAACTATAAATAATTCAACCACAAATGATGGTAAGCCATCAATGACTGCATAGCTTTGTAGTGTTACTTTTGTTTCTTCATCACTAATTTTTGAAAGATTCCAAATGGATTTTGAATCAAATATTCTAATATAATTTCCATAAACTGGAATATAATTTGGAACTGAATTTAAGCTAATTGAAACAAAGTTATCTTTCTTATCAATTTTTACATCAGAAACTAAATCTCTTTTTTTCAGAGGCCACCCCATTTCCATTGTGAAATAGACATAAAATAATGAGTCATATTTTTTTTCAATTATTCTACTATCTTCAAGTTTATACATCCACTTATGAGAATTATCATAGTCTAAAATTATCTCTAAAATTGAATCTATATTGGTATTAATTACAGTTTCGGCTAAATACTCAACATTATTTAATTCATTTTTCCTTAGATAAACTTTTATATTATTCTCCTCTTTTTTTAACTCCCAATCAGAAGATATAAAATGATTCTTTTCATAAGAAAAAAGATTTAAATAGAGAATTAAAACGTTTATTAGCATAATTGATAAAAATTATTAAATTAAATTACATAGAAAATTATAGTCTTGTTACTACACATAGTATGAGAAATTTAATTCTATTTTTCACTTTTAGTTTATTTCTAAATCCTACATTTATTAACGCACAATCTAATAATAATGATACTATAATATCTAATTCTCAAGACTCTTTATTAATAAAAGATGAAATAAAAGATGTAGAGTTATCATTTAATATTATAAACTATGAAATCAACGGAGAACAAAAAATTTTAATCGAAAATTTATTTAATCCTACAAATATAACCTTAGATGAGAGAGACACTTTATCTATGATAATACAATTAAAAGGTAAAGAGGAAGAAGTAATATTTAATTATTATTTTAATGATAATCCTAACTTCAGAAATATTGAAAATGGAAAAATAATTTATGACAAAAGAAGTAAAAGAATATACTTTGAGTTCATTCCTGATGATAACCAGGCAATTAATAAATTTATAACCTAGAACCTATTTGCTTATGAAAAAAATTCAAATTTAAAGAGGTATGATTTTCTTATTGAAATTAATAATTTAGAATATGCTCCTAAGATAATTAACAAACAAATAGATAAAATTATCAGGAACAATTATTCATTTCGTTATACACCTATTATTTCAGATGGTGATAATAATGTATTATTTGAATTAAAAACTGATGCGCCAATTGATAACTTCAATCCTATTTCTGGAAATATAGACTGGAAGATTGATCCAAATAATATAGATGAACTAGAGAAGACATTTAGTTTTATTTTAAAGGCATATAAAAAAAATAAGCCTGAGCTATTTGATGTAGATACATTTAAAATTATTTATTCTGAAAATAATTTTCCTCCAGTTTTTGGAAAGACATCAAAATGGATAGTTGAGGAAGGAAGTTCTTATACATATAAAATTCCAGTAGATGATCCTAATGTTAATGATTCAATTATAATAGAAAATGTAGGTGCACAATTACCAAGAGGAATGAAACTTAACAATTCAAAGAAAACAATAAGTTTTAATGTTGATTACGATCACGTTGAAAGAACAAACTCTACAACAAATTATAACCTAGAACTTAAAGCTACAGATTTATCGGGATTATCCTCTCAGATAACATTAGATGTGGTAGTAATGAATACTATCAATCCGCTTAAGGTACAAGAAAAAATTACAGAATTAATTAATGAATTAGAATCTCAACAAGATGGATTAGAAGAAATAAATGATAATCTTAAGTGGATAGAAGCTACATCTAAAAACAATAGAAAAATAAGAACATTTAGTGCAGCAGGAATTACATTTCTTGGTGCATTGATGGGAGTATTATCTTCTAACTCAGAGGTCACTAGGAAAGCAGGACCAATTATAGGAGCAAGCGGAGCTGTTCTCTCTGTAATTAATGAGGTACTATCTAGAGATGACAATGAGATTAAAAACTTATTGCAAGAAACAATCAAACTCCAATCTAATGTCAAAGCAAAATATGATAGACTTAGTTTTTATAAAAACTCAAATAATCCTAGTGATTTCCAAAACCAAGAAATTGATCTATTAGTTAGAACTATTGAAAATGATAGAGAAAATGTAAATAAAAGCCTTTTTACTATCTCTGAAAATTATATAATAATAATTTCAGAAAATAGAATTCGAAATATGAGTAACAAAAAGAAAAACTATGAGTAAACAACATCTTGATAATTATATTAAGGCTTGTTTAAGCATTATCTCCGGATCAATTATCCTAGTAATGGTAATGTTTGCTAGCTTATTTATATACATTACTTTTTTTGAAAGTAATGAAACTACACAGGTAGAAAGAAGACAAGAACATGTAGAAA
>Ga0181569_10001112_pt1 | contig 21260 bp, 18 predicted proteins | sample 101ome_19_FD_132452 | JGI IMG/M metagenome (GOLD analysis project Ga0181569, IMG submission 132452) | Coastal salt marsh microbial communities from the Groves Creek Marsh, Skidaway Island, Georgia - 101405AT metaG (megahit assembly) | ecosystem: Environmental > Aquatic > Marine > Intertidal...
TACAAGGGTGCCGTCGAACATCTCCGGGGCGCTGACTTGCTCGCCATCGATGAGTTCGAGCTCGACGACCCAGGCGACACCATGGTGATGTCGCGTCTTCTGGGTGAGCTGGTGGCGAGTGGAACACGGCTTGCAGCCACCTCCAATACGCCACCTCACGCACTGGGTGAAGGACGATTTGCCGCGGAGGATTTCCTCCGAGAAATCACCGCACTGTCAGACAAGTTCCAGACCATTCGGATTGAGGGGGAGGACTATCGCCGGCGTGATTTTGAAGGTCATGCCACCAGCTTCAGCACAGCAGAGCTTGACGACTTGGCGGCTTCCGCTGGCGGCGACGTCACCCGGGATCGCTTTGGCGAGATCATCAACCACCTGGCAACAATCCATCCCAGCCGCTTTGTTGGCCTGGTCGAGGGGCTCCGTACGATCATCGTCGACGACGTGCACCAACTCCACGACCAGGCTCAAGCGCTTCGACTGGTCGCACTCGTCGACCGCCTCTACGACCAGCAGGTGGCCATCGCGTCCAGTGGTGTGCCCTTGGACGAAATCTTCGACGAAGCAATGCTCGCCGGTGGTTATCGCAAGAAATATTTGCGTGCAGTGTCTCGCATGATCGCGCTGTCTCGGATGGTCGACTAGCCTCCAGGGCTTATTCGGCTTGCCCCTCTACACTGGCAATTCACGCGTGGAAGGACGAAACGTGGCCGATCAGACCACTGTGCCCAGAGGGCTTGGCAGAGAGCGTTACTTGGAGTCGCTCTGGATTGAGCGCATCCTCCGCCAAGAAACAATTGGTGGTGCAATCATTTTGGCTGCCGCCGCCTTGGCCCTGATCGCCGCAAACAGCCCGCTTGCCGACTGGTATTTCGGATTGCGTGACGCCTATGTGTCGTTCTCGATTGGTGACTGGGGTGGAAAGATTTCAGTCGGCCACCTCACCGCCGATGGATTCTTGGCTGTGTTTTTCTTCCTCGTAGGGCTGGAGCTCAAGCGTGAATTTATCGCGGGGGAGTTGTCCAACCCTAAGAACGCTCTCGTGCCCGTTGTCGCCGCGATCGGTGGAGTGATTGTCCCCGCGTTCATGTACTTGTGGCTCACTCAAGGGGTGGAAGGTGCCGCGCGCGGCTGGGCCATTCCTATTGCCACGGACATCGCGTTTGCCTTGGCGGTGCTTGCCGTGGTGGGAACGTCGCTGCCTCTCGCGCTTCGTACATTCCTGCTGACCCTGGCGGTAGTCGACGACCTCATTGGTATCACGATCATTGCGGTGTTCTATACCGAACAAATCAACTGGCTTCCCATGGTGGGTGTGGCGGTGGGTCTAGCGGTCTTTGGCTTCATCGCTCAGCGCTACAGCCAGCTGTTTAAACTGCGCCCCGGTGCTGCGTGGATTTTCCTGTTCCCGATTGGGATCGTGGTCTGGGTGTTTATGTATTCCACCGGTGTCCACGCCACTATCGCGGGAGTCCTTCTCGCACTCACCATCCCGGTCAAGCCATCGAAAAATGATCCGGGTGAATTGGCAGAAGGCCACGGGGAGTCCCTGGCAGAAATCTTCGAACACCGATTCCGGCCGATTAGTGCGGGTATTGCCGTTCCGCTCTTTGCGTTCTTTGCTGCAGGAGTGAGCCTGGGATCGCCGTCTGAGTTTGTCGCATTGCTTACTGACAATGTCACCCTCGCCGTGATCGTGGCGTTGATTGTGGGCAAGACCGTTGGTGTGACGCTCGCGACCAGGATTGTGACACTGTTGCCCGGGGTGAACCTTCCCAAGGGTGCAAAGTGGATCGACTTCGTAGGAGTCGCTCTGCTCGCCGGAATCGGATTTACCGTGTCTTTGCTGATTGGGGAGTTGAGCTTCGGCCAAGAGTCCATGCTCGGCAACGAAGCAAAGATTGGAATCTTGTTCGGAAGCCTGGGAGCTGCCGTGTTGGCGGCGCTCCTGCTTGCCTCACGTAATCGCCGCTACCGCGCACAACTGCGCGAAGAAGCGGCTGATCGAAACCGGGATGGAATCCCAGACCAGTTCCAGGCCCCAGAAACAAACTCTTAACCCAACAGCTCGTTTCGAAACATGTCTGTAACCCCGACTGAGGGTTTATGAAACGTCGCCTCCACACACTGGGAGCACTTGTGGGCATCGCTATCGAAGGTGCTCCATCCCAAACGAATAAATAGGGGGAACAATGGATACAGGCGAATTGACCTGGGCCGTCACCGCCACCGCACTGGTGCTGCTGATGACGCCTGGTGTTGCCTTCTTCTACGGCGGATTGGTGAAAGCCAAGAGCGTCGTCAGCATGATGATGATGAGCTTCGGATCTCTGGCGCTCGTCGCCGTGCTCTGGGTGCTCTACGGCTTCAACATGTCGGCTGTTGGCTCGACATGGGACTTCGCAGGAAACCCACTGGGTGACTTTGGTCTTGGTGGAATCGCTACCGACAACGAGTCGCTGATTGGTGCAGCGTTTGGTGCAACCTTCGCCATCATCACTACCGCACTGATCTCGGGTGCAATTGCTGACCGCGCCAAGTTTGGCTCGTGGATGGTGTTCACTGCTCTCTGGTCAACTCTCGTCTACTTCCCAGTAGCCGCATGGGTCTGGGGTGGCGGATGGATCATGGGCCTCGGCGACGCGCTCGGCCTGCCTAGCGTCATCGACTACGCCGGTGGTACTGCCGTTCACATCAACGCAGGTGCCGCAGCTCTCGCACTCGCTCTGGTTCTTGGTCGCCGTGTCGTGTTCGAAAAGGGCGCACACAAGCCTCACAACGTTCCACTGGTCATGCTCGGTGCAGCGATCCTGTGGTTCGGCTGGTTCGGCTTCAACGCTGGTGCTGAGTTCCTCAACGACATGGCTCTTGTCGGCCTCATCTCCATCAACACCCTGGTTGCTACCGCAGCTGCCATTCTCGGATGGTTGGTCGTGGAGAAGCTCAAGGATGGAAAGCCCACCTCTGTGGGTGCAGCATCCGGTGCTGTGAGCGGTCTTGTTGCCATCACCCCAGCTTGTGCAAACCTCACCCCAACTCACGCAGTAATCCTCGGTGTCGTTGCCGGTGTTGTGGCCGCTTTGGCTGTGGAGCTGAAGTTCAAGCTCGGCTATGACGACTCCCTTGACGTCGTGGGCATCCACCTCGTCGCCGGTGTGATCGGAACCCTTTACCTAGGATTCTTCGCAACCGGAACCGGAATGTTCACCGGTGGTGAGGGTGCTGGTCAGCTGATTGTTCAGACCATCGCCGCCTTCGGAGTCATGCTCTACTCGTTCATCGTCGCTCTTGTGCTGGGCTTCGCGATCGACAAGACCATGGGATTCCGAATCACCAACGAAGACGAGGTGGCAGGTATTGACACCATCGTTCACGGTGAAGAGGGATACGCCCTCGAGGGCGAGCGGGTCTAACCTCCTATCCCGCGGAAGAGGGGGCCTTCGGGCCCCCTCTTTTCACGTGCCAGCGGGCACTATGGCGTGGCCACTACGCTCAGGAAAGATTGAAAGTGGGTTGAGCTAAATGGCTGTTACTGAGCGCGCACCAGGTCGCAGTGGGATGCGGATGGTGTTTGGGCTTGTTGTCCTCGTGGCCTACACAGTGTTCATCCTGGTCGTGACGCTCTCGCCCACACAGATGGACGTGAGCTACCAGACCGCAGTGGTGAGGCTGCTCGAGGCGCTCCATCGAAATGGTGTTCCTGCGTGGTTTGGATATGGCGAGGTCGAGTTCTTAGCGAATGTCGCGATGTTCGTGCCCTTTGGCTTTCTGGTTGCGATCTTGTTGCCCCAGAAGCTCTCGTTGCTCACGGTCCTAGTGGGCCCTGGCTTCTCGGCTTTTGTCGAAAACTTTCAGCGGGAATTCTTGAGCGAACGCGTCGCCAGTATCTATGACGTCTATGCCAACTCAGCAGGCGCGATTATTGGCCTGATGCTTGCGGCTGCCCTCCGCGCGGTAGTTCACGCGAGAGATCGACGAGTTGTCGCAAGAGCTATTTGGCAATACGAACAAGGACTCACCCCAACGGGTCGTTAGCGCGAATGTGCCGGCGCTTAGACTGTGCCCGCTGATTGTTTAGGAGGCGTGGATGTCGATTAAGTCCCCAGTCCTGGTGATGACCTTTAACCGCCCCGACACCACGGCTGCGGTGATGGCAGAGATTGCCAAGGCACAGCCGCCCAAGATTTTCTTATTCAGTGACGGTGCGCGGGCAGACCGGCCCGGCGAAGCGAAGCTCGTTGCCGAAACTCGTCGGGTGATGGAAGAGGCGGTTACCTGGGGTGCCGAAGTGCACACCCGCTACAACGAAACAAACCAGGGTTTATTTGCGGGAGTCTCTGGCGCGATTGATTGGTTTTTCTCGGAAGTGCCGGAGGGAATCATCCTCGAAGACGACTGCGTCCCTCACCCCGATTTCTTCCCCTACTGCGATGAATTACTGGAGCGCTATCGCAATGACGAGCGCGTGTGGTGTGTCTCAGGGGATAACTCTCTGGAGCTTCCGGTGACAGGAAACGCAAGTTATGGGTTTATTCGAGACCCATTGATCTGGGGATGGGCCACCTGGGCGCGAGCCTGGCAGCACTTTGATCGCGACTTCGCGTATTGGCGCGAGGTTCGCGGAACTCCGCGGGAGAAACAGCTTTACCCTGACCGGGTGGAGCGCCGTTATCGGCGTGGGGTGTTTGACCGGTACGGAAAAGGTATTGACGCCTGGGCGTTTAAGTGGAAGATGACTGTTCACTACCACGATGGCTTAGCAGCCGTTCCTCGGGTCAATCTAGTCAGCAACATTGGCTGGAATCGCCCTGATGCAACTCACACCAAAGGTGATTCGTTTAAGGCGGCCAGACCCACTTTCCCAATTCTGCCGCTCGTTCATCCCGAGCACGTTGCACTGGATGAGGCGGCTCAAACAGAGTTTGTTGAGTCTCGTGGCCTAGGGGTCAAGAAATATCGGGTGAGCTATCAGGTGAAGAAGTGGATTGGTCGTGTCCGCCGCCTAGTCGGTCGAATGATGGGGCGTTGATAGCGATGTGGGCGAAACTGCTTGACCTATTGAGAGGAGTCCTGATCGGGGCTGCCGAAGTTGTTCCGGGCGTGAGTGGTGGAACTATCGCACTCCTCGTAGGGGTCTACAACACGCTGATTGGATCGGCCTCGTTGGTCGTCCGAGCGGTCGTCGGGACTTTCTCGCCGTCACGGCATGAGCGGTGGCGAGAGGTTGCTCGACTGCCCTGGTTGCGATTGGTGTTAATCCTGGTGGGAATGGGTTCTGCCATTGTGCTCGCCGCGAGGGTTCTAGAACCACTCATCGAGTCCTATCCCGAACACACGAGAGGTTTATTCGCCGGATTGATCATGGCATCTCTTGTGGTTCCCCTCCGCATGGCGGGAGGGCTTAAAGGGCGGAAAGATTTCCTCGTTCTCGCAGGAGCTGCAGCGCTGACCTTTGTCCTGACCGGGCTTCCCGCTGTTGCAGTGCAAGACCCCTCGCTCTGGATTGTGTTGTTGGCAGCGGCACTCGCCATTTGTGCGCTGGTGTTGCCTGGAGTGTCAGGCTCGTTCCTTCTGCTGAGCATTGGTCTCTATGAGCCGACCATTCAAGCGGTGAATGACCGAAATGTTGGATACCTCGGAGTATTTGCCCTTGGGGCAGTGTTTGGCCTGGGAAGTTTTGTCGTCGTGCTCCAATGGCTTCTTGCTCATCGAACGCGAATCACCCTGTTGGTGATGACTGGTTTGATGGCGGGATCTCTTCGCGCCTTGTGGCCATGGCAAACCGACGAGAGACACCTCTTGGCCATCGGGTCAAATGGCGCAGAAGTTGGAATGTGGGCCGTAATAGGCCTCGTCGCAGTCAGTGTGATGGTGTGGCTAGAGCGCCGCTACCACCGCTCTCACGCAGGCTGAAGTGCTTCTTCTTTGAGCTGAGCCTTCCACTCCACCAGTGATCTCACGAGCGCGCTCGGGTCTTCGGCGAGGTGGTCCATCGCGTCTTCTGGTACCCAGTAGTTGACTGCAACAAACGAGCGAACCCGCTCGCTGGGGTCTTTGGCCAGAGCGCGAAGCACATCGCACGGCGTCTTCGGGTTGCGGGCGAGGCATTCGCGAACGGACGCCTCTTTGTCCTTCGCTAACGCTTCGTACACCTCTGTCGGCAGGTGGTAGCTCAGCGCAGCGCTCTCACGAATTTTCTTGTTGGGGTCTTTTGCCATCTTCTTCAGGCGCTCCACCTTTGATTCGGTGACCGCGGGGGAGAGGAACTGCGCGACTGGGTCGTCAGACCTGTTCTCGTCAACGAGCTTCTTCATCTGGTCTCGTTGGGCCGGAGTATTAAAGCGAATGCATGACATGGATTCGAGAGTAAACCTCAGAGGAAAAAACCAAATATCAAGACGCGGAGTGTCACCGAGTTTTCAGACAATTGTGAGGTTCGTCCAATGCCTATGATTGGGCTGTGGGGGAGCAGGGTGAAGTAAGCACCAGGGTGTTCACGATTCCGAACATCATCAGTTTCGTGCGACTGCTCACCATTCCGGTCTTCTTATGGCTGGTCTGGCGCGGAGGCTATGACGTGACGGCCCTCGTCGTTTTGATCGCTGCGGTCTCCACGGATTTTGTCGACGGCCTCGTGGCCAGAAAGCTCAATCAGGTCTCAAAACTTGGCCAGCTCCTTGACCCACTGGCCGATCGACTCTTCATCGCGGCTGCGGTGATAGCTCTTGCGATGCGCGATGTCGTACCGGTATGGCTGGTGGTCATCGTGGTGTTGAGAGATGTAGCGCTTGGTGTTGGCGCAATTTTCCTCTCCCGATACGGAGCGGGAATCCTGCCGGTGAAGTGGATGGGCAAATGGGCAACCTTTGCGCTGTTGGCATCTCTTCCCTTGTTCCTGCTGGGAGCTTTGGTGGATTCGCTCTCGATATATGTGGAACCATTCGCGTGGGCGGTGGCCCTAGCCGGCACCGTTTTGTATTGGTGGGTCGGCTTCTTATACCTGGGTCAAGCCCTCCGGATTGCTCAAAAATCTGGTCAAAACCACCCCTGAGATTCCGCTACGCTAATGCCACACGAGTGAGTGGGGGAAGTAAATGTCGGATCATCTCGAGGGCGAGCACGGCCCTGGTGACGCATCCTCCACACAGCGGTTTGGTCCTGACTTCAAAGAACAGCTTCACAGCCTCGAAAACGGGTTAAGTCTCGAAGAGCAGGAAACCATCGACGCTCTTCCCGCCGGTTCCGCATTGCTGATTGTTCGGCGAGGTCCTTCGGTTGGAGCACGGTTCTTGCTTGACCAAGAGCGCACCGTCGCCGGTCGTCATCCCGACGCAGACATCTTCTTGGACGATGTGACCGTATCTCGTCGCCATGCGGAGTTTGTCCGTCACGGCAGTTCGTTCGAAGTGCGCGACATGGGTTCGCTCAACGGAACCTATTTTGATGGTGTCTTAATCGACCAAGCTCTGCTCCACGAGGGCGCTGAAGTTCAAGTCGGTAAGTTCCGCATGACTTTCTACCCGTCCCCTGCAGACAAGTCTGAGCGAGGGTCATAGGTGGCGGCCGAAAAAGCGGCCGCAGCATCACGTCAGACCGGCCAGACGCTATTGTCCATTGGGCAAGTACTTCAGCGACTCACTCCTGAATTTCCCGACCTCTCTCCCAGCAAGCTGCGCTTTCTCGAAGACCGCGACTTGGTCAAGCCCAGCAGGACACCTGCGGGTTACCGCACCTATTCCTCGGCAGACCTCGAGCGCCTTCGGTTCATTTTGGGTGTGCAGCGCGACCACTATCTTCCCCTCAAGGTCATCAAGCAGTACCTGGATGAATTGGACCAGGGCGGATCGCCCGAGCTTCCCGGCGTGACCCAGATGATCGCAGCGGTGGTCGTGGGTCGCCAGGACACTTTAGACCGTAAAGAGCTGATGGAGAAGGCAGGGGCATCGAAGGCGCTGCTCGATGACGCCATCTCCCAAGGACTCATTCCCGCAGGGGCGCTGTTTGATCAGCACGACCTGCGCATTTTGGAGACGTTGGTGAAAGCGGAAGGCTTTGGTCTTGGACCGAGGCACTTGCGGGGGCTTCGCGCCCAAGTTGAGCGTGAACTAGACCTCGTGGTTCGAGCTGTGGGGAGCTCGCGAAGCGCAACACCAAAGCAGCAACGCTCGGCTGGGGAAGCTCAGCGTGAACTTGCCGATGTCGTCCAGTCGTTGCGCCAGGCTCTTACCAGGCAGGCGCTGGACGGGCTAGAGTCTTAACCAACACCCAAGCGACACGCCCGGGACGGGTTCAATCGGGTCTTGCCGGTTTTCTGTTCCCGCGACAGTAGTGTGGGTGAGCACAACTTAACCGTCAACTAGAGGATGAAGGTTGGGACAGTCGATGGACGACACCACAACTGGTCAGGGCGCGTACCCCGGCGAGCTGCTGTTTACTGACGGCCTACCCGAGCTCGACGACGAGCACGGCTACCGCGGTCAGACTGCTGCGTCGGCCGCCGGCATCAGCTACCGCCAGCTCGACTACTGGGCACGCACTGGATTGGTGGAGCCCACCATCCGCAACGCAGCGGGTTCAGGTTCTCAGCGCCTCTACGGTTTCCGCGACATTTTGGTCTTGAAGCTGGTGAAGCGCCTTCTCGATACCGGAATTTCTCTCCAGCAGATCCGCGTGGCTGTCGAACAGCTGCGAAGCTCTGGCGTCAACGATCTTGCTCAGACCACTCTGATGAGCGATGGTGCGAGCGTCTACCTCTGCACCTCAAACGATGAAGTTATCGACTTAGTCTCGCGGGGTCAGGGAGTGTTTGGAATCGCCGTGGGCAAGGTGCTGCGTGAAGTGGAGTCGGAGCTTGTCAGCGCCGAAACGGTGGATGCCACCGTCGATCCCCGCGATGAGCTTGCTGCTCGGCGTAGCCGCCGCGCGAGCTAATTACTAAACGTTTGCTTGAACCTGCTCGAGTAGTCGGGTGAAGGCCTTCGCAGCGTCTTCAGCGCTTTCCCCAGGCCACAGGTGAATCGGGGTGGCAGAGCCTTGGGCCTGCTGCAACACCACGCGCTCTGGCATTGCAGGCTCCAGCACGCGATTGCCAAACATTTCACGCATCTCGTCGATTCGGAATTGGTGTTCCACCGATTGTGGGCGCACTCGGTTGACGACCACTCCGAGTGGTTGAAGCCGTGGGGAGACCACGCGACGCAATTCGTCGACAGCTCGGAACGCACGCTGAGTGGCCGCAACGGAGAACAAGCTTGGCTCGGTCACCACGACGACCGCGTCGCTAGCTGTCCAAGCCATACGAGTAAGGCCGTTGAGGGATGGGGGAGTGTCAATCAACACAAGGTCATATTCGGCTTCAACGCTTGCGAGAGCCTCTTCGATTCGCCAAATCTCACGCTTGGTCAGCAGGGGAGTATCGAACTGCATCGACATAGGAGAGCCCAGGAGCAAATCTACTTTTCCGGCATGCGTCTTTGACCAGCCACTTTGCACAATCGCTTGACGAACCTGCTGGGGGCGAGGGTTTTGTAATACGTGGGCAAGATTGAGGTGGTTGGCTACCGAGACGTCCAAGCCAGTCGACGCGTCAGATTGAGGGTCGACATCGATGACCAAGGTGCGCAAACCTTTAGCAAAGGCAGCCGAGGCGAGACCCAATGTGACTGTGGTCTTGCCGACACCGCCCTTGAGGGAGCTGACACTGACGACGCGCATTTGGCCAAGCATATCCTCAGTAGGCTAGGGGTACTGTTCGGCGCGCGGGCTCACAAGGTCCGCCCGCGAGAGAGGTCTCCCGCTTGTTTAACAAAATCCTTGTGGCCAACCGTGGCGAAATTGCCATTCGTGCATTTCGCGCTGCTTTTGAGCTTGGCGCGAAGACTGTTGCGGTCTATCCGCACGAGGATCGAAACTCACTGCACCGGATGAAAGCCGATGAGGCGTACCTCATTGGTGAAAAAGGGCACCCGCTTCGTGCCTACCTAGATGTCGACGAGATCATTCGCGTGGCCCTGCACGCTGGCGCAGATGCCATTTACCCGGGATATGGCTTCCTGAGCGAGAATCCAGAGCTGGCGAAGAAGGCTTCCGAACACGGAATTACCTTTATTGGCCCTCCCGTGAGTGCCTTGGAATTCGCAGGAAACAAGGTCACCGCGAAGGAAACCGCCCGTAAGGCGGGTGTTCCGGTGTTGGCCTCGAGCGACGCCACAACCGATATCGACGCCCTGATTGCCTTTGCCGATGAGATTGGCTACCCCGTCTTCGCTAAGGCCGTTGCCGGCGGTGGTGGACGTGGAATGCGCAGGGTTGAGAACAAGTCGGATCTTCGCCCTGCTCTTGAGGCCGCTATGCGCGAAGCAGCGAGTGCATTTGGCGATGACCGCATGTTTATTGAGCAGGCAGTGGTTCGCCCCAGACACATCGAGGTTCAAATCCTCGCCGATGCGACCGGTGACACCATCCACCTGTTCGAGCGTGATTGTTCGCTGCAGCGGCGTCACCAAAAGGTGATTGAAATCGCGCCTGCCCAAAATCTTGACCCCGCAATTCGCGAGCAGATGCTTGCCCACGCTGTCGCGTTCGCGAAGTCGGTGGGATATGTCAACGCTGGAACAGTTGAGTTCCTGCTCGACACCGCTGGTCCCCGGGCTGGAGAGCACGTGTTCATCGAGATGAACCCCCGTATCCAGGTCGAACACACCGTGACCGAAGAAGTTACCGATGTGGATCTCGTTCAATCCCAGATGCTGATTGCCTCAGGCTCGACTCTTAAAGACCTAGGGCTTAGCCAAGAATCCATCCAGGTGCGCGGTGCGGCGCTTCAGTGCCGTATCACCACCGAGAACCCAGCTCAAGATTTCCGCCCGGATACCGGAAAAATCACCACCTATCGCTCACCCGGTGGCGCAGGGGTGCGCTTGGACGGTGGAACCATAAACCAGGGCGCTCAAGTATCGCCCTATTTCGACTCGATGCTCGCGAAGATGACTGTTCGCGGTCGCGACTTTTCCAAAGCTGTTGGGCGCGCGCGCCGAGGCCTTGCAGAGTTTCGAATCCGCGGTGTCCACACCAACATCCCGTTCTTGCAAGCAGTGTTGGCTGATGAAGCATTCTTGGCAGGGGACGTCTCTACGTCGTTTATCGACGAGCGCCCCGAGCTCATCCAGGCTCGACCCTCAAAAGACCGCGGCACCAAGCTGCTGAGCTGGTTGGGCGATGTCACCGTCAACCAGCCTTATGGAGATGGTCAAGGGCTCATTCGCCCCTCGACCAAACTTCCCGTGGTTGATGTGGATTCCCCTGCCCCTGCGGGAACGAGGCAGCAGCTGCTCGAGCTAGGCCCACAAGGATTTGCCTCTGCACTTCGCGCCCAGAAAGCCCTCGCAATCACCGACACGTCGTATCGCGACGCGCACCAGTCGCTTCTGGCGACCCGCGTGCGCACCAAAGACCTCGTCGATGTGATGCCCGCTGTTGCCAGGCTCACCCCCGAGCTGTTTTCAGTGGAGGCCTGGGGCGGTGCAACTTACGACGTAGCGTTGCGGTTCCTCCAAGAGGACCCCTGGGAGCGGCTCTCGCGCATGCGCGCAGCACTTCCTAACCTCGCCATCCAGATGCTGTTGCGTGGTCGAAACACGGTCGGATACACCCCCTATCCGCTGGAGGTGACGGACGCATTTGTGGAAGAGGCCACCTCAACGGGTGTCGATATCTTCAGGATCTTTGACGCGCTCAACAATGTCGATCAAATGCGCCCAGCAATTGATGCCGTGTTGGCGACCAATAAGGCCGTTGCGGAGGTGGCGCTGTGCTACAGCGGAAACCTTCTCGACCCGAATGAGAACCTTTACACCCTCGACTACTACCTGTCGATGGCGGAAGAGGTCGTCAATGCCGGCGCCCACATCATCGCGATTAAGGACATGGCGGGATTGCTCCGCGCAGAGGCTGCGGAAAAACTTGTCACGGCCCTTCGTGAGCGCTTTGACCAGCCTGTTCACCTCCACACCCACGACACCGCGGGAGGCCAGCTTGCTACCCTCCTTGCCGCTTCTCGTGCAGGTGTAGACGCCGTCGACGCGGCATCTGCTCCACTGTCGGGCACCACCAGCCAGCCGTCGCTGTCTGCTCTGGTGGCAGCACTTGAAAACACCGAGCGTGACTCTGGAGTCTCGCTCGAAGCTGTCTCGTCACTCGAGCCATATTTCGAGGCTGTTCGACGTATTTATGTCCCCTTTGAGTCAGGTCTGCCCTCACCCACCGGACGTGTCTATCACCACGAAATCCCAGGTGGGCAGCTTTCCAATCTGCGGCAGCAGGCAATTGCGTTGGGACTGGCGGACCGTTTTGAAGCGATTGAGGATTGGTATGCCGCGGCAAACCGTATCCTTGGTCGCCCCACCAAGGTGACACCCTCGAGCAAGGTGGTGGGCGACTTGGCGCTTCAAATGGCAGCTGCCGATGTGGACCCGGATGATTTTGAAGCCCACCCTGATCGCTATGACATCCCCGATTCGGTAATCGGGTTCATGGCGGGAGAGCTAGGAGATCCTCCTGGCGGGTGGCCAGAGCCGTTTAGGTCAAAGATCATGAAGGGCCGCAGTCGCTTGGCCGAACAGGCGCCACTGAGTGATGAACAACGCGCTCGTCTCCAGCGCTCTGGCGTAGAGCGTCAAAGCATTCTCAATGAGCTGTTATTCCCCGCACCGACCAAGGAATTCTTGGCTAACCGCGAGCAATACGGTGACGTCTCGGTAATCGACACTCTCGACTATCTCTATGGTCTTCGCCTGGGCGAAGAAACCCTGATCTCGGTAGAACCCGGAGTGGATCTCTACGTCGAGCTTGAGGCAATCAGTGAGGTCGACGACCACGGAATGCGCACCGTGTTGGCAAGTCTCAACGGCCAAACACGTCCTGTCACTGTTCCCGATCGAAGCGTCAGTGTCGATATTCCCACTGCGGAAAAGGCCGACTCTTCTAACCCCGCTCACGTGGCTGCACCCTTTGCGGGCGTCACCACTGTGAAGGTGAGTGTGGGGGACTCAGTCGAAGAAGGCGACACCATTGCCACTATCGAAGCGATGAAGATGGAAGCGGCCATTACCGCGACCGTATCGGGTGTCGTGGAGCGTTTGGCAACCCAAACCACCCAGTCGGTTGAGGCGGGGGATTTGTTGGTTGTTCTCACCGTTGAGGGATAGTCTCTAGTGGCCTGATTTCAGGTTCACTAAAGACTTAATCACTTTTAGTTTTCACTAGACTTCCGAGAAGGAATACGTGTAATGGCAAAAGCCAATTCGACCGGAACCAACTCCGCAGAGGGTCACAGCGAGCTCCAAGGAGAAGACGTGGCAAACGAGAGTGTCGAAGAAACCGAGCTAGACGATCAAGCAGTCGACCCCAGCGCAATCGACGCTGACGGCGAAGTTCAAAGCCACGCTGTCACGCTCAATTCAGACGCCATGTATCAGCGACGCGCTGAAGGCGTGAGCGAGACTCCAGAACCCGCAGCAATGCTGACCGAGGATCGACTTCTCGACAAGAAGAAGACGGCCGATGTTCCACAAGGTGCATTCCAGCGCTTCCTCTACGAAACCAGCTTCCACTTAATCAATGTGGGCGATTCGAGGAAATGGCGCGCGCACAAGGCTCTGAGTCGTCGCATTGCGACTCCGTTTGAGTCGGGGGCCCGTTTCGTTCCCGTTCTTACCCGAAAGGGCGGTGTGGGAAAGACCACCGTGACCACTCTGTTGGGCATGGCACTTGCCGAAGTTCGAGACGACCGAGTGGTTGCCATTGACGCCAACCCTGACCGCGGAACGCTTGCCGAGCGAGTTCCGCGCTCCACCGCTGCCACCGTGCGTGATGTGGTGAAGCTCGCTGCGGGAATCCATGGTTTCACCGACTTTGTCGAGTTGGTCTCAAAAGACAAGACCCGTCTACACGTTCTTGCCTCCGATACCGATCCACTGCTCTCAGAAGCCTTCGACGAAGACGACTACAACGTTGTCGCGGACCAGGCAGCACGTTTCTACTCGATTGTTCTCACTGACTGCGGTACCGGTGTGGTGCACTCGGTGATGAAGCCAACCCTGGAGCGCGCCGACGGTTTGGTGATTGTCTCCGGTGGAAGCATCGACGAAGCTCGCTTGGCCTCTGAAACTCTTACCTGGTTGGAAGCAAACGGCTGGGGTGACCTCGTGAAAAACTCTGTGGTCGCGCTCAACACCGCCACCCAGGGCACCAATGTGGTGAAGCTCGACGAAATCGAAGAACACTTCCTCTCTCGTGTGCGCGACGTCGTGCGCATCCCCTACGACCCCCTGCTTGCTGCGGGCTCAGTAGTGGAGTGGGAGAAGCTCAGCCCGCTCACCCGCGACTCCGTTCGCGAACTCGCGGCACTCGTTGTTGAGGGGATCGCCGAGGGCGAAGGGGAGTAGCCCAGTGGCTATTCGGGAGATTCGCTTCTTTGGAGACCCGATTCTTCGAAGCGCTTGCGACCGCGTCGATCCTGGCTCTGAGCGCGCCAAGTCCCTGGTTCACGACCTAATCGACTCGGTGAAGGTTCCAGGCCGTGCAGGTGTGGCGGCCAACCAGATTGGTGTGGGTCTTCGCGCATTTAGCTACAACGTTGACGGTGAAGTGGGCTATGTCTTAAACCCGACCCTCGTGTCAGTGGAAGGCGAGCCTGATCTTGTAGACGAGGGGTGCCTATCGGTGCCTGGCCTGAGCTACCCGAGGCGTCGATATCCCAAAGCAACAGTGACTGGTGAGCTGCTGGATGGAAGCACGATCACCCTCAGCGGCGAGGGTCTCATGGCCCAGGCGCTCCAACACGAGTGCGACCATTTAGAGGGTCACTTGTACATCGAAGGACTCGAAGCAGACGTCAAGAAAGAAGCTATGGCGGCCATCCGCGAATCAGACTGGTTTAACCAGAACTAAGAACTCTTTCCGTCAGTAGCTTCTGCATAGAGCGCGTCAATTTCGGCTGAGAAGTCGCCCAAAATCACCTGACGCTTGATACTCATCTTTGGAGTCAAGTGTCCCGTTGCTTCGGTAAGTTCAATTGGCAAAATATGGAATTTCCTAATCGATTCCGCACGAGATACTCGTTCGTTCGCCGCATCCACTGCTGCCTGAACCTCCGCCAACACCGTTGGGTGCTTGGCAGCCTCAGACAGGCTGAGTTCGCCCTCCACACCGTTATTGGCAAGCCAGGTCGGCAGCATTTCCCCATCGAGGGTGATCAGCGCGGAGACAAAGGGGCGCTGGTCTCCAGCGACGACGACCTGGGAGACGATTGGGTTGGAGCGAATGGGGTCTTCCAACTGTGCGGGGGCTACGTTCTTGCCTCCCGCGGTCACAATAATTTCTTTCTTTCGGCCGATGATGGTCAAGTAGCCTTCATCATCGATGGTGCCGAGATCGCCGGTCTTGAACCAGCCATCCTTAGTGAAGGTGTCTTTGGTGGCGTCTTCGTTGTTCCAATAGCCATCGAAGACGTTGACACCTTTGACCTGCACCTCGCTGTCGTCAGCGACGCGGATAGACACACCGGGTAGGGCCGGACCGACGGTTCCAATCTTGAAGTGGTCGACCAAGTTCACCGTCGCGGGGGCAGTGGTTTCTGTCAGGCCATAGCCTTCCAAAATTCGAAGACCCATCGAGCGGTAGAAATGCCCCAGACGGGTACTCAGCGGCGCAGAACCTGACACGGCGTATTGCACGCGACCGCCCATGGCCTTCTTCAGTTTGCTCAACACCAAACGGTCAAAGAGGGCAAAGCGTGCGCGTAGCGCGAGGGGGACCTGACCTCGATCGAGTGCCTTCGAATACTCAACAGCAGTATCGGCAGCGGTGCGGAAGATTGACCCCTTACCGCCAGACTCAGCCTTTTGTTCGGCCGAGTTATAAACCTTCTCGAACACGCGAGGGACAGCAAGGAGGAAGGTGGGTTTGAAGCTTCCCAGTGCCGGAAGCAGCTGCTTGGTGTCGGCCTGGTGGCCTACCTTTACGCCCGAGGACACTGCCAGCACCGCAATGAAGCGGGCGAAAATGTGGGCGGTGGTGATGAATAACAGGGTGGAAGCCCCAGGCTTGACCACGTCGTACATAGCCACTTGGGCGTTCCTTGTGGTCTCGACAAAGTTTGAGTGAGTAAGAACACAGCCTTTAGGGAGTCCGGTCGAGCCTGAGGTGTAAATCAGTGTTGCGGGGTCGCTGCCCTTCGCGGAGCTCCGGCGTTTCTCGACCTCATCGTCGGTTACTTTCGAGCCTGATTTCGCCAGTTTGTCGAGATCACCTAAATCAACCTTCCAAATGTGCTGGATCTGGGGGAGCTCGCTTCGCACCTCATCGAAGCGCGCAAAATGCTCCGCAGTTTCAACCATCAACCAGGTCGCACCCGAGTCTTCCAGGGTGTACTGAATCTGGGCGGGAGCACTGGTCTCGTAAATCGGCACGAGGAGAGCTCCGCTAAACCAGGTCGCAAAGTCCATCAGTGTCCACTCGTAGCGGGTCTTGCACATAAACCCGATGCGATCGCCCTGCTTTACACCGGCGGCAATGAGGCCTTTTGCGAGTGCAACAACCTGGTCGTAAAACTCTCTGGTGGAAACATCCGACCAGCCACCGTCCTCGGTGGGAAGTGAAAAGAGTGGAGAGTCAGGCGAGAGACGTACTCGATCGACAAGAAGGTCTGTCGCATTTGCAGAAGGATCGGCAGGGACGACAGCGGGTACATGAATCTCGCGCACGCTTACTCCTTTGTTAGCGGTCGACAATTTCGTTTACCTTACCGGGCCTGCGGTTGTGTTGGCTGGACAAATACCGCGAAGCTCCGGCGCATACACTGAGGCCCGTGCACAGTATTGGAATAGACATCGGCGGAACCGCCATTAAGGCGGGGTTGCTCGATGACGCCGGGAACCTGGTCAGGAGTGCCAGACGTAACTCTGTGCCCAGCGACCCAGACGACATCGTCGAGCAGACGGTCTCGTTAATCGGCGAGCTTGCCGAAGGGTTAGAGCGCTACAGCGTCGGAGTAGCTGTCGCCGCGTTCCTGGACCCCACTCGTGACACCGTGGTGCTCTCACCCAACATTGCCTGGGAGAACAGGCCTCTTCGTGCCGAACTCGAATCAATTCTCGGAGTCCCCATAACTATTGAGAACGACGCTAACGCCGCTGCCTGGGGTGAGTTTCAACGCGGCGCAGGTCTTGGCGCAGAATCGATGGTCATGGTTACCCTCGGCACAGGCGTGGGAGGAGCGGTGATTGCCGGAGGCTCCCTGCTCGTTGGTTCACACGGAATTGCGGGAGAGTTAGGTCACATCATTGTTGAACCAGATGGCCCACAGTGCGGCTGTGGGCAATTTGGCTGTCTTGAAGCGGTCGCATCCGCTACGGCGTTTGTAAGGGACTATCGCGAACATACCGGCGATTCCGACGTGACAACAGCGAACATTGAACAAGCGTTGTCGAATCGCCCTGAACTTTCAGCGCAGCTCTTCGGTCGCGCCGCGCGGGGCTTGGCGCTGGCGCTGTTGGATGTCCAGGCGGTGCTCGACCCGGAGCGTGTGGTCATTGGCGGGGGAATGGCAGACAAAACGGGAGCTTTCCTCCTGCCCCTTATCGAACACGAGTGGGCCGAACTCTCTCGCGGGCGCAGAAGCCACGCGAAGCCAGAGATTCGACTGGCAACCCTGGGAAACACTGCAGGTGTAATTGGGGCGGCTCTTGCCTCACGTGCAGCAGATGCGGGCGCGGACTAGTCTGAGGCCCGGAGAGTAAGGAGCACGCGTGTTTTATTGGTGGGTGAAAAATGGGCTGCTGGGCCCATTGGTGTCCACTGTGTTCCGCCCCACAATCACGGGAGTGGAGCACGTGCCCCGTGACGGCGGAGCAATCATCGTGTGCAACCACCTGTCTTTTGTCGACAGCATCTTTCTTCCTCTTGCGATTCCCCGGCAAATGACGTTTCTTGCCAAGAGTGACTACTTCACGGGCAAAGGACTTCGGGGTGCGATTGTGAAGTGGTTTATGACCTCGGCGGGCCAGTTACCCATCGATCGCTCAGGGGGTAAAGCCTCAGAAGCCTCACTCAACACCGGGCTAGGTGTGCTGGCGGAAGGGCGCGTCTTGGGTATTTACCCGGAAGGTACTCGCTCGCCTGATGGTCGCGGCTATCGCGGTCGCACCGGAGTGGCGCGTATGGTGCTCGAAGCCCACGTTCCTGTGATCCCCGTTGCCGTGGTGGGAACCGATGAGGTGATGCCATTGGGGGCAAAGCTTCCCAAGGTAAAGAAGGTCAGTGTGGTCATTGGTGAACCGATGGATTTCTCGCGGTTTGAAGGCCTTGAAAATGATCGGTTTGTGCTGCGCTCCATCACCGATGAAATTGTCTATCGGATCAACGAATTAAGCGGCCAAGAATACGTTGACGTCTATGCCTCGACAGTGCGTAATCAGCCGGTATCTGCCGGTAAATAGTCCCACCCGCCTTCGCTAGGCTAGGAAAGTTGTTTCACCCGTAGCTGAAACCCGAGGAATGATGAACGTCCCCACCATGCTTGACCCCACTGAGGCAAGCGTTGAGCCCCAACCCGGTGTAGTCGAAGGACTTGACCACTGGCGAAGCCTGCCGATTAAGCAGCAGCCGCCGTGGCCAGACCAGGCGGTGGCCGATGAGGCGTATCAGGCTCTTCTTCGGGTTCCCCCTCTGGTATTCGCCGGTGAGGTTGACCAGCTACGTACCAAGCTTGCTGAGGTTGCTGAGGGTCGCGCGTTCTTGCTTCAAGGTGGCGACTGTGCCGAAACGTTCGCGGGTGCGACAGCTGACCAGATCAGAAACCGCGTGAAGACCATCCTTCAAATGGCAGTGGTGTTGACCTACGGAGCGTCGATGCCGATTGTGAAAATGGGTCGGATGGCGGGTCAGTTTGCAAAGCCACGCTCGTCTAATGATGAAACGCGCGGTGACGTGACCCTGCCTGCATACCGCGGTGACATGGTCAACCGTTACGAATTCACCGAAGACTCACGCACCCCAGACCCATGGCGCATGCTCGAGGGCTACCACACGGCCGCTTCGACACTTAATCTCATTCGCGCCTTTACCCAAGGTGGTTTCGCGGATCTTCGCATGGTGCACAGCTGGAACAAGGGCTTCGCGCAAAACCCCGCAAACAGCCGCTACGAAGGCTTAGCCCGTGAAATTGATCGCGCCGTGCGCTTCATGGAGGCCGCTGGGGCGAACTTCGACGAGCTCAAGCGTGTTGATTTCTACGCCGCCCACGAGGGTCTGCTGATGGAATACGAGCGCGCAATGACCCGTCTGGACTCACGCACTGGTTTGCCCTATGACACCTCTGCCCACTTCTTGTGGATTGGTGAGCGCACCCGTGACCTCTCTGAAGCCCATGTTGACTTCTTCTCGCGGGTCGAAAATCCCATTGGCGTGAAACTTGGCCCCTCCACCACGGTTGAGGACATGGAAAAGCTGATCGACCTGCTCGACCCCAAACGTCAGCCTGGTCGTTTGACCTTCATTACCCGCATGGGTGCATCCAAGATTCGAGATGTCCTGCCCGGTTTGCTGGAAGCAGTGAAGGGTCACGAGGCCAAGCCGATTTGGGTGACCGACCCGATGCACGGCAACGGCATTACGACCCAAACTGGATACAAGACGCGCCACTTCGATGACGTGGTCGACGAGGTGAAGGGCTTCTTTGAAGCACACCGTCAGGTGGGAACCCACCCGGGTGGCATTCACGTGGAGCTCACCGGAGACGACGTCACCGAATGTTTGGGCGGTACGCAGCAGATTGATGAGTTGGGGCTTGAAACCCGCTACGAATCACTGTGTGACCCTCGACTCAACCACCAGCAGTCCCTGGAGCTTTCGTTCCTCGTCGCCGAAGAGCTTGCTCAGCAAGCGATTTAAACGAAGCTTCGAATAATCACTTTCGACCCGATAGGGACTTGTTGTCCTGCCGAGGGTTCGAGGCTGGTCACCCGCGCGAAGGATTCGTCCCACGCCGTTTCTGGGTACTCGGAGCGAACCTCAACGGTGAGCCCAAGGGCGCGTAGTTCATCAACCGCGTCCTGAATGGTCTTGCCCACCACGTCGGGAATCGTGATCAGCTCAGGCCCGCGCGACACGGTCAAGGTGACGGTATCGCCTGGGCGGAGGGTGACACCTTGAGGGCGCACAAAATCAATGACAAGGCCTTCTGCGATTGTGTCGGAGTAGTCTCCATCGCCTCCCACAACACCGGTGAGGCCAGCGTCAGCCAAGAGTGCTTCTGCTTCTTCAACGCTGAGTCCTGACACATCGGGCAATGCTCCAGCGCTAATCAACAGATCGATAGTGACGCCCACGTCGAGCTCCATATTGGGAGTGAGCGAGAGTCCATCTGGCGAGGACATTTCTATGACCTGGCTCTTTTCGGTGGTGTCAGAGAAGACGTAGGTCACATCGCCAAGGATGAGTCTCGCCTCGTCAAGGCTTGCGGTCGCATCGTCCAGACTTAATCCGACGAGAGCAGGAAGGCTCGTGGGCTCGATTCCCAGCGACACGACAATCGTGATGGGGGATCCCTCTTCGAGTTCGGTTCCTACCTCAGGAGTGGTGCCCACAACTAGGCCAACCGGAATCTCCTCGTCGAATGATTCGCCAGTCGAGGCATCCACGAGTAAGCCAAGATCTGTCAGTTGAGTTCGCGCCTGATCGAGGGTGAGTCCTCGCACATCCGACACACTCACGATGGCCGGGGCCTTTGGCGCAAACAGCCAAATGGCCGTGGAGATCGCGGCGATTGCGGCCAGCGCGAACACAATCCACATCCACACTCCAGGACGCCTACGCTCGGTCGCCACAGCAGCCTTAATGGGCTCTGGCTCGGAATAGTCGGGAGTCTCTAGGCCGGCAAAGACTTCCTCCTCGCGGCTAATCACCTCCGTGGGGAGGTCATCTTCTGCGAGTTTCGCAGGGCTCATCACCTTCGTGTATTGCTGGGTGATGGCCTCGGTCTTAGGCTCAGATGCCACGCGCTTGGCAATGCGAGACTCCAGCTCGCGGATGTGTTCCAACAGCGCTTTTGCGCTTGCTGGTCGATCGTCTGGTTCGCGCTGGGTGCACCAGGCGACTAGTTCGTCGAGCTCAGCAGGAACGTCGGGGTTGACCGTGGAGGGGGCAGGCACAGTGGAGTTTGCGTGCTGGTAGGCGATGGTGACTGCTTGATCACCGGTAAA
>Ga0181569_10001115_pt1 | contig 21219 bp, 18 predicted proteins | sample 101ome_19_FD_132452 | JGI IMG/M metagenome (GOLD analysis project Ga0181569, IMG submission 132452) | Coastal salt marsh microbial communities from the Groves Creek Marsh, Skidaway Island, Georgia - 101405AT metaG (megahit assembly) | ecosystem: Environmental > Aquatic > Marine > Intertidal...
GCGGCGATGCCGACAAGAGGATGATCGAGCCGGTCGCAGACTTCGTTCGCGCTGGCCATCGTATTGATCGCGCTGCGGTCATCGGCATACATGGGATGCAGCGGCTCAATCGCGAGTCGGATATTGTAATCTTCCGCCAGGGGAAGGGCCGCAGCGATACCGTCGGCGATTTGTTTGCGTGATTCGTCAAGAGCTTGTCCGGGAACGGCGCCGCAGACGAGAACAATCATCGGGGCACCAAGCTCAGCGGCTTCGCGAATCGCGAGTCGGTTGTCTTCGATAGCATCCTCAAGCCCCTGCGAGGTCGCAGAGGGAAAGAATCCACCGCGACACAGAGAAACAATTTCCAGATCGCAAGCGCGGAGCTGATCACCCACTTCGCTGATCTTTCGCCCTTCGAGCCACTGACGCCAAACGGTGATGCCCCCAACACCCGCCTCCGCGTACTTGTCTATCGCTTCCTCCACCGACCACGGCTTCGTCGTGATCGTGTGAACGCAGAGTTTTGAGGTATCTGTCAGGGGTATCGCGCTCATGCGAGGGAGAAGTTTTTGATTCCCAATCTTTCCGCCACTCGAATGGGGCGACGCAGTGCTTCCGCCATGCGATCCGCTTCGTCGTCAGGGCGACGGTCGATGCAATGCGGATGAATCTCGCTGGATTCGATGAGGCCAAGCAGCTTGAGAACATGGGCTGTGCTGTGCTTGTAGGCGGCAGCGCTGCCGTTTTCGTCGAGTCGAAAGACCGCATCCTCAAGCGATTGAAAAGCTTCGAAAAGTTTGTAAACGCGCGTGTCGAGCGGTGTGGATCGCCACATTTGCTTCGCTGCACAAATGAGCGGGCAAGCCGACACGCCGGCCCCGATCAGCAGAGGCTGGCCGAGCTTGACCGCTGTCGCGATTCCAAAATCATCTCCACTGTGGGGAGAAAACGGAAGGCCCAGATCCCGGCACATCGCGGCCCAGTAAAGGAAATGGGGTTCATCGAGTGTCGAGATTTTTCCTCCGGCAACTTTTTCGTGATTCGCCAGTTCGTGAAGCAACCAAGGACTGAAAGGAGACGCCCAGGGAACGAAGGACGGTTCGAGCGCGTGAACAATCGCAGGAACAGTGACGTGTTCGAGAATTGAAAAATAGGCATCGCGGCGTGCTTCGGTCGGAAGCTCGTTAAGCAATTTTGACGTCATTAACATGACCTCGACCTTGTCGAACTGCTGCGCGGCTTCGAGATGTGGCAGATACCAATCCGGTCGAAAGGTGTCGCCCTCCGCGCCGACGGCAGTGGTTCCGCAAATGATTTTCGGTTCGGGAAAGGCTGCGCGGAAACGACGGATCACCTCGCCGTAGAGGTCGAGGTCGAGATCAAAGATGTATCCCGTGTCGGCATTCAGAACGAAGGCAAGCTCTACATCGCATGCCTCACCGGCGGCAATCATCCAGCGGATGCTGCTTTCGAAACCATCCCAGTCAGGCTCGCCATTGCGGAAAGGAAGCAGGGTGGCAACACAAAGCCGGGCTTTGCTCTCGTGATCGACGAGCGCCTCCTCCGGCGTATGTGCCCAGACGGTCTCGCTCCAGGGCGTGTCGGGCTGGAGTTCTGTTGCTTGGGTGATCATGCCGGAAGATTACGTGACACGATGGAATCTGGGGAGAAGAAAAGCGATTGCATTCGCACAAAACCGATGTCGTTTTTGTCATGTCAAAGGAGTTGCAGTCTATCCTCCTGGAAGATTTCGAAATTACCGTCCCGGGATTTCGATTGAGGCGCCTCGCCTTGAATCAACATATGCCGCGTGTCGAAAAACTGAGCGAGCACGTTCACGATTGGTTCCAGGCACTTCTTTATCTGCGGGGATACGGAGTGCAGGATCTGGATGGGCGAGCCGTGCCCGTCCAGCGCGGAAGCTGGCTTGTGATTCCACCGGGATGCCGACACCGTTTTGTAAAGGAGCGAACGATCCGGCCTGTTTGTCTCACGATCGATTTCGAGATGGAGGAGAGAAAATTCACGGGACGAAGGGAAGGGGCATTGTCAGCGGTCGAGTTGGGACGAATGGAGCACTTGTTGGTTTCCCTCAATGAAGAAGAGAGTCGTTCGAATCCGGGTCGACTGGCATTGTCGGCGTTGGTCTTGCGGATTGCTGCTTTGTTTGAATTGGCTTCGACTCGGGAAGAGTCACCCCTACCCGGACCCGTTGAGCAGTCCGTGCGAGAAGCGATACGTCGAATCGAATTCGAAGGGTTACGTCCCGGAGCAGTTGCTGATGAAATCGGTTTTTCGCTCGATCATTTGAACCGGCTCTTGCGAGCCGAGTGCAATCGCACGGTGGGAACGGAAATTTCGACAGCTCGTCTTGAGCGCGCCTCAAAACTTCTGCGAACGACAGAAAAGTCGATCGGCGAAATCGCTTCCGATGTTGGCATAGACGATCAAAATTATTTCGGAAGATGGTTTCGCAAAGCGACCGGGCAAACGCCGACACGCTGGCGTGAGGCGATGCGATCTGTATAAAGAAAACTACTCCACCAATCCCCGCACACGTAGCCAATCCGTCCCGCGATCGGTCCACGTTCCGATCACGGAGTCAGGACTGTCGCGCGTGCCGTAGCCGTGCCCGCCGCTCTGGTAGACGTGAAGCTCACCAGAGACTCCGTGCTTTTTCATTCCGAGATAAATCAGCGCCGCGCCGAGAGATGAGGAACGATCGTCGTCGGTATGAACGATGAATCCGGGTGGCATTTTCTCCGACGGAACAATCTCGGGCATGAGCTTTTCCGTCTTGTCATCGACGACGCGCCAGGGATAAACCAGCATAAAAAAATCGGGACGATGGCTCACCTCGTCGACCTCATCGATTACCTCGTAAAATGCCTTTCCCTGCGTCAGGTGAATCGCAGCGACCTGTCCCCCGGCGGAGAATCCAAGAAGGCCGATTTTCGCAGGATCGAGCTTCCACTTTTCGGCATTTTTTCTCAGGTAGCGTAGTGCTCGCTGGGAATCTTGAAGAGGGCGAAGCCATTTCTTCTCGGTGATTTCTTCGTCCGCTCCCGTAGAAGTCCGGTAGCTGAGCACGAAGGCGCTGATGCCGAGGCTGTTCAACCAGGCTGCCGCCTCGGAACCTTCCTTGTCGGGAACGACTTTTCCGAAACCTCCCCCGGGAAGGATCAGCATGGCAGCACCATTCGCTTTTTCCTTGGGGGCTGGAAATGTTGCGAGGGTCGGAGAAGTGATATTCTCGACCCTAGTGATGACAGGGTTGTCTGCCTCACGAAAGGGGAGCGTGTCACCGGTGTGCTCTCGCGTTTCTCCCGGAGCGAGTCCGAGCCAGACGTTGAGCGTTTCCGCAGGCTCCGGAGCGGTGTTCGAGTGGACGAGAAAGGGAGAAAATGAGAAGAGGAGAGTGGTGAGCAGCGCCGTTTTCATGCCGGATGCTACACTGGCTTTGGGACGCGGGTAAATGGGTATCTGCGCCCCCCTGCTCCTGGCGGAAGCCGTGACGGCGAAACCGCCTACAGATTCCGATACACGTGCTGGAGGGTCAGCAGGGAATAGGCGGTCACGAGAGCGGGATCATCTTCCATCCAGCGATTGGAGGTTTCGTTGATCCAGCGTCCGTCAGGCTGCTGGGTGCCCATGACTTTGAGCGCGAGGTCATTTTTCCAATCGATCTTTTCTCCGTCCGGCGTGACGAGGTGCTGCATGCCGGCGGTGGCGAGAGCTTTCCCCATCGTGTGATAGTAGTAGTAGAGACCCTGAGCATCCATGCCCGGATTCTCTTCGAGCGTGTAGTTTTTGCTGATCCAATCCATGACCGCAACGAGTCGTGGATCGTCACGATCCATCTCGGCGTAGATGAAGGAAAGCATCCCGGCATAGCTGATGCTGCCGTAGCTGCGGAGCGCAGTCTTTTCTCCCTCTGCGGTGTCGAGCTTGATGAAGTCGGACTTGGTGCTGCCGGGAAAATATACAAAGCCACCCTTGTCTTCCTCGCGCAGGCCGGTTTTCTCGCCGAGCCGCTCGACGGTTTCTTCGGAGTTCTGGCAGAGGCTCACAAATTGAATCGCCGCGTCCCAGTCGAGCTCGAATTCGTCGCTTTCGTCATACTCGGTATCGGCGAGCGCTTTCTTCGAGTAGTAGAGAGCTTCGAGGGCAAAGCGGGTATTCGACAGATCGGAATGGGCGTAGCTGCCACCGTATCCGACTCCACCGTCGAAAAGATTATCAGCTTCCCCGCGCTTGTCGTAGTCCTGCTGCTGATTGATGAGGAGGCGGCGCGCCTTGGCGACGACCGGAAGATATTCCTCTTTTCCGGCCTGGAGAAGAGCCATCATCGAAAGGGAGGTATTGTAAGTCGCGAGACCTTTTCCGTAAATGCCGCCGTCGGACTTCACATTGCTGAGAAGGTATTCGTAGGCTTTGTCGATGTGCTCGGGAATGTCGCTTTTCGGATCGAGATTCGGATCCCCGAGCGTGGCGGAAATGGCAAGGGCAGTGAACGCGGGAAGCTTGGGATCACTCCAGGCTCCGGTCTCCTTGTCCTGATTTTCCGTGAGCCAGGAAACCCCTTTTTCGATAGCGCGCTCGATTTCCAGCTTGAGCGATACATCGCCGTCCGGAGTCCGGGTCAGCTGATCCTGCGCGACAGCGGTGGTCGCAAAGGCGAAAAGAATAGCGAAGCAGCAAAAGTATCTCATGGTCAATCCGTGTGTAAACGTTGCGTAATGTTCGATCTTTTGTGACTACTTCTTTGCGGGAGAAAGAATGATGGTGCCTTTCACTCCGGTTTCGGGAATCGCCTTGCTGTTAGCCCCCCAGCGATCGTCGAGGTCCGCACCTTCGCGGCTCATATTGAGAAGCGAACCCCTGTCAAGATAGATGGCGATAATGGATCCCTCCGTCTCCGCCATGAAAGTGCCCCCTTCCATCACGGAACCCGTGAACACCCACGGTTCGTCGGACATGGGCTCGGCCCCTCCTCCGTCGATGATGGTTTCGGCTGCAGGAATGCGATCCTCTTTTCCCGCCTCGAGATACTGAACCACCACCGCGTCTCCGCGATCCGCTTCTACACCGCCCTCTTTCTCGAGGAACTCCGGAGCGAGGAGACGGTTGAAAATGTCACCTTCCCCCGCTTTGAACTTGAGCAGCTTCATCGCGACCTGCAGGTGAAGCGGAGAAATCTTCGTCGTGAAGACCGACTCATGGATTTTCCCATTTTCATGGACGAGCACGTATTCGATTGGCCCGCCCTCCCGCATGTTCACGGTGACGGGAATGAAAATTTCGCGGTTCTTCGCGTCGAACTCGATTTTTCCGAGTCGATAGCGGTGCTCGCCGATTTTTGTCACGGCGGGACGCTCGGGCTTCGGCTCCTCTTCCTCGGCCATGCCTCGCGCGACGAGGAACGATATCAGCAGGAGAATTGTTACACGAAAAATCATGTCCTAAACATAAGCCGCATTTCGCACTCGTAAAACCAGGAGTAGCCGGTCAGTCGGGAAGAGCGTAACCCACTCTGAATGAAATGTCCTGAAATTGCCATCCTCATGCAGTGGTTCTACGCCTACGTGCGGTATCGTCGCGGCGCGAGGACCATTACAGGAATGGAGAAAGCTTCCTGAAGAGATCATGTGGAAATTTCAAACCCCACTTTATTCCAACTATACATTCGCGCCGATATGCGAAGCCGAAGGCCATTCTTTTCCATTAGTGTATCACTGCAGAGCCATTCTTAAGGACTTTAACGGGCGCCAATGAATTTTACCAAGACTCGAGACTCCGTGAGAAACGATTGCGAACCTCGTCAATTCCGTCGACCGTTCTGCTTTATGTGGCGATTCCTCCTCCTGACCGCGCTTGGCAGCGCTGTTGCAATGCTTCCCGAGAACTCGGAGGCTCAGTCGTCTCTTCCTCCTATCGTCACCGCAAAGTGCTCCGGATGCCATCAGCCGCCCCGCCCGGGATCGATGCCTCGCCATGCCTGGCCGAGGATCATGAAAACCATGGTCGAACTGATGCAGATCGCCAACGTGCCGATCAACCAGTCCGAATACGATGCCCTGATGTCCTTCTACAAGGCGAACAGCCCGGAGAAACTGGCTGTAATCGCCGATGAGCTGGACGAAACGGGAATGAATTTCACCAAGCGATCCATCGGGCCAATGCACAACGAAGAGCGGCCCCAGATCACGAGCCTGAAATTCGCCGACCTCGATGGGGATGGCAAGGACACCGACCTCGTCGTGACCGACAACAATTCCTCCGGCGTCTACTGGCTTCGCCGGGAAAAAGAGGGCGATTGGAGCGAGACGCGTCTCGCAGAAATTCCCGCTCCGGTGACCTCAACCCCTTTCGACTTCGATGGTGACGGCGATACCGACATCGCTGTTTCCGCGATGGGGATCATGCATCCAAACGACAAGCTCATCGGCGAATTCCATATTCTCATCAACGACGGAAAAGGATCCTTCGAACAACGCACATTGCTCAAAGGGGTCCCACGAATTACCGACTGCGCGCCGGGCGACTATGACGGCGATGGCGATCTCGATTTTGTCGTCGCACTTTTTGGCTGGCGCTACACCGGCATGATCGGTCTGCTGCGCCAGGATCCCAATGGGGAGTTTAAACTGGAACCCATCCTCGAAATCAACGGAGCGATGCGAATCATTCGCAACGATGCCAACGGAGACGGCAAAGCGGACTTTGTCGCCCTAATCACGCAGCAGCACGAGTCCATTGTCCAGTTCACCAACATCGGCGGAGCAAATTTTACGAGCAGCTACATTGCGCGAGCGAATCATCCCGCCTTCGGTTCTTCCAGCATCTTTCTCCAAGACCTCGATCAGGACGGCGACGAGGACCTGCTCTACACCAACGGCGACATGATGGATGAAAACCCCGAGCCGAAGCCCTACCACGGCGTTCGTTGGCTCGAAAACGACGGGACCGGCAAATACCAGCTTCACTACATCGCCGGCATGCCGGGCTGCTACGATGCCAAACCCGTCGACATGGACGGCGATGGCGATCTCGACGTCGTCTACTCCGCTCTCTATTTCCAATGGAACCAGCACGACTTCCCCACCCTCGCCTGGGCCGAAAACACCGGAGACTTCCGCGAATTCAAACTCCGGAAAATCGCCTACGACCCCACCAATCTCGCCAACATCGCGATCGGTGACATCAACGGCGACGGCAAACCCGACATCGTTGGAGGGGGCATGCATGTGCCCGGTCCAATTACGAGGAAGGGGCGCCTTACGCTTTGGACGCAGGAGTGAGGGAGTAGCTGCATTTGGTTAAATGCAGACCAGCCCAACGGGCCGATGACAAGCCGACCGCTCGGAACTTTGCTTAGTTCCGCTACTTTCGGCAGATTTCTCGACAACGATCTCTTGCGAAATCCGATTCTGTGAATACATTCTCGCCCCGCCGTTCGCGGGATTGGAAAAACGCCATTTTAGCTCGGTTGGTAGAGCAGCTGATTTGTAATCTGCAGGTCGTCGGTTCGAGTCCGACAAATGGCTCTTTCTTTATCAACGAGTTATGAGAAATCCTGATAGGGAGTTTATTTTCTTTGCCACTCCTTTGCCACTTCTGCGGTTTCCACGAACTCCCATTCCACCCTTTGAATCTACCGGTGGGCATTGCTAGGACAAAGCGGGTCCTATCTGAAATATTCCCATTTAGGAGCGCACTGCGTCCGTTTCCTACGTTTTGCGCTTCTTAGCGACCGCCACCATAGACAGCCACGCCAAAAAAGTTGCCCTGCTTTTTCAACCCCAACGTCCGGACACCTCGCATCGTCCCGGGTAGGAGGGGGGGGCAATAATCGTTCATTTTGTTAGGTATTTAAGGTTCTCCTTCGCCGCTTCAATAGGTGCGTAGCCTTCAGCTTGAAGTGTATGTTTCATGCGGGTGATTCTCCTCCTTTTTGAGTTCCGTTCCACCACTGGGAGACAGTCGCTTGGTGTTCTTCACCATCAGTCCCCACGTAGATCAGTTGGTGTTTATACCCGGGTTTCAGCCAGCACGGTGTACTTTGGAAGAACGGGTGTTCCCTGTCGAGATCCGGCGTGATCTCAAGCCGCCACTGGACATCTGTAAATTCATCCCTGTCGAATTGATCTGGTTCCAGCAGGAGTCTGGTGGACACCCAACCGTCGAGGTCTACCGCCATCCCGGTAGGAGCGTGGATGGGGCGCGTGAATCGGCAACCCGATTTGGTTTCAAAGAACAATTTCCTATCGGTTTTCTTTACTAGTTTCATCGGGTTTTTATTTTATGATGAACTGACAGGAATTCGCTTTTCAAGGAATTTTTTTCGGCGCGTCGCTTCTGCGGGATTGTGGGGGTGCAGATTGGAAGAGGAGGGCGCTGACACGATGTTTGCAGACTAGCGTCAACCTGTTTCGATGCTCATTTCTGAAGCCACAAAGTCTGTGACCGCTTGCCTGTCTTTTTGTGAATTACGCCCGGTAGCCGTGCAGGATGCTCAGGCTTTCCGATCAGTGACGGATAAATGGCAAGCGTTCCCATGCTCTCTTTAAGGGCGGCAATGTGATCTTCTGGCGGCATCTCAAACCATATATGGAGTGACTTTCCCCCTGTTTCAGAAACCGATGGGCATCCTCGAACGAGTTCCTACAAAGAAGCGGGTGCTGGAAAAGGTCGCGGATTATTTGGACACGTTCATTCACGGAGTGGTGGCGTAGACGGACTAGGTTCTTCTGTATCTTGGGAGAGACAAACTTCATCCAGATGGCAATTCATGAGGGAAAAGAAAATTCCTATCAATAACCGCCTTCCCCAAAGTTTTAGCGTTTTTTGACGCGCCTCTCAACATCGTGTAATGCTTCTCTACTCTGTGTCCGACAATCTGACTCTCCACGACGATGGACCGATTCTCATTTCTCGCCTTCGCCGCCGCATTTCCGGTAATTCTTTCCGCCCAGAACGTTCTTCCTGACTTCGATCACGCGCCCTTCCATGTGCTGACGATCGAGGATCACTCCGAGAACGAGAATCTGGAGTTTAAAATACGCGCCGCCGTTTTCGCCAGAATTCCCAGCCACGAATCGCTCCTCGTCGAAAAAATCGAGTTTCCGAAAGAGTTTCGCGAGCCGATTCAACTGATCAGCCCTTTCGATCCGATCGCCGACTCCTCGGTCATATCGCTGACCAAGGAGGGCGTCGAGGGCAATCTGATCCTCGACACCCGCGACGGTTGGACCAGTTTTTCGCTACGCACGAAGTCCAACACCGCGCCGAGAGACCTTCTCGGAATGCTGAAGTTCGACGGCAAAACCCGGAACGGAGAAGCATTTTCGTTTCGGCTCATGAATCTTCGTGGTGGCGAAACCCGGCCTGACACCGGCGAGAAAGACCTCGCAAAATCCGCCATGTTTCACGAACACGGTGCGTTTGAAGCGGTCGGCGATCCCGAAAAAACGATCCGGTTCTCGCCGAGTAGCATGGCGCTCGACCTGAACGCCCCTGTCATCTCCGGAGGCTTCGAGCCCGGCTGCGTCGGATGGAGTCTCGTCAAAAACCAGCCGCATCAAATTCGGCTGTCGCGTAAGGGCAGCGAGGAGCCTTCCGTGATCCAGCTTTTCTACAAAGCTGGCGGCGAAGAGCTTCCGCCGGATTTTCCGGACCGCGATGAATGGATGGAGGCGACAATGATCTACTTCAAACTCGACGGCCTCTGGTTTCATAATTCCAGTTCGATGATGTTTTGATCCCGCATTTTAAACGCCCATCGAAGCACTCGATATAGGCCGCTTATTCATAATTGATAGGAATTTGCTTTCTCAATGGTTTTTATCGGGGCACCGGTCCTGCGGGGTTTGTGGGGGTGCAGGGACCCGCTGGCGCGCTCACTTCTCCCGCCTCGTAATCGGGGCTACGGATTGTTTCCAGTCACGCTCAAAACTCCCACAACTCTTGAGAAAGTGTGAAGCTGAAAAAATCAATGTAAGGTGGTCTGATTTCATGGGTACGAGAGTAAAGTTTCCAATGATTCAGCCGTTGCTTCATTCAGTCTGCAAATCCGAATTCGAGGGTAAGTTTGAGATTTTCTGTTGGGAGGCTCTGGCTTGAAATTTGTTTGACGCCACCTGAGATTCGTATAGGTCTCGTGCGGAGGCTGTTGAATTTGCACCAACAACCTCCTCTCTCCTTTTTCCGGCGATGAAACATCGCTGAGAAACTCCAACTTATTCGCCTCCTTAGATTTAGCTATGTTGAGGAAGATTCACTCCCCAATACTGTCCTTTTGTCTTCTTGGATTTTCCGCCCTTCATTTTCCTCTTGCTGCGGATGACGCGATAAAAGTCCCGAATCCTTTTGGTTTTCTTCAAGACCGAGACTGGCAGAGCACGCTGGACTTCGGTGGCATTTATCGGGAAGGAAATTCCGATGTCTTCAATCTTCGTGGCTCCTGGGAAGCTGTAAAAGAGGATGAGGTCAACACCTGGTTGCTTGGCCTCGAGGGCGCATACGGAAAAGCGAATGGAGTTCTCGATACTCGATGGGCCCGGAGCTATGGAAAATGGAATCGGGACTTAAGCGGATCTTGGTATACGGGTTTGTATGGAGAGTTACTTCACGATGAGCCTGCTGATCTAGACTATCGGGCGTCAGTGGCCCCTCTGCTTGGATATGTTGTTTGGGAAAACGAACAGTCATCCTTGGACCTCGAGGCCGGCCCTGCTTACGTCATTGAGCAGCAGGGTGGCATTTCCGACCGGTATCTCGCTTTGCGCTTTACTGAAACTTTTGAGTATTACTTCAACGAGCGAATGAAGGTATGGCAGAGCTTGGAATTCTCTCCGCAAATCGACGATTTGAATAACTTTCAATTCATTGGCGAAGCGGGAATCGAGACGGTCCTTTCGGATCAGTGGTCGGTTAAGACCTATTTCCAAACCCGCTACGACAATGACCCTGCTGCGGGAAGGGAGTCAAATGACTCGGGGGCCTACCTGGCGCTATCCTATGGGGTTGGGAAAATGGGAGAGGCAGGCAGTGCTGCTGCTGCAAGCGCCGCTCTTAAGGAGGCAGGTGACGGATGGAATTGGGTTGGTGTTTTAGGGGCTTCTTATTTGAGTGGAAACTCCGACACAACCCTAATCACGTCGGGGATACAGGCTTTGAAAACCGACAATGATCGGGAGAGCGGGCTAGGTTTTTCTCTCGGATACTCAGAGGTCACTTCGGTCACGACTGCAAACCGTTACGATGCCTATGCATTTCATAACCGAGATCTCAATCAGCGATGGCATTTTGGAGCACGGGCGAATTATCAAAAGCATCAGATTGCGGGACTCGATTACCGAATCGATTTTGGTCCTCATATTGGGTATCGTCTCGTTGATACAGAGGAGACTAAGCTTCGTATTGAAGGCGGATTGAGTTATACTTTGGAAGATCAGATTGTTCGTGGTGAATTCGCCTCTTTACGTTTCGGCCAGTTTCTAACTCACAAGCTGACTGATCGGACTGATTTGGTGCAATCCATGGAGTATTTGTCAGCAGTAGATGACTTTTCAAATTGGAATGGCTCGGCTTCCCTTGGAGTTGTGTCAGCAATGACGGATCGTATCAAGTGGAGCAATGAGATCGTTTACGATTTTGACAATGTTCCCGCAACCGGATTCCAGAAGGCGGACCTTTCGATAGTCAGCGGGATAAAGTGGAGTTTTTGAAACCGATTGATAGGAATTTGATTTTTCAAAGTTTTATTCCGGCGCGTCGGTCCGGCCGGGTTCGAGGGGGTGCAACCTGAGTGCCGCAAGCGGCTCGAATTTAAGCCTTGAGAAGGCATTTTCTTACCCATAAAATTCCCTAAGCATGAAAAAGGCCGGTGTTCTGTTTGCAATCGCCTGCAGCGTTTATCTCGCTACCTTGGGTGAGAGGCTCTGCGGGCAGGGACTCGATCGCTTTGAATCGGGATACCTGACTCCCTTGAAGTTTCAGACCGGGGAGGCCCAGTTTGGCAACTGGAAGATCAGCGCCAGCTCCTGCCTCGCGAATGAGGGGAAGTTTAGTTATGGTCCGGGGAACGTCTTCCTAACCGGTCCCGAGAGCGCCTGGGTAGAAGGCGTGAGTGGTGACGGGATCGGGCAATGGCTGCAGTTTGATTTCGACTACCCGCAGCTTTTCTCGAAGGTCATTATTCGGAACGGCTACCAACGAACCGATAAAGCTTTCAGGGAGAACGGGCGCGTCAGGGAACTGCGCCTTACGTGGCCGGGTGGCCAGAAAACGGTAGTCTTGAAGGATGCGAAGGGCGCTCAATCCATCCCCTTGAAAAAGGGCGAACTGCGGGCGCCATGGATCCGCCTCGAGATCGTTTCGGTGTATCGGGGATCCAAGTACCGGGATACGGCAATCTCTTCGGTGGGCTTCAATATCGAGGACTTCAATGAGGTGCCATAGGTCGGCGGGCTTTGCGGCAAGTTCCAAGCGTTTACGTCTCCTAAATCTCAATTGGCGTCGGCGGTAAGGCTGGGATTAAGAGGCTGCAGATTGGAAAAGGGGGGGGCGCCGACACGATGTTTGCAAACTAGCGTCACCCCTGTTTCGATTCTCACCTCTGGAGCCACAAGGTTTGTGATCGCTTGCCTCTCTTTCCGTGAATCATACCAGGCAGGCGTGAAGGGTGTTCGGGCTTTCCGATGAGTGACGGATCAATGCCAAGCGTAAACACGCTTCCTTTAAGGGCCGCGAGATGATCCTCTGGCGACATCTCGAACCATACATGAAATGACTTGCTACCTGTCCAAAGGATTGCGCCCAAACTCCAGCCGCATTCCTCGCACAACCATCTCGTAATCGCCAGCGACTCACAAACAAGTCGCTTTCTCTCCTCCGGTGTTTCCGGTTTCTTGCCGGTAGTCGGTATCTTGTCGAAATCCAGGACGATGAACGGCGCCTCCGCGATGCACTCGCGTTTCCTGTTGAACGTGCTGCCCTGCAAGGTCCCCGTCGTAATTTGTGCTTCACTTTCATTCACATCCTGAGACCCATTAGACCTTGACGACAGTGACCGCGTGGTCTTAATTTGAGGGCTTGCAAGATCGTAGATGAGACGTGGCCCGATATCTAACAATGCAGTCTTTTCTGCCCAGAAAAGGAGGAATGCTGTGGTCGCGCGACTGTCTGGTTTCTGGCAAGTTGCGAGCACAATTTCTCTGCTCCTCATCGTTGGGCTTCTCGGTTGGGAAAAACTCGGCAGTACGGGCGGAGATTTGAATGCTTCCCGCGAGGGTGAAGATGAACCTGCCGAATTTCTCGACGGCTCAGAGTTCCCTCTCACGATCAGCGCATCACCTGAGCCTATCCGGCCCGACCCCCCACGGCCCCAGGCCACGCCTGAGAGCGAGCATGACGCTTCAGCCGACCCGGAACTCAATGAAACTTCAGCCAGCATCCCCGAGGTCGCTCCCGGGGTTGAGACGGAAACGTCGGGACCAAGCCGGAGCGCGAAAGGTCCTTCTCCCCCATCCTCGGAGCCAAATCCACTGCAGGGTTTCACCGCCGCTGAACCGGGAGCAAATACCGACAGCTCGATCGACAATGTCGCAGCCGAGACTTCCGCTATTATTCCGAAGCAGTTCCTGCTCGCTCAAAATTCAGTCACCCAGCAAAGCAACTCGCCAGCATCCACAGCCGAAAATCAGTCTGGAGATGAAGGCGCGACAGTCTTCGAGGCAACCGGATCGGGCCTCTGGCTGGAGAAGGCTCCGCTCAATGATGTTTTCCAGCACCTGGCACGAGTGGGCGACCTCCAATATTTTCATAACTCCAGCCTTGATGGAGAAGAGTTCCTCGTAACCGGGGAACTCATCGGCGAAGATTCACTCTCGCAGATCGAGGAACTTGGCCTCATGTATGGGCTTACGATTCACCAAAAGGGGCGCACCGTCTACGCATTTGACCAGTCGCAGGCCTCGCGAGTGCCTCAGGAGATCAGTCACTATCAACTGCAGTACCTGCGCCCGGACGATATCGAACAAACAAAGCTCATCTTGCAGCCATTCCTGACCCCGGGTATGGGAATAGTCGAATTCGAGGGTAAGACCAATAGTCTGATTATTTCGGACAGCGAGGATAAACTTGCGCATATTCTCGAATTTCTCGAAAAGATTGATCAGCCGAAAGACCAAGTGGCTATTGAAACGAGAATCGTCCGGATTTCCACATCGGCCCGCAATTCGGTTGGAGTCGACTGGTCTTCCGTCCTAGGGGCCGATGGCGGAATTGGCATCACCGCCTCTTCCGGGCTGAACGCCCTGTTCGGGTTGCCGGAACTCGATAGTGCGACTTCGGTCGTGACCACCGCCACTAACGGAAACGGAGCTGACCTTGTTCAGGTGACGCGAAACTTTTCCTCGGCGGGTGGAGCGGGAGAAAATGGCGAAGGAGGAAACCTGGTCCTCTCACCCATACAAGTTAGCGCCGTGATACGCGCCCTTAATACCGCTGGCATAGCTGAGCAGGAATCGAGTCCCACTCTCATAACGGAGGATAACGAGGAGGGCTTGATCTCCGTCGTTGATCGAATTCCGATTATCACCTCCACCGTAAGCGAGACGACGGCCGGTCAAAACTCGTCGGAGGAGGTCCGCTACAAAATCGACGAGGAAGATTCAAGCGGGGATCCGGCGACCACCAGGGAAGTGGGTGTAACCCTCGCAGTGACACCGACGATTTTACCTGACGGGACGATTCGGATGTCACTTCGGCCAAGGTCGGCTCAGGTTGTGGAATACGTGGCGAGCCCTTCGGGAAATCGTTATCCCAGGGTCAACGAGTCCTCGGTCACGACAATGGCCAGAATCCCTGACGGACATTCCCTTCTGATTGGTGGATTCTACGAACAAATCGGCACCGAAGGTGATTCCAAAGTGCCTATCTTCGGAGGTATTCCCGGACTTCGTCATCTGTTCAAGAATTCCGACCACCAGAAAGCTCATACCAGTCTTGTCTTTATCGTTACTCCCCGCCTCTACCGACCGAGTGAAACTGAACAATCCGACGCCGTCGCGAATGATATCTACCAGGGGCACATTCTTCCTGACAACTTTGCTTTTCCAGATCCGATGCACCCGAATCGCGGGGTTCCACCATCTCCAAATTCAAATCTTCCCCGGGCTACCCCAGTCACTTCCGACAATATTCTCAGGCCCGAGTACTCCAATGAATTCCCCGGACCTGAGAATCGAACCGAAAAAATTCCTTTACTGGATCGCCTCTTCCGGAACAAAAAATGAGCACAACGATTCCTCGGGAGACAGCTGCGGATGACGAAGATTCCAGGGATTGCGGACGATCAAGTGCAGGTGCCAAAGGTAACGAGCCTTCTTGGAAAGCACTGGAAGCCTACAAGGAGGTATTGAGCAATGTAGCTACTGAAACCGAGCGAGTCCTTGCCTCAGATTATCCGGACACGTCGCGCCTTCGAGAATATCACTACCTCGTGAATACGAGCCGACCGGATGATTCGCCACCCGATTTCCTTGAATTTTCCATCGAGCGAAACCCCTCCGCCTTCACTGGCAAAGTGGGAGAGATTCTCGACCTTTTGAGTGCATCAGTAAAGAGACGACTCCCCTATCTCGACTTTGCCGATCGTATGCCGATTCCGATCGAATTCTATACGATCGAAACTGAAGTTGCAGAGTTTTGCCGACTCATTCGGGTTCCTGTTATCCAGGCTTCCGAAGGCTCTTTCGCTGTTCTTACATCCGCAAATCCAATTCTGATAAATCATGCCGAAACCGCTCTTTTAACGCGTTTCCTATCATTGGGAGCACCCGCTCCGGTATTCATCCCGACAAGAACAGGGATTGAACAGTGGAAGCGCATTTGTCGACGCCACTTTGCTTCATGAACTTCGATTTGAACTTCCCTGTCAATGCGGCGACGGTCAGTCGAATCGCCGATGAACTCATCGGTCTTGCGCCGGAAGGATTTTACGAGGATCAGGACGAGGTATTGGCAGGTGCATCGAACCTTCGGGTTTTAGGAGCTCTCGCGAAAATTTGTGAAATCCCTTTTTTAGAACGGATACGAGACTTTACAGACCAATCGCTACTCGAAGCTTTCGACCCGGCACTCTTGAACAGAGGACTCTTCGTTCCAGTTTCGAGAGATGATTCCCGGCTCTACTTTGCAATTGCAAATCCTTGGGATACGACCGGCGAAGATGCGGTATCGACACGCTTTCCCGACCTCGAGCCCCAACCGATCCTCGTGCCCTATGCGGAGATCATCCAAGTAATCGAGACGGTATCGGGGGCTATGGGCCCTTCGAACCGGGAACTCGAGTCGATTGAGGTTGAGGAACAATCCGAGTCGGTACAATACTTCGACGTAAGCGCGGAGCATGAGGAACCTCTCGCACGTCTTGTTGCCAAAATCTTATCGGACGCGATTCGAGAGCGTGCATCCGACGTCCACATCAAGTGTGGTATCGACGATGTCACCTTCAGTTATCGGATTGATGGGGACATGAGGGAAAAGAAGCCTATCCCGATCAAACTCAAGAATCGCATCGATGCATTCATCCTTAACTTGATGGGTATCGCCCCGGAAGAACGCGTCAAGCGCCCGGGAATCTCCGGTCGCTTCGGAGTCGTCTATCTCAACCGGACGATTGATATCAGATTCGAGCGGCACCGCACCTATCGCGGTTTCCATATCACAATGCGAATTCTCGATAAGGCGCATTTCGAGGCAAAACTCGGTGTCGGGTCTCTAAGCTTCGACCCGGCTACGCTTTTCGAATTAGAACGGGTCATGTCGATTCCCGCCGGTATCATTGTCATGTCTGGCCCTACCGGCTCGGGGAAGTCGACTACGCTGAACGCGATGTTGCGGGAACTGAATCGTCCCGAAGAGAATATTCTCACGTTAGAAAACCCGGTAGAAGACGAAATCCCCGGGGTGATGCACTGCGATATACGTCCCAATGAGTTCAAGCCAATGATCACCAGCTTCATGAGAAGCGACCCCGACATCATCCTGATGGGCGAGGTGCGGGATCTTGATTCAGCTGAGCTTGCGATCGAAGCAGCGATAACCGGCCATAAGGTTTTGACGACGATTCATACTCCCAGAGCCTCGCAGATCATCGAACGGTTCGAGCAACTCGGTATCGAACGATGGAAAATTGCCCAGACTCTCAAGGCAGCTTGCGCCCAGAGACTAATCAAGTTGCTTTGCCGGTCATGTCGGGTGAGCAGAGATCGCCTTCTCGAGCGGGATATCCGAAAATTTCATCTTCCGGACGATCTTCGCAACCACAGGGTGTTTGCCCGCAAACCGGAGGGCTGCGCGGAGTGCAACGGTCGTGGCTACCTCGGCAGAACGGCAATTCTTGAAATCATCCCCATAACTCCCGAATGGTCCGACCAGCTCTCAAAAGGAGAATTAACGCCTTACGAGCTCGAGAAAAAAGTCAGAAGCTCCGGGGAGCTGCCTTCGTTGCGGGAATGCGGCCTTGATCTCCTTCGCGAAGGAAAGACAGATCTCGAAGCACTGAGAAAGTCAATCGATCTCTCATCAGCAGAATGAAAAACCGAAACACAGGTGAATCGGCGGCCCGGGCCGCTCTCGATGCCCGTAAACAGTCCGGTCAGGGAGCGTCTTCTTCCTCGTCAGATTCACCGGATTCACCGGATTCACCAAGACCATTTTTGGGGATCCAGTTAAGCTCCCGGTTTCCCGAGAAGGAGTTAATCAAACTTTGCCGCAGTCTATCCTCGATGTTGCGGGCAAACATCAATACTTCGGATTCCCTTTCCTATTATGGAGGAAGTCACCCATCGGCGCTTGTGCGATCAACGACCGCCGAAATCAACGAGCATCTGCGCGCTGGAATCCCAATTGAAAAAGCGTTCGAAAAGACGGGCCGTTTCGATGTCAAGGTCCTCTCCCTCATAAAGGCGGGCGCGGATTCAGGTCAGCTCGCTCGCGCTTTTCAGTCTATCGGCGACCGCCTGAAGAAGGAGTCGGAATTTCGCAAACGGATGCGCAAGGCAACCCTTCTCCCCGGAATCATTATTTTCGCATTGATTCTATTATTTGTCTTTTCACAGCTCCGGGTTATTCCACAAATTGAAAGTATCATCATGGATATCGGTCAGGAACCGGATCCAATTTCCGCGGCGCTGTTTCAGATCAGCCATGTCACCCAAAAAATATGGATTCCCTTCGTGACGCTCCTCGTCATGACGGTATCCTCATTTCTCTTCATCGAACGCATTCGTTCCGCGGTCGTATTTTTCCTCATGGGAAGGTGGAAACTCCTTCGCAAACTTGTCATGGGATTACGGCAACTCCTTTTCGTGGGATCGCTGGAAATGCTCTACTCGAACGGCATAAACCTCGCCAAGGCAGTCGACATTTCCTCCCTCTCTCTGGAAGGGACCCCGATGTACGACGAAGTCCGGACTGCCGGTAAGCGTTATCTCGAAACTGGACTTCCGTTCTCCGAAGCAATCCGAAAATTTACTTCGTGCGATGCGCAGGTGGCCCATCTCATTTCAATCGGGGAACGTTCCTCCTCCCTTGACGAACAGTTGCGCCTTCTATCCACCATGTATGAAGAAGAGGTCGATCAGGTGATTGATGATTTCACGCAGATCGTAAACTTCCTTGTCCTTGTTCTGGCGGGCCTGCTCATCACCCTCGTATTCGGTGGATCTTTCCTCCCCATCTTCCTGATGGGACCGAAAATGATGAGCGGCCAGGGTCTTTAATCGATCATCCACCGGAAACCTATGATGCAACAAACCAGACTTGATCGCTGGCTTCAGAAAAAATTCGTTCACCGAACGTTTTTTTACACCAATACCCTTCCGCGAAGCCTCCCGCCCGGGACGGAAACAAGCGAAGCAGACCCGCATAGCGGAGGACAATACACCTATCAATTTGAAGCGAAATGCGATGAGGATATTCATCGGCTGACTGAAATATTTAAGCGGGAAAATATCACCTTCGCCTCTCGCGTCGGCGACAGGGAAGGGTTCCCCGCCAAACTCTTCAGCACGAATCATTCCTTCACAATCACGGTTCTATGGATACTTCTTGTCACTGCATTTCTCCTGCTCGTATTTTCCGGCCTGCCTGAACTGGTTTGGAGGGAACTTTCCTCTCCCGAATCGAAACCGTGAGGTTGACCACAATTTTTTCCATGATCGCGAAAGAAGAATCGATAACACCATCCAATGTGGACAGCAGTGAGGACTGTTCTGATGAATTCGTCATTCTACCAGCAGGATTTGAAATCGGTTACCGGAAGACAGGTCGCAGCGTTGCAAGAACCTCCGAGACTCTTCAACTTGGTGCCGGCCATCACTTTCTGTTGGCGAAAAACGGTGGAGGCAAAACCACCTTGCTGGCGACTCTCGCGGAATTGCTCCCCCCCTTGAACCTTTCTTCGACTGTGAGAGGTGCTATTCACTACTTTTGCGACGATCTCAGCTTCAACAGAGATCTGTGTCTTTCTTCGATTTTGCGCGTATTCCTTCCGAAACAAGCTTTGCAAAGAGCGTTCGAGCTGTCCGAAATCCTTGAGATCCCCTTTGACAAGAAGTATGGGGCCCTCTCGCGGGGAAATAAGCAAAAGATCGTTCTCGCCATCGCCGAGACTCTCGCTAGGGAGGCCGAGGAAGGCCTCGGTGATCCCTGCGTCCTCCTGCTCGACGAGCCGATTTCAGGAATAGATTTTGTGGCACGTGAAATCGTCCGGGACTGGTGGGCGCGTCCCGCTTCCAGAGTTTGCAGGCTTGTCTCACATCATCCGGACGAACCCGTCCTCACCGCAGATTCAGTTGTGTTGATTCACCAGCGAAAAATTGAAAAATTCAAGTCGGGATCGTCTGAAATATCGTGGGCAACCCTGCGCGAATCATTTTTCGCGGCGGCATAGAAAGAGAAGTGGAAACCGAAAATGACCCTCTTGACTCGTCTCTATCTGTCAACGATTCTTGCTAACAAGACCGTGATACTTCTCGCGGCCGGACTTCCGATTCTGGCATACTGCCTCCCCCAACTGGTGCCAGCCACTCTAAAGCCTTCATTGCTGGAGCCCGCACGCGCTCAGGCGGGGTGGATCTTACTTTGGACAGTCTGCTCCGGTTGGCTTTTCCTGAGCGCCGCGTCTACTGGAGAAGAATGGAGAAGGAACGGACTTCTCGTTTATGCTTTTTCGCGCAAGGCAGCGAGGTTCAGGCGATTGCGGTTGATAGGGGGTTCGACGATCGGTTTCAGCGTCCCGGCAATACTCTTCGTCTTCGGCACCTTCCTGACAAGTGTCGTAGGAGCTCTCCCCGGAGACCAAAAAGAAGCGGAACTCTGGATCATACTCAACCTGCAGAGTTGCTTCCTCTATCTGACGATCGTGATCCCGCTTGCAACACTTAGTTTTGCGGTGGCAACACGATTTAGTTCGACCGTTTCCTGGATCCTCGTTTCCTGCCACTTTGGCTTCGGCTTTTTCTTTCAAGGGAATCTGGCACCGTATCTTGTCTCATCAAGTCCACCGGGACAGCTGCTGAATCTGCTGGGCCCTCACTTTCACCTTGCTGATCTTACTGAGCGACTCGTCTTTAAAATGGGCCCGCTGCCCTTTAGTGGTTTTGCTCAATTCCTCGGCTATTTCGCAGGCTGGGGCCTCGTAACGATGGCGGTCGCGATTCTCATCTTTCGAGCGAGACAATGAAACGACAGGACCTCGCTCAGGGAACACTCATCATGTGTTTTTTCTTTCTCGGGTGGACCCTCGTGGTCAAAAACGTTCCTGCCTCGAGAACTGCGACAAACTGGCCTGGACACAACCCCTTCGCGATTCGGGGCTCCGGCTACGGGAAAATGCTTTCACGTTTTTCCGAGAAGGACGTCGATAGAGCCTGGCATATTGGCCTGGAGGGATCAGGCCACTCTGACTCTTCCACCTGGCAGGGGCGCTACCGGTTACTCAAATCCACGCGTAACAGCAGCGTCCCACTCTCCGCTTCCCATCTACAGCACATCCGCAATGATATCAGGAGAAAATTATACCAGGCATTTCTTCTCGATCCAACCAACTACACCACCTACGACGCGCTGCACTTTTTTTTGACTGCTATGAGCGACATCCCCGAGGAAACTCTTTTCAGTGAAATCGCGGCGACGGCATTCCTGGTGTGGGAAGTTGCGGCGAGA
>Ga0181569_10001120_pt1 | contig 21201 bp, 15 predicted proteins | sample 101ome_19_FD_132452 | JGI IMG/M metagenome (GOLD analysis project Ga0181569, IMG submission 132452) | Coastal salt marsh microbial communities from the Groves Creek Marsh, Skidaway Island, Georgia - 101405AT metaG (megahit assembly) | ecosystem: Environmental > Aquatic > Marine > Intertidal...
GAACTCACCGACCTGAGTGAGGAACCCGAGCACGTGCTCGAAATGTATGGTCCTCAAGTCAGGGAACAGGGAACCTTTGCCTACAACTGCCTGATGGCGCGCCGGCTGATCGAGCGCGGGACTCGTTATGTGCAGGTCATGCATGCCGGGTGGGACCAGCACAACAGCTTGACAACCGAACTCTACACCCAGTGCAAGGATACCGATCAACCCAGTGCGGCACTGATACGCGACCTAAAACAACGGGGACTGCTGGAAGACACGCTCGTCGTCTGGGGAGGAGAGTTTGGACGGACTCCTTTCCTTCAGGGAGATATCAACAACCGACCCAAATGGGGCCGAGACCATCATCCCTATGCCTTCACCCTCTGGATGGCAGGGGGAGGGATCAAGCCTGGCATCAGTCACGGGGCCTCGGATGAACTGGGAATGAATGCGATTGAGAAACCCGTTCACATCCACGACTTACAGGCCACCCTGCTTCACCAGCTTGGCATCGATCATGAGCGACTGACCTATCGCTTCCAGGGCCGTTACTACCGCTTGACTGACGTCCACGGTCAGGTGGTCAAGGACCTGCTTTCCTGAATCCACAGGAGCTAGGTTCTGATGATCTCAGAGCTTCCCTGGCCAAACACCCAGCAACCCCGACGCTGAGCAAGCAATCTCCTCCCAAGAGAAAATCTTGCTGTGCTTGGTCATCATTCTCACAGCCTGGCGACCCAAAAAAGTTCGACAAATTTGCCCGCCTGCTTGGCATGAGCTTTGCTGGAAAGCAGGTCCTTTTTTATGGTGCAAACTGGTTTTCGATCAACCGCCCACTCCTTGGTATTACCCAAGATCTCCTCACCCGCCCTGGGTCAAAAAGACAGAATCAGACGCCTGATTTCATGGATGAGAGCTGGCTGGATTCTCTGCGTGATGCTTATGACCCAGCCTCAAACCCAGGCGCAGCTGAGAATCAACGAATTCATGGCATCGAATGTCACGGTTTTTCCAGACATGGTGGACTTTGATGATTATGCCGATTGGATCGAGCTGCACAATCCCAGCCCAAACCCCATCAACCTGCACGGGTATTTTTTGAGTGATCGAGAAGATCAGCCCGCACAGTGGGGCTTTCCCGAAGGCATCGTGATGGCACCTGGCAGTTTCCTGGTGGTTCGAGCTGACGGCTTTGGTGCTTACCCCGGTGACCAGGCCATTCGGGCTTTTTCACCTTGGGATAGTTTTACCGTTGACCACCTGCACACCAATTTCAAGCTGAGCGCAGGCGGAGAAACCATCCTCCTGTCACGAGTGGTCGGAGCTATGGAAGATGGCCTCCTGATCACGCGGGGCTCGACCTGGTCTTATGACGATTCGGGAGAAGACCCAGATCCTGACTGGTATCTGGCCTCCTTGGATGATTCAAACTGGGCTTCAGGCCAGGCCCCCCTGGGCTATGGAAACAGCGACGATGTCACCCGGCTTGATTATGGCCCCTCTTCGAACAACAAGCGACGCACTTACTGGGTCCGAAAAAAATTCACCGTAGAGAGCAAGGAGGCCCTCATGAGCCTGAGCTGCCAAATACAGGTCGATGATGGGGCCATCCTCTACCTGAATGGCATCGAGATCCTTCGCCTACGGATGCCCAATGGCGTGGTAGACTCCCAGACCCTTGCAACCAGCACGGTAAACAAGGCAAGTTTTCAGTCCTTTGAATTGGACCCAAGTTTGCTTAAGGATGGGGAAAACCTGCTGGCAGCTGCCATTCATCAAGCTAACCCTAGTAGCAGCGATATCCGTTGGGATTTTGAGCTCAAGGCCGGCCAGGCCCTAGGTGATCTTGAGCGGGTCGATCAAATCGATTTCACCCAACAGTATCCGGACGTGTCCATGGGGCGACTGGCTTCTGACCCAGAGCAGTGGGTATTATATGGCATCCCGACTCCCGAAGCTGCCAACCTGAATCCACCTTTGGAAATCCTGGAGCCATCAGCCAGCGTCCAATCCTCCCTACCCAGTGGCTACTATTCGCAACCCGTCCACCTGATCCTTCAGGCTGCTGACGCATCGGCAATCCATTTCACCACCGATGGCAGCACCCCAGGCCCCCTTTCACCCCAATACAGCTCACCTCTGGACTTTTCCCAAACGACGATTGTCCGGGCACGAACCCTGGCTCAAGGCAAAATGCCCGGCCCCATACTGACGGTGAGCCTGCTCCAAGACCCTCCTCCATCGCAACTGCCTAGTCTCTCACTGGTCGTTGATCCCGAGTTGTTCTTTGGGGATTCCCTTGGGATTTACAGCAATGTTCATAAGGGACGGGAAGCCCTTGTTTGCCTGGAATACTTTAACCAGGACCTCAACCCGATTTTCCAAATCAATGCAGGAGCCAAAATAGCCGGGGAGAATATCTGGCGCTTCGCACAGAAGCCCCTGACCATCAGCCTGCGTGGCAAGTATGGCAACGACCTGCTGGCCCATCAGCTCTTTGAAGACGAACGGGTGGGTTCAATCAGTCAGTTCGTCCTGCGTAACGGCGGCGACAACTGGGACAATGCCATGATCAGAGATGCGATGACCCCGTTCCTCTTGCGGGGCCAGAGTCCCAGTGATGTGCAGAACTATCGTCCTTGCGTGGTTTATCTCAACGGTGACTACTGGGGAATCTACAACCTCCGCAGCAAACTCGATGCGACCTGGTTTGCCACCCATCATCATCTTGCCCCCGGAAGCTACGATTATCTGGAATACGGTCATGTCATCGGCAATCAAGTTGCACTGCTGGTGGCTGAGGGAGATACCCAACGCTATCTCGCCCTGGAAGCTGAAGCCACTCAGAGTGACCTCTCGGACATTGGGGCCTATGAGGAGGTCGCTGCGCAACTGCACCTGGAGAGCCTGTTGGACTACGTGGCCATGGAAGACTTTGTCTACAACACTAGCTGGAGGCACAACCGCGAATTCTGGTGTGAACGTCAGGCAGGTGCTCAGTGGCACTGGGTGATTCCAGATCTAGACAGGGGCTTTCGCATCGAAAATGTAGCCTCATCACTGATCGACAACTTTGACGGAGAATACCCGCTCATCCATGCCTTGCTCGATCAGGTTGTCTTTCGCCAGAAGCTGGCTCAGCGTTACGCCGCTCACCTTGGCTCAACCCTGCACCCCTCACGCATTGCAGCCATTCTAGACGGTCTTAGCGAGCCCCTCGATCAGGAAATGGAACGCCATATCCAGCGCTGGAAGCAAGAAGGTGGTATCGCATCCATGGAATCCCGACAACGTGAACTGGACGAAATCAAGCAATTTGCGAGGGAACGAGCCCCCCATGTGATCCGAGGGATGCAGAACCATCTGGCCATGGGGGATACCACCAGCCTGAGTCTTGCGGTCATACCACCCGCAGGAGGCAGGCTGAAGGTCTGTGGTATCCCAGCCCTACTCGAGTGGAATGGAACCATGGAACTCTTCAAGGATGCTCCAGTCGAACTGGAAGCCGAGCCCGCCCCTGGATATCGATTCATAGGCTGGCAGGAACAGAATCAGAGCCATCCCAAACAGGTGTTTTCACTGACCCAGCCCATGAACTGGACAGCCGTATTCGAGCCCACCCAACAATCGATGCTTCCTAGCGTGGTGGACACGAACCAGATCCTCGAAGACGAGGGGCATGAATGGATTGTTGTAGGAACCACACACATCCTGCGAGGCAGTCAGTTAACCATTCGCCCTGGGGTCACTTTGCTCATGGGACCTCAGGCTGATTTGATCGTGGAGGGTCAACTGGACATCCAGGGCACAGCGACAGAACCCGTGACCATCAAGGCGTTGGATCCATCCAAGCCATGGGGATCCCTTGTTTTCCAACAGGCTGAGGGGCTGCAAACTTGCCAGCACCTGATCCTCCGAGATGGCGGTCTAGGGCCAGATCCTACGCGACACCGTGGTGCCATCACCAATCTGGGTTCACAGGTTGAACTGAGTTGGCTGGATATCGCCTCAGCCACCACTTTGTATGCCGAGGGTGGAGAAACCTCCCTCACTCATAGCCGTATCTATTCGCCCTACACGGGTGATGGGATCAATATCAAACGAGGTATCGGTCGGGTCGAACATTGTACCTTCATGGGAAATCAATCCGTGGACACCGATGCCATTGATTTTGACGGCGTGGTCGATGGCATCATTCGCTACAACCGGATTCATGCCTTTCGAGGTGCCAACAGTGATGGGATCGATGTTGGTGAAGGGTGCATCAACCTGCTGGTTGCCGACAACCTGATCTACCGTAGTTCGGACAAGGGCATTTCAGTTGGACAGGGTTCGGAGGTTATCGCCCTGAGAAATTTGATCGTCGGCTGTGCTCTGGGAGTGGGAGTCAAGGATAAGGGTTCATCCATTGAAATGATTCAGAATACCCTGGTTGACAACACCATTGCGGTAGCAGCCTACGAAAAGAATCTCCTCAAAGGAGGTGGCAAGGCCCTGGTGGATAGCTGTATTATTGCATCAAGCGGTCAGTCCCCTCTCTTCGCCGATGCCCTGTCGAGCATCCAGGCACAATATTGCCTTTCAGACCAGCAGCCTATTGATGGCGCTTTCAATCGGGTAGCCGAAGTGGGGTTCCTAGACCCCTTCGCCTATAATTTCGAACTGGCGATCACCTCCCCTGCTCTCAACCAAGGTAACCCGGCGTTACCAGCCGATCCCGATGGAACCCAAGCTGACATCGGTGCCTACTACCTTTATCAGCCGGAGGATTATCCCTTTGTGGCCGAGCATGCCGTGGTCATCAATGAATTGCTGGCTCATTCCCACGATGCCGAACCTGACTGGATCGAACTCTACAACCAGAGTGGGCATGATGTGGATCTGACTGGGTGGTATCTCAGCGACGATGGGGACAACTTACGCAAGTATGCCATCTCTAAAGGCACCATCCTGCCTGCTGGTGGCTATCTCGTGTTCAGGGAAGACAGCCACTTCGGAGTCACCGGGCAGGAGGGAAGCGAAAACATTCCCTTTGCCCTGAGTGAACATGGGGAATCGGTCCACCTGTATTACCCCGACGATGGGCTGTTCCTGGAGTATCATGAAAAGGAAGCATTCGGACCCTCTGCCACGGGTGTCAGCAAGGGGCGTTACATCAAGCCAGGGAGCGGAACGGTCAACTTTGTGGCCCTGAGCTCCCCTTCTCCTGGAGCAGCGAACGCCTACCCTCTGGTCGGCCCACTGGTGATCAGTGAAATCATGTATCATCCTGAGCACCCAGATGAGCCAGAATTCATCGAACTTTTGAATATTTCTGACGTATCGGTGACCCTGTGGGATGAAATCGATCAACGCCCCTGGTCCATGACCAGCGGTGTGAGCCTCTCCTTCCCAGAGGATGAGCTCATCGTCCTGGCACCGGGAGAATACCTCTTGCTCACCGACAACAAACAGGCCCTGAAAGAGACCTATGCGTTACCCGAGAGTCAGCAGATCCTCCCATGGGAGTCGGGCTCTCTGAGCAACAAAGGCGAGCGCATTGAGCTCTCACGCCCAGGGGATCAGGACGCCCTGGGTATCTGGCACGACCTGAGGGTGGATCGCGTCAACTTCGAGGATGGCAATCCATGGCCTATTCAGGCAGATGGCATGGGGTTCTCACTCCAGCGTATTGAGCCGCAGGCCTATGGCAATGACCCGGATAATTGGTTTGCTGACCTACCTTCACCAGGCTATGCCACCGCTACGAGCGTCTCAGCAAGCCAAGCCTGGAATGCGTGGCTCAAGCAGTTCGAGCTCGTGGATCCTCTGGCAGACCCTGATGGCGATGGCATGAATCATCTCGAGGAATTTGCACGCGGCACCCATCCGCTCATTGCAAACGAGCCGCCACAGACACGCTACCAATGGCAACAGGACCAACTGAGCGTATCAGTAGCTGTCTCAGATTTGCTTCCGCCTGATATGTGGGAAATCCAGCATACCCAAGAGGTGCAAACAGGGAACTGGACTCCGTGGGAAGGGGTTTGGATGGCATTTGAGCAGGAGGGGCAACGCTGGATTGAATTTCAGGTTCCCACTCATGAGGCAAAGCATTTCTACCGACTTGTTTTCCAGCTACCTGAACCCTGAATAGCCAAGGAACTCAGGTCTTGTTTGGTTCTTGTTCAAAGATTGGGAGTTGGGTCCTTTGGAGTAATGCCCCAGGGCTTGCTAATCCACAGACGATCGGGGGAGCGTGGTAAAATGGCACGCCCGGCAGGAATCGAACCTGCGACCCACTGCTTAGAAGGCAGTTGCTCTATCCAACTGAGCTACGGGCGCCCAAGGAGATTCATTGATAGGGTGCGATGCAGGATTTTCAACCCTAAAGATGGCAACCTGCCTCGGCCATGAACCAAAGTGCGCTTCATGACCTGGGAGACTCTCAGGGCCTTGGTAGCCTTTCTGCTCAGGCCTAGCAAATCATCGCTCAACCTCTGCGAGGGGTGTGGCACCTCAATGCTGGCCTCAATCCTCATCGGGGCTAAAAGCGATTACAGCAGGACAGGAGGATGCCTCACTGAACCCTTAAGAGCTATGCCCAAGCTTGCCATCAGGGGAGAAGATGGCACATATTTACTGGTTTGAATGGCATGCTGACTGATCGGCAATGGTTTCTCTGTGCTACCCTACTTTACGGGTTGAGCATGATTTATGCAGTCTTCCTCTGGCGAAAAGGTTTTCGCGAGGACGATCGCATTCACTATTGCCTACTGCTCCTAGGCTTCGCCCTGAACACGACGGCTATGTTCATGCGGGGGTTCTCTTTCAATCGCTGCCCAGTGAACAATTTATTCGAGGCCACCATGTTTGTCGACTGGTCGGCTGTCGGGGTCTACCTCATTTTGGGACTTTGGCAGAAATTTCGATTTCTGGGGGCCTTCGCATCGCCCATTTTCCTATTTCTGGGCATCTTTGCACTCATGCCCGGTCTGGACCTTAAGGATTCGGCCGGACCTATTACTAGGAACTGGGCAGTCAGCCTGCATGCCGTGCTGATTCTTTTCTCCTACGGTGCTTTCGGGCTATGTGCGGTGGCCTCGGGCATGTATCTGATTCAAGAGAGGCACCTCAAACGGCACAACCTGATGGCCATTGTTTCCAAGCTGCCATCCATTGGCAGGCTGGAGACGATTGCCAGCCGGCTGGTCGTCATCGGGTTGATCCTGCTCACACTCGGACTTGCTCTGGCTCCTTTCCTGATGGAATCAGGACAGCGAGCTGTGTTCTACAGGGATGCCAAGATACTCTGGTCGATCCTGGTCTGGATCACCTATGCCATGGTGGTTGGCAGTCGCTGGATATGGCGCTTTGGGGGCAGGCCTCTGGCGTGGGCCCTGATAGCAGGTTTTGTTTTCCTCATCCTGACTTTCTCTGGCACAAACCTCATGTCCGAACTGCACCGATGAAACCATTCATGCCGTCTAGAATCTGTTCGGGCAACTGGGAGGTGCAACCATGAGCCTCGTGATGATTGGTATCAGTCATCACACCTCGCCAGTGGAGGTGCGTGAGCGTCTTGCCTTTTCGGAGCAGGAAGTCCGTCAATTCCTGCGCAAACTTCTCTCCGATGGCCATGTCAGCGAATGCGTGCTGCTTTCAACCTGCAATCGGGTCGAACTCTACGTCCGATCCGATGCCTCGCCCCAGGAAACCACCGATCGCATGATGGATTTTCTCATCGAAGACCGACAATGCGATGCGCCCACCACTCGTCCCACACTGTACAGCCATGCCGAGAGCGATTGTGTGGAGCATCTTTTCAAGGTAGCCAGTGGCCTGGATTCACTGGTTTTGGGAGAAACAGAAATTCTGGGTCAACTTAAACGCGCTTACCAACTTTCAATTGAGGAACAAGTAACCGGACGTTGGCTCAACAAGCTGTTCCAAAAAGCTTTCAACGTTGCCAAACTCCTCCGATCCAATACAGGGATCCAGCGAGGTAGCACTTCCGTCGGGTCCGTCGCGGTGGAATTAGCAGAAAGGATCTTTGACGGACTCCAGGGCAAGCGGGTCATGGTCATTGGTGCAGGAGACACCAGCGAGAAAACCGCGAGATCTCTACTTTCCCGCGGGGCTGCATCGGTGATCGTCACCAATCGATCCATTGAAAGAGCTCAAACTCTAGCCCAAAACTTGGGTGGCAGAGCGGTTGCCTTTGATGCCTGGCAGGATGAGTTTCGTCAGTTGGACATTGTGATCAGCAGCACTTCGGCACCCACCTACGTCATCAACCGACTCAAGTTTGAGCAACTGATCCGAGGCCGGTCTCCAAGGCCACTGCTCTTGATCGACATTGCCGTGCCTCGCGATATTGATCCAGAAATCAATGAGTTCGAGAACGTCTATGTCTATAACATTGACCACCTTCAGTCCATTGCTCAGGATTATCTCCAACAGCGGCAAGGGGAGCTTGCCAGGTGTGAGGCCACGATTCAAAACGTGGCGCGGGAATGGCTTGAGTCCCTTTCAGCCTCACAAACTCACCCTAAACACCCTGATTCCATGTGGCATCCAGGCACACCAGAGGCTTCTTGAGGGCTATGGCAGGAGAGAGCAGTTGCGAGCTTTAAAGGGCTAAGCATGGGGGACAAGTCTTTTGAGTCACCCTGAGGCAAACAGGATAAGATAAACATGGCATCACCGAGCGATGAGAAGACAAATCAGGCTGTGATCATTGCCACCCGAGGCAGTGCCTTGGCTCTGGTCCAGGCCAAGCATGTCCAATCCACCCTTCAAGGCCTTTTCCCTCAACGCCGTTTCGAACTCAAGGTGTTCAAAACGACAGGCGACCAACTTCAAGCCCTACGGGATGATCAACCATCGGGTCAAACCCTCCCAAAAGGATTGTTCACCAAAGAGTTGGAAGTAGCCTTATTGGATGGCACCGCCGACCTGGCCGTCCATAGTCTGAAGGACCTGCCCACCGAGCTGCCTGCATCCCTTTGCCTTGGAGCCATCACTCAGCGAGAGGATGCCAGGGAAATGCTTATCCTCAAACAACCGGTGAACGCATCGATCCAACACCCCAGAGAGTTGTTACCCAAAGGTGCGGTGATTGCCACCAATAGCCCTCGCAGAGCAGCTCAAATCCGCGCCTGGGATAAGACCCTCAAAATCACCCCAATGCGAGGCAACGTGCCCACACGTCTAGCCAAGTTGGCGGGAGAGGGCCGCATCCATGGAAGCGTGTTGGCGGTCGCCGGCCTGAATCGACTGGGATACTCTCTGGAAGAAGAAGGTCGACTGATAGGCCCAGAGGCACCTGAGGGGCTATTCGCTCACCTCATCGAAACCGACCATTTGCTGCCTTGTGTCGGCCAAGGATGCCTGGGTATTGAAATCCGTGAAGGCGATCAAGCGATCGCCGAATTGGTCAAAGCACTGGAGCATGCGCCATCAGCAATCGCTGCTCAGGCAGAGCGTCATTTTCTTAAAGCCATGGGTGGGGGTTGCCAGACGCCTTATGCAGCCCATGCCAGGCTTTTGGACCATGGGGGCCTGAAGCTGATGGGGAAAGCTTTTCATGGCGAAGCTTGTCTGGAGGCTGAACTGCAAGGCAATGAGGATCAAGCCGTCGAACTTGGCGAACAGCTAGCTGAAGCCCTCAAGCCGTGATGAGCCTCAACGTTGCCATCCTTTGGGTCGGCCTGGGCAGTGCTCTGGGGGGAATGGCTCGTTATGTCGTGGCCCAAGGTGTGGACCGCGTAACCTCTATTGATTTTCCGATGGGAACCCTGTTTGTCAACGGACTGGGCTCCTTACTGATTGGGTGCCTGGCCATTTGGACGCAGGAAAATGGCCCACTGGCTGGATTGGCTGAAAATGGACAACGTTTCCTCATGATGGGTGTCATGGGTGGGTTCACAACCTTTTCATCCTTCAGCCTCCAAACGCTTCAACTGATCGAAAAGGGCCATTTGTTGGCAGCCCTTATCAATGTGGTCGGCTCGGTGCTGGTCTGCCTCATGGCAGTCGCTCTGGGAACCAAGCTGGCGACACATCTCTGACCCCTCACCGGCTTGCCGGACCACAGCCCTGAATGCGACTCGATCGCATCCCAACAGACAGAACGGGTTTGGGGGATGTGCTTGATCATGAGTTATCGCAGGCATTAGCATTCGTCCATGGCAAGTCGACAGCTCTTCATTGGCATAGACAGTGGCACTCAATCAACCAAGGCCCTGGTTGTGGACGGTAAGTCAGGCAAGGTGCTGGCCGAAGCATCCAAGGCATACGGGCTGATTAAGGGACTAGGGCCGGGAGCCAAGGAACAGCATCCTCATACCTGGCGTGATGCCGCACGCCGTTCTATGAGCCAGGCACTTAAGGCCTGCAAGGCAAAATCAGAAGAGGTCAAGGGAATTGGGGTCAGCGGCCAACAGCATGGATTTGTTCCCCTCGATGGCAAGGGAGAAGTCATTCGCCCAGCCAAGCTCTGGTGCGATACAAGCACGGCCAAAGAGTGCGAGGAAATCATGCAACGCATGGGAGGCATCAAGGCCACGATCAAGGCCATAGGCAACGCCGTTTTACCTGGCTTTACAGCTTCAAAAATACTCTGGCTCAAGAAACATGAGCCCAAACATTACCGACAGCTACGTACTATCCTGCTACCTCACGATTACCTCAATCACTGGCTTACCGGACGGGCCGTGATGGAGTATGGCGATGCCAGTGGCACGGCCTTGTTGGATGTGAGAAAGCGCACCTGGTCCAGCAAGGTGCTTGAGGCCATTGATCCCTTACTGGAGAGACGACTCCCTGAGTTGATAGGGAGCGATCAACCAGCAGGATACCTGCAGGCATCGACAGCTCGGCAACTGGGTTTGTCAGATAAAGTCCTGGTCAGCGCTGGCGGGGGTGATAACATGATGGGTGCGATTGGCACAGGCAACACCCGACCCGGTATGGTTACCGCCAGCTTTGGCACCAGTGGGACGATCTATGCCTGCTCCGGAAAACCAGTGGTCGATCCACAGGGAGAAATCGCCGCTTTCTGTGACTCCACCAATCAATGGCTGCCGCTACTTTGCACCATGAATGTCACCGTGGCCACCGAGCTGGTCAGACATGAACTCGGCTGGTCTCATGATCAATTTGCCCGAGCTGCAGCCCGCGTGCCAGCCGGTGCCGATGGGCTCCTCTTGCTGCCCTACCTGGAAGGAGAGCGTACGCCTAATTTACCGGAGGCTACCGGAGTTTGGCTGGGCTACAGATCCCTGAGCGCTTCAGCTGGCCATCGGGCCAGAGCAGCCATGGAAGGGGTCACATTGGGCATGAACTATGGCTTGAATCGGCTGCGTCAGCTCGGCGTGAAGCCAACTCAGATCCGAGTCACAGGCGGCGGGGCCAAATCTCGCGTTTGGCGACAGATCATGGCAGATATCTTTCAGACCGAAGTGGTGACCCTTAAAGTTAGCGAAGGGGCCGCCTATGGAGCAGCTCTGCAATCACTATGGTGCTGGCAGCAGCAGCAAGGCGAGGCTTGTTCGATCGATGCGTTGACCGATCGATTCGTCAAGGTCGACCGGGCCGCTGTGGCCAAACCCAACACTCGAAACGCCGCGCGTTACCAGGACCTGCAGGTATTGCAGGATCAAACAGCTCTGGCTCTAAGCAAGGTTTTCAGCCGGCACCGAGCGATCACCGAGCAAGGTTGAAGCAACAAGATCAATCAAGCCTGAGTGGGTGCCTCAAGCCCTGAGGAGCCTTGAGCGACCAAGGAAGGGCTGGTCAGGTGAAAGGCTATCGTGACGATTGACTGGAAATCACGACCGCGTGGCATCCTCTCCCAGCTGCTCCTCCAGGAAGGTCGTCACTTCTTTGAACTTCTGTTCATTATCAGGATGCAGGGCCATGAGGACTTGATGGGCAGCAAGGCTTGTCCTTGCCATCTCCTCCCGACTACCCGTCTCAAGCGCCAGGGATTGAGCCATTTCAACACTGGATGCATCGACAGGCTGACTCGAGTCCGAGGCGTTTTCTGTCACACGAAACCAGCCCAAGACGCCGAGGTTGTCAATGAGCCCCAAGACCCGCTCATTGCCGTTGACCAATTCCATGCAAGCGTTTGGCTGGGTGGTGGCCTGCAATTGAGACGCTAAGGATGCCATGACTCCCAGGAAGGTGCTGTCCATGATCTGACACTGACTGAGTTCCAAAACAAAGTGGTATCTGCCTCGATCTATCTGATCTCGCATGAAACGCTTGAAGCTCACACTGGCATGCACGGTAGCTCTACCAGCAATTCGCACACAGACCAGGTCCCCCACCTGAGCTACCCGCAGACTCGCATGGGAGTGATTTCCCTTCATGAGGCACGTTTACCCTGTAGCACCGCCGGGGAGGCAATGATCGATACCAGTGCCTGCTGGAGAACTTGAGCGTCCCCCATTTTAGTGGAGATGAGCTGATAATTGGCTCGGTAGAGATGCTGCATGGCAGCGATGAGTTCACTCATTTGATAAGCCATTGAATGGTTTAGTGCTCTGAATAGCACAAAGGGATTGGTTTTCAGCGGATTGAATCGAGCATCCTGGGGCATGGCATCCCGAGGCACCTGTTCGAGCTGTTGCTTGAATCGAAAAAACTGTTTTTCTGGTCGCAGCCAACCACGCTGGTGCATCTCCTTAGCCAAAATCATTGTGCGTACTTTGGCAATCAAGCCATAGAGCAAACCAATGGCACTGCGCTGCCGATCCTGGCGGACTTCCCACAACTCTTCATCCAGACAGCGCATCGCTGCCTGCAGGTCGCGACTGCCCAGAGCATCTCCCAAGGCAAAGGCTCTGGCCTGCTTGTTACGCGACACGACTTGGCGCACATCATCGGCTGTTGCCTGCGACTTTTCCTGATAGGAGGCGTAAAGTAGGAGTTTTTCAGTCTCTTGCTCGATTTGCCTTGGCTTGGGCCCTACCAACTGAACAAGAAGGGAGGTCGCCTCGGGTTCGATGTGCAAGCCTTCCATCTCAAAGACAGCCCTGACTCGCTGCTCGGCCTCGCTGACCCAATCAGTTTTTGAAGCATCCCAACCGTCCAGAACCTCCACCGAAGCCAATTTTTGAAATTGCTTGAAGAAGGACTTCCGCTTGTCAACTTTGCCTGCCGAAATAAGGAGACGAAAGCGTCCCTCACCAGCCTGATTGATTTCCTCAATCATCGCTGCCAGGCCTTCAACCACATCTTTGGATTCAGCCATTCTATCCTCTCCAAGAAAATGGCAATGACGAAACCAGACCAGTTTTCCTGTGCCAAAAAACGACAGCGTCTGGAGCGATTCCAGACAACGAGCCAAAGCCTGTCTGGCTTCACTCACGTTGGCTGCTGCCCCATCCACAACTTCCTGCTCGTAATCGGGACAATCGGCTGACCATTGCTTGAAAAGAGTGGACGCTCGCTGACTGATAGCGTGGTCGTCCTGTCCACAGATCAGGATGTGGGGTGAGCCAGGCTTCGTTTTGCTGGGAGGCATCAGAAATCTTCAGAGGGACTACTTGATTTTTTGATATCCTCCAGGACGTGGGACATATCCTCTACCTCCTCAAACAGAGGCGCTGTGACAAAAATGGGCTTCTTCTGAGCCGTCGCCATGGCCAAGCAGTCGCTGGGACGGGCATCAACCTCGAGAATTTTTCGACCCAATTCATTTCGCTGCTGGAGGATCATCCGTGCGAAATAGGTCGAGCCTCGCAGTTCTGTAATCAGGATACGCTCCACTTGAATCCCAAAGCCCTGGAAGACGTGGGTCATCAAATCATGGGTGAGAGGCCGTTGTTTGGCTTTGTTCTGGATGAACATTTTGATCACTTCCCCCATACTGCGCTCAATTTGAATCACGAAAACCTTGTCCTTGTTACCAAGAAAAACAGCCTCACCGTTGTTGACCGGCAGGATACCCCTTATCTTGACAGGGACGACATCTGAGCTCATCAGAATAGTTTATGCCGATACCGGCGAAATTCAAGAACCACCTTAAGCAACCTCGACTCTTGTATCCTGATTGAGGCGACCACGACTCATCAATCCATTCCCACCACCGAATACCAGAGAGACCTTGGCATGATCGCTCAGCTCTAGCTTTAGCCCCTTTAGAAAAAACACCTCAAGGACCCGATCGCCTGAATGTCTCCGGCACTAGGGCCTTTGGCTTTACTTTTGTTTGGCTAAGCCACAACATCCACGCCATTGATCCCATCAGCAATAGATTATGGAAAAACCTTCACCAAACCATCTGGTGACCTCTCCTAACCGGAGGTCGTTTCTTTCATCTCTGGGCCTGGTTGCCGCTTCCCTGCCCTTGGCGGCAAGAGATTGGACAGGTAAGGAACCCATTCGCTACCCCGATCCGGATATCTTGGTCATCGACCCTTCTTTCGCCAAATACAAGCTGGGGAACACACCCATTCAGCGGTTGCATACCGGCATGCTCTGGGCTGAAGGGCCAGCATGGAACGCAGTGGGCAATTACCTGATGTGGAGTGATATCCCCAATGATGTCCAACTCAGGTGGCTCAACGAAAATGGGGCCGTCAGCACCTTCCGCCGTCCCGCTGGCAACAGCAACGGCAACACCTTTGATTTTCAAGGAAGGCAACTATCCTGTGAGCATGGCAATCGGCGTTTGGTTCGTTATGAGCATGACGGTAGCCTGAGTGTGTTGGCAGATCGCTGGCAAGGAAAGCCACTGAACGCTCCCAATGATGTGGTCGTGCACCCCAATGGGAGCATTTGGTTTACCGATCCTGGCTATGGCAGCATGTGGGATTACGAAGGCAACAAGGGCCCACTCGAGCTCAAAGAAGCGGTGTATCGCATTGACCCTGACTCTGGAGCCATGTCTCTGGTGACCGACGAGTTGGTCAAACCCAATGGCCTCTGCTTCTCCCCGGACTACAAGCATCTGTATATAGCCGATACAGGTGAGGAAGCCCCTAAAGGGATTTATCGCTGGGATGTCTTGGATGGCAAGCGGCTTGCCCGCAAGCAGGACTTTTGCAAGATGGTCATTGATGGGGTTGGAGCAGGTGGCTCCGACGGCATCCGGGCTGACGAGGATGGCAATATCTGGGCCAGCGCTGGCTGGGTTGGCGATGGATTTGATGGGGTTCATATCTTTTCGCCGCAGGGACAACTGATTGGGCAGATCCGTCTCCCCGAAATCTGCAGTAATCTTTGCTTTGGAGGGCCCAAGCGCAATCGTCTCTTCATGACGGGCAGCCAGTCCCTTTACGCCGTTTACGTCGCAACGCGCGGTGCCCACATCGCATGATAGCCCCTCATTTGAGCCAACCCACTTCTCACACACAGAGACTCAGGCATATCCTGAACTGGTGGTTTGGAGCCATGACTTTAATAGGATGGCCCAGCCTCTCTTGGGCTCAGACACAGCAGGCACCCGCCTCGGAAGCACTTCCCAGAGTACTTATCATTGGCGATTCCATTTCCATCGGATACACCGCCCCACTCAAAACCTTGCTCGAGGGCAAGGCTAAGGTCTTTCATAACCCAGGGAACGCCCAGCATTCCGGTTATGGACTCAAGTATCTGGAAAGCTGGTTAGGGAAGGAAAGCTGGGATGTCATCCATTTTAACCACGGACTGCATGATTTAAAATATGTGGACCATGAGGGCAAAAATACCACCTCGAAGGAAAAGGGGCGCATCCAGATCCCGCTGGAGCAATATGCTCAAAACATGGAGGCCATTGTGCTTCGTCTCAAGCAGACGGGAGCCCACCTCATCTTCGCTTCCACAACGCCATTCCCCGACCGTCCAGCGGGGCCGCTGCGTGAAGCTTCCAGCACGAAAGCCTACAACCAGGCTGCCCAGCAGATCATGGAATCTCACAGTATCCCAATCAATGACCTGCATGGCTTTGCCCTACCGCGGCTAGGAACCCTTCAACAGCCCAACAATGTGCATTTCACTCCAGAGGGATCCAAGGCTCTGGCCCAAGAGGTCGCGCGCCACATCCTGAAGGCGCTTGGCAAACAACCCTGAGCCCTGGTCCTGCAACGCCGCTTGACAGGCTCCGCGCTTGAAGTCAGGCACGGTTGGTTTATCTTTTGATTAATGAGTTCCGGATCCAAGCCCGCCTCAGGTGGCAAGTGCCCACCTGGAGTCTTTGTCTTACTGCTCTTTCTCATTGTATTGGGCATGTTTGCCTTCTTTCACTTGCCCACCCAGCGGATCAAGCAGGCTCAGGAGGGGGTCAACGAGGATCAATCAGGCCAGGGGGCTCGCTTCACCGAGCTCATGCAATCGGGCAAAAACTTGTTGGATCAGGGACTCAATGGAGCAGAAAAGGCTGCCGGTCTCTTCGCAGAGGCAGCACAGATCCATGGGGGTGACCTAGATGCTCGCCTGAATCTGGCCAACGCCCTCCTGCTTCTCAATCGCACTGCAGAAGTCCTGGAGCAGACACAGCAGGCCATCACCCTCAACCCCAATGCTGCAGCCGCGCACTACCTCAGAGGTTGTGCCTTCATCCGAGAAGGTTCCTTTGAGCAAGCCGCTCAATCCCTGCAGATCGCAAAGCAAATCGACCACACCATCAACGCAGTCAGCTACCAACTGGGAAGAGCCCACCAGGGACTGGGTCAATGGGAAGCCGCGACACTTCAATTTGAAGAGGTCATTCAATTCGATCCGCTACATCCTTCTGCCTATTATAACCTCAGCCAAACTTACCTCAGAACCGATCGCGCAGAAGAAGCTCAGAAAATGCTCGAAAAGCATCAAGAGGTCATCGCAAATCAGCCATTGAGCGCCGACCCATCGGTCATCGAAAAATGTGTTTACACCGAAGCCATTGCCCCCTTTGAGCTGGAACAGCCCCAAGCCGAGGGCATACCCGTTCGTTTTGTCGAGGCAACCACCGACATCCTGGGAGAACAAGCACTTGGATGGCGAGGTCCAGTGGGAATCCTGGACGTTGGTCATGATGATACCCTGGATCTACTCCTGAGGGATGAGACGGGAAATTTCACCCTGATGATGCCATCTGCCGATGGGTGGCAGGCTGCTGGTTTTCCGGTGCCTGCACTGCCAGAAGCAACCTATCATCAGTGCCTCATCGGGGATCTGCAGCATCAGGGAAGCATGCGGACCGGACAGCAGGAGGATGCCATTTTGCTCTCTGACAAAGGAATGCAGGTTTTTCAAATCTCCCCGAGCGGCCTGATCACAGACTCTTCCATGTTTGCCCGTATCGGTGATCTCCGTGCCTCCAAGGCCAGGCTGATTGACTTTGATATCACCGGCAAGCTAGACCTGCTTTCGGTAGCATCGACCAATCAGCACCTGCTCTTTCATCGCAATCTGGGAACCCTCTCCTTCATGCCCCAAATTCAATCCACCAATCTGCCTTCAGATCTGGGGGCTATCGCTGATTTTGTGCTGGAAGACTGGGATGGAGATGACCTGCCCGACTTGTTCGTGACACGGACTCATCAACCAGCTGGCCTTTTCCTGAAGCAGCGTGGTGGCGGGATGACGCCATCCAATCTCAGCGATGACTGGCCCATCGCCTCAGCGATGGCAGTGGCTGATCTCAATAACGATCTGAGACATGATATTGCCTTCCTGACCTCCTCGGGGCTGGATCTAAGGATACAAGGAAGCGATCAACCTGTTCTGCTCCCCATTTCGGGAACACTCCCAAGCAAGCTCAAGCTGATGGACTATGACAACGATGGATGGATGGACATTCTGGCTTATGGGGATGGCGGCCTGCTATGCTGGCGCAACCGAGGCCTGGAAGGCTTCGAATCAGCAACGCAAAAAATCGGGCTTGAGGGGCTTATCCAAGGAGGAATCACCGACCTTGCCAAAGGAGACATCGATGGCGACTGTGATAGTGATCTGATCCTAACCCTGGCAGACCAATCTATCCGCATCCTTCGAAACGATGGTGGGCATGCCAACACCATGCTCAAGATCAGGATGGAGGGCAGTCGCTCCAATCCTAGCGGGTTGGGTGTGAAGGTTGAGCTGACCACCGGCGGCCTGAGATTGATACGGAGCCTGGATACGATCCCTTTGGAAATTGGATTGGGTAGTCACCGAAAAGTCGACTCCATCGACCCACACTGGAGTGACACCATCACTCAGGTTGACTATGAGATTGAAGATTGCTCTTCCTTGGTCATGTTCGAACTTGAGATGCCTACTGGCTCCTGCCCATATCTCTATGCTTGGGATGGTTCGCAGTTCCGGTTCATTACCGATCTGCTTGGTGCATCGCCACTTGGGCTGCCCATGGCAGAGGGAAAATATATTCCTGCTGATACGGATGAAATAGTTTGGATCGGTAATGAGACCCAATTTCCCGCCAAGGAAGGGAAGCACCTCCTGCAAATCACTGAGGAATTGCGCGAAGTCCTCTACCTTGACGAAGCAAAGCTATTGGTGGTGGATCACCCTGCTGGCACGGAGGTGCATGCTACCAGTAAACTCGTCCCATTCGCCCCGTTCCCTGAGCACCAGGTACGCAGCTTCGCTGGAACCATCCCCTTAATCAAGGCCCTGAGACATGACGGCGTTGACATGACTCAGGCCCTGCAGCGGATAGACCAGGTCAGGGCCTCACCTGCTCAGCTAAAGCGCCCACAGCTTCGAGGGCTGGCTGAGCCATACAGCCTGGACCTTGACTTTGGTAACATCGATACCAATCGCTCATTGTCGCTGATCATGACCGGCTGGTTGCACTTTGGTGGTGGCATGGCCAATATTGGGGCTTCCCATGACAGCACCCTTCCCTTCCCCTTCCCCACTCTGGAAATCATGAATCCGCAGGGCGAATGGGAATCCTTGGACGTGGTTGCCGGAGCTCCAGCAGGTAAGACCAAAACCATCATCGTCGATTTGGCGGGTAGGTTACCCTATCCACAATGCCGCATACGATGCTCCATGGCGTTTGAAATCCATTGGGACCGCATTCAGCTCATGGAAGCAGTAAATCCTGAGGATACAGTCATCCACTGGGTCGAGCCAACCACCGCTGATTTGCACTGGCGCGGCTTCAGTGATTATGAGGAAGGACCCTGGACACAGCCTCTTACCCCGCGTTACAGCGAACCTCACTTCGCCCCAGCCTGGCTGATCACCCCTGCAGGTTGGTGCACACGCTACGGCTCGGTGGCGGAGCTGATCGAGCAAAAGGATAATCAGCTCGTCCTTATGAATGGAGGGGATGAGTTGACCTTAGCCTTTGAATCCACATCCATGCCATCACCAGCACAGGGCAAAACGCGGGATTATTTCCTCTTCACCTCTGGCTGGGATAAGGATGCTGACTACCACGTGGCTAAGGGTTGGACGGTGGAACCCATTCCATGGCACGGCATGGAGGGCCAGCGCTATGGTGTTGAGGATCGTCCTGATTGGCTGGATGATGCTTGGATCAAAGCCTACAATACCCGCTGGGTAGGAGAGATGACCTTACGACAAAAACGTCAACCTTGAAGTCGCCAACCCATGGAAAACATGGAGATCAACCCAGAACAGCTCTCGGCCATTCAAAATAAGGCGGAGGAGGGAGATGCTGAAGCACAATACGAGCTAGGTTGGCGTCACGCACTTGGCATGGGTGCCGAACTGGACGATGAGGTAGCTCTGCAGTGGCTGGCTCGGGCTGCCGCCGGACAGCACCCACTAGCTCAAAACAATCTTGGGGCGCGTTATTACAGTGGTGATGGGGTGAAGCAGGACATCCTAGAAGCTTACCTGTGGTTTTACCGTGCGGCAGCACAGCATGACAGGAAGGCTGCCAAGAATAGGGATGCGGTGTTTAAGCAACTCAATGAAGCACAGAAACAGCAGGCTCGGGACATTCTCGGTCCCGAATTACAGCGCGGGTAAGGAGCGTGGTCTGCGGGCGTTTGACTTGTATCCCTTCCCTTCATCTTTCAAGGCGTTGTCACCTTGCATCCTTCAGTTTTAACACACTTCTCTTTAAGCAGTCAGAATGATTCAAATGTTCCGAGAACACCTGCGCGCACAATCATACTTTTGTTTGGCCGGAGAGACACCTGCGCGTCAGGAGGGATTGATCTGCGATTCTTTCATGGGTTGATTGATACACAAAAAGATCTGAAATAACCTTAATCGACGATACAAGAGTCGGTTGTTGTCACCGCATAGGCTCCCAACGAGCCAAATCCCTCAGTGGTCTCACAAGTGAGCTCTCCAGCATCGATCAACAAATCGAAAACATGGCTCTAGATTCAAGGTAAATCTGCAGCAGGAAATACACTGTTTATTGGACTGTTTGGGATCAATCCTTTGAAGCGGACTGGAGAAGTTTTGCCGCCGCTTTGTCCCATTGGGCATGGGTGGTCTCCTCAGGCCCTTCGGACCAAATGACCACATCGCTATGCCTCATTTTCTTTTCAAGAGGCCATTGTGATTGGAGGCGTTGCTCCAGGTGTTCATCAGACCATCCGCGGTGCTGCAAGCGACGAACCTGTTCCTGATTGGAGCAGGCCATGCAGAAAACTCCGTCAAATGCACTTTCCGCCTTGGTCTCATACAATAGAGGGATCACCACCACACTCATGGGTCTGCCTTCCTCCTTCCAGGATGTAACCTGCTCTTGCCAGGCAGACCGGATCAGGGGATGAAGAAGCCCTTCCAGCCAATGACGTTGTTTGACATCCTTAAAAATGACGGTCCCTAGCCAAGTTCGGTTCAGAGAACGGTCTGAGGTGAGGCATTCATCACCAAAGCGTGTCACCACGGCTTGGTAGGCGGGCTGGCCAACACGGAGCAAATCCCTAGCAACCAGGTCTGTATCGATTGCAGGAATACCCATGCCATCCAGGTAATGTTTGAGAGTGGTCTTACCACACCCGATACCACCAGTCAGTCCAACACACTTCATAAAAAAAGAGCCGTCACAAGACGGCTCTGGTTTGAAATCAACGATGTGAGGCTCGCTCTGTTGATCCAGCAGCGAAGCCCCGCAATCAATTACTTGGTGACCGCACGGAAAAATGACTGCGCTTTTTCCTCTGCCACAACACCTCGCAGTTGGAACCGACCTTGATTGTCTGCCGTCACACGATGTATTTCCTGCCATTTAACCAAACCTTTGGAAGTTTCTACAGCATAGGTCACACCGGGCTGCCCTTGAATTTCAAGATCAAGGGCACCATTCTCACCGGGACGAAC
>Ga0181569_10001129_pt1 | contig 21066 bp, 20 predicted proteins | sample 101ome_19_FD_132452 | JGI IMG/M metagenome (GOLD analysis project Ga0181569, IMG submission 132452) | Coastal salt marsh microbial communities from the Groves Creek Marsh, Skidaway Island, Georgia - 101405AT metaG (megahit assembly) | ecosystem: Environmental > Aquatic > Marine > Intertidal...
CTCTGAGAGAGATTCTCATCAAATTTTTATTGAGCCTGAGGGTTTAAGTACCAATGAAGTTTATCCAAATGGTGTTTCCACATCTTTACCTTTTGATGTACAACTGGATTTTATTCATTCCATTAACGGACTTGAGAATGCCCATATCTTAAGACCTGGTTATGCAATCGAGTATGACTATTTTGATCCTAGGGGACTAAAACAAACTCTTGAGACCAAAAAAATTAAAGGGTTATTTTTTGCAGGGCAGATTAATGGAACGACCGGTTACGAGGAGGCAGGAGCCCAAGGACTTCTGGCTGGAATCAATGCTGCCCTTCAATTCCAAGAAAAAGAATCCTGGACTCCAAAAAGGGACGAGTCATATATTGGTGTGATGATTGATGATCTAATCACCAAAGGCACCAATGAGCCTTATAGAATGTTTACCTCAAGAGCTGAGTACCGTCTAATATTAAGAGAGGATAATGCAGATGAGAGACTCACCCCATCGGCAAGAAAATTCGGATTAGTGGATGATGAAAGGTGGAGTGATTTTGAATCCAAATATGAAAAAGTCTATTCTGAAATCTCAAGACTCAATTCTATTTGGGTCCAACCTGGTAATAATTCAGTTGAGAAGACTCTAGGCAAAATTTTAAGTCATGAATACTCACTTGGCTCTTTACTCAAAAGACCGGGGATGAACTATGAGTCAATCAAAGAGATTGAGGATGGTAAACCTTATTTGGATGAAAAAATTTTAGCCGAGCAGGTTGAGAATCAGATTAAGTATGAGGGCTACATTAAACGTCAAAAGGAAGAGATTAATAAGTACCGTGCTAATGAGGAGTTAAAAATTCCAGATGATATTGACTATCAATCCATAAAGGCATTATCTTCCGAGGTTAGACAAAAACTAACTGAATATAAACCCGAAACCATTGGACAAGCCTCAAGGCTTCAAGGTGTAACCCCTGCTTCTATTTCAATATTATTGGTTTATGTCAAATCTTATAATAAAGAGAAAATCAAGCGATAAACTCGTCTATTCTAAAACTTAAATTCCATCCCAATAACTAGAAAACTGTTTCCCATTGAGCACTTAAATGGAGGTCACTACAAAAAATTTCTTAAAATTAAACTTGATCATCTTAAACAAATCATAAAAGGAGTTTTTTTAAAAAAAATTAAATATAATGATGTTATGAATTCTATCTTCAATTTTTAAATTAAATTGTTGTGCGGTAGCTATTTCTTGCTTTAAGCTAATTAATCATCGATAAGGGTATTAATCAGGAATTTTTGACTGCGTTAGAAAGTCAGATTAAAAAAATTTCTTAGGAGCTAAATTCTATTAAATCATTTGAGTCTCAAAGTTGATAATCTTGCCGATTTGAATGCCAATAATTTATACTGATTTTTGCTCAAGAACATATTTTAAATGTCATAATGATTTATAAACAAATGGACGTTTATCAAATTAATTTTGCAATTTCTTAAAAAAACCCTCAACCTCCTTACACCAGACGAGCGAAAGCGTGGCTGGTTGTTGTTAGGCATGATGTTGGTGATGGCGCTTCTGGATATGCTCGGTGTGGCGTCGATCATGCCTTTTATGGCAGTTCTGGTCACACCCGAACTCGTAGAGACCAATGCCATCCTTAAATCTTTCTATGCTGCCTCAAGCTACTTGGGGGTTAATACTGTAGATCAGTTCCTGTTCTTGCTCGGAATAGGTGTCTTTATACTCTTAGTTAGCTCGCTGGCCTTTAAGGCTCTCACAACATATGCACAGCTACGCTATACGCTAATGCGTGAATACAGTATTGGAAAGCGGTTGATCGAAGGTTATTTGCACCAGCCCTATGTTTGGTTTCTGAACCGACACAGCGCCGATTTAGGTAAGAACATCCTATCAGAGGTCGGCACAGTTGTTCACAACGGTCTAATGCCAATCATGACCCTCATCGCGCAAGGAATGGTTTCCATATCTCTTCTGATACTACTGATTACAATTGATCCAAAGCTCTCCCTCATCATTGGCCTGACGCTTTCAGTCGTCTATGGTCTTATCTTCAAAGCTACAAGCGGTTTACTTGCGCATATGGGATCCGAGCGTATGAAAGCCAACCAAGAGCGTTTCAATGCTGTCATCGAAGCCTTTGGTGCTGCCAAGGAGGTAAAAGTAAGTGGTCTAGAATCAGTCTATATTCAGCGTTTTGATGCCCCTGCACAAAACTATGCCCGCCACAATGCCATCGCTCAGGTCATAAGCCAGCTTCCTCGTTTCGCGGTTGAGGCTATCGCCTTTGGTGGCATGATCCTGGTTTTGCTCTACATTATGTCCCAAAGCGGCAGTTTCGCTAACGCGCTGCCCATCATTTCGCTTTATGCCTTTGCTGGTTATCGTCTTATACCTTCGCTGCAACAGATTTATAGCGCAATCACCCAACTGCGCTTTGTTGGCCCTGCGCTGGACGCCTTGCATCGAGATCTAATGAGTCTGCAACCGGCTGATACTAATCAGCAACAGTCAGTTATGCCACTCACTAAAAACATTAAGCTTAATGACATCGTCTTCCGCTATCCCAATGCTACCAAGCCTGCACTAGAGGGCATCAGCCTCAGAATTGCCGCAAAAAGCACTGTCGGTCTGGTGGGAGCCACTGGTAGCGGGAAAACCACAATGATCGATCTAATCCTTGGTTTGCTAGTTGCGCAGGAAGGCATACTCGCCATCGACGATCTGCCGATTACAGCTCATAATAAAGGCTCTTGGCAGCGCACTATCGGTTACGTACCGCAGCAGATTTATCTATCAGATGATTCCGTTGCTGCCAATATCGCTTTTGGCCTTCAGCCTAATCAAATCGACCAAATTGCTGTGGAGCGTGCGGCGAAAATAGCCAACCTCCATGATTTTGTTACAACTCACCTGCCGCAAGGTTACGATACAAAAGTGGGTGAGCGTGGTGTGCGTCTCTCGGGCGGGCAGCGCCAGCGTATTGGAATCGCAAGAGCACTATATCATAACCCTCAATTATTAATCTTAGATGAAGCAACCAGTGCGTTAGATAACCTTACCGAACAAGCTGTAATGGAAGCCGTTCATAACCTTGGCCAGAAGGTCACCATTATCCTTATTGCGCATCGTCTCAGTACCGTCAAGGAATGCGATAAGATCTTCCTACTGGAAAAAGGCAAATTGATAGGGCAAGGCAGTTATGAGGTCTTGAAAAGAGAAAATAAGACGTTCATGGCTATGACAAATTCTCAATACGCAACTAAGACAGATTAAATGCAATATTATCGCTGTAATACTGAATGATATAATTAAGAGATGGAAATACTAATTAGGCGCATTATTTGTGATTTAATCCAATGGGAGGTTTGCCTTGTCTAAGATGAAATTACCTACTTGGAAAAGTATCCACACGATTGTTTTTGATTTTGACGGAGTATTTACTAATAATAAAGTTTACTTTGATCAAAATGGTTTTGAGACAGTGCGCTGTGATAGAGGGGATGGTCTTGGATTTGATATGTTGCGCAATTTCATCAAATTGAATGACTGGGAGCTCAATTATTTCATTCTTTCTAAAGAGAAAAATCCGGTAGTTTTAAAGCGAGCAGAAAAAATGCAGGTTGCTTGTGTGCAATCAATGACTGAAAAAGGGCAGTACTTAATCGACTATCTTTATAAAATAAAAAAAAAACCAAATGGTCTGATTTATTTAGGGAATGATCTTAACGATCTTTCTGCGATGCAAATTGCTGGTTTTTCCATAGCGCCTATAGATTCTCATCCTATTGTTAATAAATTAGCAGATCTGGTATTAAATAAAAAAGGTGGCGATGGATTTGTTCGTGAATTCATAGAGTTAATAATTGGGCTCAATGAAATGTCTAATGATGAGCTTGTTACTTTGATATGAAGAGGTATTTAAAATGAGTATTTTCATAATCGCCGAAGTTGGTATAAATCATAATGGTGATATGTTTATTTGCAAAAAGTTAATTGATGCTGCAGTCGAGTCAGGTTGTGACGCTGTAAAATTTCAAAAAAGGGATATTAACCAAGTCTATACACAAGAATTCCTAAATAGTCCTCGCGAAAGCCCTTGGGGTAATAATCAGCGTGCACAAAAAGAAGGTCTTGAGTTTAGTAAAGAGCAGTATCAAGAAATTGCAGATTATTCGGCTAATAAAGGCATTGAGTGGTTTGCATCTGCTTGGGACACAAATAGCCAAGCTTTTCTTAGACAATTCGATACCAGGTTTAACAAAATTGCATCGGCAATGATTGTGAATATAGACTTGCTTCAGATGGTTGCTGAGGAAGGTAAACATACCTTTATTTCAACCGGTATGAGCAACTACCAGGATATTCAGAGAGCGGTTGATATTTTTAAGGCTGCAGATTGTCCTTTTGAATTAATGCACACTGTTTCTACTTATCCTATGAAAGATGAGGATGCAAATCTAAAACTAATAAATACTTTAAGAAGTCGTTATGACTGTAATGTTGGATATAGTGGACACGAGGTTGGTTTAGCTATTTCCTATGCTGCTGCAGCAATGGGTATAACTTCACTAGAGCGACACATAACATTAGATCGTGCGATGTATGGTTCAGATCAATCTGCATCTATCGAACCTTCTGGTCTTCGTCAGCTTGTTGGCGCAGTGCGAAAAATCGAGAAAGCAATGGGTGATGGAGAGAAGCGAATAATTGACGCGGAAATTCCGATTTCTCGAAAACTTCGCGAGCATTTAGATCTTGAATCTAACCACTAGTTGCATATGGCAAAAGTCATTGCGTTGATTCCTGCCCGTTCTGGCTCGAAAGGTGTTCCTAATAAAAATATTCGCGATATAGGTGGTCATTCGGTTATTGAGTGGTCAATCGCAGCTTGCTTAAGAAGCAAATATATCGAGCGAACTATTGTTTCAACGGACTCTGAAGATTATGCCGAATTGGCAAAGTTATTGGGTGCCGAAGCTCCTTTTATTAGACCCGAAGAGATTTCAACCGATAGTTCCACTGATTTTGAATTTATTTCACATGCGCTGAGTTGGCTTGAAAATAATGATGAATTACCCACTTATGTTGTGCATATAAGACCAACAACACCCTTTAGAGACCCACATTTGATTGACCAGGCGATAGATCGATTTGCATTGAGTCAAGCAACGGCTTTGAGGTCGGTACACATTATGACAGAATCAGCATACAAGACCTTTGAGATTAATCAAGCAGGAGAGCTTAAGAGAGTTGGAGTAGATAGTACTGAATTGGATGACGCTAATAGTGCAAGACAGCATTTCCCAACAACATACGTTGCAAACGGCTATGTCGATGTTTTATCCGTTGAGTTCATTCGAAAAAAAAGGTTAATTCATGGTAATCATGTTATGCCCTTTATTACGCCTTTAGTTGATGAAATTGATGCGCCGGAAGACTTTCAGCGTTTGGAGTATCAATTGTCAGTAAATCCGATTATATATTCAAGAATTTTTGGAAAGGTATAAATCATGGAAACATATACTTTTTCTTTGCAACCTAAGAAAGTCCCCAAAGTCTTAACTAAGTATAGATCTATACAAACTGATATTCCTGCTCCTGGGACTGCTGAAATTCTTCAACGCCTTAATGGTTTTGAATCGCGATCAATGCATGGACAGCTCCCGCTTGTTTGGGATCGGGCAGAAGATTTTAGCGTATTTGATATTGCTGGTAACAAGTGGATTGACTTTACTTCAACGATTTTTGTTGCAAATGTGGGGCACTCTAATCATCGCGTCTCTGACGCAATAAAAGCGACATTAGACCATCCCTTATACAGCTGTTATGCTTATCCAAATAAGGTTAGAGCCGATTATCTTGAGAAGCTAATTGATTTTGCTGGCATGCCTTTCGAGAAAGCTTTTTTGCTCTCGGCGGGAACAGAGGCAACAGAAGCAGCATTGAAATTGATGCGGATGCATGGGCAGAAGTTTGGTAAACGTCGGCTTGTTATCATTTGTATCGAAAATAATTGGCATGGGCGTACTCTTGGTGCCCAAATGATGAGCAGTAATGCGGCACAAAAAGCATGGATTGGATATCAAGACGAAGATATTTATCATATTCCTTTTCCTTACCCATGGAAGCTTGATGGCCAGAATGGTGAGGAGTTTCTGCTGGCTGGTCTGAGTAAGCTTAAGTCGAAGGGAATAGATCTGTCTAGGGATGTTTGTGGGTTCATGCTCGAAACGTTTCAAGGCTGGGGGGCTATTTTCTATCCCGATGATTTTGTTCAACTAATTGAGTCTCTTTGTCGTGAGCATCGAATTCTGCTGACTTTTGATGAAATGCAGGCTGGTTTTGGTCGTACCGGGCATAGATTTGGTTTTCAGCATTATGGAGTAACTCCTGATTTGATATGTGCTGGAAAAGGTATGGGTGGTGGAGTTCCTCTGTCTGGCGTTATAGGTCGTGCAGAGGTCATGGATTTGCCAGAAGTAGGTAATATGAGTAGTACACATTCAGCTAACCCGCTAGTTTGTGCTGCTGGACTAGCGGTATTAGAAGAGCTTGAATCTAGGAATCTAGTGAGTGAGTCAGAGCGTAAAGGCAGTCTCTTTCGAGATGCGTTGGAGTCAATTCAGAAACAATACCCAGATCGTATATCATGGGTTTTAGGTAGTGGGATGATTATGGCCATCCTCTTCCAAGATCCTGTTACACATAAAGCAGATGGGGCATTTGCTAGCCGAATAGCGGAGAGATGTATGCAAAAGGGACTTCTTGTTGTGCACACGGGGCGTGAGTCGATAAAACTAGGTCCGCCACTGACTATTACTGATGATGCACTGCTCGAAGGGATTTCAGTTTTGTCTGAGTCCATCGCGGAAGTGGTTTCCGAATGATAAAGGCAATTCGTCATATTGGTCTTGTTGTGGCTAATCTTGAGAAGTCTATTGATTTTTGGTGCGAAATTATGGGATTCGAAGTTAAGCTACGGATGGAAGAAGTTGGCCCTCATGTTGATTTGATGATGGGACTAGATGGCGTCAAGGTGACCACTGTAAAGTTGTCAGCACCTGATGGTAACCTTCTTGAACTATTGCATTTTAGTTCTCATCCAGACAAAGATAAATGGGAAGGGAGGCCATTCAGTACTGGACTCACTCATATTGCACTTACTGTGGAAAACATAGAGAAAACTTACAATCGTCTCCTGCAGTCATACGTTTCGTTTCCGGCCGAACCTCAGATATCCCCTGATGGGACTGCGAAAGTAATCTATGCAACTGGTCCCGAGGGGATATTGTTAGAATTAGTTGAGGTTTTATAGAATGACAGACTGGCAAAGAACTCAGAATGAAGAATATCTCAAACTTCTGAGTAGAAGACTTAATGAGCCAAGACTACTATGGGTGGATCAGTTTGTTGAAATTATTAATCGCTTTGCAAAAGATTTTCGCCTTAGGTCTGGAATTTCAATAAATGATTTTGGGTGTAATGTAGGTCATTTTTATCGCGCCATTGAAGCTATAGAGGCGATTGTAAGTTACCGCGGATATGACATCAGCGAAACATACCTAAAAATAGCAAAGAAAAACTTCTCAGAGGCTATATTCCTAAATTGGGATATTTCTAGTTCCCAATTGCCAGAACCTGCAGACATTGGTATTATATCTGCAACGCTTGAGCACATAGATGACCATCAAAAAGCTATAAAAAATTTATTTGACTCTTCCCGAGAATTGGTAATTTTAAGAACCTTTGTAGGAAAAAAATATATCTGTGAAAATTGTCTCACTGAGGGCGCAAATGAAAAATATTTGATTAAACAGTTTACTCTAGATGATTTGACTTTGTATGCAATAGAAACAGGATGGAATTGGGATTTTTTTGTCGATAATGCAACTAATGGGGATCCAAAATTTGTTTGCAATGCAATAACAGTTTTGCGTAGGCAGAAAATCATCGTTTTTAAAAAATTGAAAAAATAGATAGAATTAGACTAGGTAATGAATAAATCTACTAACAAGCGTGACTATGTTGATGTGATTTATAGCGAGGTGGATCGTCCACTTACAGAATATCCTCGTAAATTAGCTACTTATCTTTATAAAAGGTATGGTCTTAAGACCAAAGATAATTTTCTTGATATCGGCTGTGGGCGAGGGGAATTCTTAAAAGGTTTTATAGGTTGTGGCGTTCGTGGTTATGCCGTTGATCAATCTATGGCAGCTCTTAGATACTGTCCTGAAGCCGAACTAAGGAACTCTGATATCGAAAATGACGGTATTCCCTATCCGGATAATTTTTTCGATGTAGTTTATTCAAAATCGGTGATCGAGCATTTTCATTATCCTGAAAGATTAATAAAGGAAATGCATAGAGTTCTCAAGCCAGGAGGCTTAGCAATCACTCTATGTCCTTCTTGGGAGTATAACTATCGGACTTACTTTGATGACTATTCACATCGCACACCATTCATGCTCGAGTCTTTACGTGATATCCAACTCATTCATGGCTTTGACGATGTGCAAGTTGAATATTTTCGCCAGCTTCCAAGTACATGGGCAAAAATGAAGCTATTTGCGTTGCCCTTAGCCGAATTGACACGGGTATTGTCGCCTTCCTTTCTTAAAAAAAATATTAAGTGGGTGCGTTTTTCAAAAGAAATCATGCTTCTATCCACTTCGCGCAAGCTAGATTTAGAAGCTACTTTAGCAAGATGAGAAGCGCAAAAAATACGATTGGTTTTATGCAAGGTCGTCTCTGCGATCTGGTCGATGGAAAGATTCAGGCATTCCCATGGCGAGATTGGGAAACTGAATTTCCTGTGGCAGCTTCTATTGATTTTCATTTAATGGAGTGGACTTTGGATCAAGATAGGTTGTATGGAAACCCATTAATGAGGAAAGATGGACAGTTGCGAATTATTAATTTGTGCAAGCAATATGAGGTAGAGGTCATCTCATTGACTGGAGACTGCTTTATGCAAGCACCATTTTGGAAAGCAGAAGATCAAGTTAAGGTAGACCTTAAAGCGGATTTTATATCAATTTGTGAGGCATGCTCAAATATTGGTATAAAGATGGTGGTTGTGCCGCTTGTTGACAATGGTCGCATAGAAAATATGGATCAGGAGGATGAGTTGGTCAGTTTTCTTTCAGATCAAATGGATGTTTTGAAAAAACTGGGTATTAAGATTATTTTCGAGTCAGATTTTCCACCTTCTAATTTACAGAGATTCATTAATCGTCTCCCAGTTGGACAGTTTGGAATTAATTATGATATTGGGAACAGTGCTGCCTTAGGTTTTGATCCTGTTGAAGAGTTTGGTGCTTATGGATCCCGTGTTATGAATGTTCATGTCAAAGACCGTATTCTCGGTGGTACTACAGTTCCTCTGACATCCGGTAATGCTGACTTTAAAAAGGTTTTTGCTGAGTTGGCAAATATAAATTATCAGGGTAACTATATCTTACAAACCGCGCGTGCAGATGATGCCGGTCACGCAGCGGTCTTGGCTCGTTATCGTGATATGACAATTGATTGGATGCATGCAGCCTAGCTTATTATGTTTTATTTAATTGTTTAACAAATTATGGATTTTGATCTTAAAGATAAGGTTATTCTCGTGACGGGCTCTTCTCAAGGGATTGGCTATACGATTGCTGAGCGCCTGCACGCTGAAGGATGCCAGGTCATTCTTAATGGGCGTAGTAGAGCTACACTAAGAAAGTCAGCGGAACGCTTGCAGTGTTCTGCATATATTTCTGCCGATGTGACCGACACTGATCAGGTGCAGAATTTAATAACTGGAGTGATTGCTCGATTTGGTCGCTTGGATGGGGTTGTATGCAATGTTGGCAGTGGTCAATCTGTTGCGCCTGGGGAAGAGTCTCTTGGAGAGTGGCAAAGAGTGTTTAGCCAAAACCTATGGAGTGTTACCAATACAGTGGAGGCGGCAAAACCGCATTTAGTTTCTTCTGCCGGCTCTATTCTTTGCATTTCATCAATTTGTGGGTATGAAGTAATACCGAATGCACCAGTAACATACTCAGCTGCAAAGGCTGCGTTGCATGCCTATATTAGAGGCATTGCGCGCCCTCTTGGAAAACATGGTGTGAGAATCAATGCGATTGCGCCGGGTAACATATTGTTCGAGGGTTCTGTTTGGGAGAAGAAACTTAAAGAGAATACAGCAGATGTGAGATCAATGTTGATTCGTGATGTTGCTTTGGAAAAGTTTGGAGCTCCGGAAGATATTGCAAAACTTACCGCATTCTTAATGTCTTCAAATGCTAGGTTTGTAACAGGCTCTGTTTGGACGCTAGATGGTGGTCAGGTGAAGAGCTAGATAGGTGAGAGTGATTTATGTCAACACAACGTTTTAATCTTAAAAATAAGACAGCCCTGATCACTGGTGCAGCAGGCCTTTTGGGTGTTGAGCATGCTGCAGCATTGCTGGAGTGTGGTACTACGGTTATCATTACAGATGTATCTGAGCTGGCACTTAAAGCAGCAGCAAGAAAGCTTAAAAGCGTATTTTCTGATTCGGATTTGCACCACTACACTATGGATGTCTCTGATATTGAATCGATTAATTCAGTATTTCATGAGCTTAAGAGCCAACAGATTTCTATTGATATTCTGGTGAATAACGCGGCAATTGATCCTAAAGTGAAGGTGGATGGTATGCTGGAAACCTCAAGGCTAGAGAATTTTTCGAGAGAACAATGGGATCTTCAAATTGCAGTCGGACTTACAGGCGCATTTCTCTGTAGTAAGGTATTTGGCTCGGCAATGGCGAATAATACTAAGGGAGGAGTAATTTTAAATATTGCTTCAGACTTGTCAGTATTTGCTCCCGATCAGCGACTATATCGTAAAGAAGGTTTGCCTGAGGAATTACAACCTGTAAAGCCAGTAACATATTCGGTAATCAAAGCTGGTCTGATAGGTTTGACACGCTATCTTGCTACATACTGGGCAGAGCAGGGAGTGCGTTGTAATGCGCTGTCCCCTGGCGGCGTGTTCAATGGACAGGATGATGAGTTTGTTCAGCGTTTAGCCGCTCTAATTCCGCTTGGTCGAATGGCGCGTAAAGATGAGTACCGTGCTGCGATACAGTTTCTTTGCTCTGATGCCTCGAGTTATATGACCGGGCAAAACATAGTGATGGATGCTGGGAGGAGCGTATTGTAACGCATGGTATTTAATTAAAAACAGCCGTACCTGATACTTTTTTATTCCATCCCTTTTTAATTATTTTCAAAATGAAACTCCTTAAGGATACATCTAGAATGTTCGATAGCACTCTTTGTAAGCACTTTTATTTTCTATGATCTCAAAAAATTTCCTGGTTACCGGTCTCTCGACATTAGTCAATCTCTGCTGCTCAGGGCTAGTCACCAAAAACGATTTAATAGTTTATGTTGTTGTTAAAAATAAAGATAACACTAGGAAGTTTCCAGAGTTAACTCATCATAAGGACATAAAGTGGGCTAAAAAAATTGTAAATTATTTTTCTTATCAGATGTATATAGATGAGTCTGTGGTCTGGGATTGTCCGCCCAGCGAACATAGAAAAAGTGGCATAAGAATTATAAATAGAATTAATTTTGATATTAAACCTGGTGACTTTATTAGCGAAAATTTGATTCTTTTTTTACCAAGAAATAAAAAGAATATCTCCATTTGTACTTTTCCAGAAGGTGCAAGTTGTTTTAATACTCTATTCACCCAACCAGAAAAGAGTATGAGACTTAAAAGTCTATTTAATTCAGTTGTTAGCAAAACTTTGGGTTTCTTAGGGTTAAAAAAATACCATACACAATGGATATTGCCGGATGTTGATGGCAGGGTTGAGCAATTTCTTGAGAAAAGGAAAATAAAAGAAATTGAATTAATAAGGATAATAAAAAAAATTGAATTGATTGAGATACAAAATTATCTTAAGAGAAGAAAAGATTTGTCTTTTTTTCTAGCAGATCAATATGCTGATTTTGATTTTAGAAGTATGAAAAACATAGTGATGCATACGCCAATAAGTGCTCTAAGTGATAGCGAGTCTTTAAGTTGGTTAAAATTGATACAATCAAAAATTGGAGAAAAAAACGTTCTAGTAAAGCCGCATCCTAGCGACCCAAGAAACTATAAAGAACTTTTTCAAGGGGAAAAATGCATTATTCTATCAGAAAAATTTTCTCGCCTACCTGCTGAGCTGCTGAAAGATCAAATGACTGATTTATGTTATGCAGGTTTCTATTCCACTCTGTCATTAGCTTTCAAAAGTTCAGAGATATTTCTCGTGACTCCTTCTAATGACTCAATAGTAAAAATTTATGAAAGAGACTATGATAGCCTCAAACGGATAATCGGGGTTTAATCATATTTCGATCTCTAAGCTCAACTATTACCAAAGTTTATTAAAATTGGGCCATATAGCAGGTAATCATGCGGTTGAGAAGAAACTGGTGAATCATCCATTGATTTTCTAATTATTGCCTAGCTGAATGGAGTTTGCTTCAAATTGATGACAATTCAGAGATAGATTTTTCTGAGAGTTATTTGATAATATTTAAAGTTATACTCTTCAATGTTCAAATGAGCCTGTCTAGTGTAGATCTCGAATACAACATACTAGATTCTTGTAAAATTAACTAAAATTTTTATTCATTTGCAAAATAAACTAATGCGTATCTGTATATTGGGAGGAGATGGTTTTTGTGGATGGCCAACAGCCCTTCATTTATCTGATCTTGGCTATGAGGTTATTATCGTCGATGATTTATCTCGCCGAAAAATTGATATTGAACTCGAATGCGAGTCTTTGACTCCTATTCGCCCACTCAGCAAACGATTAAAAACTTGGCATGAATTGACAGGAAAGAAAATCGCCTTCCACCGTATCAATGTTGCAGGTGAGTATCAGCGCCTACTCGACCTGATCAAATTCTTTAAGCCTCAAGCTATAGTGCACTTCGCCGAGCAGCGTTCTGCTCCTTACTCAATGAAAACCAGTTGGCATAAGCGTTACACGGTTGATAATAACCTAAATGCCACCAACAACCTACTTTCCGCCATCGTCGAGAGTCGTCAAGATATTCATGTCGTCCACCTCGGCACCATGGGTGTTTATGGATACAGCACAGCTGGGATGAAAATTCCTGAAGGCTACTTGCCTATCAAAATGGAAACCGAGGGAGGTCGACTAATCGATGCTGAAATTATTTACCCTCCCGATCCAGGTAGCATATATCACCTTACCAAAACCCAGGACCAACTATTCTTTGCCTATTACAATAAAAATGACTCTGTGAGAGTGACGGACTTACACCAAGGCATCGTCTGGGGAACCCAAACAGTGCAGTCCAAACAAGATGAACGCTTAATTAATCGATTTGATTATGATGGGGATTACGGCACTGTTCTCAATCGTTTTCTGATGCAGGCAGCCTTAAAATACCCTCTAACGGTCCACGGCACTGGAGGACAAACACGTGCATTTATTCATATTCAGGATACGGTACGCTGTATCCAATTGGCGATTGAAGCCCCACCCAACTCTGGCGATAAGGTTCAAATCTTCAACCAGATGACAGAGACACACCGAGTGAGAGACTTGGCTAAAATGATTTCGAAGCGTACCAATGTGCCAATTGAAAATATACCCAACCCACGTAACGAAGACGATGAAAACGAGCTACAAGTTACTAATACTCGCTTCCTCAATCTTGGCCTAGAGCCTATCACCTTAAGCGAAGGTTTGATGGAAGAAGTTACAGAGATAGCTAAAAAGTTCGCCGGCCGCTGTGATCGATCAAGAATTCCATGTGTCTCAGCCTGGAACCATGATCGCTATAAAGCTTTAAATTCGCGCTAATGCATCCATTAAAAACCTTTAGGTTGCTAGTGCTTATTCCGATTTTAAACACTTTGGTTTTGAATCTTGACACCACCTACGCAAATTAAAGAAATATGTTGTATTGATGTAATGGGTCTTCCTGGTTCGGGAAAAACAACATTCGTGAATGAATGTTTAACAAATGGTTATTATTCATTCGAAAAGTATTCGGGTTTGATTGATTTTTATTACAAGAAAAAATTTTACGAAAGATTCATCAATGTCATTGTTAATAATTTATTTAACAAAAAAGAATATGATATTTCATTTCATAAGAGGCTTTCTCTATTAACAATTAACTTTAGCAATTATTTTCCAAATGAATATCTCAAGGCTGTTGATTTCTTATATATTTTCTTAGATAACGGCTTTAAGCCAAATTCACTTTGGCTACAGAAATATTTTGAAAACTGGTTGTTTGTTGCCATTGCAAAAGATAAGAAATGTCAATTTATAAACGATGAGGGTGTTTCTCAGCGTCTTTTAGCTGTCCTTTCTCAAACAAAAATCCCTAAAAGTATTATTGTTAGCTATTTTCAGGATATTGATCAAATTTGGTATATGCCGACAAATCTGGACTTATCAACTAAAAGATTGAAGAAAAGAGAGAGAGATAAAGGACTCTCTATTGAGGAACTAGAAAATTTTACAAGTATGTATGAAGATCCAATAAATTACGTTTTGTCGATAGAAGAATTGCAAAATAAAATCATTAAATTAGAGAATCTGGAACCTTCAAGATTCCAGTGTAAGGGTAATTGATGTTTTAGCTTTATGACTAAAATAAACTAGGCCAGATTAAGATGGAATATAAATGCAAAAGCCCAATACTATTAAGGCTTTTTAATAGACTAGATAAGACCCAAAAGTGCATTGAAGCTATAAGAAAAGTCTCTCCAGATAGAATTTTTATTGTATGTGACGGTCCGAGAGAAGAAAAATCTGATGATTTGGATAAGGTCAATGCAGTTAGGCAGGTCGCCAGGACCTCATTTCCTAACTCTAAGGTTTCAGAGTTGTTTTGGGATACTAACCAAGGCTCTGTTCGCGCTGGGTTCAATGGAATAACATGGTTCTTTCAGAATGTGGATCAAGGAATCATATTAGAAGATGACCACATCCCGAGTATTGATTTCTTCAAATTTTGTGATTTGATGCTAGATAGGTATAAGCAATCGGAATCAATATTCGCTGTGAGTGGCAATTATCGCTTACCATACAATAGTAATGAATTTGATTCCTCATATTATTTTTCCCGCTATTTTCAAGGTTCGGGTTGGGCCTCATGGGCAGTTGCTTGGGATAAAGCAACCCTAGAGATTCCCTTCTGGGGTGGATATAAAAAATCTCGTGAATGGAGTGCGATGCTGGACCTTATTCAGAGATCATATTGGGAGAAGATTTTTGATTTAGTATATTCGGGTAAGAAGGTCCATTGGGATTTTGCATGGGTTGCTACTATTTTGTACTATGATGGATATGTTGTAACCCCGACAGTTAATTTAGTTGAAAATATTGGCTTCGATGATGAAGCGACCAATACTAAGTGCCCAAATGATCCTTTGAGTAAGTTTAAAGTAGACAGCTTAGGGGAGATCAGGCATCCAGACTATATTACAGAAGAGAAAATGTATGATGAGATATTGTTTCATCATGTATATGGCGACCCAAGATTTAAATTGATCAAAAAAAAACTAGGCCTTTACTTTTTAAAATCAATTATTAAGAAACTTTTTAGTTCCTAATCCCAAGTGAAATAGTTTATCTGAAGTAGAGTTTTGAGATGAAAAATCTTAAAAACTATGCTAATTTAATCAGCGAAGAGGGTAATTTTGTCATTAGTGAAAAATCTAGAGCAGAAATTAATTTCGATAGGCTATCCACTAGTTTCTGACCAAAGGGAAGGATATGTGCTATGCATCACTGCTGATTCTAATCAGCATTTCTTTTCTCACTATAAAATAGTCTCGCTATACTTTAGTTGAAGTTGCATCTTTAGATCTCTTGAGTCGAATAAAATTTGTTTTAATAATAAGATTATCTCCATATGATTGAAAAAATATTACACAAAGAAAAAATTCTTTCCTTGATTATTCGTAAAGAGTTTGAAAGAGATGGGATTGAGTTTTTTACTCCGAATAATTTTTCGCAACAAGTTGGCTATATGAAGCGTCCGATGAACTATGTTATTCCGCCCCATACACATAATACAGTACAGCGAGATATTCTTTTTACGCAGGAAGTTCTTCTAATTAGGTCGGGAAAAATTAGAGTGGATTATTATGATGATGATCACAACTACCTTGAGTCTAGAGTCCTATACCCTGGCGATGTTTTGCTCTTGGCATATGGCGGCCATGGTATTGAAATGCTTGAAGAAAGTGAGATTATTGAAGTTAAACAAGGTCCATATGTTGATGAACATGATAAAGTTTGTTTTGATCCAGTCAACAAAGAGAATCTTTCAATTAAGTAGTTTGGATTTATGTGTAAGTATTTATAAGTCGTTGCTTAATGGAAATGAAAAAAAAGATAATAATTTTTACAGGAGATAATTATTGGATTAGTAATATCCTGCTCTCTTCATTTGCTCCATACCTCATTGAGAGGGGATTTAGAGTGTTTGTAGTTATGAATGGGACTAAATTAAACTGTTTTTATCAGTATCTTAAGAGTTTATATAGATTTGTATATTTTTTTAAATATTTCAATGAAATAGATTGGAGTAATAGCTTAAGTAGGGCGTTTTTTTTTCCAACATGCTTCTTTGTAAAAAAACATAATTTTGAGTATGTGTACATAACCCAAAAAGAGTTTAAAAATAATGAGTTCGAAATTTTTATTAAAACTTTGAAGCCTGATTATGGGTTATCCTTTGCCTGGCCTTATAAATTCCCAAAAAATATTATCGAGTTATTTCAATCAATCATCAATTATCACAACGGTATTCTCCCATATTATCGAGGTACATATAGTACACAATGGTCAATTTACAATAACGAAAGTTTCACGGGGTACTCTTATCATCTTATATCTGAGGATATAGATGCAGGACCGGTTTTGATTGCACGATCTGCTCCTATTTCTTCTGCCAAATCATCTTTTGCTCATGAACTACATAAAACAATTATTGCTTCAAATGATGCCTCAGAGTTAATAAATGAGTACATTCTAGGTAAAAGGATTGCTAGCGAAAAAGTTTCAACCAAAAAGGGAACTTATTATTCCCTCAAAGACTTCGAAAACATTACAAACATAACAAACCCTTCAAAACTTGAAGTTAGCGAGATTAACAGAAGAGCAAAGATTTTTGGGTTTGTCAATATTCAAGCGAATGGTGATTGGCTAATGAATGTGAAAGAAGTAAAAGAAAAGAAACGCCTCTTAATTAGAAAATATACCTTTAAAACCAAATTTAATGATTACGCTCAAGTAAGAAATTTATGTTCGTTTATGTTAAATAAATATTTAATTTCATTTAAAAATGCGATTAAGTATATCTTCTTTGTTAGAAAATAACCTAGACATTATTAATTTTTTTTAACTCGAATAAGTGAATGATTAAAAAATCTCAATGAAAGTTCCAGTCAATGAACCAAAACTTGATGGCAACGAGAAGAAGTATCTTGAGGAGTGTATCGACTCTGGTTGGATATCATCGGAAGGCCCATTCGTAAGGCGCTTTGAGGAGGAATTTGCAGCCCGTATGGGACGCAAACATGGCATTGCGGTCACAAATGGAACTGCTGCTATTGATGCTGCTATTGATGCTCTCGGGCTTGGACCTGGAGACGAAGTTATTCTGCCAACTTTCACAATTATTTCTTGTTTGCTGCAGATTGTCCGTTCTGGTGCGACACCTGTTTTGGTGGATAGTAATCCGCTAACTTGGAACATGGATGTCAGTCAGATTGAGTCAAAAATCACTCCAAGTACTAAAGCAATTATGGCGGTACATACTTACGGATTACCTGTTGATATGGATCCAGTTCTAAATATTTGCCAGCGGCATGGGTTGATGTTAATTGAAGACGCTGCGGAGATGATTGGTCAGACATATCTTGGCAGACCTTGCGGTTCGTATGGGGACATCAGTGTGGTGAGTTTTTACCCGAACAAACACATTACAACGGGCGAGGGTGGAATGATTCTGACTGATGATGATGGGTTAGCAGAGCAATGTCGTGAACTTCGCAATCTGTGTTTTAAGACTGGCAAGCGTTTTGTGCATGAGCACCTGGGGTGGAATCTTCGCATGTCTAACTTACAGGCCGCTTTGGGTGTGGCGCAGCTCGAACGACTGGATGAGTTCTTGGATAAGAAGCGGTGGATTGGGCGAATCTATAACGAGTCACTTGCTGATCTATCAGGCGTTCAGTTGCCACTCGGGGCAACTGATTATGCGGAGAATATTTATTGGGTATATGGATTAATACTGGAAGATTCTATTGAGCTAGATGCAGAAGAGATGATAAGTCGTCTGACAAGAATGGGTGTGGGATGTCGCCCTTTCTTTTATCCAATGCATCATCAGCCTGTTTTTTCCAAGATGGGACTGTTTATGCACGAGAGTTATCCTGTATCTGAGCGGCTTTATCAACGAGGGTTTTACTTGCCAAGTGGGCTTGGAATAACGGAAGATCAAATCTTTCATGTGGCAGAATCACTAAAGCAAATTCTCACCTAAAGAATTATTTACTATGAGACCTATTAGATTAGCGGTTATTTTTGATCAGCATACCCATGCAGGGGGAGGGTATCAACAAGCTTTAAATGCAGCATTATTAACCCTTGACCTACCATCAAGTTTAGTTGAAACTTTTTATTTCACCACTCTTAGAGAGAATATCGAGAGTCTCAGAGGAATTGGAATTACTGCGGAACTAATTGAGATTTCTTTTGCTAAGAGGGTGTTGGCTTATTTCCGAAGATCCATAAAAGAAACCCGCATCTTGAAGTTGATTAAAATCATTCAAAAGCATAGTCCGATTGAGAGTTTTTTAATCAAAAATAAGATCGACTTGGCTTATGCTATCTCACCGTCTGCGTGGCCGCGTGACCTTGAGGAAATCAATTATCTCACAACTGTTTGGGACCTTAGTCATCGAGATGATCCTGAGTTTCCTGAAGTGCGTTGGAATCGAGAATTAGAAGTTCGAGATCGCAATTATCAATCTCTATTACCACGAGCAACGGCTATTTTTGTTGATTCGGAGCTCGGTAAAAAAAATGTCCTTGATCGTTATGGAATTGATGATGAGCGGGTGCATGTGATGCCTTTTCAGGCGTCGATAGCGACTCGTAGCTACTCAGAGAAAAACGTAACTAAGGAATATGATGTAGGCAAAAAATATCAACTAGATGTTCCCTATGTTTTTTATCCTGCGCAATTTTGGGCTCACAAAAATCATGTGTATTTACTAGAAGGACTAAAGATTTTAGAGCAGGATTTTGGTTTAAAGGTTGGGGCGATTTTTTCAGGCGGCGATAAAGGTAATCTCTCCTATGTTAAGTCCTATGTTCGCAATCTGAACCTTGAAGATCGTATTCGCTTTGCTGGTTTTGTGACAAATGACGAAATCCCTGAACTTTATCGGCAATCGATTGCGCTAGTCATGCCAACCTATTTTGGCCCTACAAATCTGCCTCCATTGGAAGCGTTTGAACTTGGCGTGCCATTATTGTATTCAGACAGAGCAGGTCTGCGAGATCAAGTTGGTAGCGCCGCACTTCTTATGGATTTAAAAAATCCGAGATCAATGGCTGAGCACATTTTCAATTTAAAAAATGATAAAGAATTAAGAATGCAACTTGTTAAATCTGGGAGAGAGCAACTTCATCACTATAAATCAATAGATCGTATTGGTATTTTGAAATTTGTGTTAGAAGATTTTCGATCGAGACGAATTTGCTGGGAGTGACTAGCTTTGCATCTTCTCTAGCGCTACCCTGCAGTTATTATGCTCCCCAGTCATTATCGCTACAAGGATTCTCCATTAAATTACATGACGAACCCAGTCTCAGAGTGCCCTATAATGAGGCATTTTTGAAGGTTTTGAAATAAATATAAATTTTTATTATGAAGAAAGTTAAAAGAATCAAATTAATATACTTATAGCATTGTATATTCAACCCTATGCTGAACTTAATAAATTACAATTACCAGGGATAAAACCTTTAAGTGGTCAGAGTATCACATGAATGTTTTGATTAAGCAATCATATCTGCTTTTATTTTTACTAGCTGTTCATGTCTCAGGAAATTAATAAGAACATTAGCTGATTGATTGGCATCATAGCTATCAAACACCCCACTAAAATTTTTAAAGGGACCTGATTTGATGTAAATTTCCTCACCTTTTTGATGAAGGTTGGTTTGTTCTATTCGATCATTCATTAAGTCAATTACTTCTCTTATCTCACTAATCATCTCATCGGTCGCATTGGCGAATGCCATTTCAAAACGCACAAAATCATTTATTCCCTTGGAAGAGCGAATGGACTGAAAGGTATCATTAATTTTTGGCCTCACAAATATATAGCCTGGAAATACCACTTTTCCTTCACGCTTACCGCTCGTGAATCTGGGTAGGAAGAATTCTATGGACTGCCGGGCAAGGTTAATCTCAGCCACATTTTCCATTCGGGATTTGGTTTTGACTAGATACCAAATTTCAGTCTCAAAAAACATTTAATTAACTAATTTTTATAATATTAATAATAATACAGTACCTTATTTTCAACACAATTTAGATTATAGATTTAGCAAAAAAATTATTAATGGCGGCAACCCCCTTTTTTATTGTATTGAAAATAAGACTTCTAATACTATTGATAAAGTCTCCGATATACTTAGTTTTGTCGATTATGGCACTAATGATCTTTCTTATAAGTCCACAGGCTGGATGGGGAGGATGACAAATTTTCAAATGATTTAAAAGAAGTTGTTTAGAAAATGTTTAACAATTACTTAAAATTAACTTAATATTTTTTTACAAGTAATTTTTAATGAGAACAACTAAAGAAATTCTAATTGATGGTTCTAGTGAATTAGGTCTCAATCTCTCAGAAAATCAGCTTCAAAAACTTCTTCATTATTTAGAATTGATAATTAAATGGAACAAGATCCATAATTTAACAGCTATTGAGAATTCCCATGAAGGAGTTAAAAA
>Ga0181569_10001155_pt1 | contig 20875 bp, 21 predicted proteins | sample 101ome_19_FD_132452 | JGI IMG/M metagenome (GOLD analysis project Ga0181569, IMG submission 132452) | Coastal salt marsh microbial communities from the Groves Creek Marsh, Skidaway Island, Georgia - 101405AT metaG (megahit assembly) | ecosystem: Environmental > Aquatic > Marine > Intertidal...
AATTTCATCTCCATATATCATACTATCCTCTATATTGTGGACAGAGAATTGGTTGTCTTTAAAAACTCTCAATCTATTTACATAGGGGCATACACAAATACGGTCTTCACCGCTTGGGATGGTGTCTCCTTCTACATAGAGATTTAATAATTTATTTTTATCTTCAAATACCAGGTTCATTCTTCCAGTAACTATATAGTCCTTTATCTAATTCGTACTCTTCCCAAAAAAATCTTTTTCTTAATGGCTGTTGTTGTGCCCAATCCCACATTTTTGTTAATCCTTCATGCAAATCTGTTTTAAACTCATATCCTAATATTTCTTGTGATTTAGCCCATGTTGGATATGCGTCTTTTACCTCATGTCTTCCTTCAACATACTCTACTTTATCGTATCCTAATACATCTCTGAGTATGGTATTGGATTCGTTTATAGAATAAAATTTAGTTCCACCTAAATTAATAATCTGTTTAGAAGCTTCAGGTAACAAAGCTGCTTTTATTAACGGTTCTAAACAATCATCTATATAGCTAAATGCTCTTGTTTGTGTTCCGTCACCAAATATAGTCATTGCTTGGTTAGACATATATTGATACATCCATATTCCTAGTACATTTCTATATTTATCCCATATATTTTGTTTTATACCATAAACATTATGTGGTCTGATTATACACCAATCAAGTCCGTGTTGTTCTCCTGCTACTTCAATATCCATTTCACAAGCATATTTAGCAATTCCATATGGATCGATAGGCTTGGGTATATCACTTTCTTCAAAAGGTCTTTTACCCTCCCATCCATGTCCATAAACAGCCATAGATGAAGTAAATACTAACCTTTTAATACCGTATTTTATACAAGCATTAACTATCTTAGCAGTTGATATAGTATTATTTTTATAATTGTACGTTCTAATAAATGGAGATAAACCTTCTGCTGCATATGCTGCAAAATGAAATACATAATCTATATTGTTGTATTCAAATATTCCATTTATATCCTCTTCTGCTAAATCTGTTTGATAAAATATAACTCTAGGATCTATATTCTCAATAAATCCACCGGATAAATTATCTATTCCAACAACTTTTACATCAGGGTATTTTTCTAATATGTAATCTGCTACTCTACTACCTAATAGACCAGCTACTCCTGTTATTAATACATTTCCTTTCATAATTGTTCACGTATTCGATCTATACCGTGTTCGTAAGGTGTAAAACCATCTATAGTTAAAAGTTTTTCTAATGCGTCAAAATTAACTTTATAACTTCTACTATCTTTTGGTGTATAGTACTTAACAGTAAAATCAAATTTATTTTTAGAAACTAAAGTCAATATCAAATCTTGTTTAGTTATGTTTAATTTATTGTATCCTATATTTAATATAGGCCTAAATCTGTTATGCTCCGACAGATCTATTAAAATATTTACTAAATCCTCAATATAAATGTTAGGTCTCCAAGAAAGAGGATCATAAACTTCTAAATACTTACTAAAAGTAATATCCTTTATAAAGTTATTAATAAGTAAATCGTTTCTTGATACATTAGATATTCCGTATAGAGTAGATAATCTAATAATTTTTAATCTATCATCTCCTTTGTATATAAGAGAATTTTCTGAGTCTATTTTAAGTTTAGAGTATAAAGAAGTTACTCTTGTAGGAGAAGTTTCTGATACCTCACCAGGCTGATATCCATAAACTGAACAGCTACTAAAAAATATTAGTTGGGTTTTTTCACCTAAACATTCAACAGTATCTTCCAATCCAGTTAAGTAAGGTAATGGTTGTGGTAAATCGTTAATCTCATTTAATCTAGGAGAGGCCATAAAAAATACATAATCAGCTGATGCTATATCTGCTGCATGATGTTTAATATTTTCTATATCGTCGTTTACTACAGTAATAGTCTTATTAAAAAATGGACTTTGATTGTATGTAAAGTTATCTATAATCGTAACTTCATAACCTTTACGGTCTAGTTTATCAGCTAAATAGCTTCCAATATATCCGGCTCCGCCTATTAAAACAAATTTCATATTATTCTCTTATTGTATCGCAAGTTACACAGTGAAAAGAACCTCCTAATGTTCTAGAGTGTCTTATTTGTGCATCTAATGCTTCTATGTTATACTTTTTTAACTCTTTAATTAACTCTGTTTGTCTGTTATCTACGATAACTGTATTTTCATCAATAGATAGAAGATTTATTCCAACCCATTCTGATGCTCTTAATACTCCTTTATACCCAATATCAACCATAGGAGGAGAATAGATAATATCCCAACCGTCAAATAGCTTAGGCATATTTTTTTCACTTACTCTAGCCGGGTTAACTAATGCTAATCCGTCTCTTAATATAGCAATAGTAGAATCTATATGAGAATACGAGTACATATTTTGTAAAAAATGACATCTATATTCAGGACCTAATAAATTCTGTAGCCATAAAAATCCTGCAAAGTTTCCTGTGTTAGATTCTAGGTATAATATATCCTCGTTATGTCTCAAAATATTAGCAGCATCAAATACTGGTTCTATATTTGTTAATGTAAGATTATCTAGATTATTTCTCTGATATGCATTATCGGTAAGTCTTGGTTTTGGTGCACAAACCCATTTCGCTCCGCCTACCATATAGTGATGAAATAAATCTTTATAAGCATCTGTCTCAAACTGTCTAGATCTTAACGTCATAGGTGCTTCTATAATGGTATTCCCAATAACTGTCATAGTATCTCGAGGGCAGAAAGTATAGTATTGGTCTGTTTCCCAATAACCGTTAGACACGATTTTTGACGTATCTATAGTATCAGGTCTTCGTACAGTAACCCCGCAGTCTTTTAGTATACTGCATAAGTTTTCTAAATCTTCAGCAGTTTCTTCATAAACTTGAGGATCAAATCTACCTAATTCATTTTCCGGAATACTATCTTGATCTGCATAGTTTATACAGTGTAAATCATAACCATGTTTTGGCATGTTTGCATTATCTATAGTACCTACTATTACCTCTTTTAGTTTGCTATATTCGTTATTTACATTAACCATTATTAAATACCTTTAAATTCATTACATCGGGATAATCTTCCCATGACCATTGCTTTGGTTCTCTACTACAGAACTCTGGATCATTTAATTTTCTTAAACCATTATATGCTGTTTCTGGTGTCATATAATAATGATATCCTACTGTATCTATATCTTGTTCAGCCCAAGGAGTATCTTCTGGTGATCTACCATCGTAGGTCATTTTTTTAAGATCAAGCCACGTTTCTACGTTATCAGTTAGTATCATACCACCACGACCTAAATTTAAATGTTTCTTGAACTGAAAGCTTAATACCATAAGGGTGTTTTCAATATATGAATCTTTCTCCCAAAGTACAGCTGCATCTATTATGTTGTGAGTTATACGATAATACTTTTCCCATTTTTCTTGTTTCCACATTCTACCTATATTAAGTTTGTCTGCTAACATAGGTATAGATAAATATGTATTTGTAGGTACAGAGATTCTATCTACTTTTTTATACCTTAGACAAAGCTCAAGTCCATGAGTGCAACAGTCTACTGCAACGCCATAAGGTGCTCCAAAAAACTCAGCTACTCTATCCTCAAATGTTCCTACTATACCAAAACTCATAATAATCCTCTACTTCTTGACATTGCTGTTGCATATGCTTCTAAAATATGGTCTCTTGGTTCATTGATAATTGAACGCGGTACATATCTCATTTTAACAATAGAATCAATCCAACTTGAATGTGGAGCTGCTATTAAAAAATCACAGTAAGAAAGGGTAAACATATCTATTACACTCTCTAATGCTATTTTTCTTTCATCATATTCATCCTAAAATCTATACCTGTAATAATATCTTCTGGTAATTGTTTTATTATATCTTCTCTGCTTTTTATATTATCACCAAATTTTTCTTTTAAAAAACCGTACTCACCTGTCTGTAAATCACAACTTATATAGAATTTTTGTTTTGGGTTTTGCTGTAATATTTCTTCTATTAGTTTAATATATACATTATTTTTGTAGTATTTGTATATTGTACTGTTGTGCACTGATTGTTGCCATGGGTTTGAACGTACAGACGAAGGTAATTCTTTATTATCAGAAGGTGATTTGAAAACTCCTGCTCCTCTTCTCATATGTATACCAACACAATAAGACCCCATTCCTCTAAGTTTATTAAAAAGGGTTTTATTTTTTACTATTATTCTAGATAAACCTGAGTATTTGTTTTCTTTTTCAGTTTTTAGATACATTTCTCCTACAAAATCCCAATCAAAGCAGGTATAGTATCTAGGTTCACTTAACTTAAACTTACCTTTATCGATAAACTCTCTCATTATATCATCACCTAATGGAGCTAAAGGTGTAATAGTTTGATCTTTTAAATTATAGTCAAACTTAGAAATTAGTTTTTGTAGTTCCTCATTGCGGGAACCAACTTGAAACACTCTTGTACCTGGTAGTTCAATCCATTCTAATTCTCTCCAGTATCTATATTCAAGTTCTAGGAAGTAGTTATAATTGTTCTGCCTATATAACTGATATATAGTATCAAAGTGTAGCAGTCTATTACCTAATCCTGTATCCCAGGGGTTATGTCCTCCACCCCAAGGTTCTAAAACTCTGATATATCTTCTTTTTATAGAATTTTCTGCCATTTGACCTTACTTTGTTTTTTATTTCTTTCTACTATAGCCGGTGGTAAGTCTTTTGGTTTACCAATATCTGGTTCGTATTCACCAGACTCAAAATGAGTAATTCTACCATCATTAACTTCTACATCTGGAATGCTTTGATCTACCTCTATAGCATCATACCACTTAAGTAAGTCAGGGTCAGGAAATGCTTTTCTAAAATCAGAACCTCTTCTTGCATCATGTTGTTCGTAAAACGATTTAAAATCGTGAAAATGTTTCTCTTTATCATCTTCAGTTTTAACATGACCTTGATCTACTACTTCTATATAATCGATTAGCCTTTCTATTTGAGCTTTTTCATGATCCATCATTAGTGGATGATCTTTTTTAATCTCATACCAGTCAGCTAATTTTTTATGCAATTTTTTCTTTTCTGTATCAGGAAGATTTAATGGTGACATAAATGCAGGCCATCTTAATATATTTAAATCTATACCTGGTTTATTCATCCCGTATTTTTCTTTAAGTACGAACATATCATCCATAAATTCAGTTATAGAATATAAACATAAAGAATTGATAGTCATCATACAAATAATTTGTCTGAAGTTACCTTCTTCTATCATTCGTACTAAATTATTTCTCCATACATCCCAAACTAATCCATGTCTAATATATTCTGCTTGAATACCAAATGCTTCACAAGAAGTATATAAGTCAAATTCTTTAATGTCTAAAGTGTTAGACATATCGATTAACTTCTGTATTAATTTATCATTTACTCCTAAATTAGAGTTAACTGCTAATCTTAAGTTAGGTGCTGGTACTTCCTGCATTTTATCTAAGAACTTCCAAAAATTAAATGAAGCAGAAGGCTCTCCTCCAGTAACTCTTAACTCTTGTAGTTCAGGAGCAAGTTCTGGCCACCATTCTATAAATGCATCTACGTAAGGATTGTCTTTATTATTCTTACCAAATATATCAGCCCAAGAACCATCGCTATGATAAGCTCCTGCAGAAGTAGTTTTAAATTTCTGGTAAGGACCGTTCTCTTCTATATCTTTAGCCCAAGTTGTTGAGTAACCAGTATTACAGTATGAACAAGCAAAGTTACAAGTTCTATCGAATGAAACCTCTACTGTTTTTAGATTAACATCAGCATCCCAAGGAAGCTCAGCAATCTTTGCAATATCTTCATCTGAGTATATTCTGCTTTTAAATACTCTATCCCCTATAGAGTCAGTTCCTATATCTTCTACTTTCCAACAATAAGAACATTCAGCAGGTCTAGTACCCTCAAGCATCATCTTTCTAATCTTCTTCTTAAACATAGTATTATGTAAAGCTGAAGGATTAGTTTTAATCTCTTCTAAGTCTACTGGGTGAGGTAAAGGTAGATGACAAGAGTTAGTAAATCCATGACCAAGGTGCAAAGATGCATTGTACCATTTTGCAGCACAGAAACTTTTACTAACTGAGTTGAGATGTTTATCTCTCCATTCTACTAATTTTTTATCCGCCATAATTCTTATAATATTTTATCCATTTATCAGCCAAATCTTTTTGTCTTTCAGCTGTTGTATGGAATCTGTAAGGACCTGCAAAAATATCACCATGACCAGTCCAAGGATTCATATCTTCGATACTTCTCAAATCGTTGCTGTTGTTACTATTATCACTATTACCTGTTATATGAAAAGGAACGCCTGAATTGTCTAATAAATTTATTGTCTTTTCTATTATCATCTTACCGTACATAGACTGTATAGCAGGACTCCAAAAAGATGTAAAATAATCTTTATAAACATTATAATAGTATTCGTTAAATAATCTACCCTTATCTTCAAATTTATCAGGCCAATCTATAACATTAACTACAGATGTAGAAATATATCTAGGTTTATCACTCCATTTATCATATCTAAGTTCTGTGGATAGATCAGGGTATTCATGATAATTAAAGTCATATACTGTTACTTCTTTTCCTATTTCGTCACCATCGTGGTGTTGGCCATTTAGTATTTCAACTCTAAGGGAATCAGTAAATCCTACTCTTATATAATCAGGGTCATTATTTAACGCTTCTTTTACTTGTAAATAAATTAAAAAATTAGAAGCTCCTCCTCTAGCAAAAGTATCGTATTTGAACCCTAATTCCTTTGCAAAAATTTGAGTAAAGTGTCCTCCTCCAAGACAATCTGTTCTATCAGGTATATCTTGAGTAGCCGACATAAAGGAATCACCACATACTATTAACTTTTTCATTTTATAATTTATTTAAAAAATTACAATTATCAGTAATATCTACTGACTTGTCAAATATAAAGTCTTCAAAAGTATGGTGACAAAGAATGTTATCATTCTGTATAACCTTAAACTCATATAACTCTATATCAGTATAGTTCAAGTTGTAACCATTTTTAGGAAAATTACCTGCACCGAAGATAATGTGAGGATCAGCTTCTGTTGCAAATGCTTTTTCTTTTAGGTCTACCTCATGAACAGGTCTACTATTAATAAATACTGTAAAAGTATTATTTGGAACATGCTTCCATGATATTCTTAAACGTAAATCATCATATACAGGTTGAGGTAAATCCCAGTAGGTTGTTTCTCTATCTTCATTCATCATAGTAAACAATAATCTACCTTCGTATATATCCATTGCAGTATAATGAGGAAGTAAGGTAAATAAAGTACCGATAACATTTTCAGTCTTCTTTAACCTTAGATCAACATAGACTTCAAATTCGTTATCTCCAGTTAATATTTTGTTAGCAGGATTTTCTGGGAAAGTATCACAAATATGACTTGGCCAGAATACCCATGGATTACCCTCTTTTATTTCTAGCATAAAATTCTTTTAGTTCAGGAAACGTTTCTATAAAGTTTGTACCTCTTCTTTTATCTAACTCATCCACAAAGATTATAAAATCGTCTATATTTTTTTGTTTGTCATATGTTACACTATGTCCTTTAGCATAGTCATATATTCTTTTTATTTTTTGGATTTCTACGTTTGTAAATCCGTATGTATTATGAGAAAATTCTCTTTGACCATAGTATAGAGCTTTCTTAGCTGCTTGTAAAATTAACTCTTTATGCTCTTCATCTAATATACGAACTGACATATGGTTTGGCCAACGTAAATATGAAGTATCTAACTGTACTGCCGAAATAGAATATCTTTGACCATTGTGATGTTTCTTTTTCATTTCAAATACCTTGTCTACTAAATCACTATAAGTAAATACAGATAACGCATTGAATGTTGCCATAACATTTACAGTTACTTTAGGTAACTCAGTTAAAATCTTATCAACATTTTTCCAAAACTTTTCATACTTTAAACCAAATCTAGTATATTCTGCTTGTTTACCTTTTGCTTCAACTGATGTAAATACTATTAGTTCTTTAACTTTATCTTGCTCACAAAGTACTTTAGCCTTTTCAATAAACTTATCTATCAAAGCATCTGGTATGCCTAGATTAGAATTTATAGATAATGCTAATTCAGTATTAGGTTCTTCTTGTTCAATTATATAATCTAATACTTTAAAAGTATCTTTAGCAAGTAGAGGTTCTCCACCTGTAATTCTAAAGGTATGCAAATCTCGGTATAGACTTGGCCACCATTCCCAAAATGCATCTAGATAGGGATTATCTTCTGAGTGCTTGTAAGGCATTTCGTTTTTAGCCTTAAGATGTTCGATGCCATTAAACTTGGTTGATGTTGGGTAAGGCCCGTGCTTTTCTATTTCATCAACCCATTTAGATGAAAACTGGGGACCGCAATATGCACATTTAAAATTACAGGTGTTAGAGAACGCTACCTCTACGTACCTAGGATTGAAATCATCTCTCCAATGGGAGTTTACTATATCATCATAACTCTTAATTGACCAAGGTTCTGATGACTTAAATACTCTATCTGAAAATGAATTAGAATTATCTTCTACATTCCAGCAGTAGTTACATTCTTGAGGTCTTTTATCCTCAAGCATTTCTTTTCTTTTAAGTTTTTTAAATTTAGTATTATGAAGCGCAGTTGGATTCCTCTTAATCTCGTTCAACCCTATTTTGTGAGGAGAAGGGTGGTGACAAGAATGAGTCATTCCCATAGATAGGTGCATAGTAACTTGAGTCCATTTAGCAAGACAAAAGCCACATCCAACACCGTCTAATTTATCCTTTACTTCTTGAGATGTCATAATTTTATATTAATCATTTTAGCCCAAGGTGTTAATTTTTCTTCACTAACTAGTTCGTATTTTACTTGTTTGATGCCGTCTTCTTTGTATGCAATTTTTTCTTGCTGCATTTGAAGAACATATCTTCTTTCATTTCTAGCAGTTGTTTCACCTTTAGCAAATTTACCATTTACAATACCTTCGTCTTCATGAGGTAAACATCTAAATTTACCTTCTACTCTATGAGGAAGTATTGAGTTAGGTACTTTAATATCTTCTACTTTATTTATAGTAGCATATTCTTTAAATTCTGATTTTGGATCGTTAAAATCTAAATCTATAATTAACTCATCTTTAGGAATATTATTATGAAGATTTTCTACTTCTTTTTTACCTAAAGGTCTTTTCCATGCAAAAACTTTTGCAATATCACCTTTAAAGTACTTTATAGTACTATCATCTGGTTCTGATGGTGTTGTACCTAAATACCAATCTTCTGAACCATAATTTTTTAATCTACCTGTAAAAGATAATGGAGAGTGAGTACCATAACCTCCTCTAGAATCTACTTCTGAACCGTTTAAGTAAAAATGAGATTTTCTCTCAAAAGTATCAAATACTGCAGTCACCCAAGTCCAGTATTCATCGTATCTTTTTACCCACATGTAATTATGTTGATGAAAAGTATTCCAGTATGTTAGGGAAACAGTTCTCGAATTATTAAAACCAATTCCATAATCATATCCTTTTACTCTTACAACAGGATATTCAACATATTTTCTTTGATTACTACCAATTAAGAATATAGGATTCTTTTCTGGTTGCTGTCTAGCTCTTAAAAGTACAGATAAAGTATGAGATCTGGAGTTTAGTGATCTCATTTTTTTTTGAAAAGGTATCTTAATGAAAGATTTATCACCGTCAAATTGTTTATATCTTTGACTTTTAAGTTCTGTATCTACATAGGTCTGGTTAGTAAGTCCTTCTAGTTGACATCTCCAAAAGAGGTCATCATCTTCCATACCCCAATCCCAATAATCGTTTGAATATCCATTAGTAGCATAAACATGCTCTTTAGAAAATAAAACTGCACCGCCAAAATATTCATGATACTTTAACTGGTAATCCATTTGGGATATCTGTGTTGCAATATGTCTAGGAGCATCTTTAGGAAAGGAATAATCTGCTCCTCCACCTTCTTCAGGTATCATATCAATATCATGCCAAACTATATAATCACATCCATCCTCGAATGCATGTTTTGCTGCTATGTTCTTTGTAGCGCCTCTGTTAAAGAGTTTATCGTCAACTTGGTGACAAAAATACATTTGGAAATCTATACCTTGACCTTTAAGGTATTTACCCACCTTAGGAACAAATTCGTTAAGGTGCATTTCCCTGTTTCTATATGGAACACAAACTCCTAATTTCATAAGTGTACTATCATTTGGGTTACTTTTCTTACATGAGAATGAGACAGCACTCTGTATTTACAGGTGGTAAGCCCATCTTCTTCTGGCATACCATACCCTCTCATAACTTCATTCATAAATTTTAATTGGTTATATCTTGTTGTAATATCTTTCCATCCAGTATTTAAAAATCCTTCATGTTCATGATTTAAAGTTCTATACTTACTTTCTCTTCTGTATGGAACCATTAATCTATTTCTTTTTGGAAGATCATACTCTACTAATTCACAATCATTGATGTCTGCATTTTTACCAGTATCAGACATATCAATCATTTTATACCTTTTAATAAATTTAGCATCATAATACGATGTTAAATTACCTGCTGCTTGATATTTGTTAAAATTATCTGCTAATCCAAAATAGTTATTATTACATACTGCTTCTATTTCTTCGTATGATAACGTTTTATCCCAAGCTGCAAAGCTATTAATTATACCTCTAAAGAAGTTATTATTTTTTTTACGATTAGGATCTGAACAGCCTAAATACATATAATCCTCCTTCATATATAAATAAAGAGATCTTTCAAGTTCTATCTTTTTAATTATATCTGTGTTTTGTAAAAAGTATAACTCGTTTTTTTCATTATTATATGTAACAAACAAATTTACTTTAGATTGAGGGACTATTTGAGTATAAGCATATTGATGATTTTTTCTACTATCAAAAAACTCTACAGCAAATCTTCTGAAGCTTGTGTACATTATGTTAAAGTCAAATCCTGGTATACCAAAAGCTACATACTTATCTTCTCTTTCATCTGGGTTTAAAACTATATCACCCGGTTCTAAAGATATCATAATGCTAAAATCACCTCTGGTTCTTATAGAGTTAGGTATCTTAACATACGAGGATGTACCGTTAAACTTTAATGCTGCAGTGTTAGCACCTGTATCGGTTACAGGTAACGATGAAAGAGGAATACCTTTTAACTTACATCTCCACAATAGGTCATCATCTTCAAATCCCCATCCCCAGTATTTATTAGAAAATCCATTTATTTTTTTGAAATCTTCTATAGGGAACATAGTTATACCTCCAAAGTATTCATCAAAAGGTATAAACTGTGTTGCTAAGTGAACAGGGGTATCTGAATAAGAGTAGTCTACCTTTTGAGGAATCATATCAACGTCGTGAAAACATACGTAATCACAACCGAGCTTCTCTGCTTCAATGAAGCCTACGTTTAAAAGTTTACCTCTATTAAAGTTTGCAGTATCATCTTGCTCAACTATTATGAGTTCGTATGGTATTTTTGCTTCATAGAGTTTAGCTTGTATAGCCATTTTAAACTTTAAGAGATGCTCGTACCTGTCTCTGTAAGGTACAATAACTCCAAGTTTTTTAACCATACTATGAATCTTCTCCCGTTAAGCTTTTATGCCATTCTGCTAGGTAAAACTGGATTCTACTATCCCAATCTTCTTTATCGATTTCTTCGAACCAGACTGTTAATGCATCTAATGACATAGCTATCTTTTCTAATGCTTTGACTTTTCTTTCCTCTACTAATAACTTTTCAGTTTCTAGATTTTCTATTTCTGCTTTTTTTGCACTCATATTTTTACAATTAACTTTTTTAATTCATCCCAATGAGGATAGTCCTTATACTTAATATAAGAACTTTTTTTCATTTCTGCAACTAAATATTCTGGATTTTCTATATCTATTTTCCAGTCAGATCTAGCTATAGCTCTATACATTTTATTATACTCTTTTGAATATGCATATTCTTTTTTGATATCTGCTACTTCTTTTATTCTATCTAAACATGTACTATCCCATTTGAAATGATGTACTTGTGTAAATACACTATGTATAGGGAATCTTCTTACATGTCCTTCACCCCAGCTATTAGTACCGTCTGAAAATAATGCATAATGTTGACCAGGAGTTACTTTTTGATATCCTCTCATTAACGTACATTTGTTAGGACAAGCGCCAGACATCGGATATCTAAAAAATCCTGCTAATGGAAATGCTTCGTTAATATTTGTGTCTCTGTTAACAACCGGAAAAGTACCATCTATACCTACCCTATCTATGAACCCACCGGTAACAAAGTCATAACCCATTCTCTCACATTCTTCTATGATGTCATATACTGAATAAGGATATACTTGAAGTTCGTCATCATCAGATACTATCCACCATTCGTTGGGTTTTGTTTGTTTTATTTCATTGTATATATCAGTAACTTTTTCCCAGTTGTATTTTTCGTGAGTATAGACTCTGAAAGGTTTGATTCCTAATTCTTCTATCTCTTCTAATATACCATCATCTTCTGAATGTCTATAAACTACAACATGTATATTATCAGGATCTACTAAATCTCTATAATGTTTTAACATATGCGGAAGCATATGAGTATTTTTTCCTACTACTGTAACTAAATTAAGCACGCTTTAAAATTGTGAGTCCTGTAGAACTCGGTTTCGTTTTTACTATTCCATGATTAAAAAAATCAAATCTTTGCCAGACATCTGAAATTTCTTCAATAAATTTAGAAGGACCGTTAGCGAATTCATCATGATGCTGTTGATCAGATACGTCTTTTGTAACTAAGTGTTTTTCAGCGTATCTAACATCAGTATCGTGAATAGATATAATACCATTAGGGCTCAAAATTTTACTGTATAATTTAAAGTCTTGTTTAACATCTTCATAAGAATGGCCAGCATCTATATGTAAGTAATCTATTTTTATATCCTCTTTAACAAAGAAGTTATAATAAGCATTTTTAGTTGTATCGTTAATAATTCTAGGATGAAATATTTTTCTTAAAAAAGAATCTTCTTTTAACCAATCTACTTCACCTCCTACTCCGTTAGCAGCATCTACTATAAAAGTAGCTCCTATATCACCCCAGTTGAAATCGTTATTACCGTCAAATATTTCTTGATCGTATAAATCTAATCTTGCCTGAGTCATAATACGAGGTATAAAACCTCCTCCTGATCCTAAACAAACACATATCTTTGCTCTCATATATTGTATAAAAGAATATATAAGAAGTCCATCACCTAAGTGGTAATCAGTAGCACCATGAGTCCATCTATAACTTACAGGTGCATGATCTATATGTATGTCACCTTTTTCGTCTTGTTTATAAACTTGATTATTACTAATCTTATCGTATACAAAATTTTTATCTACTATACTCATGGTTTTTCTATCTGACTCAGATCTATTAATTTAGGAAAATTTATGCAATTTACCAACATATCGATTTCCTCTTGATAAGGAAAGCCAGGATCATCTTTTTTATACCATTGTTTTAAAGGACCATAATGATTATAAAACTCCCAAGAATCTTCTATAGTCCAGAATCCATCTTTTTCTTTTTTACTCCATTCCCATTGATCACAATCCCATGCTGTAGAGATCATAGAACGATGAGGTATTTTATATTTATCTAACATATGTTTAAGGAGTAATTGTTCTGAGAATATTAAGTATTTAGAGTTAGGGGCTCCCATATCGGTAAACTCTCGCATTAACTTTAAACTAAGTTCAGCATACTCTCTAGTAAAATCAGGATCAGGTAAATGTAAAAAAGCTACATTAACAGAATCTGTTTTCCATCTAGCTTTGTAACTTAACTTTCTAACAAACTCATCTAAACCAGTTGGGTAATATCCTCTACCTAATTCAAAGTTACTTACAATTACTTCTTCTGGTCTAATAAGATCTTTAACTCTTTTAAAAACAAGAGTATCTCCATCCATTATAATAACAGGTTCTGTCTGTCTAGCTAGTACTTCTAATTTAGCACTAGCCCAGAACGATTTTTTATCTAATCCATTATCGAAATCTAATACTTCGACTTTATCGTATATAGAAAGAACTCCTATAGAGTTATAGAAGTTGTACGTTACAGTATCGCAATATAAATAAGTTGTATCTTCTGGATGGTTTCTTTTCCATAAACTTGCAGATGCAAGCATAACCAGAATATTAAATTTACTATATGCAGAGATTTCTCTCTTTATATTTTCATAGACCCAAATTACTTTCAAAACCGTTCATTATTTTTAACTATTATGGACTAACGTGTGTTGTAGTAAAGTAAGCATAGAAGGTTGATACTCCGGTATGGTTACCTGAGTTCAGTGTTATGGTTCCTGTAGTAGTACCTGTACCGGTAGTACTTAATGAAGAACCTCCTCCGCCTGTAGCAGTTCTAAATGAATGGAATGTATAAGGATAAGTTGCATCAGCTTGAATAGTTACAGATGCAATAGAAGCAAAGTTAACGTTTGCTAGAGTAAAGCTTGCTGCTGAAGCTTGTGTATATCCAGAAGTTATTTGGACAGTACCTCCAGTTTCTGCAACTACAGAACCATACAAAAATGCATTACTTCTTATCTCTGATACCTGGTGAGGTGCTCCATCAGCAGGTTCTAGATTATCCATCAGTGTGTTTAAACTGATGTTACTATCACTAGCGAATTGGTTTGACCATGTATCAAAAGAACTAAATGCTATATTTGTTTACCGTATGATGCTACTGCCATTTTTTAAATTTTTTCTATTGTTTCTTCTGGAAACAACTCTGTTAATTTATGTTTGACAACATTATATGAATACTCATATAAATTTGTAATAACACTTGGATCGATAACACTTCTTTTTTCCTTATAACTAGACTCGATTTCTCTTTCTAATACTATCTCATCTTTATATTTAGTAACCTCTTCTCCATCGTAATTAAAACTTACATATGGAACTTGAACTAGCTTTTCTACTTCTTTATAAGTATGAAACTCTACTTCTTCTACAACAGCTACGCTGTGTTTAAAAACGTTCGGTATCGATATTTCTTCTCCTTCACTTTCAACATCAGGATAATAAAGCATTTCCGAACCTATTAGACCGACCGCATTTTTCATCGGTTGCTCTAAATATTTTCTATTAAAACTATGAGCTTTTTCAATATCTAACCACGTTGTTGTAGTTAGAATTAACTCACTTGTGACCTTATTGAATCGATAATTATCAATTCTAATGTACGCTTCTTGCGTAGGTCCAGCACTTGTTTCCAAGTCTACATTTAATCTAAAACCCATTAATTTTTTATTTTAACAATTACATTTATTTTCTAACTCATCAACTTTAGCTGATAATTCTTTTACAGCTTCAATTAATACAGCAGTTAATTTAACATAATCTACTGCTTTAGAGTTATTGTAATCTCTTTCGTGTACTAACTCTGGGTAAACTGCTTCAACTTCTTGTGCAATTACTCCAATGTCATGACCTTCGTGAACATCTTGTTTATCATTCCAGTCGAATCTTACACCTCTTATTTGTTTTAATTTATCTAAAGCTCCATCTAACTGCTCTACATTATCCTTAAATTGAGAATCTGAAGAGTAGTAAGCAACGATATCACCAACACATCTAATAGTATTTGCAGTTGCACCAGATGTCTGACCAACCATTAAACCTTCGAAGTGAACGTTGTCGTTATTATCTGTACCTTGGTTAGATGAATAAGTAGTATATCCAGCACCGTTAGTTAACTGGTTGTTATTTGTAATATAGTTTGCATTTGTATCACCTGAATACCCAAGGTCTGCTAAAGTCAATGTTCTAGTAGAAACTGTACCGTTAGCATCAGTAACGTGACCACTTGTATCAGTAGTAACGTTAAAGTCTAAATCGCTAATTACTGTTGCACCTGTTAATGCTCCAGTATCGATTGATATATCATCACCAGCATGAGTAGGGTGAGTATAATTGTTTGCACTTGCAGCAATACCATCTAATTTAGACTTTAATGCGTCAGTAAAGTTATTTTGTGTTAATCCACCATCTCCTACTGAATAAGTAGTGTTAGTATCTGTAGAAGAAATAGTACCGTCTCCTGCAATAGTCACATTAGTACCTGCAGTCAATGCTGCAACTACGTTAGTTGTATCTGTAACATCTGCACCTGCTTCAATACCATCTAATTTAGAATGATCTGCATCTGTAAATACGTTAGAGTCAGAAGCACTTTCTACTAATGTTCTAATTTCAGCTGCTGTTTGATCTGCTGTTGCTCCAGATTCAATACCGTCTAATTTAGACCCATCTGATGCTACATCTCTTCCGTCTACTGTTCCTGATAATGTTAAGTTACCTCCTACATTTAAGTCATCAGAGAAAGTAAATCTTGAATTACCATTATCCCATGTTAATGATTCATTAGCACCACTAATAAATAAACCACCACCATCTGCTGAAGCAGCTGTAGAACCGCCTCTGTTGATTGCGATTAATTTATCTGTTACGTCTAAGTTAGTTGAGTTAATAGAAGTAGTAGTACCACTTACTGTTAAATCTCCTGATACTGTTAAGTTAGCAAATTGTACTGTTGCTCCTGTTCCTAATCCTGATACAGTAGCTGATAAAGTATCTCCTGTTAAGGACATATCAATACCTGTTTGACCTGAAGTATCTGAAACAGCTAAGTTTGTATCGTCTGATATATCGATTTGACCAACTGTTATTTCTTGACCTGATATAGTTATATAATCTCTTGAACCAGCTAAAGTTACATCTGTAGAGTTGTCTGTTCCTGCAGCATCTACCCCTAAGTTAGATCTAGCAGCGGCTGCTGTAGAAGCTCCTGTACCACCTTCTGATATCGGTAAGTCTCCAGTAACATCTGCAGTTAAGTCAATTTGATTTCTAGTTATTGTTTGACCTGATATTGTGATATAGTCAGGAGTACCTGCTAAAGTAACGTCTGTTGAGTTATCAGTACCAGCTGCATCTACTCCTAAAGTAGTTCTTGCTGCTGCTGCATCTGCATCATCTACTAAACTAGCACCAAAAGATGAGATAGTTGTGCTATCAGGAACTGTTAAAGTTTTAATTCCTGAAAGTGAAGTAACTTCTGAGTCCATTAATGCTCCTGCTGAAGTAACGTTAGCTGTATCAGTAACGTCTGCTGAAGCTTCAATTCCATCTAATTTAGATCCATCTGTTGCAATATCTCTTCCGTCAACATTCCCAGTTACTACGATAGCCCCGTTAACTGTTAATCCTGCGAAAGTCGGTGAATCACCAGTCTCTAATCCTAAATCAACTGCTGAAGCTGCAACACCATTTGTTGTTAATGTTACAGAACCTTGACCGGCTGATGATAAAGTAGATCCAGAAACTAAACCGTCTACATTAAATAAGTTGTCTATTTGAGCAGAAGAAGAAACAATGCCTGAAGGAATACTAGTTAAGTCGGCATATGCTAAGGAACTAATGGTTGAGAAAGAACCTAATCCTAAGGAAGTTCTTACCGTAGCTCCAGATTCTGCTACAAATGCAGAACCATTACCAACTATAAAGTTACCGTCAGTAGCGTTAAGTCCTGCTATATCGTTTAAGTTATCTGCGTACGCTTGTACGTCTGTTCCAATTACTACTCCTAATTGAGATCTAGCTTGAGTTGCTGATCCGGAGATTACACCGTTTGGAAAGCCGGTGATGTTTGAAAATGCTACCGAGTCTGCTGTTACAGAGCTTTGAATTTCACCTGTAAACGAACCACTGAATGATCCAGTGATCTCGGCGTTAGTCATTTTAGGGCTATCTATTCTCATTTTAAATTAATTTTTGTTTAGTTTCTTCTTTTTATAAATATCACTTTTTTACAACTACCGTACCACTAAATGAGTTATCAAATGAAATAATTACGTTATCTGCATTTGAGCTTGTTATAGAAGCAGGTATTGCTTGGTTTTTGTTATTATCATAAACTTGTACTATAGGGAAATCTTCATTTAAATTATGATTGATAGTATAGGACGTATTACCCGTAACACTTTCTTTATATAATTGAACAGAACCAGACACAAGATGACCTCCTTTTGCTACGACTACTCTACCTGTAGTAGCTGTATCAAATGTTAAAACAACAGTGTTAGTGTTGGTAGTAGTAATTGAAGAAGGAATGATTTGTTCGTCTGAACTATTGTATACTGTAGCTATTACATCTTTTGTACCGAAGTTATGCGTTACTGATTTAGATGTGACTGAAGTAAATGTATCTGAGACTGTAGCTTGTTCAGTAACTGTAACGTTAACGTTTGTTAGTCCTGAGCCATCACCTGAGAACACAGAGGCTGTGACAGCATTATTTACTATAAGATTATTGAGGCTAGCATCTGATCCGCTAACCACGAGTTTTTTCCAGTTCGGCATTTTACTTATATTACGGTTGGTTACTCAAAGAGCCCACTTCTCCTTCCGGAGCCAGTAATAGCTTTATTATAAATATAGTAAAAGTATAATTAACTACCTACTATTTTTGGGGTAAAAGTCTAGAAAGTTTGGTGACTATAACATAAAAGGTTTCAAACTCAGCTCCAGTGTAGTTTGCTTGTCTGAGTTTCTGTAATAAAAACTGTATTTCTTTATCGGTAAGGTCAAGTTTACTATTTTTTCTCAATTCATCTGTCTGTAACTTTTCCTTGGCTTCCTTACCTGTTAAAAACTTATTTGCATTAAGGCCCATTTTCTTTAAAAACTTCTTAAGAGTAAATATAAATTGTTCCGTTATCTGTTTTAATATTACCATTTTTTTGATATGCTGAAATATCTGAATGACCTGCATCTATATCAACCACACTCGCTACGAATGCATCAGTTGAAATAGTAGTTTGGTTAGCTAACGCTCCAGCAGAATCTAAAGACCATCTACCTTCGCTGTTATCCCATCCAATTGCTGACCCTGCACCATTGACTACTAAACCACCATCAGCGGCTCCAGAACCAGAGTTAATTAATATAAATTTATCTTCTACTAATAAGTTTGCAGTTTCAATTGATGTTGTTGTACCTTGTACTGTTAAATCACCAGTTAATGTTAAACTATTAAATGTTGGAGAGTCACCTGTTCCTAAAGCATTTGCATCTACGTTGACTCCGTTTAATTTAATTTGCCCTTGTGCGTCACCTTCAGCAGAACCTGAAAGTACTCCGTCAATATTGAATAATTGATCTATTTGAGCTGATGAAGAAACTATACCAGAAGGTACATTAGTAAAGTTATCATAATCTAAGTAATATGAACCTGCTTGTCCGTCTAACGCGTTTACAGATCCTGATACGATGTGACCACCTTTTGCTACTACTATAGTACCTGAAGTGCTTGAATCGAATGTTATTGTAGATACACTAGTACTTGTTGAAGTTACTGTAGCTGGGATGATTAATTCATCACTATCATTATATACTTGAACTATAACATTTTTAGTACCGAAATTGTGTGTAACGGCAACCGATGTTTGATTTGTAAATGTAGACGCTACTGTAGCATTTTGTGAAACATCTACGTTAGTTAATTGGGAACCGTCTCCTTTAAAATAAGAAGCAGTGATTGCAGTAGTTCCTAAATCAACCTCTTGGTTTACTAAGCTGGCAACGACTTGAGCTGAACCTGAGTGAACACCGTCAATATTGAATAGATTATCAATCTGTGCAGATGATGATACTATTCCGCTTGGAATGTTAGTTAATTCTGTATAGTCAGAAGTTAAACCATCAAATCTAGTAGCAATAGATGATGATAATGAAGTGAATGAACCAGAAATATCTGATGCAATTTCTCCTGAGTTGTGAACTACACCAGTTATGGATGCTCCATTACCACTAAAACTGTTTGCAGTTACTGCGTTGGTTACTGTTAAAGTATTAAGTTCTGCTACCGAACCTGATACTATTATCTTTTTCCAAGTTGCCATTTATACTTAATTTTTTGTTAATCTTATTTGTTCACGAAAACTATAAAAAAAGAGTCGGGGGAGGAGGTGAACCCTCCCCGTATCCTTTAATTATTTAGACATAAATGTAGATCTCATCGCTAGCATCTACTTTAATGTTACCTCTCTTGTGATAGTTTACATCAGTAACATCATGTGCAACGTTATCTTCATCAACTACTAATGAAACATATGCTTCGTTGTTTGCAGTAGTTGCAGTTGAAGAAACGGACATATTAACACCCCATCTAGTGTCACCTGCATCATATAAGAATGCTGGGCCAGTTCCACTACCTGCGTCAATTACAAGACCACCTTCATCTGGGTTAGCTGAACCTGAGTTCAATAAGATGAATTTATCTTTAATTGCAGTGTTAGTAGTAGATAGAGTTGTCATAGTTCCTTGAACAGTCAAGTCACCAGTTACTGTAGCATCACCGCTAACAGTTAAACCAGCAAATTCTGGAGAGTCTCCAGTTTGTAATCCTAAATCAACGTCTGAGTTAGCACCGTTGATTGTAGCTCTTAGAGTACCTTGAGAAGGTGAGCTATAAGTAGAACCAGAAACAATTCCATCTGCAATATCAATTTGTATATTGTTATCAGATACTGTAGTAGAAACACCAACACCTCCAGCGAAGTTTAATGTTTCACCACCTGCTACTGTGTCAGTTGTTCCTGAATCTGCAGAAACATCAAATGAAGTAGCAATTGCAGCTGTACTTGCAGCAGTTAAACGACCTTGTGCGTCAACTGTGATTACAGGTACTGCAGTAGTACTACCATATGA
>Ga0181569_10001159_pt1 | contig 20853 bp, 9 predicted proteins | sample 101ome_19_FD_132452 | JGI IMG/M metagenome (GOLD analysis project Ga0181569, IMG submission 132452) | Coastal salt marsh microbial communities from the Groves Creek Marsh, Skidaway Island, Georgia - 101405AT metaG (megahit assembly) | ecosystem: Environmental > Aquatic > Marine > Intertidal zone...
AGATTGGAAAGCTGCCTACGACCACGTGAAATCCAAGTATGTCCCACCCGGTGAACAACCCCAGTTGATCAAGACCTTGGCACAGGAGGCCATTGATTTTCTCGAAGACCGATCGCTTCTCACGATTCCACCCTTGGCCAAGGAGGTGTGGCGGATGCAAATGATGAGTGCAGAGCGCCAGAAGGTGAACCCTTATTTCACGGGAGGAGAGGTGATTTCAGTTTCCTATCCGACCGAGGAGATGGCGCATGAAGATAAGCTCATGAGCATGCGGGGTAACAATGTCCACTTCGCTCGGGCGACCGTGCATCACGAACTGATTCCAGGGCACCATCTGCAGCTTTTCATGGCCGATCGCTACCGCACACACCGTCAACTGTTTCGCACTCCCTTTCTGGTGGAAGGCTGGGCCTTGTATTGGGAAATGCTTCTTTGGGATTTGGGTTTTCAACGCTCTGCAGAGGATCGCTTGGGGATGCTTTTCTGGAGATCCCACCGTTGTGCGCGCATTCTTTTCTCCCTGAGTTTTCATCTGGGAGAAATGAGTGCCGAAGAGGCGATTGCCTTCCTCGTGGAAGAAGTAGGTCATGAGCCTCGCAATGCTACGGCGGAGGTCAGGCGATCGGTGCAGGGTGGTTACATTCCGTTGTATCAAGCCGCCTACATGCTGGGAGGGCTTCAACTCAAAGCCCTGAGGGAAGAGTTGGTCGAAACGGGTCACATGTCCGATCGCGCCTTTCACGATGCCATCCTAAAAGAAAATGCGATTCCCATTGATTTGATTCGTGCCAGTTTGATGTCCACCGACCTGAAGCCGGACTACAAACCTCAATGGAGATTTTACAGTGCTTTAGAGGAGCAAGAGGAACCCGGCAAGTCAGGAGACCCCCAAGCTCAGGTGCCCCATGCGACCCCTCAGGACCGTGATGGGTTGAGGCTTTCCGACCGGTTTAGGGGCAAGGTGATCGACAACACCATAGACCCTCATTGGTTCGATGATGGGAATCAATTCTGGTATCGCAAAAAGATGGGAGATGGTCGGGTTTCCTTTCAAAAGGTGCATGCGATCGAGGGGATCCAGGCTCCCGCCATAAACCACGCCCTGCTGGCCGCTTGCTTCACCGCCTTTTCCGGAGTCTCGGTGGATCCTTATCGATTGCCTGTCGAGGCCCTTGAAGGGATGGATGATGAGGACGGCGTCATACGCCTGATCGGACCTGATCGAGACTGGCTCTGGGTGCCCCTCCAAGGTCGCCTGACGGCATGCGCTTCGGTCCCTGTCACAGAAAAATCCGCACCTGACGCGGCCCCGGGGGGCAGGCGTCGCAGCAACCAACGAGATTCGGTGGATCGTGGCCTGAAATCACCCGATGGTTCGCAGCGTCTTTGGGTCAAGGATCACAATCTCTGGTTGGAAGATCTGGAAACCCGCCAGCAAAGAGCGCTGAGTTTTGATGGAAACCCAGGGGCCTCCTTTCAGCCCAATGCTGCCAGGGATCGTTACGTGGGCATGCAGTATGAGCGTGAGGAACCCGCTCAGGGGGTGCCTCAGGCTTATTGGTCGCCTGATGGTCAATGGGTGGTGGCCATGTGCTACGAGCCCGGAATTGAGCGTGAGGTGCACCTGGTGGAGTCTTCCCCCAAGGACCAGTTGCAGCCCAAGTGGCATCAATATCCCTATCTGAAACCGGGGGATCGCATTCCCATTCAGAAGCCAAGGCTCTTTCATGTGACTTCGGGCAAGGAGCTTGCCCTGGATGATCGTCTCTTTTCCAATCCCTGGTCAATCACCCGCATGCGATGGGACAGCTCCAGTGAGCGATTCACCTTCCTCTACAACCAGCGGGGGCATCAGGTCCTGCGTGTGGTGGCCGTTTCCGTGCCCGATGGCACGGTGTCCGCCTTGATCGACGAGCAGAGTGCGACCTTCATTGATTACGCCTACAAACACGCCTACTATTTCATGGAGGAAAGAGGGGAGATTCTCTGGATGTCGGAGCGAGATGGCTGGAACCACCTCTATCTCATGGATGCCCAAACAGGGCAACTCAAGCGGCAGCTCACGCAAGGAGAGTGGGTGGTGCGTCGAATCCGTGAGGTGAATGAAGCAAAAGGCGATGTCTGGTTCGAAGCCAGTGGCTTGGATGCGCATCAGGACCCGTATTACATTCATCACTGTCGCGTTGATCTTGATGGTGATCGATGGGTGCGTCTGACGTCCTCGGATGGAGATCATGAGATCACCTTTTCGCCCGATGGACGCTTCTTGTTGGACCGCTGGTCCAGGGTCGACCGGGCACCCGTCGTGGAGCTGAGGCGGGCAGAGGATGGTGCTCTGGTTATGGAATTGGAGCGAGCGGCATTAGAGGGTCTGCTCGAAGCGGGATGGCAGATACCAGAGCGATTTGTGGCCAAGGGAAGAGATGGAGTGACCGACATTCATGGAGTGATTTACAAGCCGACTCACTTTGATCCGGATCGCTCCTACCCTGTGATCGAAAAGATCTATGCTGGACCGCACGGTTCCTTTGTTCCCAAGGCGTTTCGTCCTTATCATTCGGCGCAATCGATGGCCGAACACGGTTTCATTGTGGTTCAAATTGACGGAATGGGGACATCCAACCGATCCAAGGCCTTCCATGATGTGTGTTGGAAAAACATTGGAGATGCAGGCTTTCCGGATCGTATCGCATGGATGCGTGAGGCTGCCCGCACCCGCCCCTACATGGACTTGAATCGAGTGGGGATTTACGGTGGCTCAGCGGGGGGACAGAACACCTTGCGCGGCCTCCTCGCACATGGAGACTTCTACAAAGTGGGAGTGGCTGACTGTGGCTGCCATGACAACCGCATGGACAAGATCTGGTGGAATGAATTGTGGATGGGGTGGCCCCTGGGACCTCACTATGAGGAACAATCCAATGTGACCCAGGCTCATCGCCTGGAGGGAGACCTGCTTCTCATCGTGGGGGAGCTGGATCGCAATGTGGATCCGGCATCGACCCTGCAGGTGGTGGATGCCCTGATCAAGGCCGACAAGCCCTTTGACATGCTGATCATGCCCGGTGTAGGCCATGGAGCCGCCGGAACGCCCTACGGTCAAAAGCGGATGACCTCCTTTTTTGTGGAGCACTTACTCGAGCCTTGATGGGGCTTGAGTACTGCAAGTTCAGCTGGATTTCCGACTGCTCGATCGCTTGGGCGGCGGTTTGGAGGCCTTCGATGGATAACGTCCTTCGGATTCCGATAGACTGAGCAACAACCCCAGGCCGATACACACGGTTACCAGATTACTCCCACCATGGCTGACCAACGGCAATGGAATGCCTGTCATGGGGATAGCCTTGGTGACTCCTCCCATGTTGAGTAAGGTCTGACAGGCCCAAATGGAAGTGATGCCAGCCGCCAGAATGGATCCGAAGGTATCCTTGCACTGGATGGCCACCCGGTAACATTGATGAAAAAAGATGAGGTAGAAACTGACCAGCACCACACATCCCGCAAAACCCAGCTCTTCCCCGATGACGGCATAGATGAAATCGGATTCGGCGATGGGGATGCGTTCCGGGTTACCCTTGCCAAATCCTGCACCCCAAATGCCACCGGCGAACATGCCTGAGAGCCCCTGCAGGATTTGCCAACCCGCTCCCGTTGGGTCAGTGAAGGGATCCAGCCAGGTTTGAATGCGGCCCCTGGCATGCGAGAGCCATGATTGCGCGATCCACCCTGCCAACACCATGCCACCGGAAGAAAGTATCACGTAGCGCCACTGGCCGGTGAGGAAGAAAAGAACCAGACACAGCATCAGGGCCAGTATCATGACCATGCCCAGATCGCGTTGAAGGATCAGCAGCCCTACCAGGCAGGCAAAGACCAGGTAGATAGGGAGGATCATGAGGGTGATGGAGCGCCCCCCCTTGGATTCGAGGGATTTCCGGATGGCTTTTTCCCGGCTCGCCAGCCCACTGGCCAGGAAAAGGACCATGAGCAGTTTGATGATTTCTGTGGGTGTGAGTTGGCCGGCAGCGTAGGTGGCACCGCGGTATCGCGTGCCCGTCAGTAACAAAGCCACCATCAGCCCCAGGGACAGGAGGGCTGAAAGCCACCCAAGCCTTTGCAAGATGACAATGCGTGATCCTTTGAAAAGGGAGGAAGTGATCAGCATCAAGGTGATGCCGATGGGGTAGGCCAGGTGACTGAGTTTCCAGGGGTGATCCAGATCAAACAAACCCATGCGGTGTTGGGCCAGGATGCCAAACCCGCCAAGCAGCGCGACAGCCCCCAGCAATTTGGTGTCTCCCTGAAATCGGAAACAGACAAACCAGAGATGAATCAGGCAGAGACTGAGCCCGAAGACCATCAGAGGTAGAAAATCCTTTGTGGACCAACCCTCCTGATCGGCCATGTCATTGAGGGATAATCCGAGGTAGCCCAGGGCGATGGTGCAAAAGCAGGCGAAAAACAGTTTGCGCTCCGTTGAACGAAACCGCCAGGCATCGACGATGCTCAGCGTTTTTTTCACATCTCGATGGATGGCTGCCCGGTCAGTTCAGTGAAGGGCCTTCGGCTGAGCCTTCAGCCAGGCATCACGATCGACCTCTTCAACGCCATGTCGGTGAACGAAGGTTCCCTTCTTGTTGCCGACCACGATTTCCGGATAGCCGTCCTGATCGATGTCCTGGGCCATGACCTGGGTGCCGATCCCTGAATCTTCATCGATCAGGTGTGGCACGAAGTCGACACCCTCCTTGGATCGACTCAGTTCAAACCAATAAAGAACGGCTGGTGCGTTGGGTTCCGCATCGCCATTGGGGCCATGTGCCCAGAACCGCTTGCCAGTGACAATGTCCTTGAGGCCATCCCCATTCATGTCGATAAGGTCAATGGCGTGCAGTTGGGAGAAATGAACCCCATAGCGGTTTTCATGATCCTCCTTGTTCATGAAAGTATGAGCCTTGAATGTGATGCCCTCGGGAGTGGGAATGTGCTCATACCAGGCCAGTCCGTAGCCATGGGCCGCCAGGCTGGTGATGACGTCGTTGTCGCCGTCGCCGTCCACATCGTAGGCATACATTTGGGCCCCACCTCCCGGGCTGAAGGCGACAGGATGGAAGGCCCATTCAGGGTCTCCTCCCAGAGAAGTGGGCTGCTCCCACCATCCCTCCTTGGCCATCATGTCCATGCGCCCATCACCATTGACATCGCCCACGCCCATTCCATGAGTGAATCGCTGCCAGGGGCCTTTGGCCGTTACGGGGTGAAAGGTCCACGCCTTTTCGGGATGATCCCAATCGGGGGAGGCATAACCATAATAGCCTCCCGAGCTGCAGACGATTTCCGGTTTTCCGTCCCCTGTCAGATCGGTGAAGGTGGGAGACTCGTTGTCGGTGACATCGAGGATCACGTGGCGCACCCAGTAACCGTCTTTCCCCTGCGGGTTTTCATACCAGGAGGATTCGGCTCCAGGAAACCCCAGAATCAGGATGTCATCCCAACCATCGCCATTGAAATCATGGGAGAAGGCAAAAAAGTTGTCCGAGTAGGTGTTCTTGGTGCCCAGCGCTCCTTCGTAGCCCTGAACGGTCTGAGTGCTTCCGTCTTTCTGTTTTTGTTGCCATCCGCGATGGTCCGGATAGTAGGTGTGTCGAGCTGCAAAAGCCGGCCCTTCCCACCAATAGGGCCCTGAAGCGACATCCTGGTTACCATCGTGGTTGAAGTCGCCGAAGGTGGCTCCTTCACTCCAGAAGCGATCGGTGAGCTGCACTTTTTCAAACTGATGCAGGAGATGATCTGCACCGTAGGCGGCTTGCGCCACGATCAAGGTGCCGAGGCATCGAAGTAGGGGGCTTTGCATGATGGGATACGATCCCAAGGAACGGCTCACGGGTCAAGCCAGTAGCCTTCCCTACTCTCATGCCCATGATCTACCGAGCCTCTCCAGCAGGCACATGGCGGCATTGTGCCCCGGCAGACCGCTGACCGCACCCCCTCGCTTGGCGGATGAGCCACAAACCAGCACTCTCGGGTGCTGGGTTTCGACACCCCAGCGACCAATTTCTTCTTCCACATCGGTAAAAGGCCAGGAGAGATCCCCATGAAAAATATGTCCTTTGGGCAGTCGCAGGTGTTCTTCCAGGTCCATGGCGCTCATCGCACTCAGGCAGGGTTTGCCGTCGGCATCCATGGCCAGAGAGTCTTGTATCGGTTCGGCCAGATGTTGATTGATGGCATCAAGATACCTTTGGGTGGCGAGGTTTCGTTGCTCTTCAGGCTGACCCGTGAAGAGACGGTGGGGCATGTCCAATCCGAAGAGTGTCAGGGTGTGGTAACCGCTGTTCTGAAGGGCAGGAGATAAAATGGAGGGGTCGGTCAGGCTATGGCAGTAGATTTCACAGGGAGGTTTTATGGGGCATTGCCCGTTCATGCTCTCCAAGTAGCTGTTCTCCATGTCTTGGTAACCCTCATCCAGATGCACGGTGCCGGCAAAGACCTCCTCGGGGCGGGCAACACTCTGCTTGAGTTCAGGGAGCTTTTTCAGAAGCATGTTGATCTTGAATGCACTTCCTTCCTGAACCGGTATGGGTAGCCCGATAGGATCTCCCTGAACCCGTTCTGGGGGCAGACAGGCATTGAGTAACAAATGGTCGGCCTGGATCCATTCGGTGCCCTGGTCTGATTCCAGGCCAACGGTTACATGATGGGGATCGGGCGCGATGGCGGTGATTTCGCAGGATGTGCGCAAGGTCACCTTACCCGTTGCTTGGTTGACGCGCTCCAACTCTTTTATCAAGGACCCCATGCCCCCCATGGGGACAAGCCATTGCCCGGTGCCTTGCCCGAGGATGTGGGTGAGGAAGCATCGGTTTTGAAGAAGGCTGGGATCCTGTCCATAGGTGGATACCCCGATCTTGGCATCGGTAAAGAGTGTCCCACGAAGAGCGTCATCCTGGATCAGTGATTCCAGGCAAACCCCCAAAGGTTCTTCGATCAATGCCTGCCAGGCTTTTTTTTGCGAAGCTTCAAGTCTCTCCATCAGAGATTGGCGTGAGGTGAGGGGTTTCCAAAGGGTGGGCCACAGCATGGACTGGAGCACCCCCTCCATCTTTGTCCATTGTTCGTATCCATGGAGATCCGAGGGACGCTTGGTGAATTGGGAAATCGCTTTCTGGTTACCTGCGGGATCCTGAGAGCGGAGGATGAGCTCGCGATAGCCTTTTTCAGAACCCACCGGTGTCCACGAAGCCGTGCGACGCTGAAGTAAGGAAAGACGTACTCCGAGGTCGTTGAGAATTTTTGCGGGCAAGAGGCTGATGAGATAGGAAAAGACCGAAAGCTTGGCATCCATGCCGGGAAACAGCCGCTCCGAACAGGAAGCCCCTCCCAGTGTGGCCTGCCTCTCGACCACCAAGGTCCGGAGACCCGCCCGCGCCAGATAGGCCGATGCGATCAGCCCATTGTGGCCCGCGCCCACGATGACGGCGTCATATGAGCTTTTCATGAGTCTCGCTGTGAGGAGGGCTCCTGCTGAGTGAAGATGGTCAGGCCTTTCAGGGACCGTTCACTGTGGCTGGCGAAAAGACTGACGAGGTACCCGATCGCCATGCAGGTGGCGATGCCGATCGCGGTATAAAGGTAACCGTTGATATGCGTGAAAAGCCAAAGATAGAGCATGACTCCTGAACCAGCGACGACCCCGACGGTTGCTCCCAGTGTATTGGCGCGACGTGTCAGCATCCCAAGCATGAACAGGCCGCCGAGGACCCCCATGAAGAGTCCGATCACCTTGATGAACGCATCAAAGAGAGAGCGGATTTCTGGTTGTACGAACAACAAAGCCAGGGCTGTCCCCAAAAGGCCACTCAAGGCTGTGAGCATTCGAGCGGCCTTCAGGGCTTGACGATCGGATGAAATGTGGCCCCCCGGGCGCAGGAAATCGGTCACCAGGGTGGTGGCCGTCGAATTCATGCTGGTGGACACGGTGGACTGCGCGGCGGCAAAAATGGCAGCCACCATGAGGCCTGCCAGGCCTGCGGGCAATTCTCTGGAGATGAACAGAGGAAAGATTTGATCGGTGTGGATGGACCAGTCGAGACGATCGGGGTGATGCTGATAGAAGGTGAACAGGGCCGTACCAATGCCGAAAAAGAGGAGGGTCGAGACAATGCTCATCAAACCATTGGTCCAGATGGACCGAGCTGCAAGGGTTTGGGTGGCGGTGGTCATGTAGCGTTGCACGACGGCTTGATCGGCCGTGTAGGAGGAAATGTTCTGGCCGATGCCACCGACAATGATGACCCAAAAAGCAATTTGCAGATGTGAAGGATCCCAGTGCCAGTTGGCCAGTCGAAACTTGTCGGATTGCTGGGCGGTGGCCATGAACCCACTCCACCCCTGATCACTACCCTGGATCAACCACACCAATGCGATAATGGCTCCACCCAACAAAACCAGGGTTTGCAGGGTGTCGGTCCAGATGACCGCCTCGATACCTCCCAGTGAGCAATACAAAATACTTAAAACGCCCATGAGCAGGACCGATGAGACAGGTTCCAATGGCGTGGCTGCAGCTAGAGCCAGTCCTGTCAACGACATCACAATGGCCATGCGGAAAAGATGGAAAAAGGTGAAGCTGGCACTTCCAAAAAGCCGGAGGCCTCGATGGAAGCGGAGTTCCAGGTATTCGTAGGCACTGGTGGCATCCATGCGCCGAAAGAAGGGCAGAGCGAGCACCACAGCCAGAAGGGCGACCACTGGAATCATCATGTTGCCCACGGCATAAACCCAATCCTGAGCATAGGCCTTTGCTGGGACACCCGTGAAAGTCAAGGAACTGAGCATGGTGGCGAAAATGCTGCATCCTGCCGCCCACCACGGGATGCGCTTGCCTCCTCTGAAGTAATCTTCACTGTGACGGTGGCGACGCTTGAACCCGATGCCAATGACGACCATGGCCGTGAGATACCCGCCAAGGATGAGGTAATGCAACCACCCGAACGAGGCCGGTTGAATCAAGACCTTGCCTCTTCGAATGGTGGGGGTGCGCACCCTGGGCCGGATCTCCCCACTGGGGATGATGATGGTATCGTCCCAAAGCACAGCTGAGGTGGTGACTTGGTTTTCAGGTAGGGGACCGGCGGAGGTCCACGTGTCTGTGATGGTATGATAGGCCCACGCCTCTTTTGGGAAGCCAGGGTGATCATCCTTCAACGCATCGCCCTGATGAAACAGCTGACCGTCGGCTCCCCCCAGAACCAGCAAGTGACTTTGCCCCCAGGGCACGCCGCTTCCTGCCATGACACACTTTGGGGCTGCCTTGCGCGGCCGCCAGGTGGAGCTCATCGGCTGGTATTCCCATAAGTCGTCCAGAAAGCGCACTTCTTCCCGGTCTTGAGTCCTTCCACTCAGAACATAGAGACTGTCCTGATATCCGTTGTGCTGAGCCAAGGTGAGGTTGAAGGCACGCGTCCCTCCTGGAATGGGTGGGAGAATCTTCCACTGGAAGTCGGAATCCTTTTCTCTTTGCTTTCCTCTTTGCGACAGGTCTAGGGCCCATAACTGATCGGTGGCAGTCTCCAGTGTCAGGCCACCTTGTCCACCTGCCAGATAAATGATCCGGCCGATGAGGGCTGCCTGTCCATGCGCAGAGGGCTGAGGCAGTGAGGGAAGGGCCTCGGTCTGAATGCTTGCGGTGTCGGGATCCCACCGGAGGAGAAAAACATCGTCGAACACCTCATCAGCATCATTGCCCCCCATGCACACGAGGCCTTCAGGGAGACTCACATTCGCCCCGTAGGCGATGGGGTGATGAAGGTTTCCGCCATCCTGCCATTGATGGCCGTCCTCCGTCCGAGTCAGAACATGAATTCGATCATGCCAGATTTTCTCCGATTCCCAAACCGGGGGTTGAAAGTTGGCTCCGCCCGCAACGATCAGGGCATCCTGATGCATGCCAACAAAGGGCCCTGCCACACCGACTGCGTTGGGTAATGCGGGAAGCTGATCCCACTCCATGCGGGGAGGTTCCTGGCCCTGGAGAGAAAGCGACAACAGCCAGATCCAAGTCCAGACCCATCGAGGGTCGACCGCCAACTTAAATGGATACCAGATGCGCTGCATGATGGGAGCAAGGAGATCATTGTAGGAGAAGTTAGATCGGCCTGCCAGCCTGGAAGCTCTTAAAGCGCATCAGTGGACAAAGGAGTCGCTTTCTTCCACATCGTTGGCGGGTGGAATTCTCACCCCCCTGCAACGTTCAAACGCCATTTCATCTTATTTTTAAGCGGATTTGGCAGTAAGGGGGTTTCAATAATAAGAGAGCTGTGAAGTGTGGGTATGGTATGCCCAGCCACAAATACCACAAAACTCCCCCATTCCAAAAACTGGCGGTCTTTCACATCCCGAGATGTTGTGCTGTTTTCCTGTCCAGAGAAATGTGTGTGCCTTTCTCGCCCCTAAAACACCCACTCATTAAAATCTCTAGAATACGATTCTCTCAATGGGTGGGAATATTCCATCTGAAAATGACGCAATCAACAACCTTAACTCATCTTTCCTGAATGAATTGGTTGTTTTGAGTGTCGAATTTGACATGACTCGAAGAGGCCCTATTAAAACTAGAAACGAGGTTTTGAATTTGAAGAAGAAAAACCATAATCATTATACATGTGGAAATGACTTTGAGGGTTTTGAGGTCTTTTTTAACGCTCTCTAGTTCACGGATTATTTCTGAATGGTTTTCTTCACTCATATTCGAAGGGTTTTAGAAGTTGTTTACACTAAAAATCGGAAAAATCATTTCTGGGGTATTACCTTGTATTGGGTGTTTGAAATGATAGTGGGCAAGTTCTTATCTGACCATGCTCAAAAGGCGTTTAGATGAAGGATATGAACGTTTTTAGAGGTTTTCTGCTTGCTTAAACTATCTTAGTGGTTGCCTACTAAATTCTCTCTTTAAATTCACTTTTTCCTAAGGTTATGCTAAAAAAACTCTAAATTTTTGGTGCAGGCGGTTTTCTGGAAACAATTCTATCAGAATGGTCTATCGGGAATCATGCTATTTGATATGTGGGTTCTCATACCAAACCACATTTTTGGAACCTCTTCCGGCATTTAGCAGATCAGGATCCCCATCCCCATCCATGTCCACGCTTCTCAGGTCATAGCTCTCCTGATCTGAATCGATTTGATGAGTGATGAAAGTACCCTTGCCCGAGTTCTCGTACCAACGAACCCACCGACTTTCATAGCCGCAACTGGCCACATCGGGCAGGCCGTCCAGATTGTAGTCAGCCGAGGTCAGGCTGTGGGGAGAGCGGATCTCCTGGTCTATGGGATGCGGGTTCCAGTTAGGATTCTCAAACCAAAGGAGACCCACACCATGACCTCGAGAGGCGACCCAGTCGGTTTTACCATCTTGATTCACATCGATGCCGAGCACACTGGTAGCCCCAGGTTCATCCACTGCCAATACCGTTTTGGACCATGGCTGGTGCACTTCGCCGCTGCCAGGGTGTGTCCAGAATGCGAACCAGTTACCCTCCTGAAAAGGTCTTCCCTTGGCGCCCACGGCAATGTCCATCCACCCATCCCCGTTGACATCGCCCAGGCCCATGTAATGACTGCCTCCTCGCGCATCTCCGCGGGCAAAGACATGTCGATTCCAGGCTTTGGCCGAGTAGGGGTTCTTGGGAACACTCAACCAGGCGATGGAGTCCGGGATGCCTCTTGCTGGTTCAAAATTGTTGATGATGATATCGTCCCTGCCGTCGTGGTCCACATCCGCCGTTAACAGGCAATGAATGCCGGTGATTTCCTCATCGATCACTCGGGCTGTCCAAGAGCCCGTTCCTGCCGCAGGCCACCCGGGGTTTTGCAGCCAAAAGGGGTGATCGCTTGAAAGCGCCCCGGCCCAGTCCATGTCACCATCGCCATCGACATCCAAGGAAGTGCTGTGAATGCAGCCAGCTCCTGGTTGCTGGAAACGATGCAGCACCACTTCCTTTTCCCAGGTGGGTGCCAGAAACAAGGAGACCTTTCCTGCATAGCTGGCGATCACGTCGGGGAGAGCATCTTCATTGACACTGAATGCCAGGGCTGTGTTGCAATGGCCTCCCTCGGCGATGAGGTGTTTTTTCCAGGTGGCAGACTCCAGGCAAAATGGGCATGCCGCCATGCAGGCTATCCAGATCATCCAGATCCGATGGGACTTCATGCTCTCAGTATCCCTCAAGGGTTGGATGGCTCAAGAAACATTTTCTGGGGTGTTATACCGGGCAAATCCAGAGTGGATGAACGGGGGTATCCAGTTGTAAACTCCTCGAGGACTTATCGTGAAATCTGAAAACAAGAGAAAAAACCGCGGCGCTTTGGAATGGATGCTTTGGTGGGTGCTGATGACCGGATGGCATTGGGGCGTCCAGGGAGAGTTGGCTCTCAAAGGCATTCACTCGACGCCACACCCAGCTTCCAAGGAGATGCGTTATCGCCGCCCTGCGGATCCATCCTTGGGAGTCTTGGTCAGGATGTTTGTCGTGAATGAGGGAAATCAGCGAGTCGACTTGCACCCATCACAGGGCTTCCTCTTTCGCGGACGCACCGATCAGGCACTGGTGGATTCAGGAGATTGGACCTGGTTTGATACCCCCTCTCTGCACGCTGAGGACGCATGCTCTCTACCGCCAGGTGGCCTTGTGGTCCTGGAATGGAATGGTGCCCGATCGGATTGGGGCCCAAACACACAAGTGGCCCTGGATGCGACGCTTCTTTCGGGTGAGAAGATCCACATAGGTGATCCAGCGCTCACTCCCTCGCCGGTGAGCTTTCGCGCCATCACCTTTCTCGGACATGGGGAAGATCCTCGAGCGCATGAAATGGCCCTGCATTTGCAAAATGATTCCGATCAGCCCCACACACTCTTCGGTTTGCGGCTGTGGACACCCTCCGAGAATGCATCCTCTCACATCTTTGAGCCGACCCTTCAAGTGGCATTGGATCCGTTGTCTTCCACCGATCGAATCCTTGCTCCCGGGCAGATTTGGAGTCAGAAGCTCGAAGTGGGCTCTCTCGAGCCGGGCTATGCCATTGTTGAAGCTCAGTTTTCCTCTCAGGCAGAAGATAAGGTTGATTCCATCATGGCCAAGATACGAGTGCGTCGAGAAATGTTCGACATCAGCGGTGGCTGGGTTTCCTCCGAACTCGATGGCAAGAGCACGCTGACCTACGAACCCTTCCTGCAAACACTCACGGGTATGCATCTCAATACGGCCCATATTGGAGAGATTCGTGGCTACACCGACCACCCAGAGCTCTACGCCCGATACCCGCTCAAGCGTTTTCACAAGCTGGAAGATACCCAGCGGTATGGCGCATGGGACAAACTCAAGGAAGTACATGCGGTTGAATTTTTGGGTGAACCTCAATACGGCGGCGGAAGGCCCGTGCCTCCCATGGAGGTCCACCGTGCATTGCTTCCCTATCGCAACAGTCGGCTTGCAACCACCGTGACGCACAGTGAAGAGCGCATTTGGCGTTTCTATGCGGGCCTTTCGGATTTCCCTCACTACGATGCCTATCGGGTCGTGGCCCCTGCTGCCGATTCCTGGTCGGCCTATGACCGTTGGGAAGGAAAGCGGATTCGCTGGGGAGCCCCCTTGGAAACGATCGGTACGATGACCCGTTCTCTCAGGGATCTTTACCGCCCTGCCTCCATTGGGTATTGGTCTCAGGGAGCGCACAATGACTGGTCTTCCAGAAGACGCCCCCGCAGCTCACCGACTCCCGATGAATTGAGGATGCAGGCCTGGCAGGCGATGGCCAATCGCATTACCTCCCTTTACTGGTTCAACCTTTCACTGGAGTCCCTGCTAGCCTTTCCCGACCTGATGGAGCCGATTGCCGAAGTGAACCGAATGGCTCTCATTTTGTCTCCCTGGATGCTGGAGGGAGTTGATAGTTACCACCGCAGAGTGTCCGAAGTGGATCAACCGCAGTGGGACTTCAATGCGATCCAAACCCACGACACCCTTCTCCTCTTTGTCATGAATCTGGCGTATACGGTCGATCCGGCCCATCAGGTGTTTCAATTCACCGATCGTCGTGAAACATTTGTCTTTCCTCACCTGGGCTCCATGAAACCCGATTGGCAAATGTGGCGACTGACCCGGGAGGGCATGAAAAAGTGTCAACCTCAGTGGCAGGAAAAAACCATCCGTTGGGAAGACCAGGTCCGTGTTGAAGGAGTGTATGTGCTCTCTGCTGATCCGAAACTGGCATCCATCCTCCAGGATCGGAGAAATGCCCTTGAAGCAGTCGAAAAGGCGATGGGTTTCGATCTTCAGGAGCCCGATGCGGCCTACCAGCACCTGAGTCGATGGCTCAAGGCTCGGGTTCCTTGAAGGTTTTTACCTTCAGGTGACTGTGAGTTAAGATGTTGAAAAACAACATCTTAAATTGTTTTGTGCGTTGCCTTCCTGTACGCTGGAATCTCTTTATTGCAAAAAGTTCTAAGATTCTCCCCCCATCTGCGTCCTGATTAGAGTGACCTGTAAGGCAATGAATTGCCTCATAAGGTCGGGTGTCGGGGAGAAAGCTTGATGACGATCGTGCCAACTTCAGAAACATCGCACGGAGGGACAGATCCAATCCGGTGTTCCATCGAGGCTCTTTTTGAGGCCCTGGAAACGCCGTTGCTGGGCTACGCCTTTCGTCTGGTGCAGTCTGGCGACCTGGCTCAGGACTTGGTGCAGGAGGCCTTTCTTCGACTGCATCACCACTGGGAAAGTGTCAGAGAACCCAAACCATGGTTGTTTCAAACGGTTCATCATCTCGCCGTCTCCCACATACGCAAATCCAGTCGGCTTCGTCAGTTGGATGCCACCAAGGAAGGTGTCGATGCCAGCATGGACCCTTCTGGGAATCCCTACCAGTTGCCTGATGAATGGATTGCTCACCAAGAGGCTTTGGGTTTGGTCCGGTTGACTCTGGATGGCATGGATGAGCAGAGCCGACAATTGATCCAACTGAAATTTGAAGAGGAAAAATCTTACAAGGAAATTTCGGCCATCATGGGGCTGACTCCTGGGCATGTGGGTTACCTCCTCCACCACGCAATGAAGTCCATGGCACAAGAACTCAAACAAGCCGGTTTACAATGAAGGAATCCAGTGCATCCCCCGAATCCTTTGGAGAAGAAGAGCTGACCGCTTATCTGCTCGGCGAATTGGATGTTCCGACCAGTCAGCGCCTTGAACAGAGGTTGTCTGAAGATCCCGAGCTGCGCCAGCTCCTCAAGGAGTTGAGCGGCTCGATGGAATTGATTCGCGAAGCTTTTGGGAATCCTGTAGAGCAGGGTGCTCCCTTGCACCTCAATCCCTCGCGACGATCCTCGATGCAAAATCGTTTCAAAGAACGTGCCGGCTCACATGTTAGGTCTGGCGTGTTTTCGAGTGCGTTTCTGCAATGGGGTTTGCCTATGAGTCTGGCTGCCAGTTTGGTCGTGGGTATGGCCTGGCTTCATTTCATGCACGGTGGGAGAATCGAACGATCTGCCTCCACATCGACCTGGTCCTTTCTTGCAAAAGAAACTTCTGAGGCTCCTATCGCGCAAACGGCCCTGACGCGTTCGGTACCTCAAGTGCCTCAGTCCAGGGTCCGTCCTTCAGCCGATGCCATGGGCTCGGGAAAGTTGGCAAGGGTGGAAGCGTTGCAGGAAACCTGGGATGTGGAAGATACTCTTCAAAGTGGAAACGCAGAGGCGCCCCTGATGGCTTTGGAAAGTGCCCATGGTCTCAGTCGTAAGCCCCAAGTCTCGGACCTATCTGGGGGGTTAGAAGGGTTCCATGATGAACGCGTCGATCGAGGTATGGACTTCGGGCTCTCTACCCATGCCAACGGCTTGGTAGCGACAGATGAAACAACCAAGCAGTGGAACCTACCTGAGCCTCAGCAGCCTCAGAGTGATTCGGTCATGATGCAGCGCTACGGCCTGCTGCCCTCCGATGAAAATGGACGCTTATCAGTACGATCCAATCGTCCTTCGGCTCCCGATCCCTCCACGGGGTCTCAAGAAGCGCTGGCTCGTCAGGTCAGGGGTAGGAAGGCTGGGGTTGAAACCCAGCGTCCTTTGAATCGAGGTTCCATGGCTTCTGAAAACGCAGATCGTTACTTTTTTGGAGCCTCCTCAGGGGAAGCTCCAACGGTTCTCAACGAATCCCTTTACACGAATAAAGGTGCGGGCTCGCAGGACGAAAAGGAAAGGGTCTCCCCTGATCCGGTCATTGCGACGAACACCTCTCAGCGCTTTCAGGCTGAAAATCAGGCGGAATCAAATCTTTCCCAGCTTGACTTTACATCGTCCGTGGCCTTACCAAATCCATCCATGACTGAGTCCTCTGATGCACTCGGTCTGGGGTTCTCCCATTCGGCGACTGAGCGTTTTAGCAATACGGCAACTCAGACATCAATGCCCCGAGATCAGCCATCCTCTTCTTCTCTGAGGGGCGCGACTCAACCGCTTGCGCGTTCTTCCATGCCTGGTCTTGCAGGTGCTGCCTCGATGGCGGATCGCGAAGCCCAAGGGGTCGTTCAAGAGGCCGTTCAAAGGGAGGAAATCGAAGCACTTTCCATTGCGGGCGTCGAACCTCGAAGTGGAGATGATAAACAGGTTTCCGCCGGGAAGCCCATGCGGGCCGCGCAGAGCTTCAAATCTCAGGGAGAACGGTCTGACGAGAGTCTCTCGATGGATGATTTCGATGGACCCATGTCCGAGAGCGCTTCCAATCTCAACCTGGGGGACACCCCTCAGTTGGGCGCTTTGTTGGCCGGAGGCGGTGGTGCTGGTGGTGGCGGCATGGGTGGGATGGGGGGAATGGCCAAGGATGCAGCCCTTTTCGAATCATCCGAAGCTGCTCTCGAGTCCTCTTCTGCATTTGGAAGGCGAAGGGCAGGTCCTTTGCGTCCGGACCTTTCATTGGGTGGCGATGATGCCGTCATGGCTGGAGATCGACTGAAATCGGCCCAGAATGGCAGTGACAACCTTTCATTGAGTTCTTCACTCAACGCTTCCTCCATCATGGAAAAGCGAAAATCACCAATGAGAGCGGAAGAGGTCACTCTCTCTTCCACCAGATCCAAGTCAGAAAAGAAGAACGCGATGCCCTTGAGCCCTATTAATGAAGTGGACAAGGGGAGAATGCTGCTCGGGCGCGCTGAAGCACTCGCAGAAAAGGACGGGCTGGAGCGATCGGAGATTCCCTCAACCCAGCAACCCCAACCCTCCGCCTCGATCTCACACCCGCCTGAAAAGGAGGCCTTGCAGGATCCGATATCGACTTTTTCCCTGAATGTCTCCGATGTTTCCTTTGAGTTGGCCAAAGCCTCTCTGGAACAAGGACGACTGCCTGATCCAGTCCACATTCGCAGTGAACAGTTCCTTAATGCGTTTGAGTATCAGGACCCTCTGACTCATTCTCAGGAATCCATTTCCTTCTTTTGGGAGCGTGGACCTCACCCCTGGGCCCACCGTCGAGAGGTGCTCCGACTCTCCATGAGAGCTTCTTCGTCAGGTCGAGAAATGGGGCGCCCCATGCACCTGGTGTTGCTCCTAGATCATTCTGGATCCATGGAACGATCTGATCGGCGATCCATTATCCAGGACGCTCTGCAACAGCTTTGCCAAGCCCTCAAGCCCAAGGACAAACTTAGTGTAGTCGGATTTGCCAATCGCCCACGTTTGTGGGTGGATGGAGCGTCCGCTGAAAATCCGGAAAGCCTCCTTGCTCGGATTGAAAACCTGCAACCCGAGGGTGGGACTCATTTGGAGGATGCCCTGACTCTAGCTTATGAAGTCGCACATCAGCATTTTGTTCCCGAGGGGATCAATCGGGTGATTTTGCTCACCGATGGCGCTGCCAATCTGGGTGATGTGAGACCTGAGCGGCTGAGTCAGCAAGTGGAAGCCGAACGCATCAAGGGGATTGCTCTGGATTGTTTCGGTGTGGGCTGGGAAGGGTTCAATGATACCTTGCTCGAGCGACTTTCCAGGAATGGCGATGGTCGGTATGGCTTCTTAAATGATGTGCGGACGGCAGGGACGACCTTTGCCGACATGCTTGCCGGGTCACTCAAAGTGGCGGCTTCCAACGTGAAGGTGCAGGTGGAATGGAATCCAAGGCGGATTCGAAGGTGGAGGCAGATGGGCTATGCCATGCATCAGCTGAGAGCAGATCAATTCCGCGATGCGAGCGTGGATGCGGGGGAACTGGCCGCTGCTGAATCGGGCCAGGCCCTCTACATCCTGGAAGCCGATGACCAGGGAGACGGTCCCATTGCGACCGTCCGCGTCAGGTATCTCTCACCCGAGACGTCGCAATATGCCGAAAAGGATTGGGTGATTCCCTATCGTTCTCAAGTGGCGCTTCCTGAAGAGGTCTCCCCGTCGCTGCGCCTGGCCACGACAGCAGGTTTGTTTGCCGAATGGCTCAACGGTCATCCACACGCCATAGCTCTTTCCATCCCAGAACTTCAATCGTGGTATCGGCCCGTACCAATTGCCTACGGCAATGCCTCCAGACCCCGTGAGCTGGAGCGCATGCTGGAGCAGGCCCGATCCATTAGTGGATTGTGAATCTTTCTATCCTTCAAATGCCTTTATCATGACCTTTTTGACTCCAACTTTCCGTCTCGTATGCTGCGTGCTCCTGAGCCAGTTGCTTTTCCTTGCAACGTCGGCTCAGAAGGCTCCTGCTCAGGCACTCGTCAAGTCCATGGAAGTCGATGGCCAACTGGAGCCCAAAGGCGGGCAGTGGGTCATTCGTGCTGAACTTGATCCCATTCAAGGCGAGTCCCAGCCTCCGGTGTTTTCACTGGAGCAGCAGACCTTCATTCACTGGCATGAGCAAAAGGGTTACGTTCGCTCTCACGTGATTCTGGAAGCCCTTCAGGGGGATTTGCATCAAGTTGAGTTGACGTTGGAGGGAAATGTCGGGATTCACGCCGTCGACATCTCGGGAGTGAAGCAGTGGTGGGTACGCCAGGAGGGCGGCCTGCCTTCTGGGGAAGCCACACTGGTGCTTCTTTGCGACTTGGGGGAAAGACCGACTCGACGACTGGAAGGACAGATTGTCTTCGAGCCCCAGGATGTTCCCATGTCTTCTGAGCAAGCCTGGGTTCCTCCGCGCCTGAAACATCCTTCCGAGGGCTTTTCCGGTGGCTATCTGGCCATCGCCGGACCGGAAACGGTGGCGCTTTCCGCAGATCAGCGTGTCGGATTGACTCCGGTTCCCGAGGAGGAGCTTCCCCAATGGTTGCAGTCTCAGGTAGCGCCCCCACAAAAGATCCAATCAGGCTTCCGTTTTTTTCAGGGCAACTATCACCTGCGTTTGTTCAGTCAACTTGCCGACTTGGACCGTCGAAAGTATGTGGTGGAATCGCTTTCCCTCACGGGGCAGTGGCAATCAGACGCCGTGCTGTTCCAATTCAAGGGAGAAGTGTGGGTGCGTGATCCGAATGGGGCCAGAGTGCCTTTGCTTGAGGGTGATGCAAGCCTCGTTGAGTGGGCTGATGTCCCTCACGGCAAGTGGACCTATGTCCCCAACAGGCCCTGGGTGGTTCAAAAGGGTCACACCTTGAGTTCCATCGCCAGAGATAGCCAAACCACTGTCACCCATCTGGCTCGGATCAATGGCCTGGAGCCTGATCGCCTCCAGGCAGGTCAAACCATCCAGACGCCTGATGTGCGGGCTGGAACTGGCTATGGCATGACGTTTCAGAAGCCCGGACGCTATCCTCTGGAGTTCCAGTTTCTGGCACGTTTGGATCAGAGCGATGATGGCTGGGCTTTTTCATTCTCCACGGCACCTTCATTGATTCGAAAAATCCTCATCCAGTCCATGCCTGAAAAGGTGAAAGTGGGCCCAGCTTCTACCCTTTACAGGGATGGATCTGATGAGAGCGAAGGCAACCAGATGGTATCCTTCCACGCCCACCAGGATGGACTCATTGCCCTGGAGTTGCTGAGGGATACTTCCTTTGAATCCTCCAAATTGTTTTATGCCGCCCAATCGCTGGAGCAAATCACCCTCAGCCCGGGGCTCATGCGCCAGATCACCCGAAATACGATTGATATGATGCAGGGTGAGATGAATGAACTCACCTTTGAAATAGAGGGAGAAGGGGAAATCGTGTCGGTGGTTTGTGATGCCATGTTGGGGTGGGAAATAGAGGGAGAAGCCAACGCATCCTCTCGACGATTGGTCATCAAGCTCAATGAGCCTCAGAGCACGTCCTTTCAAATCGATGTGGAATCCCAGCATGCCTTGGGCGAGTTTCCAGTCAGTGTCACACCCATGCGGTTTCAACCCCGAGGTGCCACGCGGCATCAGGGTTGGCTGAGGGTGGAAAACAGCGGGGCGGTGCGTCTGCAGGTGGATCAAGCCCGGGGTTTTTCTCAGGTGTCCATGAATCAGTTGATGACCCGTCCAGGGGCTGCCGAATTCTATCAAAGCCAGCCCCAGCAGCTTTTTGCCTATCGTTATGCGTCGGGGGTGCGCGAAATGAAGTTGCGCGCCGAAAATATCTTTCCAGAGGTAGGCGTTTCCCAACTGCTGGTTTATCAAGTGGGTTTGAGCGAGGTCTCCATCGAGGCTGAAATGGAAATCAGCGTGAGGGAAGCACCGGTGCGCGAGCTCCGTGTAGATGTGCCGGAAGATTTTGCCCTATCACGTGTGGAAGCGACGGGCTTGTCTGATTACCTCATCGAATCCGGTGCCGAGGAAGGTCATGCTAGGCTGCGACTCCTGTTTGCCCAGCCATTCATCGGTCGAAAGCTGCTGCAGCTTTTCCTGGAGCGCAATGAAG
>Ga0181569_10001167_pt1 | contig 20821 bp, 17 predicted proteins | sample 101ome_19_FD_132452 | JGI IMG/M metagenome (GOLD analysis project Ga0181569, IMG submission 132452) | Coastal salt marsh microbial communities from the Groves Creek Marsh, Skidaway Island, Georgia - 101405AT metaG (megahit assembly) | ecosystem: Environmental > Aquatic > Marine > Intertidal...
GCCTACGATGTAGGTGTTGGTGCCGACATGGGTGAAGGCGCTGGGGTTTTCCGCCACGATCCGGCGCACACCGGGCGCGACTTCCTGGGCGACGCCGTATTCGAACGGCATTTCCTTGCGGAACGGGATGTCGGCAGAACTCATATCCGGGATGCTTTCCTTTATTCGAAAGAGATATTAGGTGCAGCGGGCTGAGACGCGCCGCCTCCGACCTTGGCCCATACCGATTCCGCGATCGCGCGGTAAGCCTTTGCATAGTCGCCGTCCGGGTCGGCCGCCACGATGGGGGTGCCGTTGTCGCCGCCCTCGCGGATCGCCATTTCCAGCGGGATTTCGCCGAGGAAATCCACGCCGATCTGCGTTGCCGCCTGCGCCGCGCCGCCATGGGCGAAAATATCCGATCGTTCGCCGCATTTGGGACACAGGAAATAGCTCATGTTCTCGACGATACCGAGAACCGGCACGTCGACCTTGCGGAACATGTTGAGCCCTTTTTTGGCGTCGATCAGCGACAGATCCTGCGGCGTCGAAACGATGACCGCTCCCGCCAGCGGGACGCGCTGCGCCATCGTCAGCTGCGCGTCGCCGGTACCCGGCGGCATGTCGACGACGAGAATGTCCTGCGGCCCCCAGTCGACATCGCCCATCATCTGTTCCAGCGCGCCCATCACCATCGGGCCGCGCCAGATCATCGCCGTGTCCTGCGGTACCAGGAAACCGATCGACATGCAGGTGACGCCGTGCGCTTCCATCGGGATGATCGTCTTGCCGTCCGGCGAGGACGGCCGACCGGTGATCCCCATCATGGTCGGCAGTGACGGTCCGTAGATATCGGCGTCCAGCATGGCCGTCCGCAGACCCATCTGCCGGAACGCGACGGCGAGGTTGGCGGCAGTCGTGGATTTACCGACGCCGCCCTTGCCCGATGCGACCGCGACGATGGCGCCGACCTGCGGCAAAAGTTCTTTTTGCTGCTGAGGCTGACCCTGCTGAGGCGGGGGCTGTTGTTGCCGGGGTTGCGCCCCGCGGTGCGCGGTCATGACCGCGGTGACGGACAGAATGCCGCCCAGCGCCTTCACGGCGTCTTCCGCAGCCTTGCGAACCGGCTCCATCTTTTCCGCGTCTGCCGGATCGATTTCCAGCGCGAACTGAACGTGTCCGTCTTTCACGACGAGGCCGCTGACAGCGCCGGCATCGACGATATTCCGGTCGGAACCAGGCAGGTTTACGGTGCTCAGGGCGGCTTGAATTTCGGTTTCGGCGGGCTGCGCCATGCTTGACTTCTCCGGCGGGGTCACAATATCGCTAACGGACAGGGAAATACCCGCGTTGCACACACGGGCCAGCTATCATATAAGGCGCGCGGTCGGGTCGAAAGGCCCTGTCCACTGGAAATCGGCTTTTCGGGACGGTCGCACGTACATAGTGTCCGCAATAACTCTTACAGATAGGAATTAGCGTCATGCCATGGAAACAGCAAGGCGGGGGCGGAGGCGGCCCCTGGGGAGGCGGCGGTAACGGAGGTGGACAGGGACCGTGGGGCGGCAAGCCGTCCGGCGGTGGAAGCGGCGGCGGTTCCGGCGGCCCGCCCGACATCGAGGACCTGATCCGAAAGGGCCAGGACCGGGTGAAAAGCATCCTGCCCGGCGGTTTCGGCGGTGCGCGCGGACTTATTATCGCGCTGCTTCTCGTCGTTATCGTCTGGCTGCTCAGCGGCCTGTACCGTGTGCAGCCGGGTGAAAACGGCATCGAACTTCTGTTCGGCCGTTACGTAAACACAACCCAGCCGGGCCTGAATTTCTGGGCGCCGTGGCCGATCGGCTCCGTTCAGAAGCCGAACGTCGAGAAAACCAACCAGACGAATATCGGTTTCCGGTCTCTCGGTTCGGTCGGACGGAACGACAATGTCCGCGACGTCGCCGAGGAAAGCCTGATGCTGACCGGTGACCAGAACATCATCGATATCGACTTCGTCGTTCAGTGGCGTATCAAGAATGCGCCGAACTTCCTGTTCAACATTCGCGACCCGCAGACGACGGTAAAACTGGCTGCCGAAAGCTCGATTCGCGAAATCGTCGGTCAGACGCCGCTTGAAGAAGTGCTGGCGACCAAGCGTACCGAGGTGGAAGCCAAAACCCGCGACGTGCTGCAGCGGATCATGGACGATTACAAGGCCGGCGTGTTTATCGCCGACGTCAAGATGCAGAAAGTCGATCCGCCGCAGAAAGTCATCGACGCCTTCAACGACGTGCAGCGCGCCCGTCAGGACAAGGAGCGCCAGCAGAACGAAGCCGAAGCTTACCGAAACGATATCGTGCCGAAGGCAAAGGGTGAGGCGTCGCGCCAGCTTGAGCAGGCCGCCGCGTACCGCGAGCGCCTGATCAAGGAAGCGGACGGTGAAGCCAAGCGGTTCCTGTCCGTCTACGAAGCCTACAAAACCGGCAAGGACGTCACGACGCGCCGGTTGTATCTGGAACGGATGCAGGATGTTCTGAGCAAGTCCGAGAAAGTTATCGTCGACCAGGGGCAGGGCGGGGCCGGCGTGGTGCCCTATCTGCCGCTGCCGGAACTCAGGAAACGCTCGCAGGGAGCAGCTCAATGACCAATCTGAGACTTATCGTCCTCGGCGTCGTCGTCATCATCGGCGGTATCGTCGCCTTCAGCTCTCTCTATACCGTGCATCAGACGCAGCAGGCGCTGATCCTGGAATTCGGTCAGCCGCGGCACGAAGAACCCCGGCCAGGCCTTCACGCGAAGCTGCCCTGGCGGACGGCGACCTACTACGACAAGCGTATCCTCAGCCTCGATCCGCCGGCGCAGGAAATCATTCTGGCCGACCAGAAGAGAATTAACGTCGATGCCTTTGTTCGCTACCGCATTGTTTCACCGTTGCGGTTCAAGCTGCGTGCCGATACCGAAATCAACTTCATCGACATTTTCGGCCGCATTCTGAATTCGGCCGTTCGAGCCGAGGTCGGTCGCGTACTTCTTGCAGACATGCTGTCCAGCAAGCGCGACGATGTGATGAGCCGGATCACCACCGAGTTGAAACGTCAGGCCAAGGATTTCGGAATTGTCGTGGTCGATGTCCGCATTGGCCGGACCGATCTGCCGCCGACGACTAGTGAATCGGTCTACAACCGGATGCGCTCGCAGCGTGTCGCCCAGGCGGCGAAGCTGCGCGCCGAGGGTGCCGAGATCAAAGCACGGATCCAGGCGGAGGCCGAACGCGAACGGACGGTTATTCTCGCCGAAGCCCAGCGGAAAGCGCAGATACTGCGTGGTGAAGGCGAAGGCCAGCAGACGGTCATCCTCAATTCGGCCTTCGGCCAGGACCCGGAGTTCTTCGCATTCTACCGATCCATGGAGGCCTATGGTGCAGCGCTCGGCGACGGCACGACGATGGTTCTGTCTCCGGACAGCGAGTTCTTCCGGTTTTTCAACGACCTGCCGGGAGACAGCAGCCGCGCCAAGTCGAGTATCGACAAATAGCCCGAAGGGGTTGGCCGCGGGATGCCTGACGAACTGATCGTCGCGATAGCGCTGATACTGGTGCTGGAAGGAGGCCTTTACGCTTTGTTTCCGGGTGGCATGCGAAAGATGGCGATGCAGGTCGAACGTGTCCCGGTTTCAACGCTTCGGTCGGCGGGCCTGCTGGCGGCGACGGTGGGGGTCGGCATAATCTGGCTGGTTAGAAATTGAGTATAATCCTTGTCGCCGGTCGCTGTTTCGGGGCGGTAACAGGTACGCGGCGGCGTGGGATCATCGCGGAGACGCGATACGAGTGACAGGAGAAGCGACGTGAAGTTTTCACCCCGAATAATTCCGGCACTTTTTGTTTTGGTCTCCGGGCTGACATTCATTTCGGTCCCCGCCCAGGCGCGCGGCGCGCCCGACAGCTTTGCGGATTTGGCGGAGCGGCTGCTTCCGTCCGTCGTGAACATCTCCACCACGCAGGTTCAGAAAAAGGACGAAAAGGGCGGGCCACAGGTGCCGCGGTTTCCGGAGGGGTCGCCGTTTCAGGATTTCTTCAAGGAATTCTTCGACCGCCAGCAGCGCGAAGCGCCGCAGCGCCGCGCGACTTCGCTCGGTTCCGGTTTCATCATCAGTGAAAGCGGCTACGTCGTCACCAACAACCACGTCATCGCGGAAGCCGACGAGATAACGGTCACCTTGCACGACGATTCCAAACTCAAAGCGAAGCTGATCGGCCGCGATCCGAAAACCGATCTGGCGTTGCTGAAGGTTGAGCCGGAATCTCCGCTGCCCGCCGTGCCGTTCGGCGATTCAGGGGCGACCCGCGTCGGCGACTGGGTTGTGGCGATCGGAAATCCGTTCGGGCTTGGCGGCACCGTGACGGCGGGCATCGTCTCCGCGCGCCAGCGGGATATCAATTCCGGTCCTTATGACGATTTCATTCAGACCGATGCTTCCATCAACCGCGGGAATTCCGGCGGCCCGATGTTCAACCTGAAGGGCGAAGTCATCGGCATCAACACGGCTATTTTCTCTCCGTCCGGCGGCAGCGTCGGAATCGGATTCGCGATCCCTGCCAATCTGGCGCGGCCGATTATCGAACAGCTCCAGAAGTTCGGGAAGGCGCGCCGAGGCTGGCTGGGTGTCCGCATTCAGACCGTGACAGACGAGATTGCGCAAAGCCTGGGGCTGGACGAAGCGACCGGCGCGCTGGTTGCCTCTCTGACCAAGGACAGCCCCGCAGAGAAGCACAAGATCAAGGTTGGCGATGTCATACTCAAGTTCGACAACAAGGTCGTCGGCGAAATGCGTCGTCTGCCGCGCATCGTCGCAGAAACGTCGATCGGCAAGGCCGTCAACGTGGAGGTATGGCGTAACGGAAAACGCGAAAGATTGCCGGTGACGCTTGGCGAGTTCCCCGAAGAAGATGCGAAGCTGGCGGCGGCGACGCCGGATCAGAAAGAAACATCCGCCTCCGTTATGAATCTGGGCGAACTCGGCATGACACTCTCGACGCTGACTCCGGAACTGCGCGAGCGGTTCAAGCTCGAGGAATCGACGACCGGCGTCGTGGTCACAGAGATCGCGCCGGCAGGCCCCGCGGCGGAAAAACGCATCCCGGCAGGGGCGATTATCCGGAAAATCGGGCCGGACCAGCAGGTCGTGACAACGCCGGATCAGGTCCGGAAAAAGGTCGAGCAGGCCAAGAAAGCCAAGCTGAATACCATACTCGTATTAATCGAGAGCGGGGGCGCGCAGCGTTTCGTCGCGCTCAATATCACGAAGGGTTGACCTCCGGGCCCGTCGTCGTCGTCGGCGGCCCGACGGCGAGCGGCAAATCCGGACTCGCGCTTCGCATAGCGCAGGAATTCGGCGGCGAAATCGTCAACGCTGACTCCATGCAGGTCTATCGCGATCTGAGGATCGTTACCGCCCGCCCGCCGGTGGATGATGAGATCTCGGTCCCGCATCATCTGTACGGCACGCTTGGTCTGCGCGAACGAAGTTCCGCCGGCAGCTGGTGCGAAACGGCGCTGGCGGTTGTCCGCCGGTGCCATGACGCCGGGGCCATCCCGGTGGTTGTTGGAGGAACCGGGCTTTACTTGCGGGCACTGATGACCGGGCTTAACCGCATGCCGGCAGTGCCGCCGGAAATTCGCGAAAGGCTGAACGCGCGCCTGAGGAAAGACGGGCCCGGCATACTGCATGGCGAACTTGCCGCGATAGACCCGGAATCGGCCGACCGTCTCAACCCCGCGGACGGACAAAGGATCGTGCGCGCACTCGAAATTTTTCAACATACCGGCAAGCCGTTGTCGGACTGGCAATCCGCTGAGACGAATTCTGCGCCGACAGGTCTGCGGTTTTTCACGATCGTCACTGCGCCGCCGCACGAAGATCTCTATGCGGCGATCAATGACCGGTTCGACCGAATGCTCGAGGCCGGGGCGGTGAAAGAAGTCGAGACCCTCCTGGCGGCAGGCCCGGATGAAGATTTTCCTCCGTTGAAAGCTGTGGGGGTGCCGCCGATCCGAGCATTCGTCGAGGGCGGGATCGACCGGGACCGCATGCGCGAACTCGGCAAGCGCGATACCCGCAGGTATGCAAAACGGCAGGGAACGTGGTTTCGGCATCAGATTATTCCACATTTTACGCTTGAAACGAAATTATCGGAAAAAACGCCTGGCAAAATCTTTCCGGAAATTAGTGATTTCCTGTTGACCCCATAGGATTCCGGGGATAGTTTCCCGCCTCGTTCTGATGGTGCAGTGCGAAATACGTTCGGGGATGTGACCGGACCGGCCCGCGGGTCGGTTTTTTTGTCGCACGCCTTTGCGATCCCCGGCCGTATTGATCGATAGAAGACGGGATAGACAAATGGCTGGCAAAGATTTGAACGGCTCGGAAATCATTATTCAGGCGCTGCTGAACGAAGGCGTCGATACCGTTTTCGGTTACCCGGGCGGCGCCGTTCTGCCGATTTACGATGCGATCTTCCAACAGAATCAGCTTCGGCATGTACTGGTCCGCCAGGAGGGCGGCGCGGTTCACATGGCGGAAGGCTACGCCCGGTCCACGGGCAAAGTCGGGGTTGTTCTCGTCACGTCGGGTCCCGGCGCGACCAATGCCGTCACCGGCCTGACCGATGCGCTCATGGACAGCATTCCGATCGTATGTCTGACAGGCCAGGTGCCGACCCACCTGATTGGCAACGATGCCTTCCAGGAAGCGGATACCACCGGTATCACCCGCCCCTGCACTAAGCACAACTACCTCGTCAAGCGGATGGAAGACCTGCCCAGGGTCATGCACGAAGCGTTCTACGTCGCGCGCAGCGGGCGGCCCGGTCCGGTCGTCATCGACCTGCCCAAGGATATCTTGATGGGACTGGTGCAGTACGAGGATTTCTCGAAGGTCGAGCATCGCACGTATCAGCCGATCATCAAGGCCGGAAAATCCGAGATCGAAAAAGCGGTCTCGATGATCGCGGCGGCGAAAAAGCCGTTGTTCTATTGCGGCGGCGGGGTGATCAATTCCGGTCCCAGGGCCTGCAAGCAGCTCGACCGTCTGGTCAAGCTGACCGGCGCGCCGATCACGCTGACGCTGATGGGGCTCGGCGCCTATCCAGGCACCGACAAGCAGTTTCTCGGCATGTTGGGAATGCACGGCACGTACGAGGCGAACCTCGCCATGCACGACGCCGATCTGATCGTTGCAGTCGGCGCCCGTTTCGATGACCGTATCACCGGCCGGCTCGATGCCTTTGCGCCGAATTCGAAAAAAATTCACATCGATATCGATCCGTCGTCCATTAACAAGAACGTGGCGGTTGACCTTCCGGTCGTCGGCGATGTCGGTAATGTGCTCGACCAGATGCTGCGCGCCTGGAAAGCCAAAAAGCTTAAGTCCAACGCGAAGGCGATGAAAGCCTGGTGGAACATCATCGAGGGCTGGCGGGCCAAGGATTGTCTGAAATACGATCAGGGCGGCTCGGTGATCAAGCCGCAATACGCGATCGAGCGTCTGTACGAGCACACCAAGGACCTAGACTGCTACATCACGACCGAAGTGGGGCAGCATCAGATGTGGGCGGCGCAGTTCTACAAGTTCAACGAACCCAACCGCTGGATGACCTCCGGCGGTCTGGGGACGATGGGATACGGACTGCCCTCCGCGATCGGCGTACAGGTGGCCCACCCGGATTCACTGGTCGTCGATATCTCTGGCGAGGCGTCGTTTCTGATGAACATGCAGGAAATGTCGACCGCCGTTCAGTACCGCGCGCCGGTGAAGGTGTTCATCACGAATAACCAGTATATGGGCATGGTCCGTCAATGGCAGGAACTGCTGCACGGCGGCCGCTATGCGGAAAGCTATACCGATGCGTTGCCCGATCTTGTGAAGCTGGCGGAGGCCTGCCAATGGGTTGGACTGAGGGCCAAGAAACCTGACGAGGTCGACGACGTGATCCAGGAAATGATCGAAATCGACCGGCCGGTAATAGCCGACATCTGGGTCGATCAGACGGAAAACTGTTTTCCGATGATCCCGTCGGGCGCTGCGCATAACGAGATGCTGCTCGGCCCGGAAGACGAAGCCTCAAAGCCCGTCTCCGAAGAAGGCATGGTGCTGGTCTGAACGGACCCGCAAGCGGCGCAGATACAAATTTGGACGACGGGAGCGGAAAGTGGTCGAGGATTTAGCGATAGAACGGCATACCATTGCCGTATTGGTGGACAACGAAGCGGGCGTGCTGGCCCGCGTGATCGGTCTGTTTTCCGGCCGGGGCTACAATATCGAGAGCCTGACGGTCGCGGAAACAGATTCCGATGAAGGCATCAGCCGGATCACCATCGTCACGTCGGGTACGCCGATGATCATCGAACAGATCAAGGCGCAACTCGACAGGTTAGTCCCGGTCCACAGGGTAGTCGATCTGACCACCGAGGGAGCCAGCGTCGAACGGGAACTGGCCCTGGTGAAGGTCGCGGGCAAGGGCAACAAACGGGTAGAGGCGCTGCGGATCGCTGACATTTTCCGGGCCCGGGCGATCGACAGCACCAACGAATCTTTCGTGTTCGAGATTTCAGGATCGACGGAGAAGCTGGACGCGTTTGTCGAGCTTATGGAGCCGCTGGGTCTGGTCGATGTTTCGCGAACTGGCGTCGTGGCTATTGCGCGCGGCAAGGCAGCGCTTTAGAAAGCGCGCCACAGCCTACAGCTAACGAAGAATTTCTACGGGGAAAGGTAGAACGATGAGAGTTTATTACGACCGGGACGCAGACGTAAATCTGATCAAGGACAAGAAAGTCGCGATCATCGGTTACGGCAGCCAGGGCCATGCCCATGCCAACAACCTGAACGATTCCGGCGTGAAGGAAGTCGTTGTCGGCCTCCGCGAGGGGTCGACAAGCATTCCCAAGGCGGAAAACGCCGGACTGAAAGTGATGACACCGGCAGATGCCGCGGCCTGGGCCGATGTCACGATGATCCTGGCGCCCGACGAACTTCAGGCGGACCTGTATGTCGACGAACTGCGCGACAACCTGAAAGAAGGCGCCGCCCTGGCCTTCGCGCACGGTTTGTCCGTGCATTTCCGTCTGATCGAGCCGCGTCCCGATCTCGACGTGTTCATGGTCGCGCCCAAAGGTCCGGGCCACACGGTCCGTTCCGAGTTTGTCGGCGGTGGCGGCGTTCCCTGCCTGATCGCGGTGGCGCAGGATGCGTCCGGCAATGCGCTGGAAATCGGTCTGTCCTACGCGTCGGCCATCGGTGGCGGTCGTTCCGGCATTATCGAGACCACGTTCCGGGAAGAATGCGAAACCGACCTGTTTGGCGAGCAGGCGGTGCTGTGCGGCGGCCTGACGTCGCTGATCACGGCCGGGTACGAAACCCTGGTCGAGGCCGGATACGCGCCGGAGATGGCCTATTTCGAGTGCCTGCACGAGGTGAAACTGATCGTCGACCTGATCTACGAAGGCGGTATCGCCAACATGCGGTATTCGATTTCGAATACCGCGGAATACGGCGATCTGGTCACCGGTCCGCGCCTGATCGACGAGTCGGTCAAAGACCGTATGCGGGATGTGCTGAAAGAGATTCAGACCGGCAAGTTCACCCGCGACTGGGTGCTCGAAAACAAGGCCGGTCAGCCGAGCTTCAAGGCGATGCGGCGGCATGGCGAGGAACACGGTATCGAGGAAGTCGGCGCGAAGCTGCGCGACATGATGCCGTGGATCAAGGAAGGGGCTCTGGTCGACAAGACCAAGAACTGATTCCCGGAAACCGGGTCCGCATATGCCGGACCCGGTCAAAAACCTTGGGTTTCTGCCCATAAAACCGTTGCACTCGCCGGTAAAAACGGCGTAGTAATAAAATGTTAACCCCGAATGTTAACAATTGCGGTGTACGCGCAGCGCTATCCGGTGTCGCGGTACACCAAAAAGGCATTCGGGAACCGCTTTTTACAGAGCGAAAGCAATGGTGACGGCAAGAAACAGCGCTTTAAAGGCTATTCCGACCGCGGATCCTTTCCGCGGAGAGGAATACGTGTGCCCGTTCGGTACATTTGTGCTGCTACTTACCGTTGGTGATGGGGCTCTCCGACTTAGGTGCCCCTGAATATAACTGTGAATACACAGCTTGATTCAGGGGACGAACGTCTAACCGCCTAAGTCAGAAACGAAGAGACACAAGGAACTCACCAATGAGCGTCGACACCGAGTCAAACAAAGTCATAATTTTCGATACCACTTTGCGCGACGGCGAGCAGTCGCCGGGCGCGTCGATGAATCTCGACGAAAAGCTCCGCATTGCCGAAGCGTTGGAGGAAATGGGAGTCGACGTCATCGAAGCCGGCTTCCCGATTGCCTCCAATGGCGATTTCGAAGCCGTCAACGAGATCGCCAAGCTGGTCAAGAACTCGACCGTCTGCGGCCTTGCCCGTTCCGGGCGGGCCGATATCGAACGCGCAGCCGAAGCGCTGAAGCCCGCTGCGCGACCGCGCATCCATACTTTCATTGCGACCAGTCCGCTGCATATGAAATACAAGCTGCAGATGGAACCCGATGAAGTCTATCAACATGTGGTCGACAGCGTCAGTCATGCGCGCAACTTCACCGATGACGTCGACTGGTCGCCTGAAGACGGTACGCGCACGGAGCACGATTTTCTGTGCCGTTGCGTCGAGGCGGCGATCAACGCCGGGGCAACCTGCATCAATCTGCCCGACACTGTCGGTTATTCGGTGCCGGAAGAATTCGGCGGGCTGATCCGCATGCTGATCGAGCGCGTTCCCAATAGCGACAAGGCGATATTCTCGACCCATTGCCACAACGACCTGGGGCTTGCGGTTGCGAATTCTCTGGCGGGCGTGGAAGCCGGCGCGCGCCAGGTCGAATGCACAATCAACGGCCTGGGCGAGCGGGCCGGGAATGCGGCGCTGGAAGAGATCGTGATGGCGCTGCGTACGCGGCAGGATGCCATGCCGTTTACGACGAACGTGAAAACGGAAATGATTACCAAGGTGTCGCGTCTGGTATCGACCATTACCGGTTTTACCGTGCAGCCGAACAAGGCCATTGTCGGCGCCAATGCATTCGCCCATGAATCCGGCATCCACCAGGACGGTATGCTGAAGAACGCGAACACGTACGAGATCATGACGCCGGAATCGGTCGGACTGAACGAATCCAAGCTGGTGCTCGGCAAGTTGTCGGGCCGGGCGGCATTCAAGGAAAAACTGAACGAACTGGGATACAGCCTGGGCGACAATGCTTTCCAGGATGCCTTCCGCCGTTTCAAGGCGCTGGCCGACAAGAAGCGCGAGATCTTCGACGAAGACATTGTCACGCTGGTCGATGACGAAATCGTGCGGGGCAACGACCGCATGCGGTTCGTCTCGTTGCAGGTGGTGTGCGGTTCGGAAGGGCCGCAGACGGCAGAACTGACGATGGAAGTGGACGACGAAACGCGGAAAACCAAATCGACAGGCGACGGTCCCGTCGACGCGACGTTTAACGCGATTAAGGAACTGACTGGCTACAGCGCCAGGCTGCAGCTCTACCAGGTGCACGCGGTGACAGAAGGCACCGACGCGCAGGCGGAGGTGACGGTCCGGCTGGAAGAAGGCGGGAAAACGGTGAACGGTCAGGGAGCCGACACCGACACATTAGTCGCGTCCGCCCGTGCTTATATAAACGCGCTGAATAAAATGCTGGTGAAGCGGGAAAAAACCGCCCCCAGTGCTTTAAGCGCCTGAAACAGGATCCGTCATCGGTCGGGCCGGGGATACCTCGGCCGATGACGGATCGAATGATTGAACGATGAACGAAGCGAGGTTTCATGTTCTCTAAATTGCTCGGCATGCTGTCTGCCGATATGGCGATCGACCTTGGTACCGCCAACACACTGGTTTACGTAAAAGGCCGCGGCATCGTCCTGAACGAACCGTCGGTTGTGGCAACCGCATCCGTCAAAGGGCGTAAGCAGGTTCTTGCGGTCGGCGACGAAGCCAAAATGATGCTCGGCCGTACGCCCGGCAATATCGAGGCCATCCGGCCGCTGCGCGACGGCGTGATCGCCGATTTCGAAATCGCCGAGGAAATGATCAAGCACTTCATCCGCAAGGTGCACAACCGGCGAGGATTTTCCGCGCCGCAGGTCATCGTCTGCGTGCCCTCTGGCTCGACGGCTGTTGAACGCCGCGCGATCCAGGAGTCCGCGGAAAGCGCGGGCGCGCGTCGCGTATTTCTGATCGAGGAGCCGATGGCCGCGGCAATCGGTGCCGGCCTGCCCGTCACCGAACCGACCGGTTCCATGGTGGTCGATATCGGAGGCGGCACGACAGAGGTGGCGGTGCTGTCGCTGGGCGGCATCGTGTATTCGCGTTCCGTCCGCGTTGGCGGCGACAAGATGGACGAGGCGATCATTGCCTATATCCGCCGCAATCATAATCTGCTCGTCGGCGAAGGCAGCGCGGAACGCATCAAGAAGGTAATCGGATCAGCCTGCGTCCCGCCCGATGGCGACGGCGGGGTGATGGAAATCAAGGGTCGCGATCTGATGAACGGCGTGCCGAAGGAACTCGTCATCAGCGAACGCCAGATTGCCGAAAGTCTGGCGGAACCTGTCAGCGCAATCATCGAGGGCGTGAAAGTGGCCCTGGAACACACGGCGCCCGAACTGGCGGCGGATATCGTCGACAAAGGCATCGTAATGACCGGGGGTGGCGCGCTTCTTGGCAATATCGATCTCGTGCTGCGGCACGCCACCGGTTTGCCGGTCACGCTGGCCGAAGAGCCGTTGTCCTGCGTCGCGCTTGGCACAGGCCGGTGTCTGGAGGAAATGAAGACGTTGAAGAACGTCCTCACCACGATGTACTGAGGGTCTCGTTAATCTTTACCATTCGTTAACGGACCATGGCCGATTCTAGGGAACGGTCCGGAAAACCGGGCAAGACCCGCATTCGGGGGATTTGAGTGAAACACCGCGCTGCATCGGTTGCGAAAGTCACAGTACCTGTAAGGGCGCTGCTGAACCGGTTTGCCCTGCTGTTTCTGATTTTGTCGGCCTTCGCGATTATGCTTCTCGGCAAGGCGGAAACCGTAGCGGTAGAGCGTGTCCGGTCAGGCGTGGTCGATCTGGTGGCACCCATCATGGATGGCCTTTCCAGACCCATCGCCACAGTATCGGCCGGTGTCGACCGGATCGAAAATTTCTTCAGCGTTTATCAAGAAAACGAACGGTTGCGCGAGCAAAATGCCCGCTTGCTCGAGTGGCAGAGCGCTGCGCTGGCATTGGCGGCGGAAAATTCCACATTCCGTAAGATGCTGAATTTCGTACCCGAGCGCGGCGCCGCTTTTTCCGCGGCCCGTGTCATCGGCGATTCCGGCGGCGTATTCGTGCGATCCGTATTGATCAACGCCGGCGCCGCGACCGGCATTGAACGGGGCGATGCCGTCGTCAGCGGCGAAGGCCTCGTGGGCCGCGTCGCGGAGGCAGGGTTGCAGTCAGCAAGGGTGTTGCTGATCACCGATCTGAACTCCCGCATCCCCGTTGTCAGTGAGAAGGGCCGCGTCCGCGCCATTCTTTCCGGGGACAACAGCGCACAGCCGAAGCTCGCTTTTCTCCCGCCGAACGCGCGTCTCAATCTCGGGGATCGTATTGTGACGTCGGGGCACGGAGGTGTATTCCCTGCCGGGTTGCCTGTCGGCACGATCTCCAGCGTCGACGACGGCGTTATTAGGGTATCGCCTTTCGCTGAATTCGATCTTCTCGAATACGTCCGAATCATTACCGAATTCCCTGGCGAGGTTGCCGGTCAGATTGTTCCGTCGACCGCCAGGCCATCGCGGATGAAATGATCAACACGGCTCTGCAGCGCCTGGACCGTTCGGCACGACTGCTGGCCCCCTTCGTTGTAAGTGTCATTCTCGTCCTGTTGTCCGCTTTGCCGGTCTATGTGCCGGGATACGGTCAGATCGCCGTCGATGTGGGGCTGGTAACCGTCTTCTACTGGGCGATCTACAGACCCGACCTTTTCCCCGCCGTCGCCGCGTTTGCGCTTGGCTTGTGGCAGGACATTCTGGTGGGCTCTCTCATCGGGCTTCACGCGCTCATCCTGTTGCTTGCGAACTGGGCGATCGTCTCCCAGAGAACCTTTTTTCAGGGCAAGGCGTTCGGCGTGATCTGGTGGAGTTTTTCGCTGGTCGCATTGATCGCCGCGATTGCGTCCTGGGTGATCGTCTGCGCGCTCAACACGACGCTGATCAGTCCTGTCGCCGCGCTTTTTCAGGCCGCGCTTACCATTGGCGCATTTCCGTTCATGGCGTGGTTTCTGGCCCGGGTTCAGCACGCGGTGCTTCGGCCGATAGACGTCGATGTATAGAGACTCCGGCCGCTACAAACTGTTCTCGCGAAGGGTCGCCATTCTCGGTGGCGGAAAGCTCGCTCTGCTGGGCTTGCTTGCCGGGCGGATGTACCAGCTGCAGGTCGTGGAGTCCGACAGGTACACCACGCTGGCGGAAGAAAACCGGATCAACCTGCGTCTTCTGCCACCGCCGCGGGGGCGTATTCTGGACCGGTACGGCCGCCCTTTGGCAATCAATCAGGAAAATTACCGGGTGTCGCTGGTGGCCGAGCAGGTGCAGGACGTAGACGCCATCCTCGATGCGCTTTCGCGGATAATTTCGCTGGGCGATCATGAGCGTCAGCGCATCCTGCGGAAGGTTCGCCGGCGCCGCGGTTTCGTTCCCGTGACCGTTCGCGAGAACCTCCAGTGGGAGGACGTTTCCCGTATCGAAGTGAATGCGCCCGACCTGCCCGGTCTTTCCATCGAAGTGGGGCAAAGCCGGCAGTATCCTTTCGCGCACGATTTTTCGCACGTGCTCGGGTATGTCGCGGCCGTGTCCGAAAAGGAAGTGACCGGCGATCCTTTGCTGGAACTACCGGGCTTCAAGATCGGCAAGAACGGCGTCGAGCGTGTGTTCGACCTCAATCTTCGCGGTAAAGCCGGCAATAGCCAGGTAGAGGTGAACGCGGTCGGCCGCGTGATTCGCGAACTGTCCCGCCAGGAGGGACAGCCTGGCGACGATCTGCGCCTGACGATCGACCGGGATTTGCAGAAACTGGCGGCGGACAGGCTCAAGAAAGAAAAGAGCGCTGCGGCCGTCGTGATGGACATACACAACGGCGACGTGCTGGTGCTGTCGTCGGTCCCGGGGTTCGATCCCAACGAATTCGTGACCGGCCTGTCTTCGCGTTCGTGGCGCCGTCTGGTGAACGATCCGCACACGCCTCTGATCAACAAGGCGATCTCCGGTCTGTACGCACCGGGCTCCACTTTCAAAATGGTCGTGGCGCTCGCGGCGCTGGAAGCCAACATCGTGCGGCCGGATCACAGGGTTTTCTGCCGCGGATTTACGCAGCTGGGCAATGCTCGTTTTCATTGCTGGAAGAAGCACGGCCATGGCTGGCAGGACATATACGATGCACACAAGAATTCGTGCGACGTCTATTTTTACGATATCGCCAAACGGATTGGCGTCGACCGGATTGCGGCCATGGCGAGAAAGCTTGGTCTGGGCGAAAAAACCGGCGTTGACCTGCCGTCGGAAAAAGGCGGCGTGATTCCCACCCGCGCCTGGAAAAAGGCGCTCATAGGTACGCCCTGGCAACAGGGTGAAACGCTGATTTCAGGAATCGGGCAGGGGTTCATCCTGACCACGCCGTTGCAGTTGGCCGTCATGACGGCCCGCCTCGCCAATGGCGGGGAAGCGGTCACGCCGCGCCTCGTGAGGCCCGAAAGGATCGACGGAAAAGACGATACCCCGAAATTCAAAAAACTCGCTATTTCACGCGCGTCCCTTGACGTCATTCGGGATGGAATGAATCAGGTGACGAACGAGCATGGCGGTACGGCCTATCGGGCGCGCATTTCCGAAAAAGGTATGGAGATGTCCGGTAAGACGGGCACCGCCCAGGTGCGGAGGATAAGCAAGGCCGAGCGCGAAACGCAGGTGCTCAAGAATCACGAACGTCCGTGGAGGGAGCGGGACCATGCATTGTTTGTCGGTTATGCGCCGTCGGACGATCCGCGCTATGCGGTGGCTGTCGTGGTCGAACACGGTGGCGGCGGGTCCAAGGTAGCGGCGCCCATCGCGCGCGACCTTCTGCTGGCAACGCAGAAACGGGACCCGTCCAACCGAGAAACGCCGCCCGATGCGCCCCGTAAACCGAAAAGCGAGGAAATCTGAACGCGATGGGCGGATTTTCCTCTCCCCAACGCCTGAGCCTTGGCCGCAAGGCGCTGCAGATCAACTGGGGGCTCATCCTGATCGTTACGGCGACGGCCGCGATCGGAGTGGCCATGCTGTATTCGGCGGCGAACGGGTCTTGGAATCCGTGGGCGACGCGGCAGATCGCCCGCTACGCTGTCGGGCTCGTGATCCTGATCACCATCGCGCTTGTCGATATCCGCTTCTGGTGGCGATATTCATATTTGCTTTACGCCGTCCTGCTGGCTTTGCTGATCGCGGTCGAAGTGGTCGGATCCATCGGGATGGGGGCGCAGCGCTGGATCAATCTCGGTGTCATCAAGCTGCAGCCGTCGGAGTTGATGAAGGTGGGGCTCGCGCTGGCTCTGGCTCGGTACTTCCACGGCGCGTCCACCGAGGATGTGCGCCGAATACCTTATCTGATCGTACCGTTGCTTCTGATCGCGTTGCCGTCGGCGCTGGTTCTCAAGCAGCCCGATCTGGGCACGGCCTTGTTCCTGATCATGATCGGCGGCGCGGTGTTTTTCGTCGCCGGGGTGCAGCTTTGGAAGTTCGGGCTCGTCCTGGCTGCCGCCGGTGCCGCAATCCCGATCGTGTGGAGCACGCTGCGCACGTATCAGCAGAAACGCATTCTCACATTCCTCGATCCGGAGAGCGACCCGCTGGGCGCCGGATACCATATTCTGCAGTCCAAGATCGCGCTCGGTTCCGGAGGGCTGTTCGGCAAGGGCTTCATGCAGGGATCGCAGAGCCATCTGAACTTTCTTCCCGAAAAACAGACGGATTTCATTTTCACGATGATGGCCGAGGAATTCGGCATGGTCGGCGGGCTGGTTCTGCTCGGCCTTTATATCCTGATCATGATTTACGGTTTCGCCATCGGCCTTCGATCGCGCACACATTTCGGTCGCCTGCTGGCGATGGGGCTGACGTCGATGTTGTTTTTCTACGTCTTTATCAATATCGCGATGGTGATGGGACTGATCCCCGTGGTGGGCGTGCCGCTGCCGCTGATTTCCTACGGCGGAACGGCGATGCTGACACTGATGATCGGCATCGGCTTTCTAATCAACGTCTATGTTCATCGGGACGTGACGATCTCGCGCAGCGGCGGCGGCGACTGACCCTGGTACGGGGGGATTTGAAGGCTGCAGGGCTCGCGGGACGGGGTTTCTATCGACAAGACCGGACTGCTCTGCTATATCCTCGCGCCGCTTGAGGGCGATTAGCTCAGTTGGTAGAGCAGCTGACTCTTAATCAGCGGGTCCGGGGTTCGAGCCCCCGATCGCCCCCCAATTAAACCCCTGATTTCAAGGACGAAATCGGGGGTTTCTTCTTGGGCCGGCTTTCGCCTGCTGGCGCTTGATCTCGTTGGCGATCGATCCCATTACCATATTGGCGGGCGTGTCGGGTTTCTGGTTCGGGGCAATGTCCCAGTACGTAAAATGCAGCACCAGAATGCCGCCATCCGGGTTAATGAGCGGCCAGTATTCTTCCAGGAACCGGACATATTATGCCGGGCCGCCGCAATCGAACCAGACGAAGTCGAACGGTACTGAATTCGGCTCCGGTTTTGAACTCATTCCCCGGAAATCGCCTTCGTGAACAGTGACGATATCGTCGAGATCGAGGCGTTTCAGCGCGTCGAGCATTTTGGGCGCGCTGATTGGTTCGATTGAATAGTCGTCTATGGCATGCAGGGCGGCACCGAAACTCTGTCTGTGATACTCCAGCGACAATTCGTTCAGGCGATGGGCCTTTCCCCGGGGATTCCTGAAAATTTCAATATCGTCCTGAAAACCCTGTGCGGCGTCTTTCAGATCCTGTGCGAAAAAAGGGTGTCGTGTATCCTAGCCCCACTTCCAGCAGACGCCATCATCTGGTCATCCGGACCAGGAATAAAGCAACTGACCGACATTCTCCGTGCCCATTCCGGGAGCCAAAAGTTCGTTCGCGATTTTGTGGAATCTCTGGTTTAGGGCCAAGGCTTCATCACTACGGTTGGATCGTCCAGGGGCAGGTTAGCCGACCGCCGCATGATCTCCAAAGTCGCCGCGGAGAAAGGATCGCCGATCAATGGTCGCTGCGGTGGAGAATTTGGTCGGCAAGGCCCGTTTCGTAATTCTGACCGTCGACCGAAAGCGCGATCGCGGCAGGAAACATCGACCGTGCCAGCCCTTTGCGTTCCAGTGCTTTCCAGACACTTTCGTTTTTCAGGCCACTGGCATCCTTGCTCATCACTACGGCATCGCCGCAGTGAAAATGATTGCCGTGTGGGCGGGGCAGATTGCTGATCAGGATTTCGCCGGAGTTTTCGTCCGTCGTCGCGCTTTCCGGAAAGCGGGAAAGCTGCTGCAGAATGGTTAGCGTCTTGAGCTGGAGAGCATTGAGTTTTAGCGGGTTTCGTTTCGGGGGCATGTAGAGGCCTTACGCAGCTTGGAAATCGGGCGGATAGAATGATGTATCCATATCCCCCGCAGCAAGGGCGCGGTCAAGACGTGCCAGCAAGTGGGTCAGTTCCGCGTGATCGTGCGCATCGAGGGACGGCCCCGGCGCGCGCGTCGCCGCCGAGGCAATAACGCCGCGACGGCGCAGGGTTTCCTTGCGGATGGCGAGACCGATGCCTATCTGCTGCTCGTACCGGACTAGCGGCAGATAAGCGTCGAACAGGTTTTCGGCCGATTCCCTGTCGCCTTCTGCAAACATGTCGCAAACCCGAACCAGCATTTCGGGGAAGGCAAAACCCGTCATCGCGCCGTCGACTCCGCGCGCAAGTTCCTGCGGCAGAAACAATCCTCCATTGCCGACCAGAATGCTCACCCGCCGGCGGTCGCCGGCGGCTTCCGCCGCCCGGAACTGCGTCACTTTCCGGAGCCCCGGCCAGTCTTCATGCTTGAGAATCTTCAGGGAAGGCAGATCGGCGAAAAGCTTGTTGAGCAACGCGGTCGAAAACCAGACCCCTGTGCTGGGTGGATAATCCTGCAGGACAATCGGCACGTCGTTCAGCAGGTCACAGACAGCATGAAAGTAGTTCTCGATCTTTTCGTCCGTGTTCAGGCCGCCGGCCGGCGCCACCATGACGCCCGCGGCGCCCATATCCATAACGCGCCGCGTCAGGGCCGACATCGGGTTGAACGCGGGAGAGGAGACGCCGACCACAACGGGTACCTTGTTGGCGACGGTCGCAAGGACACGCTTGGTGAATGCCACTGCTTCATCCGGCGCGAGCTTCGGGGCTTCGCCCATCACCCCCAGGATCGTGAGGCCCGTCACGCCGCTTTCGAGGTAAAACTCGATCAGCCTGTCGGTGCTATCCAGATCCAGCGAACCGTCTTCTGCAAAAGGAGTCGCGGAGATGGCGAAGACGCCCTTCGCCGTTTCGTCGAGCCCTGTCATGATCCGGTTCCCCTGTTAGTCATATGGCTTGTGCAGGCTACACCCCGTATGCTTGGTATCGCAAACCCGACGGAGGATGCTTGCCGTGGCGGACTACGATCTTGTTATCAGAGGCGCAGAGGTGGCGACGGCCAGCGATGTGTTCGACGCGGATATCGCCGTGTCGGACGGAAAGATCGCGGCGCTCGGTACGTCCCTGCCATCCGGAAAAGAGGAGATCGATGCCTCGGGATTGCTGGTTACGCCGGGCGGTGTGGACAGCCATTGTCATGTGGAACAGGTCTCGGCCACCGGTATCTGGACCGCCGACGACTGGTTCACGGCGACCCGGTCGGCTGCCTGCGGCGGGACAACGACGATCATGCCTTTCGCCTGTCAGCACAGGGGACAGTCTCTGCGGGAGGTCGTGAACGACTATCACGATCGCGCCGCTCCCAAGGCGGCGGTGGATTACGCTTTTCACCTGATCGTCTCCGATCCGACCGAGCAGGTGCTGGGCCAGGAACTGCCCGCCCTGATCCGAGATGGCTATACCAGTTTCAAGATTTACCTCACTTACGATGCGCTGATGCTGTCTGACCGGCAGTTTCTCGACGTTTTGGCCGTCGCACGGCGCGACGGAGCGATGGTGATGGTGCATGCCGAAAACAACGACATGATTCTGTGGATGGCGGAACGCCTGATCGCGGCGGGGCTGACGGCGCCGAAATATCACGCCACGGCGCGACCCATGCTGGTCGAGAGGGAGGCCACACATCGCACCATCGCGCTGGCCGAACTTGTCGATGTACCGGTGCTGATCGTTCACGTCTCCGGCGCCGAAGCCATCGAACAGATCCGCTGGGCGCAGAGCAAGGGTCTGAAGGTCTTTGCCGAAACCTGCCCGCAATATCTGTTTCTGACGGAGGCCGATCTCGACAAACCGGGCCTGGAAGGCGCAAAGCACATGTGCAGCCCGCCGCCCCGCGACGAGGCCAATCAGGAGGTCGTCTGGAACGCTCTGACGGAGGGCGTGTTCGAGGTTTTTTCGTCGGATCACGCGCCGTACCGATATGACGATCCCGAGGGCAAGATGAAGAACGGGCCGAACGCCCACTTCAAGCAGATCGCCAACGGCGTGCCCGGCCTGGAAGTCCGACTGCCGCTGCTGTTTTCGGAAGGTGTGCTGAAAA
>Ga0181569_10001173_pt1 | contig 20755 bp, 15 predicted proteins | sample 101ome_19_FD_132452 | JGI IMG/M metagenome (GOLD analysis project Ga0181569, IMG submission 132452) | Coastal salt marsh microbial communities from the Groves Creek Marsh, Skidaway Island, Georgia - 101405AT metaG (megahit assembly) | ecosystem: Environmental > Aquatic > Marine > Intertidal...
AAATAAGCTGGCACGTCGAGCAACGTCGCTCAGCTCTTCCACTCGATTATTGTACGATCTAAACGCGATATCACTCTCTCTATCCGGCGGGTTTTGCTGAGAATCCCCACGCTCGGTGGTGCGAATTTTCTGGGCTCTAAATGCCTGATCTCGAACTTCGGTTAGTCCGTGATCAAAGCACACCCACTGGACCAAGGCATTAGCCATGTCAACAATTTTAGGGGCGCAGCGACCCGATATGGACATCTCCACGGTGCGCACACTGTCCATCTCGAGAAAGCGCCGTAGGAAACGCGGATCCGCAGCCGTAAACGTGCTCATGATCGCCTGATTGGGATCCCCAACTCGAACCCAATTCGCGCTCCCTCGTCCAAGCATCGACAGCAGGTCCTCCTGCAGCGGAACGCTGTCCTGCGCCTCGTCTTCCAAAATGATGGGCCATCGAGTTCGGAGTCGTTCACAGAGATCGGGATGGTGCTCTAGCAGGTCGACAGCAGACCACACCAAGTCGTTAAAATCGAGCCCTCCCATAGTTTCGACCTGCTGCTGGTAAAGCTGATAGATCTCTGCCCCAACGCGCAAAAAGAGGTTGAGGTCCTCTCCCCCACCAGAGGCTATTCGGGCGAGCAAATCATCCGGCTGCAGGCGACGATTTTTCGCCGTTGTAATCACCGTCCAAGCGATCGTGCGAGCAATTGAGCGCCATTCTCTCTCCCAGCGTTCGTCGTAGTAATCGCCCGGCGCCAACGCTCCCCATACCCGCGTATTGCGGCCATTCCACATACGCACCGCTTTGTCTAGGAGGTCGGAGCTAGTTCGATCGTCCAGAACGCTAAATTCGCTGCCGATTCCCGCCAGCCCCGGATTTGCGCGAACAATGCTGTAGGAGAGACTGTGCAAGGTGCGCACATCATATCCAATCTGCAGGCGCCCCATATCCTCTAAAGCTTGGCGAATTCGACTGCGTACGTTATCGACTGCCGCAGTCTGATAGGTCACGATCAGGACTTGTCCATCTCCGGCCCTTCCCTCTTTTATAAGGCGCGTTGCTAGAGCCACAATCGTCGCCGTCTTTCCGCTTCCCGGCACGGCAGAAACACCCATTAAACCACCCTCGTAATCCAGAATCTCCCGCTGCCCCTCGCGTGGAACAAATGCCTTCATCGCTCCTCCTGCAGCACCTGTTGAACCGTCATCAACAATGGACTATCCTGAACTTCATCCCGCCCCTCACGCTCACTTACACAGAGAAAAATTCCATCTCGACAGCGCAGGGCTAAGCCGCGCACCAATCGGTGCAGGTTCCGGTTGCGGAGCGAAAAGTCTACGGCATCCGTCCAGCGTTCATCGCGGTTCCATCTTCTGCTAAGCACGTAGTGATTTGTCAGGGGTTGGTGCAGTGCGTCCCACCATACGTTCGAACCCACATCTAGCCAGAATTGGTATCTAGCCACGTGATTGCTCAGCAGGTACGTATGGACGGGCGCGACCAATGCAATGGAATCAGGCGCCATGGGCACATCCCGGTCAACGAGGTGCTGAGCGGCAATCACTCCAGACATGACCATTGAACTGTAGCGCGCACCTATTTCGCCCTCTGCTAAGCCAAGAGCCGGGCCCGTGCGACGAAATGCCTGTGCCGATGCTATGAGCTTGCTGTAGACAGCGGCACTCTCAGGAGCTATGTGAGAACCGGCCAGGACCTCGCCAAAAAGCCTGCGCAAGAAATGATCGAACGGGATGGGATCGTTCGCCCTGTATGCCTGCAGCCATGATCGCACTCTTTGGTAGGGTTCGAAATACGCAGCGCCTACTCGCGCCCAACGCTGCTCTTCAACTTCTTCCCCCTCTATGAGTATCCCATTCTTTTCATCGTAAACAGCCTGCACGAGCAGGGCACTGCGCAGTCGATCCATCGGCGCAAATGCAATACAAAATGCCTCTTCCACATCAAAGGGAGTGATGGATTCTCGCCACTGTGGATGGGCTAATGCAGCTAGCGTCAAACAGGCGCGAACTATCGGCTCTTCGCGCAGAGCCTCATATCGGCGGATGATGGCATAGGGTATATCTGCGGCACTCAAGGCCTCTGAAAGGAGGAAACGCAGCACCCCATCCGCATGGGGTGCGACAATCGCCATATCTCCGGGAGCGACTCCCTGCTCAATTAGGCGCGTCATCTGTCCCACCGTGGCCTTAATCATGTCTGAGCGATAGGGCACGCGTATCAGACCCGCCGCAGCCCGACCGCTGCGACTGCCCAAAACCGCACATTCCCCCTGCCCGAGTTTCTCGCCGCAGCGTGCGGCAAAGTACGCCATATCTTCCACCGCACACTCTTGATCTCCGGCTTCAATGAGCGCGGAACAGCGCCGGGCAAGATCTGCGCAACCCGCCGCATCTGCCCCCAAGAAAATGCGAAAGCCACCTTGGGGATCTCCACCAATGACCGCTGAATCACACTGGGGCAGGAGCCGAGCGATTAGATCGTGGGCTATCGGCACCATCTCTTCGGCCGAATCCACGATAATATGCCTGTAGCGCTCTGTGAAATACAGCCAGAATTCATCTCGGCCAAGCAGGTGGCGGTTAAATACTTCAAATACTAACGATGCGTCGAGCAAACCGTGCTGCAGACAGTGGCCGCGAAATAGCTCAATACAGTGCTGCGACTGTTCGTAATAGCGCAGCCTGTGTTCATCCCCCGTCCAAGCCTCACTCAACCGAGGCCCCACTTCTGAAAGTGGAAAACCGTGTATCGCAGATTTATTGGCATTGTCTAGGAGTTGCGAAACGGTGCGCTGTGGCCGCATCGCCAAGCCCTCGAAATACCCCTGAGAAAAGAGGGGTTCAACCAGACTCCCCAACACATATTGAGCAGACTCATAGTTGAGAAACACTGGGGCTTTCTGAGGAGTCGCAAACCCCGCTTCGGCGGCAACCAAGGGCCAGAAAAGACGAATTAGTCGGACGGCAAGTGCGTAGTACGTCTGTAGTTCGACCTCGCTATTAGGGCCGTTAGGCAGTCTGTTTATTTCCTCGCGGAACAGCCGCACCGTCGCCTGGTCCGGCAATAATACAAGCAGAGAATAACCCGATACGCCTACATTGAGCAGGTGATTAATTCGCGCATACTGAACTGGGCGCTGCCCACCGACGAGAGGCCCGCTGAGAAAGCAGGTATTATTCCCTGTAACAGGTCCCTGTATGACTTGGGAAAATTGCGGCACCATACCGATCTCGCCAGGAAAAATTAAAGGGGATGAAGGGCCGCTTTAGCCCCATCCCCTTCGCCTATCGACTGCCCTTACGGGCCCTTAAATGTGTTTTTGATTCTTGGTGAAAATATCGACTACTTCACAGGCTTCTGCCGCTCCAATTAAGCTCTGGCGCACGTCCGCGTGCTGTAGTAAACGCGACAGTGAAGCCAACAGGTTCATGTGCTGTTTCTGGTGCTTTTTCGGCGTAGCCAAGAGCGCCACGATGTGCACGGGCTGCTCGTCTACGGAGCAAAAATCGATGCCCTCTTGGGATATCCCCACGGCCAATAGCTGTCGGGCGATGCTATCGTCATGAGCATGCGGTACGGCAACTCCGTGCCCGATACCCGTAGAAGCCTGCTGTTCTCGCTGTATGATGTCGGCGATAAAGCGTTTGCCGTCGGGTACAGCATCTTCGCCAAAGACTGTAGCCAATTCACGGATAGCGTCTAAATTGCGCCGCGCCCGCATGCCAACAATCACATTTTCCGGCTTGAGTATGCGTTCCCATTTTTCCATATAGCTAATCCAACCGTGCCAAAAAAATAACCCCCCCCCCCTTAAAGTCAAGACTAAGAGGCCGAAAAAACTGAACACATGTTCACCTTCCCCTACCGACTTTTTCCTCTACTAAACTGATCAATCCTATTCAATAATTGATGTCCGTACGGCTGAAATGGATCAATTTCAATGGCCCGTTCCGCGTGTAAGCGCGCACGGTTGACATCCCCGAGGCGGAGTGCCATCAACCCCACGTTAAATTGGACTGTCCTAGAGTCATGGGCGACCTCTGCAGACCGAATATAATTTTCTAAGGCCTCCTCTATTTGGCCCTTTTCTCGCTTGGCTTCAGCGAGCATAAACCAATAATTACTCTGAATTTTCCGCACCCAAGGATCCAAATTAGATCCGCTAAATTCAGCATTTTCCAGGTCAATTTCACGCTCCAAGATCCGAGCCCGCATCGCATTATTGGCCGGCATCAGCCGGTAGACCAATCCAGACGGGACAAAATCATATTCGGCAATAGGCGCCCTTCGGCGCACCAAGTAGAATAGAGGGGCCGTTCCCCTAGCCAATTCGGCTTCGCGCGCTTGCTGTAGCTTCTGCTGTTGCCTACCTGGCAACCTGCGTTGGGTCGGATCCAGCATATCCGATCCACGCCCGACCCGATTATACAGCGTGAGGTCGGGTCTTTTCCCTTCAACGCGCAGCAGGTAGTCTAAAACAAACGCTACGTCGTCGCCTTCCGTTATGAGCACGGCCCCCTTAGGCAAGTCTTCTAGGATGTCTAAACCGTAGCGTTCGGCAACGCGATTAGTGCTCAAATCGACTCGATCGTAGTTACTAATGAAAGCGTTCAAAACCATAACGACCACCAACGCTTGGCCCAACCGATGATGCGGTAATCGCTGCACTACATCGTCCAGCGCAAATCCAAGAAATACCGCCCAACATACGTAGCTGAGCATAAAAAAAACGCCGATACCATTCGGATCTCTGTGATAGTTGAGGGCAAATGCCAAATTGCAGAGCATAGCCGTGCCAACGAGAAGGCAAAAGCTTCGGTCGCGGCGCCAGGCGACGACCCCACCCCATAGCAGCAGCGGCACGAAGGCGAGAGTCCATTCATGCACTACACTGATAGCCCACCGCTCTGCGTTGAGCAGCATACCCTCCATGGGGAGCGCGAAAAAAGAGTCCCGATACGTCGCTCCCGTAAGATGGTCCCAGACCTCTCTCCACCCACTCAGATCCCCCCAGTGGAAACCCGGACCGATGCCATTGCGTATGGGTAGATAAAGGACGAGACTGTAGCCCATCAATGCAGCGACGCAGCCAGCAAGCAACGTTCTGAACTGTGTGAACAGATTGGGCCAGCGCCAGATGAGTAGGATCAGCACACCTGGCACCATTAAAATCTGGTTGAGATGAGCCGTTAGGCCGATGCCCATACACCATCCCAATAGGATCAGCGACCGCACAGAACGGCGCTGGCAGGCATATAGACTACACGCCACTGTTAGCACGATTAGCGCCATGGACAAGCCATACACTTCTGCAATGATGGCCTGACTCCAGAAGGTATGGGAAAAGGCGAGACAAAGAGCCGCTCCCACCGCAGCTAGAGGGGGCAGACCTCGCCAACTGAGGACCCAGGTAAAAAAGCCGACCGCACATGCGGCAAAAATCGCCGATGCCATGTTAACCTGGAATGCAGGGCTCCCCCACGGACATAGGGCAGCCACCAAACGCGCTGCGAGCGTAAACAGCGGATACCCCGTAGGATGCGGCGTCCCCAAGTAGTAAACCGCCCCAATAAGTTCGCCACTACCTTCCACGTATACCGTTGGGCATAGGGTGAGCCAGTAGGCTATAAAGGCCAACAGGCCGCAGGCCGTTGAAAGCGCGAAGGTCAACGCTAGCCTCCCCAGTTCATCAAGACCTGCATCCGCTCTAACGCTCCGCTCCACAAGGGCCAGCGCACGCAGGCACCGTAGAGAAATACAACGAGGGCGCCCTGGGCACAGGCGATTGCCACGGTGTGCCCCGTGCGTTCATAATCCCGTACTGGGGAAAATTGCCAGTCCTGCTTTGACCACAAGCCCGCGAGGGTGAGCACCCAGCAAAGCCACCCGATGGCGCTGATCCAACCGCCCCACCGAACGCTCTTTGATTCAAAGCTAAAACGCACTTCCCGCGCTCCGGGCGGGATAACAACGGCGCGAAACGCGTGATTCGCCTGCAGAATTGGGCGCTCCTCGCCGTCGACATAGGCGCGCCAGCCAGGATAGTGGGCATCATTCAAAACGAGCAATCCCCCGCTGTGATCTCCCACCTTTACAAGGACTTCCTCATTACCGTAGGAAACAATCTCTGCATCGCCGGCTTTGTCTCCAGGACGTTTTTCGATCCCCGGGGCCTCTTCGAGCACCACGCGGCTCCAGTCTGACGCGCTCTGCCTCAGGTAACGCAGGCGCTCCCTATCGTTCCCTATCACCACATAGTCCGTCACCAAAAAAGCGCGCGGCGCGCTATTTTCGAGGGCATAGACCTGTATTTCACCGTCGTAGACCCGACGCAGCCCTGGCTTTACAAGCGGACCATAGCTTATCACATAATCGACGCTCGCCAAACGAGCAAAACGAGGATACAGGCGCGCCAGATCCCATTGGCGCGTCAGATGCAGCGGGCTCCATCCCGGCAGCACATTTCCCAAGCCGTATAGCCCTCCGCTATACGGTCTCAGCGTCTCTGTATAACGGTGATAAGAATCCTGATCGTAGGCCCATCCCCCGTGCCAGTCAAAAGGGGCATTCTGCTCGCTAACGAGGCTCATAACTCGGGGCGGTGCTCTTCCAGTATGCCCGTCCAATATGACCTGCGCCGTCGGCGGCACCTCCGTATAGGAAGAAGGGCGTATCAGTCCGTTGAAATCCGCGCCAAATGAGTAGAGTTCTATCAGAACAATGCCCGGAATAACGGCCGCTTTCCAGCGCTGAATCCAACCGGAGAGCAGGGCAAATGCCGCCAGCAGCACAACCATTAGACGGAGCGCATCAAGGCGCAATATTTCGGCATATCGAAGCAGCCTATCCCCTCCCAAGGTCTCTAGCGTAGCCCCACTAGCCAACACGGTCTTCGCATTGACCACTAGCGCAAATACGCCCAGAAGGGCAAGCGTCAACGTAAAGCCGCGCCCGGCCAACGGTCTCTTTTCGCTGAGAACAGCATGGCAGCCCAACCCAGCTAAGGCGCTTATCCCCAGGGCAAAAAACAGTAGGAATCGAGTTGGAATTCGAAAAGACCGCAACCCGGGTATCTGATATAGCAGCTCGAAAACGCCGGTATATTTACCCACTGATAGGACGAGCCCTACGCAGGCGATAAGAGCCAAGAAACCAACGGGTTCACTCACCCTCTCGCGCAGCGCAACCCAGGCTAGAACAAGCGTCAGCACACCAACAAAAGGACATAATTGGATAAAGAAACCAGCCGAACGGCCCCAGTAGGTACCGTGTGCAGAATTGCCGTGTAAGTTGGGCAATAGGAGTTCGAAGAGGCGCTCTGGAGGCAGGGACATATTGACAAACTGCCGCCAAGACACCCCCTTACTACGAATAGACAATTCGGTGAGCTCTGCCGTGGGCAACCACTGAGCCGCAGATAGGATGGCTCCTCCCACCGGCACGAGAGAGAGCACGACAAAATACAGCAGACCCCGCCGTCTCACTATCCCCATATAGTAGCCGTATCCCACACAGAGCAGAATACCGTACACGGCAGCCTGAGGATGCCCGACCAGCATTTGCAGAGCAACGATTCCAGACGCCAACACTAGATAGCGGAACCGTCCTCGCTCGACATAGAGCGCCACAAATAGCAGCAAAACGGGCAGCCAAGCACAGGCGTTAATAAAATTGGGCGACATCGCGCGAACTACCATATAGCCGGACAGGGCATAGGCCAATCCCCCTGTCAGCGCCGCTTCCGGACGAGCACACCACAGGCGCAGCAGTGCATACATACCCGCGCCCGCAAGCCATAGATGAAGAAGGATATTGAGACTGAGCCCCCAGTGGGTGGGCAGCAGGCTCGTCAGCCAGTTAAATGGGTAGAGTGGCCCTGCCTGTCCCTCGGCGAAAAGGGGAAAACCGCAGTTGACTGAGGGATCCCATAGCGGCAGGATTCCAGCGCGTATGTGACGGGCAAAAAAATCCCGGAACGGATAGTTTTGCACCATGATATCCTGGACAAAAAAAGCGCCGCCAGTGGTGAAAATTCGCCCAAAGAAAGCGAATACCGCCGCTCCAATAAGCCCCACATAAGCGCATTCACGACGCCAGTTCACGGTCGTTTGGCCTCGGGAGATTGGAGGAATCCGCACAGCGACTGAGCGGCCAAAAGGTGACCTTCTGCGTTCCAATGGCTGTCTCTTAAATAGAGATCTCGGCCTGCACTAGCCCGCTTAAAATCGTCGTATAAATCGATCATTGTAAGACCATAGCGCCTTGAAAGCGCCTCCAATTGGCGGTTGGGCTTTTTCAAATCGTAGGCCCCATCCAAACCGTGGAGCGCCCTTTTGTCCACCCAGTTCTGCTCTTCGATTTGCACGATGGACGGAGCATATACCAAGAGGAAGTCAGCATCCGTTTTTCGCACAGATTCGGCAAAATCTCGCAGTATAAAACCCGTTAAATCCCAAACGGGCTGCCATTTTCCTGCAGCATCAACGCCGTATAGACCATCGTAGAATTTCGTTTGTTGTGCCGCGGGCATCTCCGGCTTTAGCGCCTTTTCAACGAGGGCGTATAGGTGCCAATGGGTGCGGAGATACTGCCGGGCCCGCTCTGCGTAGGGCGCGTTCTTGTGGCGATCGGCATCCCAGTAGCGCGTCTTTCGCACGGGCACCCCTTGCAGCAGGAGACGGCCGTCCCTCTGAGGCCTGAAATAAGGTTTGTAGCCCTGCTCTGCTCCGATGCCCCGAGGGGAGGCATTATTCCACAGATCATTGCCGTAAAAAAGAGCAATTACGAGATCGGGCTGAAAGCGTCTGCCCAGCTTTTGAAAGGCCAAATACGCCTGATCTGTACCGTATCCAGCCACCCCAAAGTTGAGCACCTCAACCCGTTCTCCCCTTTGCCGCAGACACGATTGGAGCCGAGTGCTCAGCGCATCTGCGCTCTCTACTCCCCAGCCTTCCGCAAAGGAGTCACCAAAGAGCAGAATGCGGCGCACTCCGGGCGCTTTGGCCTGTGCATATTCGCTGTCGCGCAGCCCTGCGGAGTTGATTGCTATCTCTACGGAAAATTCGGGCGTCACCAAACGCCCACGCCCCCCGGGCACGTGGGCCCAGCCTAGTTCAGCATCAAATTGCCATATCTTAGGCGGACGTCGGTACACCTGCGGAGATATCAGCGATAGCAGCCCTTCGCTGAGCGCGACGGCGACGACAAATGCCCCCAGCCCTAAAAGCCACTTGCCCCCCCTCATATCCACCCCTTTATACTTATTTTTTTCAGGCGCTTCATACCGGAGCAAAATACAGGGCTTACTTAGGACTGTCAACGATCCAAATTTGCACTCAAATTATACCCTATCTATATTTTAAAACTCTAAGTTGCGCTCTTTTGGGCCCGCGATTTCACGATCGATATAATTCCCTGATTTTTCCTCCCTATGGAGCCTAATCCCAATACAAAAAATCGCTTTGCGGGAGCAGAGTAATCCCCGATTCAGTACGAGCCTCGCCCCGCTGCGATACCCTGGGTTGACTTACCCCTATAGAAAGGAAGCCCCTTGATTACTACACGCGCTCCCCTACGCATCCCCTTGGGTGGCGGCGGAACAGATCTGCCTTCCTTTTACAGGCATCACGGCGGCTTCGTTTTGAGCGTCGGAATAGATAAATACGTTTACATCCACCTGAACCGCCTCAAGGTCGAACGCTTTATCCGCGTCAAATACAGTCGGACAGAGCGGGTAGATGACGCACGCGACATTGCCCATCCCCTCCTGCGAGAAGCCCTTTTACACACCCGCGTTAACGGCGGAATCGAAATCAGCGCCATGTCGGATATACCAGGACGCACGGGCATGGGTTCCTCAGGCTCGTTCACCGTAGCTCTACTAGCGGCTCTGCACGCCCACAAACGAGAACAGGTTCCGATACAGGACCTGGCAGAAGAAGCACACTACATAGAAGCGGGACGGGCAGCCCAGCCGGCCGGCAAACACGATCATTATCTCGGTGCATTCGGCGGGCTCACGACCTTAGAAATCGACCCATCGGGCAAGGTAGAGGTCGCCCCTCTGCCCATCTCCGCTCACGTGGCTGAAGAGCTACCCAATAGCCTAGTGGTTTTCTTTACCGGAATTCAGCGAGAAAGCGCCGACATCCTAGCCCAGCAAGACAGGGAGACGAAGGCGGGCGACAGCGCAGTGATCGACGGCCTGCACGAGATCAAACAAATTGGCTACGATATACGAGATGCCCTCGTAGAGGGAGACCTAGACCGCTTTGGACACCTGATGCACCGCCACTGGCAAACCAAGAAAAAGCGCTCGGAGAAAATGACCAACACCCGTATAGATCGCTGGTACGAGCAAGGCATTGAGGCAGGCGCCCTGGGCGGCAAGATTCTCGGCGCGGGTGGCGGCGGCTTCCTCATGTTCTACTGTCCAGCCGAACATCGCTGGCAGCTCCGCGAACAGATGGCCCAAGAAGGCCTTATCGAAATGCACTTTCGCTTTGATATGGAAGGCGTCAAAGTGCTCATGAACGCATGATACGCCGCTTGAACCTTGGGGACGTAGAAGTCACCCATATAAACGGGGGCTTTCTCCGTCTAGACGGCGGCACGATGTTTGGCGTTGTGCCCAAAACGATGTGGGAAAAGCAGGTCCCCTGCGACAGCCGCAACCGCATTCGACTGGCCTGTAACTGCCTGCTCGTGCGCACGCCCGACGTTTTAGCCTTGGTTGACACGGGCTTTGGAACTCGCCTAGACGAACGAGCCAGAGACATATATGGGGTCGAAGATACGACAATTCTCGATTCTCTGGACGAAGCTGGGACCGCTGCCGAAGACATTGATTTAGTTGTATTTACCCATTTACACTTTGATCACCTCGCCGGAAGCCTCAGAGAAATAGAGGGCACCCTGCAAGCCACATTTCCTCGTGCCACCCACTGCGTGCAGCGGGGAGAATGGCGGGACGCACGAGATGGACGAAGTACGATGAGAAGCAGCTATCGTACGACCGACCTCGACGCACTCAAATCACAGGTTACGCTTGAGCTCCTATATGGGGATAGCGAATTAACACCTCACATTTCGACCTTTCTCACCGGAGGGCACACCGAGTGGCATCAAGGCATTGCCATTACGGGCAAAGACCAACGGCTTATCTATCCGGGCGACCTCCTACCAACCCGGGCGCACCTTCGCACCTATTGGAATATGGCCTACGACCTCTTTCCCCTGCAGACCATTGAGCGTAAAAATCAGTGCATTAGCGATGCCATCCGCAATGATTGGATCATCGCCTGGGACCACGACCCCGAACACCCATGGAGTCGCCTTGAAAAAGTGGATGACCATATTATGGCTCGTCCCCTATGAGCGGCGTTCCATTCCAAGCCAGGAGAAACTATGGCACTTGAAGTCATTGAAATCACCCCCAAGCACAGGGAATTGCTCAACCGACTCGGCGAGCTCATCCCCGACCTAGATCCCAATTCACCCGCAAGCCTCCAGCGCGTTTTTGGCCTCGGTCTCATTGCGCTCACCATGCAGGTGACCAATCGCGCTCGGCAGCAGCGCCAAGACGTACTAGTGGACGAACTGGGCGCCCTGGCCCGCGAGATGGTGGAGGCAGAGGGCTGGGATGCGCAGGAAGAAGGAGGCCAACAATGAAACTTCCACCCGACACGACAGAGCTGTTCCGGCTCCAGGATCAGGTGGCCCTCATAACGGGGGGCACTAAGGGCTTGGGCCTGGCAATGGCAATGGCGCTCTCCGGCGCGGGCGCAGCCGTCGCCATCACCAGCCGCCACCTGGAAGAAGCTGAATCTGTCGCTGCTGATATAAGCGAACAAACGGGAGGACGGGTCTTGGCACTGCAGGCGGATGCGGCCCAACTCGAGCAGGTAGAAGACTCGGTCGCCCACACCATAGACACTTTGGGCCAATTGGATATCCTCGTCAACAATGCCGGCATCAACATACGCTCTCCCCTTGTCGAATTGAGCGACAGCGACTGGGAAGCCGTTATTGCAACCAACCTCACGGGGCCCATGTACTACTGCCGCGCCGCTGGGAGACACATGGTAAAACGTGGTTATGGACGCATAATCAATCTTGGATCCACGCTCTCGCACATCTCCATTGTCGACCGCACGCCCTATGCCTCTAGCAAGGGCGGAATCGTCCAATTAACTCGTACGCTCGCGCTAGAATGGGCCGAATCGGGCATTACCGTCAATGCAATATGCCCAGGACCTTTCGCTACGCCCATAAACCAAATACTCCTCCAAGATCCCGTTAAAGCAAAAGAGATGCAGTCCAAGGTCCCGATGGGACGATGGGGCGATCCTGCCGAATTGGCCACGACCGTCCTCTACTTCGCCTCTAAGGCCTCAAGCTTCACGACCGGTTCCGCGCTCCTCGTAGACGGCGGTTACACCAGTCAATAAAAAGGAGGCCGCCCATGGGCGGCCTCCTCAGTCCTACTTATTTCAGTATCTCGTCAATATCTACGCGGCAATGCACGCATAGCACATTACCCAGACCGCAGCTCCCAAACGCCCTGCCTGTTTTTTTCTACGAACCGCTTTTTTCCTCCGCGCAGCATGGGCACAATTGTGTTGAGCTCGCTGTCGTTCCTCGCGAGCAAAAACTGTTCGGGATCGTCCGGGTCCGGCATGATCTTATAGGGCATCATCCGATCTCCTCCCCCAGTGTGTATGAGCACACGAGCGAGTTGAACGCCCAACTTGCGCTCCTCTTCACTGAGACGGGAGTCAGGCTCCTCGGCGGTGCTCTTTTCCTGCTGTGCCGCACGCACAGCAAGCCGCTCTGCTACCACTCTCTTTTCGGAGGCCGCTATCATATCCTCACTGCGCTGTTTAATCTCCGCCGTCTCCTCGGCCGTGATATCGGGATAGAGTTTTTCGATACGAGATCGCAAAAACTGCTGTGCGCGTTCTCGCGCTTCTTCGACGTCCTCTGTCGAGCGAAAAAACTCATCGATGACCAGGTTAATTCTCAACAAGCGCAATTCTTTGCGAAAAGGCGTCGCTTTGAAGATCGAAGTCACCAGCCCAATAAGGCTCAGCATAGCTGCGGCAAGCCGAACGCGTTCCTCTCGGTTGGGCGCGTTGAGCTTGGAAAGAATCTGTTTCTTGTCGTGCGAACGCAGTTCCGCTAAAAAATCGACCTCAATCCTCAGGCGCTCAACCCGATCTTGGCCTCGTCGCACGATATAGCTGTAAGGCGGTAGGCGCACGGCCATCATCCGCACTTCAGCATCCCGCCGGTCCATGAGCTCTAGTATCAGATGTAGAGTGTCGTATTCTTCGATTAACTCATCGAGCACCGCGCGCCACTCGACATCCTCGCCCTTTACTGAATTGACGATTTCCTTGTGGCGAACGATAAAGTTCAGCGCCGCATCATATCGCGGATCAATGCGGCCAAGTGCCTCAAATACCTGGGCGTAAATGGCCACGTAGTCCACTTCCTCGCGCACCTTCTTATCGAGCCGATCCCGCGCCTGACCGCTTAGAATACTGTTGCGAATCTTACTGCCCTTCTCGCGTTCAATTTTTCCGCTGCGCATCCCCATATCGACTTGGTGCAACTTGCGCAGACGTTCAGCATCCTCTGAACTGATCTGTCCTCGCTCCACGTAGGCGTCCAAGTTTTGCACCAGCACCTGCATTTGCAGCGTGCGTTGCGCAGCTAATCCCTTACTTTGCTGCTCTTCACGCGCATTTCTCTCTTCCCCATCCGGCTCAGAAACGGGGTCCGATAGGAGCCTATTGAGCCCCTCCCTTTGACCGTCTGACTTTTGGCCGGCTCCAGCCCCCACTTTAACCTTTGCTAAACGAGCTGCAGCGCGTTTCTTCTGCGGATCCTCTTTACCTACAACCGCGTTGGCGACCGCCCGCAGACAGTTCTTCTGGTTAATCTCCTGCGGCGTCAGATTTAGACTGGTCAGAACGTTCCTAACCTTCTCTTGACGAAGGAAATTCCGCAGTTCGCTAGAGGCATTTTCCTGCACCGCGCCAATGTCCCAGCCCTTTTTACGCACCGTGCTCAAGAGCGATCGAATAATCCAGTTCTCGACTCCGGGGACCGCATAAGCCTGCGCATTCTCCGCGAGCACTCTGTCCGCAATCTCGCCCAGAGACTCCAGCGTCTGCTCAGATGGAGATTCGCCTGCGATTGTTTGATAGCCTTCTTCCAGTGCCTTGAGGAAATGCCCTTGGGCAATGAGCGGCTCACCCGCGGTGAGGCGATCCGCGACAAAAGCCAGCAGTTGGCCGCGCAGTTCGGTTGAAATTTCTTTGGTATCTTTCATCATAATAGGAAGATCTAGCACGCGCTCATAGCGTGGAGCGTCAAATAGGCCAGCCTAGCCATAACCCCTTCAATAACAATCTAAACCGAGAATATGGGCAAACATTCAGAAGATAGGAAATGCCGTGCCGAAACGAAAGTATGCCCCGGGCCTGATGGGTTCAAACCTTTCCAGGACACACTGTTCATTACTCCATGCAGACAGACCATGGTTCCCATTATGAGAAAAAAGAGCCCACTTTCTCATAACGAGAAAAACTTTAATCATCTGATATTATTTAATTTATAAAGAATAAGTATGGATCCCATCCTCTTATTTCTTATTTTGAGAATTGACACTAACTACACGAACCCTTTCTTCCCACAGGTATTATCAACCTAAAAGCATGGCCGAGCACGACTTACGCAAAAGAATAAAGTATCCATTCGGTCTGGCACAATCCTTGCAAACCAACGTTCATCAAAACCTTATTTTATCCCACAACGGAGGTTGTTAACATGGCAAAAATTAAGATTCGCCCACTGTCTGATCGCGTTCTCGTCAAGCGCTTGGACGAGGCTGAAGAGCAGAGCGTTGGCGGAATCATTATCCCCGATACGGCAAAGGAAAAGCCGCAGGAAGCCGAAGTGGTCGCGATCGGTCCCGGCCGCCTCGAAGACGGCAACCGAGTTGCCCCCGAGGTCAGTGAGGGCGACAAGGTCCTTATCGGAAAGTACTCGGGCACCGAGGTCAAAGTAGACGGCGATGATTACTTGATCATGCGCGAAGACGATATCCTCGCCATTGTTGGCTAATTAGCGAAAACAAAGATCAAGGAGATTCTACCCATGGCAGCAAAACAAATTGCCTTTCGCGAGGATGCTCGCGACAAAATCCTGTCCGGCGTGCAGCAGCTTAGCCGCGCCGTTAAAGTGACGCTGGGACCACGCGGTCGCAACGTCGTAATATCCAAAAGCTGGGGCTCGCCGACCGTTACCAAGGACGGCGTTTCCGTAGCAAAAGAAATCGAACTGCCCGATGCATATGAGAACATGGGCGCCCAAATGGTTAAGGAAGTCGCATCAAAGACTTCTGACGTAGCTGGCGACGGCACCACGACGGCAACGGTCTTGGCAGAAGCGATCTATTCTCAGGGCCTAAAGGCGGTGACCTCGGGCTTCTCTGCAATGGAGATTAAGCGCGGCATAGACAAAGCCGTAGCGGAAGTGGTCACCAGCCTACAGAGCTTGAGCAAAAACGTCAAAGACCACAGCGAAGTTGCTCAGGTCGGTACGATCTCAGCCAACGGCGACGAAACAATCGGCGAGCTGATCGCCGAAGCGATGGATAAGGTCGGCAAAGACGGCACGATTACGGTCGAAGAGGCCAAGAGCACCGAGACCACCCTCGACGTAGTCGAAGGTATGCAGTTTGATCGGGGCTATCTCTCGCCCTACTTCGTCACCGATCAGGAGAGCATGGAGACCGTCCTAGAGGACGCCTATCTGCTCATTCACGAGAAAAAGATCTCGAATCTCAAAGATCTGCTTCCCCTGCTCGAAAAGGTTTCCAAGGCGGGAAAGCCCCTGCTCATAATTGCCGAAGACGTCGAAGGCGAAGCGCTTGCCACGCTCGTGGTCAACAAGATTCGCGGCACCCTACAAATTGCCGCGGTGAAAGCACCTGGCTACGGCGATCGCCGCAAGGCCATGCTGCAGGATTTGGCCGTGCTAACGGGCGGAACTGTGATCACTGAAGACCTTGGCATCTCGCTCGACAGCGTGCAGCTGAACGACCTCGGTCAGACCAAGCGCGCAGTCATCGACAAAGACAACACCACGATTGTCGAAGGCGCCGGTAAGAATGCCGACATTAAAGGACGCGTGGAACAGATTCGTCGCCAAATCGAAGAAACCACTTCGGACTATGATCGGGAAAAGCTGCAAGAACGCCTAGCCAAGCTAGCCGGAGGTGTCGCAGTCATCGCCGTTGGCGCTGCGACAGAAGCAGAAATGAAGGAAAAGAAGGCACGCGTTGAAGATGCGCTGCACGCCACGCGCGCAGCCGTTGAAGAAGGTATCGTACCCGGCGGTGGCGTCGCACTAGTGCGCGGCATTGCAAAAATTGCCGATATGACGGGCGAAACTGACGGCGAAACAGCGGGTATAAAGATTGTTCGCCGCGCGCTGGAAGAGCCGCTGCGTCAGATCTCCGGCAACGCCGGTTTTGAAGGAGCCGTCGTGGTAGAGAGCGTAGCCTCCAAAAAGGGATCCTACGGATTCAATGCCCGCTCTGAGGAGTATGGCGACATGGTGAAAATGGGAGTTATCGACCCGACCAAGGTCGTGCGCACCGCGCTTAGCAATGCCGCCAGCATTGCCGGCCTGCTGCTGACCACGGATGCTCTTATCACCGACGAAGAGGAAGAAGAGGAAGAAGGTCATAGTCATGGCCATCATCACCACTAATCCTTCACGGTGAACACAGCAAAAACGGCGCCCGGGCTAGCCCGGGCGCCGTTTTTCTATCTTGTCATTGCTCACTAAACAATTTCTAAAAGCTGCACGCCGTAGCTGTCCCCGACCAGCACCAGCTTACCGCGGGCAAAGAGCTTGCCGTTTACGAGCACGTCTACGGGATCCGATGCCGATTGATCTGTGTGAAGGAGGGATTCCTCCGACAGCGCTGATGCTTCCTCAACCGTAATATCAGCTCGCCCCCACTCCACCGTGATACGCACCTCTACGTCACTGAGCCCGGCGAGTGATTGCCCGGATTCCATGCTGAGTTCCTCTTTCTTTACGACTAGTTTCTCTTCTGAATCTTCCACTTTCATAAACGCCCTTGTCGGTATTTTTCGCAAAGACTATTTTTCCATTTCCCCAAAGGTAGTTTCAGGGGAAACGCATAGCAACGGCGTGAAAACGCCCGCGCTGCGCTTCATTCAACGCCCGCAGATCCGCCCTGCGCGGGATGGATCCATTGTGCGCCCAAACTATTGAAGACACGTTCATTGCCCATCGCCCACAGTGTATACCCACCGCTTGACCGCAGTTGACTCGCGGGTACATTCCCCAAAACGGAGGCTAATTATGACAGAAGACAAAACAATCCTAACCGCAGAGCAGGTCGATGCCGAGCTCGCCAATCTCACGGGATGGGCGCGGGAAGGCACGGTGATTTATCGAGATTTCACGATGGCCAATTTTAAAGACATCACAGGTTTCTTAAATCATCTCGTTGACACCATTACGGAGCAAAACCACCACCCAGACTTCTCGCTAGACACCGGCACGCGGACAATTTCCGTCCGCGTCACGACGCACAGCGAACAGGCAGTCACTCGCGCAGATATGGACTTTGCCCAAACGCTGAATCAGTGGCAGCCCGAAGCATAGCAGACATCGCCTATAAGACGACGCGCTTTTTGCCCTTGGCCGACTGGATCTCCTTGAGGCACAGTGCCAGCGAATTCCGCGCACTCATTCCTCCAAGCGTCGAAGAGGGTTGCCCGGCCTTTATCGAATCCACGACCTCTTGCAGCTCGCCGACAAAACCATCGCGCTTGCTCAGACGCGGCGTGCGCACCTTTCCATCGTCTGTTAATAGCTGCGGAGGCTTGCCCCAAGAAGAGTTGAATTTTAGCGTCGCCCTGTCAAAGTATATATCATATCCGTGTTCAAAGGGGCAACCCTGCTGCGAAAGCCACCCACCCTCTGCGCTTATGGCACGATTGTCTCCGTATTCGTAGTGAGTGTGGATATATTCTATAGTCTTCCCCTTGCCGGTATAGGCCTGCGAAGCAACAGATTTCGGCATGCCGAAGAGGTACTGAACAAAATCCGCATCGTGAATGTGGAGATCAATTGCTGGCCCGCCTGTCCGCTCTAGGTTCTTCGGATCCCACCAAGCCGGCCGAGCTATAATCCGCTTAAAATGAGCCGCTAAAACAGGTCCGTGCTCTCCCTCGTCTACCAGCTTCTTGACCAGGGCAAACTCGGGAAAATAGCGCAGTACATGTGCCACCATAAACTGTCGATTCGCTCGCTCCGCAGCCGCAATAAGTCGATCGGCGTCGCGCAGAGAAAGCGCTATCGGCTTTTCGAGAAATACGTGTTTACCAGCTCGCAGGGCCCGCAGCGCGGAGTCCACGTGCATAGAGGTGGGAAGACAGATGTCGACCACATCAATCTTCGGATCTTCAAGCAGTTCGTCTAGGGTTTCATAGGTCTCTATCCGACTCAGATCCTGCACGCCCCCGCTGCCCCCAAAGTTCCCCTGTATGTCGCTCCAATCACCGCGCCGTTTTTTTTCGTCTCGGGTCACGATCGCCGCGACCTTACCTCCCCGCACTTTTGGCATTGCCTTAAAGTGAGTCACCCCCATGAAACCGACACCCACGATCCCAATTTTAACCATCGTACACCTCCATTCGCTTTTTCTAAGGGCGGCATCTGGCGCCCTAGCGCACGAGTGCCAACAAACCGACCTTGCTTTGTGAACCCGCATCAATGCGGTAATAGTACATCCCCGAAGCAACCGACACACCTACCTCATTCTCCCCATTCCATTGAACGCCGCCGTCCCCGTCAAGCTCCGCGAGACGCCGGACCAATTGTCCGCTCACATCGTAAATAGAAACGGTTGCTTCCAAGGGCAAATATCCAAACAAGAGCGCGCCGTCTCGAACAATATAGGGATTGGGAAAAGGAGCCGATTGACTCAGATCCGCCGAAGCGAATACAAAGCTCGCCTCTCCGCGCACCGCCAGGCCATCCGCGTCAATAAGGCCCTCTACCACTGCGCGATAGGATCGACCCAAGGGGCGAATCCCCGCCCCCTCTCTCAGCGAGAGAATCACCTGACGATCGCGGATCTCAACGCGGTCAACTATTACGCCGGGGCCCAGCGAAAAATTGTTCGCACCTTCGGGAGCCCGCACCGCTTTGTCGAAGCGCAAAACGACGCGATGAGCATCCAAGGCCTCTGCCTCCAGCAGCCGCGCGCGTGTTTTTTCTCGCACGAGCGCAAAGGAATATCGATCATCTCCCAGCGGGGCACCGCTCACGCCGCGCAGACCACGGGTAGCCAACTCATACGCTCCTGAGTCGGGCAGGGCGGTATCAAAACCCAACACCACGCGCAGGCCTCCCTGATCCGCTACGGCCGAAGTGGGCAAACCAACTTCGGGCTGGACGTCAAACCGATGGGCTAAGATTTCGTCCAAACGCATCACCTGATCAAAGACAATCACCAAGTGATAAGCCGAAGTGCGCTGCACGTACTGGATACGCGGCGGAGCCTGCGGTATAACTGTTTGCACCTGGGAGGCAGCCCCAAGCTGCCCGCTCCCATTCACTGCCTGCACCCAATAGGAGTAGGAACTCCCATTTGCATCGACGGAATCGTCAATAAATACGAGGTCTACAACCTCGCCTATAGCTGCCCCGTCACGAAAAACTCGGTAGAGCAAAGCCCCTTCAACGGCCTGCCATTCAACCTGCACTCGCGTCGAATCCAAAGGAAACACATCGACGAAGGCAGGAGCATACAGCGATGTCCTCTCGGTTTCAGACTGAAGCACAAGCCCTCCTGCTTCGGCATTAAAGGCCAGTTCGTCGCGTCCATCGCCGTCTAAATCACCCATAAAAGGCCGCTGAGTCGAAGCGGCCGGCTCTCGCCATACGGGTTCGTACTGGTCAGCCTCAGTGCTCGTGAAGATATATAGATCTGGTGGGGTAACCAACGTCCATTCCAAACTACCGTCCCCATTGAGATCGCCGGTCTGTATCCCACTTCCCCCAGCCGTTGTTCCCGCCACATTTACTTGCCATTCCAGCTCATACGCGTCGTTACCGGCCGGGCCGTAGACCTCGATCTGCCATCGGCGAGCGTCGAGATCAAAGGGGTCATCGTAAAAACGCGCTACGATAAACTCCCGCTGTCCATCGCCGTCTAAATCCTCCCCCCCTCCCACCGTACGGGCATCTCCAGTCCCTTCCAAAGACCATGTCGGTCGGTACACATCCTGGGCTATGGCTTCAAAAACAAAGAGATCTCCATCTCCGTCACCGCCAATCAATTCTCCTCGACCATCTCCGTCGAGATCACCGACGACCTGGCGCTGTCCCAGCTGATTGGTCCCCTCGCCTAAGGGAGTGATAACGGCTCTTTCCCTATACGCGTCGTCGCCCTCAGCCGAGAAAACCTGGAAGTAGCTACCGCGACTAGAGCGAAGAAAAAAGTCGAGAGTGCCATCGGCATCTAAATCGGCGACTTCCCCCCCCCATACATCGCGCTGTTCCCAGGCAAGCTCTCTTGGGAAAGCACCTTCTGTAGGAGCCTCAAAGAGACGCACGCGCTGTGCGTCTACGCCCAGGATTTCAGGCAGACCGTCTCCGTCACCATCCTGTATATTCCACGGGATA
>Ga0181569_10001175_pt1 | contig 20745 bp, 20 predicted proteins | sample 101ome_19_FD_132452 | JGI IMG/M metagenome (GOLD analysis project Ga0181569, IMG submission 132452) | Coastal salt marsh microbial communities from the Groves Creek Marsh, Skidaway Island, Georgia - 101405AT metaG (megahit assembly) | ecosystem: Environmental > Aquatic > Marine > Intertidal...
ATTCCTTGCGCCAGCGATAATAGGTCACCTTGTTCACACCGAGCTGACGGATCACTTCTCCTACCGTCATGCCCTGGCCGATCAACACATCAGCCTCTCTCAACTTTCGGATAATCTCTTCCGGTGAGTACCGTTTGCCAGATATTCATGCCTCCTTTTCCAGTTCAAAAATACTACCTCAAACTGGCTGCAAATACGGGGGCAAGGTCAGCTATGCGGACCTGCCCGTCATTTTCATGACCGACTATGATAAAAGCGAGCATCTGGCCAAAGCCTTTGCCAACGGCGGGGTGGATTACATCGTCAAGCCGATCCAGTTTCAGGAAATGTTTGCGCGCATCAAAGTGCATCTTTCCAATGCCCGCCGGGCCCGTTCTGCCCGAGATGCACTGGACCGAACAGGACGCCGCATGATCGCCTGCCGGGAAGACGGCTCTATCGCCTGGACACCCCCCCCAGGCCGCCGACCTGATGCAACGCAATGGACTGCGGGCTGGTGATGGTGACAGCCTGCCCGGCGATGTCCGCTTCTGGCTAGCAACTGTCGGCGAATCTGCCGGGTCGGATCAGCAACCCACCATCAGCGTTACGCGGGGAGACAGCCAGGAAGGTGTGGCCTTCCGCCTGCTGGATCAGGAAGAAACTGGTGAGTTTTTGCTGCATTTGGTGGATCTGGGTCAGGGGACCGACGAAGTACGCATGTCTCGAACGCTTGGCCTTTCCGTGCGCGAGGCCGAGGTTTTGGTGTGGATCGCTCATGGTAAATCCAACAAGGAAATTGCCGAGCTTTTAGAGCTTTCACCCCGAACGGTGAACAAACACCTGGAGCAGATATTCAACAAGCTTGGTGTTGAAAACCGGACCGCAGCAGCAACCCGCGCCACCCGTGTGCTGATGGACTGGCGCTAGCGAGCATCGGAACCGGCTGGATCTTCGCCTAAATTAGCGCGTGCGCCTGAGACCGCCGACCGCCTGTCCAGCACCAGATATTGCCAATTATCGCACATGTCCCTGCCGCGACATCAACACGTCGCGGTGCAAATGCACGCTCATCACAAAACCCAGCCCGACCATCACGGTCAACATGGCCGAGCCACCGTAGGACACAAGGGGCAGCGGCACCCCCACCACCGGGGCCAGGCCCATGACCATGGCAATGTTAATAAAGACGTACAGGAAAAGGGTTGTCGCCATGCCGATCGCCAATAGCCGCCCGAAATGATTGCGTGAACTCAGCGCAATCTTATAGGCATAGACCAGCACCAACAGATACAGGCCGATCAGCGTTACCCCGCCCATAAAACCAAATTCTTCCGCCAGGGCCGTAAAGATAAAGTCTGTTTGTTTTTCTGGCAGGAAATCCAGATGCGTCTGGGTGCCCTGCATCAGCCCTTTGCCGGTCAACCCACCAGAGCCCAGCGCGATCATCGACTGATTGGCGTGATACCCCGCGCCGAGCGGGTCGCGCTCCGGATTAAGAAAAGTCATGACCCGTTCAACCTGATAGTCCTTCATAAAGAAGTTGAGACCGACGGGAATGGCGATGATTGTCAGGACAGCTGCAATCGCAAACAACCGGGCCCTTACGCCGGCCACGAAGAGAATAGCCACACCCCCCATAGCCAACAGCAATGTGGTACCCAGGTCTGGTTGGCGCACAACAAGGGCACAGGGAATAGCTATCATCAGCGCGGGGACGATGAGTTGCCTGTACTGCCGCGCCGCCAACCCGTCCCGCGCATGGTAGAAGCGGGCCAGCGCCAGGATAAGCGCAATTTTCATGAGTTCGGATGGCTGTAGCACCATAAAGCCCAAGTCTACCCAGCGCTGTGCACCGCCCCGTGTAACGCCGATAAATTCCACAGCGATCAGCAACGCTAGTACAATGAAATAAAGCGGATAGGAAAGCTGCCACCAGACGCGAATATGAACCAACGCCACCCCCAGCATGACACACAGGCTGACGCCAAAACGCGTAAGCTGCGTATAGGCCAGGCTGCTAAAGTCCCCCAACGCGACCGAATAGAGCATGGTGACACCTATACCCGCGATCAGGCAGATCGTTGTGAGCAACATCCAATGCATATCGTTGGCGCGTTGCCACAAGGTTGGGCGCTTATAAAAACCGGAGCGGACGGTTCTAGACATCTGCTCCTCCCACAGCTGCTATCTCTTGGCTGTCTCCATTCTTTGGCCCCAGGGCATGGCTGGGGTCTTTTTCCAGCAATTTTTCTACAATGTCATGCGCAATCGGGGCAGCAACGGCTGACCCGCCACCGCCATGTTCGACCACCACTGAAATGGCATAGGTCGGCTTCTCGACGGGCACATAGGCGACAAACAGGGCATGGTCGCGCTCGACCCAGGGTTTTTCATTATCCTTGCGCAGGCCTTCTTCACGTTCCTGCTGGGAAATACGACGCACCTGCGCGGTGCCCGTTTTGCCGGCCATACGGACGGGGCTATTCCGCAATTGCGATGAGCGGGCCGTCCCCTGCCTGCCATCCATCACGGCTTCCATGCCCTGCTGAATAAGCAGAAGGTTACGCGCGGATATGTTCAATTTTCCCGGCCCTTCCAATGACTGGTCAACCAAGAGCGGGTCTTGCCTTATCAGGGTGGGCTCAACGGCCACGCCGCCATTGGCAATGCGCGCGGTCATGACCGCCAATTGCAGGGGCGTCGAAAGCATATAACCCTGGCCTATACTGATATTCAGCGTTTCGCCCTGATGCCATCGTTCACCCAGCTGGCGCTGCTTCCAGGCCTTGGTGGGTACGATACCCGAAACTTCGCCATCTACTTCAATCCCGGTTAGTTCACCAAGCCCGAAGCGTGTGGCCATATCTGCAATGCGGTCTATATCCAGCTTCTTGGCCAGCTCATAGAAATAGACATCACAGGATTGCTCCAATGCTCCAATCAGGTCGACCTGGCCATGGCCTTCATCCTTCCAGCAATGGAAGGTATGGTCACCATAGGGGACCTTTCCGTCACAGCGCACTTTGGTGTTTTTGTTGATCAACCCCGCTTCAAGCGCCGCCATAGCGACCACCATCTTGAAGGTTGACCCCGGTGGGAAGCGCCCTTGAACAGCCTTGTTCAACAATGGTTTGCGTGGATCATTCAGCAAGCCCTGCCAATTTTCCTGGCTGATGCCGTGGTTGAAGTCGTTTCCATCAAACCCGGGCGCCGAGGCCATCACCAGCACCTCACCTGAATGAATGTCCATCACCACGGCACTGGCGCTTTGTTCGCCCATACGCCCCATAGAGAAGCGCTGCAGTTCCCGATCAATGGTCAGACGCAAGTCCTGCCCCGGCTGGCCATCATCCCGGGCCAGTTCGCGGATTTCACGGCCAAGAGCATTCACTTCCACCTGACGCGTACCCGCCTGGCCGCGCAGAGCATCATTAAACACACGCTCCAACCCGCGCTTGCCCATGCGAAATTCTGGCAGCAGGAACGCTGGGTCGTCCGGCAGGTCGAGCAGTTCTTTTTCGGTAACCGGCCCGACATACCCCACCAACAGGGTAAAATCTTCCGGATGGGGATAGAACCGCGACTGGCCAGCATCGGGATAGACACCGGGCAGGTCGGCCAAGTTAGCATTGACCCGGGCAAATTCTTCCCAGCTGAGATTTTCGGCTACCGTTACCGGCAGAAAACTGCGCGAGCGCTTCAGGCGCTTGATGATACCCGCCATTTGGCCATCGCTCAGCGGCAACAATGTCGCCAGATGCCGCAGCGTGGCCATGGTATCTGTTGTCTGCTCTGCGATGATGGACACCCGATAACTCAGGCGGTTGGTGGCCAGTTCTTCCCCGTTTCGGTCGAAGATACGGCCGCGCAAGGGACTGATAAGGCGTGCATCGATACGGTTGTTTTCAGCGAGCAACTGATATTGCTGCGAATCAACCACCTGTAGCTGGTACATCCGGCCCACCAGCACAGCCATAAGCGCCGCCTGCCCGCCGCCCAACAGGACGGCACGTCTGGTCAGGTTTCTGTATCGGTCACCAGAGGGCTGCTTGGCCACGCTTTATCCTTTTCGAATGCCGAAGACCTTGAAGTCCAGCCAACCACATATGGCAGCGATTGGGGGGTAAGCCAGAATACCAATCAACAGCTCAATAAAGAAGGGTGGCGCGAACAGGAATTTGCCCAGATACCAGCTCATCACCAGCCACTCAAATAACAAGACACCGGCACACATGGCGGCAAAGCCAATCCAACCCAGCAGGAAGGACTGGGAAAAAGCAAAAACATTCTGTTCCAGGATAAAGGCGCGAACGGCCAGAAATGCCAACGCCGTCAGCCCAAATGGTGCGCCACTCAAGGCATCATGCATGAGGCCTATGAAGAGCAAGGCGAGAGACGGCAACAGACCAGGGCGGCGCGCCAACCAGAAGAAAACAATGATAAGAGACAAGGGCAAGCCCGCATTAGCCCCACCATCAATGCCCAAGGGCAGGCTGGCTACAACAGCGCCAAATATCGCCAGCAGAAATGGGACGATACCAAGAATGCCATGGGGTACTTTGCTGGACGTAGACCTCATGGATTCGCGCCCTCATTTTCAGGAACGGCCACGGGTTCTTGCTCTTCCGGCGCAGCAGGCTCCTCATGCTGAATGATCTGAACATATTCCAGCCTCGCCATGTCAGCCGAGGGTACCACGCGGAGCATACCCGTCTCTTCAATCTCGGTTAAACCAATGGGCAAGAGCGGTGGAAAGACGCCACCGTCCCCTGATGTCACCACGCGAAAGCCCGGCTCGACCTTGTGCGCCGCTTCAAGGAACGCCAATTGCGGCTTACGGCTGTTGTCCCCTTCCAATATCGCCCGGTCACCCGTTTCCAACACCATGACCGGCACACGACTATTCAGATCGGTAATCAACAAAGCGCGGCTCGACGAGTCCCCAACGCTCAGAATGCGGCCAATGACGCCATTGTGGTCGATCACCGGTTGGTATGGTTGCACGCCGTCTGCTGCACCGGCATCCAACAACGTCGTCCACAGAAATGGACTACCCGGATAGGTAACCGACCGAGCAGTAATGACCGGGCTGTCTGTAACAGGGGGGAGCGACAACAGATCGCGCAATCGCTCATTTTCATTGATCAGTTGCACGAGGCGGGGTTCTAACTGACGCAGACGTGTGTTTTCCGCCTGCATACGCGCATTTTCTTCGGACTCCACGAGATAGGCATTGACCAGGTCAGAAATTTCACCCGCCCAGACAATGGGCTTGCCAATAAACTCGGCAGCCGGCACGGCAACATCAGCAATGACCGCTTGGGCCCGCTGATTAAAGCCATCATCGATCTTGCCGACGATCAACAAGGCCAATGAGATAAAGACGGCCGCAATAAAGTCCAACCGCTGAAGCAGCATCTGCGCCAAAGTCGCGTTTTCATTGGTTCGGCGTAGAATGCGGCTCACGTTTTACGTCCCCAACTGTCCCTTCAGTTGCGTCACCGGCAATCCGGCCTAATAGCCCTGGATCAGAACCGGCTTAAGCGTCGGGTCTTCCAGTGCACGGCCTGTACCCAATGCAACACAGGACAAAGAATCCTCTGCACAAGTAACCGGCAAGCCGGTTGCAGTACGCAGAACCTGGTCCAGATTGTGCAGCAATCCGCCACCACCGGTCAGCACAATGCCTTTGTCGACAATATCGGCCGCCAGTTCCGGTGCCGTATGTTCAAGCGCAACCTTAACGGCTTCAACAATTGAGGACACGGGGTCGGACAGCGCCTCGGCCACCTGGGCCTGATTGAAGACGATTTCCTTGGGCACACCATGCATCAGGTCGCGGCCCTTGAGCTGAATTTCAGCGCCGATACCTTCCACCGGTGCCATAGCCGTGCCGATTTCTTTCTTGATGCGCTCGGCGCTTGCTTCACCGATCAGCAGATTGTGGTTGCGGCGAATGTAGTTGATGATGGCATCGTCCATTTTGTCGCCACCAACGCGGACAGATTCTGCATAAACAATACCGCCGAGAGACAGCACAGCCACTTCCGTGGTGCCACCGCCAATATCTACTACCATGGAGCCCGATGGCTCGGTCACCGGCAGGCCGGCGCCAATGGCAGCCGCCATGGCCTCTTCAATCAGATAGACCTTGCGTGCGCCTGCGGCCTCTGCCGATTCCTGGATGGCTCGGCGTTCTACCGGGGTAGAGCCGGATGGCACGCAAATGACAACCACCGGGCTGGCCAACATTTTGCGCTTGTGCACCTTGTTGATGAAATATTTGATCATCTCTTCGGCGGCTTCAAAGTCTGCAATCACGCCATCGCGCAATGGCCGAATAGTAGCGATATGACCAGGCGTACGGCCCAGCATCATCTTGGCTTCGTTACCGACGGCTTCAAGCGTCTTGCGACCATTGGGGTCCTTGATGGCGACAACAGACGGCTCGTTCAGTACGACCCCCTGCCCCTTGACGTAAACCAGCGTGTTCGCTGTACCCAGATCAATAGCCATGTCATAGGACATCATGCCCAGTAGTCGGGAAAACATGGACGCTCAAACCCTCTCGCGTTTGGGACAACGGGGTGAATGCGCAGGTTGGCTGCCCCGATGTGATGGTCAAATAAAAAGGCGTGCTGCGCGAATCACGCAACACGCCAAACCATAGCATTTGTCAGTGTTTTTGCGACGCCTTTCCTGCGGCACTCGCAAGTCTGTGACAGCTTGTTTTCCCTATGCAGACAGAGCCGACGGCGCGGTCTTTTCCAGCTTCTGCATCAAGCGGTTCACAGCAGCAATATATGCCTTGGCACTGGCCACCATCGTATCCGTATCTGACCCCTGGCCATTGACCGTACGGCCTTCCTGTTCCAGCCGCACTGTAACCGTCGCCTGGGCATCGGTTCCGTGTGTCACCGCATGGACTTGATACAGCTGCAAGCGCGGGCGAATGGGGATCAATTCCTTGATGCCGTTGAAGATCGCATCGACCGGGCCATCACCCGTCGTGGTGACTTCTTTGCGTTCACCTTCCACATCCAGCTCCAAGGTCGACTGTGGCGGCTCTTCTGACCCGCACGCCAGACCCAACGAGGCGAACTGAATAGGCTCATCGCCGCGCACGACTTCATCGTCAATCAGCGCGACGATGTCTTCGTCGTAGACATCCTTCTTCTTGTCGGCCAAATCCTTGAAGCGGCGGAAGACATCTTCCACCTGGTTCTGGCCCAATTCAAAGCCCAATTCCTTCAGCTTTTCCTTAAAGGCGTGGCGACCGGAGTGCTTCCCCATCACCAGCTTGGACTCGTTCAGCCCGACAGATTCAGGTGTCATGATCTCGTAGGTGTCGCTGCGCTTGAGCATGCCGTCCTGGTGAATGCCGGATTCATGTGCAAACGCATTGGCACCCACAATGGCCTTGTTGTTCTGAACAACGAAGCCCGTGATGGTCGACACCAGACGCGAGGCCTTGGTGATTTCTTCCGTCTGCACGCCGGTGCTGTAGGGCATCAGGTCCTGACGGGTTTTCAGCGCCATGACCACTTCTTCCAAAGCGGCATTACCGGCCCGTTCGCCCAAGCCATTGATTGTGCATTCAATCTGGCGTACCCCGGCCTGCACACCAGCCAGTGAATTCGCCACAGCCAGGCCCAGATCGTTATGGCAATGGGTCGACAAAGTGGCCTTGTCGATATTCGGCACGCGGTTCATCAGCATGGTGATGATCTCGACATATTCCTCGGGCAATGTGTAACCCACCGTGTCGGGAATATTGATTGTCGTTGCACCTGCCTTAATAGCAGCCTCAACCGTGCGGCACATGAAGTCGCGGTCGGTCCGCGTGCCGTCTTCGCATGACCATTCCACGTCTTCGACCAGGTTGCGAGCGTGCTCCACACTGGCATAAACCGCATCCAGAACATCATCCGGCTCCATCTGCAGCTTGTATTTCATGTGGATGGGGCTGGTGGAAATGAAGGTGTGGATGCGGGCCCGCGGTGCATCGCGCAGCGCTTCATGGGCACGGTCAATGTCGGCAAAGCCGGACCGGGCCAACCCACAGATAACAACCTTGTCACTGGCCTGGCGCGAGACAGCCTGCACGGCTTCAAAGTCACCATTGGAGGCAATGGGGAATCCGGCCTCAATGACATCAACCCCCAGATGCTCCAGCGTTTTGGCGATCTGCAGCTTCTCTTCCAAATTCATGGAGGCACCCGGCGATTGTTCACCGTCGCGCAAGGTTGTGTCGAAAATTTTTACGTAATTGTCAGACGTCATCTGACTTGCTCCTGTTTGATTGCATCTTGTTACTCGGTACCGCCTGAGAGCCCCCTAAAACGCGGCGGCGGTGACCATAGAGATGCGTTCAGGGGCGGGTTAGTCGGCGAGAGCCGAGTAGAAGAGGCGCACCAAGAAGCAGCCCGTCCTGAAAACGGGGCGCGATTGGTTCAATATGGTGCGTCAATGCAATCATTGCTCTTCCTGTTTGGCACCTTTTGATCCGAAGCGAATCAATACGCCTTCTGCGCTGATTACTAACCCAATTCGCCCGGGCGTGTAAATATTGATCCTGAAGAAACAAAAAAGGCCCCGGCAATGCCGGAGCCTCTTAAACCAACGGCAGTGCTGCTTAGTTCTTTTCTTTGTCGACCAGCTGGTTCTGGGCGATCCACGGCATCATGGCGCGCAACTTTTCACCCACTTCTTCGATGGGGTGGTCAGCCTGCAGGGCACGAACGGCCTTGAAGTTCGGGAAGCCAGCGCGGTTGTCTGTCACGAAGTTGGACACGAAACGACCGGTCTGGATGTCTTCCAGAATGCGCTTCATTTCTGCTTTGGTGTCGCTGTTCACAACGCGCGGGCCAGACATGTAGTCGCCATATTCCGCTGTGTTGGAGATGGAATAGCGCATATTGGCAATACCGCCTTCATACATCAGGTCGACAATCAGCTTCACTTCATGCAGGCATTCGAAATAGGCCATTTCCGGTGCGTAACCGGCTTCGGTCAGGGTTTCGAACCCGGCCATGATCAGGTGCGACAGGCCGCCACACAGAACAGCCTGCTCACCGAACAGGTCGGTTTCGCATTCTTCCTTGAAGGTGGTTTCAATCACGCCGGAACGACCGCCACCAATGGCAGAGGCATAGGACAGCGCAACATCATGGGCATTGCCGGAGGCATCCTGGTGGATGGCGATCAGGCAAGGCACGCCGCCGCCACGCTGATATTCGGAGCGCACGGTGTGGCCCGGGCCCTTCGGCGCGATCATCGAGACGTCGATGTCTTCACGCGGCTCAATCAGACGGAAATGAACATTGAGGCCGTGAGCAAACATCAAGGATGCGCCCGGCTTCATGTTTTCGTGCAGGTCGTTGGCGTAGATCGCCGCCTGCAATTCATCCGGCGTCAGGATCATGACAACATCGGCCCATGCAGCGGCTTCAGCCGGGGTCATGACCGGAATGTTTTCGTTCTCAGCCTTCTTGGCGGTGGCAGAACCCGGGCGCAGGGCAACGGCAACTTCTGCAACACCTGAATCCCGCAGGTTCAGGGCATGGGCATGGCCCTGGCTACCATAGCCAACAATGGCCACTTTTTTGGTCTTGATCAGATTAACATCTGCATCACGGTCATAAAAAACCCGCATCTCATTTTCCTTGTTTCAGCCGGTTGGGGACGATTTGGCGCTGTTCCTACAGTTCTGCGCCCGGAATGGCAAGAGCCCTGTGCCTGAAGCCCTAGGGCTTGCTGACATTTATAAGCTTTCAGCGCCACGCTTGATGGCAGCAATGCCCGTACGCGACACATCAACGAGGCCAAGCGGCCCCATGAGCGCCACAAAAGCATCGATCTTGCTGGAGGCACCTGTAATTTCGAACGTAAACGAATCCGTTGTCGTGTCGATAACCCGCGCGCGGAAAGCATCGCCCAGGCGCAGGCTTTCCACCCGCGCATCACCGGTACCAGACACCTTGACTAGCGCGAGCTCCCGTTCAACGCAGGGGCCGTCCGTCGTCAGGTCCTGCACCCGGTGCACCGGCACCAGCCGTTCCAGCTGTGCCTTGATCTGTTCAATCACCATGGACGTGCCGGATGTCACGATCGTGATGCGCGACAGGCCTTCATCATGGTCTGTCTCGGCCACTGTCAGGCTTTCGATATTATAGCCACGACCGGAGAAGAGCCCGATAACGCGTGCCAGAACGCCTGCTTCGTTATCAACGAGAACAGCAATTGTATGCTGAAAGATTGCTTGATCCTGAGCCATGTCTGTTCTCCCTAAACCAGAGTCGGATCGTCTTCACGATCCGTTTCAACATCTTCCGGACCCAAGATCATCTCATTATGCGCAGCACCTGACGGGACCATGGGGAAGCAATTTTCCAAAACAGCAACACGACAATCAACAATGGTCGGCTTGTTATTCTTGATCATTTCCTTGATGACCTTGTCGACATCACCCGGTTTCTCCATACGCAGGCCAACGCCGCCCATGGCCTCGGCCAGTTTGACAAAGTCCGGCAGCGCTTCCGAATAGGTATGCGCGTAGCGGCCATCATAGGTGATGTCCTGCCACTGGCGCACCATGCCCATATAGGAGTTGTTCAGAATGAACACCTTGATCGGCAGGTTGAACTGAACCGCCGTGCTGAATTCCTGGATATTCATCATGGCTGATGCATCGCCTGAAATATCGACAACCAGCGATTCCGGATGCGCCATTTGCACGCCAACAGCTGCCGGCAGGCCATAGCCCATCGTGCCCAGACCGCCAGAGGTCATCCAGCGATTCGGGGCTTCGAAGCCCAGATACTGGGCCGCCCACATCTGGTGCTGGCCAACTTCGGTCGTGATGTAGCGGTCCTTGTCCTTGGTCAGGTCCTGCAGGCGTTCCAGCAGATATTGGGGCATGATTTCATCCCCTTCCTGCTTGTATCCAAGGCAGTCACGGTCTCGCCATTCATCAATCTTCGCCCACCAGTCAGCCAGGGCATCCTTGTTGGGCTGGTGTACGTTGGACTTCCAGACCTTGATCATGTCTTCGAGCACATGGCCGGCGTCGCCGACTATGGGGATGTCAACGTGAACGCACTTGTTGATGTTCGCCCGATCGATATCGACATGGATCTTTTTCGAGTTTGGCGAGAAGGCGTCAAGCCGCCCGGTGATGCGATCATCAAAGCGTGCACCAATATTGATCATGACATCGCATTCATGCATCGCCAAATTGGCTTCATAGGTGCCGTGCATCCCCAACATCCCCAACCACTGCTTGTCAGACGCGGGGTAGCAGCCCAGACCCATAAGGGTCGAGGTAATCGGGAAGCCCGTCATACGAACGAATTCACGCAGCAATTGCGAAGCCGCCGGACCTGAATTGATGATGCCACCACCTGTATAGAAGACAGGCCTTTTGGCATTGGCGATCATGTCGACGGCCGCACGGATCTGATCGAGGTCACCCTTGATTTGCGGGCGATAGCTCTTGTGCTTCAGCTTCGGCGAACCGGTATAGGGCCCTTCTTCAACCTGAATGTTTTTCGGCAGATCGATAACGACAGGCCCCGGTCGCCCGCTGGTGGCAACATAAAAGGCTTCATGGATCGTACGCCCCAGATCTTCAACATCACGAACCAGATAATTATGCTTGGTGGCCGCACGCGTAATGCCAATCGTATCCGCTTCCTGGAAAGCATCCGTACCAATGAGGTGTGTCGGCACCTGCCCCGTCAGGCAAACGATGGGGATTGAATCCATCAACGCATCAACAAGGCCGGTGATGGCATTGGTTGCGCCCGGACCAGAGGTCACCAGAACGACACCTGGCTTGCCGGTAGAACGGGCATAGCCTTCGGCCGCGTGAACAGCACCCTGTTCATGCCGGACAAGAACGTGACGGATTTTGTTTTGCTTGAACAGCGCATCATATAGCGGCAGCACAGCACCACCCGGATAACCAAAGATCGTATCGACCCCCTGGTCGACCAGCGCTTTGAGGATGATATCTGCACCTTCAAGCATACCCTGCGATGACATTTGCCTGTCCTTCTTACCGTTTACGCGCGGTTGAAAACCACATTTCCTGAGGTTTTCCGCACCTGCCATCGTGTAACACCGGAACGGCTTGCACCAAGCGGAACCGGCCTCACAAGTCTTGCGAGGTTATTCGCGGCCTGATTGCGGGAAAAACCTTATTGCGGGCGCACACTACCTACGCATAATTTCAAAGTCAACTAATTATTGATAATAATATTACGCGTTTTTTCGAATAAACTTTCCGATTGTTGCTCTGAGCAGTGATTCCACGCATCAAACTGATTCCGGAACCACGTCATTTGCCGTTTGGCATATTGCCGCGTCTGCGTTTGGGCCCGAATTATGGCTTCATCCAGGGTCAACTCCCCTGCAAGATAGGCACGCAGAGCACCAACCCCGAGCGCCCGCATGGCCGGCAGGTCTGCCGGTAGATGTTGAACGGCTTTGACCTCTTCCAACGCCCCTTGGTCCATCATCAGGTGAAACCGCCGGTCACACCCCTCATAAAGCCATTGCCGGTCCGGCATCAGGACGATCCGCGCAACACCATCCAGATTTTCCAACTGCGTCAGGGGCGCAACACCTTTCTCGGCTTGCCAAGCCAATAATGAGCGACCTGTCGAGCGCAGCACCTCCAAAGCGCGGGCAACCCGTTGTCGGTCCCCCGGTTTAAGGCGAGCGGCCATGTCAGGGTCTTCCTCCTCCAACAGACGATAGAGAGCCTGCCCGTCCTGACGTGCCAGGATGCGAATCTCTTCCCTGATCCGGGCTTCAATGGCGGGGACAGGGCTGAGGCCTTCTACCAGGGCCTTGAAGTATAGCCCGGTGCCGCCTGCAACGATGGGCGTTTTCCCACGAGACAACACATCCTGCAGCACCGGCAGAACATCTTCGCACCAGCGGGCAGCAGAATAGGCATCATCTGGCGCAACGGCCCCATACAGGTGGTGCGGTATGCCTTCCATCTCTTCTTCAGAGGGTCGTGCTGCCAGGACCTGCAGGCAGTCATAGACCTGCATGGAATCGGCATTGACCACTTCCCCGCCAAATTCTCGTGCCAAATTCAGTGACAGTGCTGATTTGCCACTTGCCGTAGGCCCTGCAATGAGAATAACTTTAGGCAACTTGAGCCCCTTTCTTCGGTCCTTTGTTTAGCATTGATCTGGCGGAGGGGGCAGGCAATTTGACTCAACGCAAACCCAAGCGGGGCCTGAAAGCGGTACAACCAATTTCAGATGCGTGAACGAAAGGAAAAACAAGATGGCTAGCACAATGACACTCGAAGCAAATACTGGCGTTGCCTATTTGCGTCCAGTTCACATTGAACTCATCTCCATGGCACTCAAGCGCGAAGGTGGCTTCGGCCTCAAGCCTGCCTGGGTCGAAGAAGGCACGTCAGCACAGATCGTGTTTGAAGGCGTTGAGAACGACAAGGCCGTTGAATTGGCCAATGCTGCCGTCAGCGGCTCCGGGGTTGCAATCTCCGTATCCTAGGGGCAGCCATTGTCCTACAAACTTATGATCGCGGATATGGATTCCACGATCATCGAAAATGAATGCATCGACGAATTGGCCGATGCGATTGGCGTCGGTGATGTTGTCTCAGACATCACCGAACGCGCCATGCGTGGCGAACTTGAATTTGAAAGTGCCCTACGCGAACGAGTAGGCCTGTTGAAAGGCCTCTCCGAATCAGACCTGTGGCAGATTTTTGATGACCGCATCCGGCTGACCCCCGGCGCCAAAGAACTGGTAGCTGGCCTGCAGGAACGCGGCATTACCTGCATTCTGGTGTCCGGCGGCTTCACTTTCTTTACCGGGCGTGTTGCGGACATGGCAGGCTTTTCCGCCCACCATGCCAATGAGCTGGACTTTCGGGACGGCGCGCTGACCGGCAATGTCGTCGAGCCCATTCTTGGCGCCCAGGCCAAGCTGGACACCTTGAACGACTATGTCGCCCAGATGGGCATTACGACCGAGCAGGTTATCGCCATCGGCGACGGTGCTAACGACATCCCTATGATTAAGGCGGCAGGCCTTGGCGTGGCCTTCTGCCCCAAGCCTGTGACTGCAGAGGCCGCCGACGCTGTCATTGAAAAACGCGACCTGCGCGAAGTATTGACCCTGCTGGACTAACCCAAGCACCAAAGCGGCACCGGGAAGGCAAAGAAAAAGGGCGCCTGCAGCTGCAAGCGCCCTTTCTTATTCTTTCATGTGCAGCTTATTCGTCGTCTTCGCTGTCCAGCTTCACCGGTACGAAGCGGAAGTTGCCACCACGATTGATCTGCAACAGAACGGACGGCTTGCCATCGTCTTCAGCCGCGGTGATGACGTCCCTGATGCCAGCCACGGTTTCAACCGGCTTGCCGCCAATGCGGACAAGCAGGTCACCCCGACGCAGGCCCTTTGCAGCAGCATCGCTCGTGCGATCCACCTGGGCAATGATGACGCCGGTGGCATCATCCTCAATATTGAAACGAGTTCGGATGTCATCTGTCAGGGCCATCATGGTCATGCCCAGGGCCTCCAACATATCCTCATCGCCTTCGTCGCTACCGTCATTGCTGGCAACGCTTGAGGATGCATCGACATCTTCGGGCATTTCGGCAACCGTGACATTGAGCCTCACTTCTTCGCCATCGCGCCAGACAACGACTTCAACCTCCGTGCCTGCTGGCGTATCTGCAACAGCGCGAAGTAAAGTGCGCGTATCTGGCGTCTCTTCGCCAGCAAACTGCAACACCACATCACCGGAAATCATGCCCGCTTCTTCGGCAGGGTAGCCCTCCATAACGTTGGAGATCATGACGCCTTCAGCTTCTTCCAGGCCCACGCTCTCGGCAATTTCTTCGTCAACAGGCTGGATGCCAACGCCCAACCAACCACGGCGGATCCGGCCATGTTCCTGCAGGTCCGCAACGACGCGTTCTGCCATGTTGGACGGAATGGAGAAACCAATGCCAACATTGCCGCCACCTCGGGAGATAATGATACTGTTAATTCCAATAACTTCACCCACCATATTGAACAGCGGCCCGCCGGAATTACCCTGGTTGATCGGCGCATCTGTCTGGATGAAATCATCATAATAACCGGCACCGATATCGCGCCCCAGGGCAGAAACAATGCCTGCTGTGACCGTACCACCCAGGCCAAACGGGTTGCCAACAGCAATGACCCACTCGCCAACACGTACCTCGTCAGAATTTGCCCATTGAACGGCAGGCAATGGCGTTTCCGGTTCCACCTTGAGCACGGCAATATCCGTACGAGGATCCGCACCAATGACTTCAGCATCCAACTCGGTACCGTCGCTCAGCGTTACTGTTACTTCATCGGCTTTGTCGATGACATGGTGATTGGTGATGATGATGCCCGCCGGGTCAATAATGAAACCGGACCCACCGGCCTTGGAGTTGCGCGGCGGTTGGTTGCCCCCTCGACCACCAAACATGCCGAACGGATCGAACCATGGAGGCATGCCCTGCATGCCGCCTTCGGCCGCACCCTTAGGGGCTTTCACTTCAATGGTTGAGGCAATATTCACCACAGAGGGGAGTAGTTGCTCAGACAGATCAACAAACCCGTCCGGGTGTGCCTCTGCCGATGTCTGGGCAAGGCCAATGCTCGCGGCCACGCCCACGATCAGCGCCACAAAAGCATGACGCCGAAGCGTCTGTGTCCAATGGGCCAATGCGGCAAATGTTGTACGGGGTTGAATCTGGCTAGAGCTCAAAGCCTACTCCTGTTGTTCTTCACGTCGATCGTTATGACGGGGGGCATGAACCGAATGGCCCATACCCCCTGATAGTGATATGAAATTAAGCGTCGGGCACAGCCCTTTCAAGCAATGCCCAATCTCAACCCCTTACTTGTTCTGGTCGAGATATTTGAAGAACTGGCTGTCTGGTGACAGAACCAGCGTATCTTCAGACCCGACAGCCTGCTGGTAAGCCTGCATAGACCGGTAGAATTCAAAGAAGTCTACGTCCCTGCCGAAAGATTCAGCAAAGATACGCACGGCTTCACCATCGCCTTCACCACGGATGATATCAGCGTCACGGCGTGCTTCTGCCAAGATAACCTCGCGCTCCTTGCGGGCACGCGCATTAATGCCATCAGCTTCCTCACGCCCCTTTGCGCGGCGCTCGGTTGCTTGTTCGCGGAATTCAGTCTGCATACGAATGAAAACTTGGCTGGAAACCTGCTGCGGCAAGTCTGCCCGCTTGATGCGCACATCAACAATCTGGACGCCATATTGCGCCGCATCGGTTTCCACCAGGTCGCGTATCTGATTCATCATCACGATACGCTGATCCGACAACAAGGTATCAAACGGCGCACGACCCAAAACCTGTCGCAGGTTCGATACAGCAGTCGTCGTCAGACGCGCCTGAAAAATCCGCTCATTGCCCTGTACGGTACGATAGAACTGCAGCGGGTCCTCAATGCGATAGCGCACCATCGCGTCCACTTCGAGGCGCTTGTCATCGGAGGCAATCACTTCCTCCGTCGGCAAGTCGAGCGGCAGAACACGATTATCCATGAAGGTGACATCTTCGATGAGCGGCACCTTCCAGTGCAGGCCAGCCTCAGTTACTTCACGTCGGAATTCACCCAGACGCAGGATAATGGCCTGTTCCGTCACCCGGACCACAAACAGTCCTTCAAGCGCAATGAAAACCGCGCCAATCAGGGCGACGACACTGATAATTTTTGCCATCGGGTTCATGAGCGGCCTCCTGCGCGTTTTTGCACTTCTGGCAGCGGCAGGTAGGGCACAACGCCCGAGCCAGCTTCACCGTCGATAATGACCTTGTTCACCCGGCCCATAATTTCTTCCATCGTCTCCAGATACATGCGCTTCTTGGTGACGTCTTCGGCCTGCCTATATTCGTCATAGACAGAGATGAAACGAGCGGCTTCACCCGTCGCACGGTTCACAACCTGCGACCGATAGGCCTCTGCTTCCTGAATAATGATAGCTGCCTGACCACGCGCTTCCGGCAGAATGCGGTTGGCATTGGCTTCTGCTTCATTGATCAACGCCTGCTGGTCAGCACCGGCTGCCTGCACATCACGGAATTCGTCGATGACTTCAGGCGGCGTATCTGACTTCTTCAACTTTACGTCCTGAACCTGAATACCCGACTGGTAGCTGTCGAGCACTTCCTGCATCAGGCTGCGCGCCTGGCCTTCAATCTGGCTACGACCTGTTGTCAGCGCGGCTGTCAAATCCGTTTGGCCAACAACCTCACGCATAACGCTTTCAGCCACGGCCTTGACGGTTTCTTCGGGATCCCTGATTTCAAACAGGTAGAACCCTGCATTGTTGATCTGCCAGAACACTTCAAAGTCGATGTCGATGATATTTTCATCGCCCGTCAGCATCAGACTTTCGGCGAGCACTTCATTTTCCATGTCGCCACGGCGGCTTTCCAGCGTCACAAAACCCACCTCGGTCTTGCGCACTTCAGTAACGCGCGGGGTGTCATATTCACCGATCGGCGCGGGCCAATTCCAGTGCAAGCCTTCGCCCAGCAGCTGGCCATCCCAGTCGCCAAACACCAGCACAATGCCTTGTTCGTTCGGCTGAACGCGGAAGAAGCCGGTCGATGCCCAAAGGCCAACCAGAATCAGCGCAATGATGGCCAATCCCTTGCCGCCGCCGAAACGGCTCGGCAGGAAAGACTTGAACTGATCCTGTCCTTTTTTGAGAAGGTCATCAAAATTGGGGGGCTGTTGGCCGCCGCCTCCGCCGCCACCGGTAGGACGCGGACCCTGGCCCCACGGGCCACGGTTGCCACCGGAATTGTCTTGCCATGCCATGGCTGTATCCTTTCATTTCCCGCCTGCAGTGCGGGAACAGTTCACGCAGCACCTCATATGGGAACGACGTCCAACGATTCCAATTATCGCTGTAAAACTTTATTTTGCGGGTTATATGATAGCCCGCGCCCCAGCGCAACGCACGCTCAACACAACATTGCTGATCAGGATACCTTCATGCCCGCGACCAAGGACAACATTCTCGCAGCCCTTTCCCGCATCAAAAACCCCAGCGGCGACAATTCCATTGTCGATTCTGGCATGGTGCAGGGTGTTCATATTGAAGGCGGCACGGTGCGGTTCTCCATCGCTGTAGACCCCTCCATGGGCTCTGGCCTGGAAGATCTGCGTCTGGCCTGCGAACAGGCTGTACGCGAAGTAAAAGGTGTTGAGCAGATCACGGCGGTGCTGACAGCCGAACGCCCGGCAGCTGGAGAAGCTGAACAGGCGCCTATTCGCAAACCGTCCCCACTGGATGGCGGCGGCAAAGGCGGCATTGGCCAGGTTGGCAAGATTGTCGCCGTTGCCAGCGGCAAAGGCGGCGTGGGTAAATCCACCGTCTCGGTGAACCTGGCCTTGTCATTTGTGGCGCAGGGTAAAAAGGTGGGCCTGCTGGATGCCGATATTTATGGCCCGTCCGTGCCCCGCATGCTGGGTGTTTCCGGCAAGCCGGAAAGCGATGGCAAGACGATTTTTCCGCACGAAAAATTCGGCCTGAAATTCATGTCCATGGGATCCATGGTGGATGAAGAGACCGCCATGATCTGGCGCGGCCCCATGGTGATCAGCGCCATCCAACAGATGCTGGACAGCGTCGCCTGGGGTGAGCTCGATGTATTGGTGCTGGACCTGCCACCGGGCACCGGCGATGCGCAATTGACTATCGCCCAGAAGGTACCGCTGGCAGGCAGTGTTGTTGTTTCCACTCCGCAGGACATTGCCCTGCTGGATGCCAAGCGTGGCATTGCCATGTTCGACAAAATGAAAGTACCCACGCTTGGTATCGTTGAGAATATGAGCAGCTTTGTCTGCCCCCATTGTGGTGAGGCATCCCACATCTTTGGCCATGGCGGCGCACGGGAAACCGCTGAATCTTTCGGGGTCGACTTCCTGGGTGAAGTACCTTTGCACCTATCGATCCGCGAGACATCAGATGCGGGGACACCGATTGTGGCCTCCACACCAGACAGCCCGCAGGCGCAGGCCTTCCTGGCCATTGCCGAGAATGTCTCAGCGAAGCTGGGGGAAGCCACCAAGGCCGCCCCGACCATCAGTTTTAGTTAAGCACGTTCATAGATGACAAAGGCATAGGGTGGGTCATCGGGGCCCGCTTCCTGCGCTGGCAGACGTGATGCCTCTTTCCAAAGGGTGCTGTCCAGCGATGGGAAGAACGTGTCACCCTCATAGTTGGCATCAAGCTCCGTAATATAGAGCCGGTCAGCGACCGCCAGCCCTTCCTGATAGATGCGCGCACCACCCATAATGCTGGCGCGCTCAGCACCCGCGGCATCGCAATATTCGATAGCTGCTTGTAGACTGGCACACAGGACCACGCCATCCGGAGCCGTTTTCATGGTCGACGACACGACAATATTCTCCCGCCCCGGCAGCAGGCGGCCAATGGACTCCCATGTCAGGCGCCCCATGATGATCGGCGCGCCCATTGTGACTTTCTTGAAATAGCGCATGTCCTCCGGCAGCCGCCAGGGGATGCCACCATCACGGCCAATAACGCCATTGCGGGCAACGGCAACGATGATGTCGATTTTCATGACAGGTGCCTACGGTTAGACAGCAACGGGGGCGGCAATACTTGGATGCGCCTGATAATTTTCCAGCGTGAAGTCTTCATATTTGAAACTGAAAATATCTTTTACATCCGGGTTAATGCGCATGGTCGGCAGTGGGTATTGCTCGCGCTGCAATTGCGTATCTAACTGGTCCAAATGGTTCAGGTACAAATGCGCGTCCCCAAAGGTATGGATGAATTCACCGGGGCGCAGGCCGCAAACCTGGGCAATCATCATGGTCAGCAGCGCGTAAGACGCAATATTGAACGGCACGCCAAGAAAGATGTCCGCACTCCGCTGGTAGAGCTGGCAGGACAGCGCGCCATCCGCGACATAGAACTGGAACAGGCAATGGCAGGGTGGCAGAGCCATGTCGTCGACATCCGCCACATTCCAGGCCGAGATAATATGCCGCCTGCTGTCCGGGTTGTTTTTGATCTGGTCAATCAGGTTCGCCACCTGATCTACCTGCCCGCCATCTGGCGTGGGCCAACTGCGCCATTGGTGCCCATAGACAGGACCCAGCTCGCCATTCTCGTCAGCCCATTCATCCCAGATGGAGACCCCATTATCCTTGAGGTATTTGATGTTGGTGTCGCCATCCAGGAACCACAGCAGTTCATAAATGATAGACTTGAGATGCAACTTCTTGGTGGTGACCATGGGGAAACCATCAGCCAGCGAGAATCGCATCTGGTAGCCAAAAACGCTTAGCGTGCCCGTGCCGGTTCGGTCACCTTTCTGGATTCCGAAATCACGGACATGGCGCATCAGGTCCAGATATTGTTTCATTTGGCTGCTTACCCCCTAGTTCTTGTAGCAGGATACTGATTCGCCGCGCCGCACACCAGCACAAAGGCGCGACTTGTCCTTTAATTGTGGATCAAAAGCGCCTATATACGGGGCGTCGGGGAACCGACTATGGCGATAAACGGTTTATGGAATAAGCGGATCGGACCCGGGGGCGGTACCCGGCGCCTCCACCAAATTCACCGGCCCTTATGGGTATTAATTTGGGGGCGAAACAGGATCGACGAACGTAGTAAAGATATTATCTTTCGCCCGGCATGATACCGCCGTTATCGGGTCACTTTGACAA
>Ga0181569_10001205_pt1 | contig 20445 bp, 21 predicted proteins | sample 101ome_19_FD_132452 | JGI IMG/M metagenome (GOLD analysis project Ga0181569, IMG submission 132452) | Coastal salt marsh microbial communities from the Groves Creek Marsh, Skidaway Island, Georgia - 101405AT metaG (megahit assembly) | ecosystem: Environmental > Aquatic > Marine > Intertidal...
GCTTGTCCGATTTGGCTGCACTCAAGTCCCTCAATTCAATGCGTGACGAGCTAGTGCCGTATTAGCACAGCCTATCGCTTCTATCCGATAGAGCCACGTACACAGTCTCAGCGATCACTAGCCCCGGTGGTGCAATGGAGAGGACAATCTGCCTCCCATGCGACAATCGAGTTGCGAAGGTAACGTTCGACTAATCGCATAGTTGTAACAAACCATGCAGATACTTCTGTGAGTGGTCGAGCATCCGTCGAGCCACAAGTTTAGTTCCCTACATCTTTTGAGTGCATTGTTTTCGAGTGTTGGTTGCCCTGGCGATGCATGTTGCCGGCCCGACAAAACACCCGGGATAACGGAGTGTGAGCATGATGAATGAAGTCGAGAGACTTGAGGTAAATTTCAAAGAAGCTTTGAACGCCGGCGATAAAGCTAAGTTGCAGGAAATTCATGTAAGCGCTATGGGTTTTGTTGAGCGACACGGGAAGCCCCCTGTCATTTCGGCCAGTAAAAAGGCCTACGAGCAACTCATACACGCCTACATATGTCATGTCGCATCGAGTGATGCGCAACTACCGTATCTCCTCTGGTGGAGAGCGTATTACGGTCATAAAAAGGCGCCGCGAAAGCCCCAGCACTCGGTGGCACGCAGCCGCTCACATCTGCGAGAAATGAAAAAACACTCGCAACTGACAGCAAGACTCTGCCAAAAATACAAAATAAAGACGTGACTACCTAGCGATTTGGCACTGCAATGAATGACGGTCCTCGCGAGCCGTCGCTCAGGTTCGTTACCCACATTTAACAGTTTTTTGACACCAGTAATAACGGATCGCAATCGCGTTTTTTGCGGCTAATCACGATGCGGGTCCTCTATTGGCCCAAATTGAACGCATCACAGATGGAGGCGTGTTGCCTCGTCGACTAACGCTCGCGTCACGAGAGCAGCGTCAGCGCGTTCTCTGGGGGTCTTCCAATAACCGCTCTTGTTTCAGTAATGATGACAGGCCTCTCGATCAATACGGGATGACTCGCCATGGCACTAATGAGTTCGTTCTCAGGCGTAGTTGATGACAGGCTGAGCTCCCTGAACGTTGACTCGCCTCGCCTTACCAGGTCGATGGCAGGAATGCCCAGTAATCTAAGCACCTCTCTGATTTGAGCCTCGGTGGGCGGCGTTTCTAGGTATTTGACTTGTATCGGCCGAGCTCCATGCTCTTCGAGTAGGCTCAGTGCCATTCGTGATTTGGAGCAGCGTGGGTTGTGCCAGATAGTGAGATTCGTCATAAGTAGTCCGGGTTGGCGTTGAGGGGTGTTTTGACACCAAACGAAAGAGAATCGAAGTGAAAGAGATACCAACGTTTCGATAAAAAGAGTGCGTGCTTTCACCACGAAAATCAATGCAGTTCATTGGATCTCAGGTACCAAGTCCCGTTGCCCCTTTTGGGGGTTTTTGGGTACTGTGGACCCAGAATAATGTGAACCAATAAGAAGGATGTACCGTGGCTGTTGTTATCGATCATGAATTTAACGCCTCACCCGATGCCCTGTGGGAAATACTAGGCACGCCAGATCGGGTTGATTGGGTTCCGGGTGTGACCAGCTGCTCGTTTGATGGCGAGGTCCGTTCGCTCGACCTGCCGGGGGCGGGAGCGATCAAGGAGCGGATACTGACTCACGACAATGATGCCCGCATTCTTGAGTACTCTTGCTTTGAAAGTCCCGGGGGACTCGAGTCTCACTGTGCAAAAATGGAAATTAGCGCGACGGCTTCAGGGTGTCGCTTGCAGTGGCAGGCGCAGGTAAAGCCCGAAGTTATTGAGCCGTTTATCAAAGGCAGCATGGAGGGGTGTATCACCCGTCTTGAAGAAATTCTGTGTGGATAGCCGCGCAGCCGGATATTGAACGCGAGATGCACTGTTGGGGCGTGTTTGCCCAAGTACCAAGGAGAGTAAAACCATGACCTTTGAAACGATTCTTTATGAGGTTGAGGACGGCATTCTGACCATTACGCTGAACCGTCCCGACCGATTAAATGCCTTTAACAATGAGATGCGCGATGAGGTCATTGCGGCGCTCGATCTGGCAGATGCGGACGACGAGGTCAAAGCCATCATTTTTACCGGGTCCGGTCGTGCATTCTGCGCAGGCGCTGATCTCGGCGGTGGCGGCGATACCTTTAACTACAAGCCGAAAACGCCCGGCATTCCGAGGGATGGTGGGGGGATGCTTACCCTACGTATTTTTGAGTGCCTGAAACCCGTGATCTCAGCCTGTAATGGTCCAGCCGTTGGCATCGGTGCAACCATGCAATGTGCGATGGACATTCGCCTGGCGTCTGAAAACGCAAAATATGGCTTCGTATTCTCCAAGCGCGGTATTGTGCCCGAGGCCGCATCAAGCTGGTTCCTACCGCGTGTTGTTGGCATTAGCACAGCGCTAGAGTGGACGTTCTCTGGTCGGGTATTCAAAGCCGATGAGGCATTGGAGCGGGGATTTGTAAGAACGGTCTATCCGGCTGACGAGCTTCTGCCGGCGGCTCGTGCGTTGGCAAAGGAGTTCTGTAACGAGACTTCTGCGGTTTCGGTCGCAATGGCACGTCAAATGATGTGGAAGATGTTGGGTGCTGACCACCCGATGGAGGCGCACCAGATTGATTCGCGGGGTGTCTACTTCACTGGCAAGTCTGCCGATGCGCAGGAGGGAGTGAGATCCTTCCTGGAGAAGCGCCCGGCGAGCTATCCAGGTCAGGTCAGCAGCGATATGCCCGAGTTCTTTCCGTGGTGGGAAGAGCGCGAGTATAAGTAAAACAGCAGAGGTCTTTTCTTAGTTGATATGACCAAATCTATAAATGGTCCGCTGTCGGTAGGTCGTACCCGGTTCAAGGACAATGCTGGGAAATTTGGGTTGATTCGGTGCGTCGGGAAAGCCCTGCGCCTCGAGACAGATACCCCACCGAGGGCCAAACGGCTCAGCTAAGCCGTCCCCCGTGTAGACCTGCAGTGCGGACTGGGTTGTGAAGACATCTAGCTGAAGTCTGGCTGATCGAAGCCGCAGGCTGGCCGCATGCTGAAGCTTGCCGTCCTCAGGCAGGACAAAATTGTGATCAATCACCGCCTTGTCTACCGATCGCCACTCGGAGTAATCAAGCTCGGTATCTGCTATTGGCGCAATATTTCCTGTCGGAATAAGCCGATCGTTAACGGGTGTGAATGCCTCAGAATTAACTTTCAGTTCGTGTTGAGACAGAGCGCCACCGAGGTTGAAGTACGCGTGATTCGCCAGGTTCATAACGGTGGTCCGATCAGTCGAGGCGACGAAGTCAATCTGCAGACTTGAGCTGTCTATCAGCTCGTACTGAACGGTGATGAGTCGGTCTCCGGGAAATCCATCTGCGAGATGTGGCAGTGCGAGTGAGAACACAACGGTATTGTCAGCCCGTGTGGGCGAAGCCTGAAACAGTTGCTGATGGAGACCCTGCTTTCCTCCGTGCAACAGATTGGATCGTGCAGGCTCATTCATTGGCACTGTATACACGTCGCAGGGCAGGGCGATGCGACCATTTTGCAACCGATTAGCAACGGGGCCTACGGTGGTACCCAAGTAGAACGTGTCTGAATCAAAGCCTGCACCCGAGGGATAGCTCAATACCACGTCTGATGGCGAGCGGTTACCAAAACCCTCTAACGTAATGCCCGCAACCGTAGCGCCGCGGTTCAGGAGCTGAGCGGTGATTTTATGCGTATCGTCCGGTGCGCTTTGAAAAATAGTGTGGCTGTCGTGCATAGCTCAGCATAACCGATGTTCATTGGTAGGTTGTGTGATGACGTTAATGATTTATGCCGATACTCTAAGGGCAGTGCAGTAAACGAAGAAAGCAGAATGCCAACCAGCGAACAAACGATCGTCAGCCGTGTCACTGAACTGGTAGCAGCAGACTCTGTCAGTTCACCTGATCCAACATGGGACAGTAGTAACCGAAAGGTGATCAACCACCTTTCCGCCTACGCGGAGCGCGATGGCTGGTCCGTTGATATCCAGGAACTCGAGTCCGGTGGCGATGGAAAAGCCAATCTGATTGCGACCCTCGGCAACAAGGAGAACACGGAGGATGAGCCCGCTGGTCTGGTGCTGTCCGGTCATACCGACACCGTGCCGTTTGACGCGGGTGGCTGGAATTCTGATCCCCTGAAGCTCACGGAGCGAGACGGCAAACTGTACGGTCTGGGTAGTACTGACATGAAGGGCTTTTTTGCCGTGGCACTGGAAGCCGCTTCAGCCTTCGATCCGGCCAAATTCAAAGCCCCTTTGTATTTGCTCGCTACGGCGGACGAGGAGAGCACCATGAACGGTGCTCGATCGCTGTCAAGAGCACAGTTACCGTTTGCGAAAGCTGCCATTGTCGGCGAGCCCACGGATCTGCGGCCCATGCGGATGCACAAGGGCATCATGATGCAGGGTGTCACCTTGCGTGGTCAGAGTGGTCATTCATCAGATCCCGAACTCGGTAATAACGTTATAGAGGCGTTGCCGACCCTATTGTCTGTTTTATCCCGATACCGTGATGAGTTGGCGCAGCAATTCCGGTGTGAACTCATGGCCGTGCCTGTTCCGACGATTAATTTTGGCTGTGTTCACGGAGGCGATAGTCCCAATCGGATCTGTGGTGAGCTCGATTTTAGTTTCGACGTGCGTATGCTGCCGGGTCTCGAGTACGCCGACGTAGAGCGCGATCTGAACGCGAGGCTCATTGAAATCGCGGCGCTGCATGACATCGATATCGAGATGCGGCGGTTGGTTGAACCCGTACCTGCCTTTGAGCAGGCCGAGGGCAGTGACTTGGTTGTTGCCTGCGAGCACGTGTCAGGGCAGATAGCCGACGCTGTAAATTTTGCGACCGAAGCACCGTTTCTGAAATCCCTGGGGTTGGAAACGATTGTCATGGGTCCCGGGTCCATTGACGTCGCGCACCAGCCCAACGAGTACATGCCGCTTAATCAGATTCAGCCCGCTATCGATACGCTGAGGGGCTTGATCCAGCGGTACTGTATGTAAGGTCGCATCTGACACTCATAGTTGCGTTTGTCGGTTGCGTAGAGACCATTTAAGAGCTGATTGCTGATAGGGCAATCTGGAGAGATTGGAGTAGGTTTATGGATACGATGAAAGCAGTCCGGGTCGACGTCTGCGGTGCGCCAGAGCAGATGTCAGTCAAAGACGTTCCCACACCCCAGCCGGGTCCCGGCGAGGTTCGTATCAAGTTAAAGGCGTGCGGCATCAACCTGATCGATACCTATCACCGGTCGGGTCTCTATCCTCTGGCGCTTCCTACGGGATTGGGTTGCGAGGGGGCGGGTCTGGTTGATGCTCTTGGAGAGGGCGTTGATGACCTGAGTGAGGGTGACCGCGTCGGCTTCGCTATGGGACTGGGTGCCTATGCGGAAGCGATTGTTTTGCCTCGAGGAGCCTTGGTGAAAATTCCTGCGGGCGTCACCGACGAAGAGGCCGCTGCCGTGCTGCTCAAAGCAATGACGGTTGATTACCTGTTCAATGACACGTTCCCGCTACAGGGTGGTGAGACCGTGCTCTTCCATGCGGCTGCGGGTGGGGTTGGCCTCATTGCCTGTCAGTGGGCGAAGCACAAGGGGGTAAAGCTAATAGGTACGGCAAGCACACAAGCAAAGTGTGAGCTGGCCGTGAGACATGGTGCTGAATCCTGTTTGCTCACCGATGATCCCGAGTTATCTGAGAAGCTGCGTGCGCAATCTCCCGGTGGATTCCCGGTTGTTTATGACAGCGTGGGTCGCTCGACCTATCGGCTCAGTCTTGGCCTGCTCGCTCCCCTCGGAACATTTGTCAGTTTTGGTAACGCGTCGGGCCCCATTGATGCTGTTGTTCCAGGAGAGCTGGCGCTGTCAGGTTCGCTGTATTTCACTCGTCCAACCCTAGCCACACATATGGCGCGACCGGGCTGGATGCAGGCATCAGCTGATCGCATATTCAGCCTTATCGAGGGGGGGCATCTATCTGTGGACGTTAACCAGCGCTATGCCCTAAGTGATGTTGTTAGCGCCCATCAGGACCTTGAAGGGCGCCGTACAACGGGTAGCTCGGTACTTATTCCCTGACGCTTTTCGGCAAGGCTTCTGGGTTCGAGTTCGACCTCGCAGGCTCAACACCGTTGAGGCCCGGTCGGATACGCGATAAAACAGGCGGGTAAATACAACAATAATGACTGAGGAGTGCCAGCTTATGCGGGCCAGTTACAAGGCGATGAGTCCTTTTATGACGCGCGAGGAAGCGACAACCATGCTTCGCATTGCCGAGGAGCGGCGCGTGTTTCGTACCTATGCGGAGGAAGCGCTAAATGATGGTATTGGCGAGTCATTACCACAGCGCTTCGATGCCGCGTTCAACTACATTCAACACGGCATTGACGGGCACGGTAATAGCGATGACGTCAGTACGGCAGCGCAGCGGACGAACTATTTTCGAGAGACTTACGCCTACGGTAACGACATTCAGGCAGCTGGCGTAGAGGCTTTCTTTAACCACCCGGACCTGTTGGCGGTTGCTGGCGAGGTGACAGGTCGTTCGCTGGTTGTTCCCGCGATTGTCTATGCCAATATTTTAACGCCCGGCCAGGAACTCGCGATTCATACAGACGTTCCGGAGTTTCGAGGTGCCGACCGAAAGCGAATGCCTCAATGGCTTCTGGTTACCATGCTTCACTCGGGGCTGTTTGATGACTACCGAATTCCTATAGCCACGTGCGTATCATGGTTCGGTGCCAATCCGGGAGGCGCCTTTGCCTATTACCCAGAAGGCCCACATGGCCGCCGTGAGTCCATGCCAGCAAGTCATAACACCGCAATTCTCATTGATACAGACAAAGTGTTTCATGGGGTCGAACGCGTCACACCCAAGTCGTTCTTCCCGGAAATCGATAAAGGAGCAACACTGACCTTTGAGGGTAGTGCCGGTTGGTCACTGGCTAAGCCTAATCAAGAAGTGGTGGCACGCTACCAGTGGGAGGATTTGCGGTACTCGATTTCGTGGAAAGCCTACTGCTTCGCTGATGAGGCGGAAAAAGCAAAATGGGCGAACAAAACCGATGACCTAACCTTGGATTCTATTTTGGACACCCTGGAGTCTGAGTTGAGGTCACGGGGCGTGCTACAGGGAGAGCGGCCCGATCCTACGGCGTTTGCACAAGCGCTGGTCAACGAGTTTATTCGCTTTCCCGCAGCTCAGGTAGCGTAGCAGCATTTTCAACGTTCAAGGCGCTTAACACCGCGATAAATCATTCGTTGGACGACCGTTGGGAGCAGTACCTTATCCACCAACCAGCGGGACAGTCGTGTTGTTTTACCAGAGTCCTGATGCAACGTGAGTCCAGTGTCCTGCGGCCCAACAATTGACCCCCACCGGTTCGCTGGAGGGGTGTATCGCTTGTTGGCGGCTCTACCGGCAGCCCTCCGTTTGAGGTTGTGAACCAAAACTCCATAGGCCCAGTTTCGGGCCGATGATCGAGCAGGATCAGTCGATGCGACATCGCCAATCGCAAATACGTTGTCGCGTCCTGTGACTTCTAGCGTGCTGCGTGTTTTTACAAACCCTTCCTCATCCAGTAACTCGCTCGGTAAGAAGTCCGTATGGGGCTTCCGGTCTCCCGTGGACCATATGATGGTATCGGCGATGGCTGACTGACCTGACTCGAAATGAATGGTCCCCGCACGGGGTGCCGGCGTGGGTGTAATCGCCCGATGTCCGGTGAAAAGCTGCACCCCGACCTTGATCAACTCCTGATGGTAATACTGCCGGGCGCTGGTGTGGTAGCCATGAAGGGGGAGATCGGCTGAGATGAAAAGCGATACCGACTTGTCGGGGTATGCCCGCTGAATATTTAAGGCAGAGCTAACGCCACACGGTCCACCGCCAACGATGGCAATGCTACGCGCGTCGCTGATGGCGCGCGCGTCGGACCGTAACTGCGTGTCAATGTCGGCTTCGGAGCGCACGCTGTCATCGCGCCAGAAACCGTTGGAGGTACCTGAGGCGATGATCAGGAAGTCATAGGGGATACGCGTTTCACGCTTGCTCTGATCGAGTACGGTAACGGTCTGGTTGTCGAGATCAACAGAGGTCGCTTTCGCATGACGGATCTCGACCCTCGATAGGGCTTTGAAGCGATGAAGCGGTGTGTTGTAGAAACGCTGCCACCAGTCTAAGTCAGCTAGCCGCTTACCCAGCTCTTGTCCACTGACGAGGTTGGGTTTTGTGCTGATACCAATTACCTGGAAGTGGCGGCTGAGACGGGCGGCGACCAATACACCGGTGTCACCCATGCCAATAATCACGACTCTCTTGGTTTTAGCTGGACCTCCGGACATTGGGTGCCCCCTCAAAGCACTGGGAAAACGACTGTTTTAGATAGGAGTTCGTTTGACACCTCCCGGTATACGCTCGACAGTGTCCTGAGTTTAACTGAGCGTCGGAGGTTCAAATGAGCATACGGCAAGCAACGGTCGGCGATTTAGACGCCATTTCCCCTTTGTTTGATGCATACCGAGTGTTTTACGAAGAGCGCAGCGATTTGGACGCTGCGCAGGCCTTTCTCGAAGAAAATCTGTTGCACGAACGAAGCTCGGTTTTCCTCTTCGAGGAAAATGGACATGTCGTTGGATTTACTCAGCTGTATCCCGCTGTATGTTCTGTCGCGATGAAACCGTTCTATGTCCTTTACGATTTATACGTCGTGCCAGAGGCGCGAGCGCACGGCATTGGAACTGCGTTATTACGCCATGCGCATACGTGGGCGAGAGCCAAGGGCGCGTTTCGTGTGGATTTGGAAACCGCACACAGCAACACGACGGCACAATCCATTTACGAGGCAGTGGGTTACGAGCTCGATACCGAATTTAGAAAGTACAGCTTCGACCTTGCCTCTGAATGAGCAACGGTATTACTTTCGTCGGTAAAACAAAAAACAACAGGCAAGGCTTCACTTGCCACTTATCGCTTTCGTTGAGGTCATCATGAAAACCCGCCGTTGCAAAACACCCCTAAGCGCGCTATCTCGCATCTCTCTGTCATTCTTACTCAGCGTTTCGTTGCCAGCATTACAGGCGGTTGCTCAGCCTGGCGAAGAGGGTCCATCCGCGTTCAAAGCCATGGGTGTTGTCATACCACCACCAGCCCCCGATCGGAGCGCGACTGAGGGCGAGGGGCCGTTTGACCGGCTGGTCATTGACAATGTCATGTTGGTAAACGGGTTAGGCGCACCGCCTCGAGGCCCAGTTTCTATTGTGGTGACGGGAAACACCATCGATCAAATTTCGAGTTACCCACCCAAGCCTGAGATTGGTGAACGCAGACTGGACGGTGAGGGAATGACTGCACTGCCCGGATTTATCGATGCACATGTCCACATCGCAAACCCCTATGAGGGTTTAGTTGGACCCGTTACCCCACCCGAGTATGTCTTCAAGCTCTGGTTGGGGCATGGAATTACCACCGTTCGCGACACCGGATCCGTCATGGGGCTTGAATGGACCGTGGGACACTCGGAGCGCGCCTTGCGAAATGAGATAACGGCTCCCGATATTATCCCGTATGCGATTTTTCCGGGAGCGGCTACGGATCGATTGGAGATTAGTTCCGATGAAGGCGCCAGAGCCTGGGTTCGAGCGGTGAAGAAACGCGGTGCCAAAGGCGTGAAGCTGCGGGGTGGGACGAAGGAAGCCCTTACGGCTGTCTATGATGAGGCACAAAAGCTTGGCATGGGCACGGCCAGCCACCACGATCAAAACGGTGTGTACCACATGAACGTGCTCGATAGCGCGCGACTGGGGCTCGACAGTATGGAGCATTGGTATGGCTTGCCGGAGGCTATGTTTACCGACCGCACCATTCAGGATTATCCGGCGGACTACAATTATTCGGATGAGCAGTGGCGCTTTGGTGAGGCAGGTAATCTTTGGGCGCAGTCGGCGCACCGGGGTAGCGAGACATGGCAGGCAACCATTGATGAATTACTGGACCTCAACTTCACCTTAGTCCCCACCTTCACCATCTACGAAGCGAACCGAGACGTTATGCGGGAGCGCAACGCAGAATGGCACGATGACTACACCTTGCCTGCCTTGATGCGCTTTTTTGAGCCCGACCCGCGTCTACATGGTTCGTATCATTTTGATTGGACCACCGGTATGGAGGTTGCCTGGCGCGATAACTTTAGGCGCTGGATGAGTTTTGTGAATGATTTCAAAAATGCCGGCGGTCGTGTTGCCGCGGGCTCAGACTCGGGGTTCATCTATAAGCTGTTTGGCTTTGGGTATATCCGGGAGTTGGAGATGCTGCAGGAAGCCGGCTTCCACCCACTTGAGGTCGTTCAAGCTGCGACACGTAACGGTGCCGAGCTTCTGGGCATGGAAGATGAAATAGGCTCAATATCACCGGGTATGCGTGCCGATATCGTGCTTGTGGAGGGTAACCCTGTGTCGAATTTCAAACTGCTTTACGGGACCGGGCATATGAAACTGAATCGCGATTCGGGCGTTATCGAGCGAGTAGGCGGCGTGTCCTATACGGTGAAAGATGGTGTGGTTTACGACGCGAAGGCTCTGTTGTCGGATGTAAGAGACATGGTCTCCAGGGCTCGTGAGGCCGAGGCACCTTAGACGTCAACACTGAGGCCCAACGACAGCACAAAGGGCCGTTCGGGCCACTCTGAGCCTCATTCACGTTTCCACCGGGTTGCCCGTTACAACTTGGCGAATGTTTTCTCATCCCCTTCGAGACCCAGTTTCGCATCGAGTAAGGCAACTTTTCGCGAGATTCGCTCCCTGAGGCCTTCCCCCATTCGCCGTCGAAGCACAACGGCGGCTATGGCGCCTGAGACGCCAATAGCGGCCAGTATCGCAAAGAGGTATCTATAGCCAGTCTCGCCGGGATAGGTATCCAAAACAAACCCCCACACCAAATAACCAAATGACGATGGGGCGTAGACAACAAAGGCAGCCACGGCGATCACCGATCCTGAAAAACGGGGTGGCAGTCCCATCTCACCATAGGGCGCGAAATAGAGGGCTCGCATGAAAAAGACGACAAAAATAAGTGGCATCAGTAGCGCCATTGCAATCCAAACAAGTGATTGGGATGTGGGTATGAGCGCAAGCGTCGTTCCCAATACGGCGATGGCGATGAGACCCGCTCGTATGCCCCCAGCCGAGCTCCCGAACAGCCGATTGGTAACAAATCCCGCCACAAATGCGGAGCTGATTCTCCCCACTGACGTTGACAAAATGGCAAATACAGACGCAGCCACCGCTGGCAATGTGTAGCTCTCATTGAGGAAGGTGACGTAGTAGGGGAGGCTGGTATAGGCAAAGTAAATGAAAAAGCCGCTGATACCGGCCAGCCATATCTCGGGCATGGCAAGCGTTACTTTCATCCCTTCACGCACCTCTGACATCATCTTCCCGGAGGATTCGTCAGATTTGAGTAGAGAGTCTCTGGGTAGCACGAACCAACAGGTAATGCCGAGGAGCACCATGACACCGCCATTGAGCATGAACGCCACTTCCAGCCCCAAAACGCTATTTCCCAGCCAGGCGTAGAGACCCAGTGTGATGGCGTTTTGCAGAAACTCGATGAGTCCGCGACCGCCTTCGAGGATGCCAAACACCTTGGACTGCTGTTGGTCTGACGCTGACTTCCTGACCGACGATAATATGGCCGGCCAAAACGCGCCTTCACAACAGATGGCGAGTGTGAGTAGCAAGCTCAATAGAACGTAGAAGTCGGACGTTTTCCCCAAAAATGAGGTCGTGATGCCACCAATGATCATTGTGATGGAGATCAGCTGTCTGGGTGCATAACGGTCCTGTGCCCAGGACAGAGCAACATACATGACGTTACTGGCGAGTCCGTAGACCGATAACAAGAGACCAAACTGGGTTTTAGAGACGTCCCATAACTCCAGGATCTGCGGCAGCAATACACCTTTCATGGCGAGTAGGGCGAACGTGAATTGAGAACACATCGTGATCAAAACAAAGTTCAGCAAAATTCTGCGAGACGCGAAAACAGGCTCTTCCATGAGCTCAGATGAATCGTTCATAAGTCAGCTGCCAACATCGATGAGAAGCGAACTATAACAGCGATGGGTGAGTCCGCTAGGCTATTTTTATGCGGTCGGTTTGGACTATTTGGCTTGTCCCGTTTTCGAGATAGTCTGACCGCGCGCGACAGTCATTTGTCATGCGCCAGGCTCATGATGAAAAAAATGATGAATAAGAAGGCTGCCTTACCGTGAATGATTCAGTCCAGAGCGTCTCGGGCTCTGCAACCCATGGCTTGTATTCAAACCGATATCGATATTACGTCCTGGCTCTTCTGACGCTGGGCTACGTGTTTAATTTTGTCGATCGGCAGGTAATGACGATCCTAATAGAGCCAATCAAAGCCGAGTTTGGCGCGACCGACACGCAGATGGGCTTTTTATCAGGTCTGGCGTTCGCGCTGTTCTATGCCACCTTAGGTATTCCGGTTGCCCGATTGGCTGATCGATGGTCGAGACGCAATGTACTCACCATCTCCATGACCACCTGGAGTGCGGTCACCGCCTTATGCGCAACGGCTACGGGGTTTTGGCATCTGCTACTTTTGCGTATTGGTGTTGGGGTAGGGGAGGCTGGTGGAACGCCACCCTCGCAATCGTTACTCGCTGACTACTTCCCACCTGAAAAGCGCGCATTCGCTCAGGGCATTCTGGCAACCGCCCCTAACATTGGCATCCTGGTCGGCCTATTTGGGGGGGCTTTGATTGCTGAGGCCTATGGCTGGCGAACGGTCTTTTTGGTGTTCGGTATTCCGGGTGTCTTGTTAGCGATCCTTATTCAACTAACCGTTAAAGAGCCGCCCAAGCTCACGGCACCTTCGGAAGTGGTCGATCAGGGCCTGTTCAGTGCGTTGCGGCACATTGTCAGGCTTCCATCCTTCATTCACATCATGTTGGGCGTCGGTTTCACTGGCATTGCCGGATATGGTCTGGGTGTCTGGTCCCCCAGCTTTTTGGTCCGAGTACATGGAATGAGTTTGGTTGATGCCGGTTTGTGTCTGGGGCTTATTGGTGTATTCGGAGGCGGGTTGGGGACTATCTCAAGTGGCCTAATGGTCGATGCCCTTGCGCGTAGCGATCGCCGCTGGCAGCTCTGGGTACCCGCCATCGGGATTTTCCTTGCCCTACCTACCCAGCTTGCATTTTTGCTGTGGCCTGTAGAACACCGTTTACTTATTGGCTCAGTCGATCTGCCCTTTGCACTGGTGTTCATGGGCTTGTCGGCTGTCTTCGCCAGTTTTTGGATAGCACCCAGTTATGCGGCGGTTCAGAATTTGGTGCCCCAGCACTGGCGAACTCAAGCCTCTGCACTCATGTTATTAGCCATTAACCTGCTGGGGATGGGCCTTGGGCCACTGCTTGTCGGTGTGCTCAGCGATGGATTTTCTGCATACGGTGATGATTCCGTTCGTTATGCATTAGCGATTGGTGTGAGCTTGAGTGTAGTGGGGGGTATTGCCTATCTCGGTGGCAGCGCCAGGTACGCAAAAGCGATAGGCGAAACCTGAGCAGAGACTGAGAGATACGCCCGTGTCAGGCGCGTATTGGTATGGCTTTTTTATGGCGTTGGTGTCTTGAGCGCTGGCTTCTGTTTCGCGCGGGCATTGCTGTAAATAGAGCGATCGCAGGAGTGGGATGTAAACGTTCCAAGGGGACAACCATGAGATTTTTTGATTGGCATCAAAGGCAGACGGAGTGGTGGCTGGATCGTCTTGGAATGACGTCTTACGCGGCGCTTTGGTTTGCTTACCTCAAAGGCGTGGTGACAACACTATTCGTGCTCTGGGTGCTTGGTTATTTCTAGCGCGGCAGTTTGGATGGCAGGCGGGGGAGAGAAGAGCGCCCGGACGGTGCCCGGGCGCGCAGTGACGTTACTCGCCAGAGGCCATAACCGAGTCTTTCACAGCTAGCAGGAAGTTCGCTACCACCATTCCAGCAATCATTACCGCAATATTATCGATAATGCTGTTCAATGGCGCACCGATCGCAGGTATAGCGTCGAGTTGGTTGGCCACCGTGGGCATGGCAACGGCCGCGATGGTGTAGGCCATTCGGCCTGCCATATCGGCAGTTGGGCTCATGAAACCGCTGACTAATCCCAAAACGACGAGGATCAGGGCGGAGTAAGCAGCGAGCTGGCCGACAAATACGGCGGCAATCGCAACCACTACACCAACGGCTGTTAAGATTTGGTTAACGTTCATAGTCTTATCCTTATTGTTACTAAGTATGTCACTGTACTCACCCTGCCCCATATCCGATTGTGTTGTTGTTATCGGAAGCTACAAGGAAGACAGTTCGCCCACAGTAACAATAGAACCGACTAAATTGACACTTTTGACGCTATAAAAGTCCGCGTTAACGCAATTTTTACCTTTTATCGTCTCCGTGACTTCCACGTTCCACCGTACTGGTAGTCGCTGCCCGACACTGTCTTAAACACATTGAGACAGGCCTCGCATCTAAAACGCCAATCGGGGAGGGCCTTACTTTTACTTCGGTACAAACTAGCCAAGTTTGCGTTGCAGTCTGCGCACTGCTTTTCTCTGGGTAATCTCCTCTGCATGGCTGTTTCTCGACTATTCAGATTGACTACGTCGGGTCGTGATGTCGCCCATTTCACACAGTCTTGAGGCTGTTGATGGTGTAAACTCTCTGTGACTACGCTGTAGTCGTGGATACGTATCGATTGAGCCACGAGAAACGCCAACAGATGAACGACAAAGCAAAAGCCGATCTCATTCCGACTGTCACGGTTGCCAGCGGTGAAAAGTTCGTGACTCCCACGGGGGTGCACGCGATTAAAGACGGCATTAAAACGGCGAAAGAATCCTCACCACGGCTCAAGAAACCGGACTTTTTGCGAATGCGTGTTCGGCACTCGCCAAAATATGAATCGGTCAAAGACATCGTAAAACAGCACCGGCTTGCGACTGTGTGTGAAGAGGCAAAGTGTCCCAATATCAGTGAGTGTTGGTCGGCGGGTACGGCGACCATCATGCTCATGGGCGACGTCTGCACTCGTGCCTGTCGTTTTTGTTCTGTGAACACAGGAAATCCACGCGGTTGGTTGGATCTCGAAGAGCCGTTGAATACCGCGAAGGCGGTTCAACTGATGGGTCTAGCCTACGTCGTTCTGACGTCAGTGAATCGCGACGATCTCGCCGACGGTGGCGCTGGGCATTATGCCGATACGGTCCGCGAGGTTAAGAAGCTGAACCCTCATACGGGTGTAGAAGCCCTGACTCCCGATTTTTTGGGTCTGGAATCCGCCATTGATGTCCTCCTCGAGTCAGGCCTGGATGTGTTTGCGCAAAATGTTGAGACAGTAGAGCGACTCACGCACCCGGTTCGCGACCCGCGAGCCGGTTACGAGCAAACCATCAATGTACTCAGGTATGCGGCTAAACATTCGGATGTCATCACGAAGACATCACTCATGTTGGGTCTCGGAGAGACGGATCATGAGTTGCTTACCTGTATGGATGACCTGCGTGAGGCTGATGTTGACGTGTTAACCCTAGGTCAGTACTTGCAACCCACCTCGAATCATTTGCCTGTCGAGCGCTTCGTCACGCCAGAGGAGTTCGAGCGCTACCGTGAATGGGGCCTCGAGAAGGGCTTTAAAGAAGTCGTATCGGGTGTGTTTGTGCGATCGAGTTATCGCGCAGAACGCGTTCTCGAGTTTAATAACGTTGGTTTGCAGGAAACCTAAGGGGCTGGCGTGAACAAGCGCAAGCTGCTGTACATCACGTCGGTGTCGACTAGGGAAGACCTACCGCGACTATCGGATGCAACACAGTCCGTCTTGAGTATCTTGTCCCGTGACTTTGAGATCTCGTTAGCCGTCGCAGGATCCATAAGCCCCCTCGATTTAAATGCCTTGCGCGCCAGTCTGGGCGTAACCCGTATTGCAGGCGGTTTTGAGCGTGGTACGGGTGATCTGAAAGTCGAGGGGGTACAAAAGCTCGTGCATGAATTTTACGGGCTGGACCTTTATATCAATGGCAGATTGAAGGCCGCGATTCAGCGACGCGCGGCCGATTTCGAGTCGGTGGTCATCGACAGCCTCACGGCGATTCCCTTTATACCGTTGGGCGTTCAAGGAAAGATCGTCTATTTTGCGCAGTCGGTTGTCTCAGACGATGAAAAGTTACGCGGCGGACTGCTGGGTGGTCGTCGTGTTAAACGTGTGAGAGGTTTGGAATACGATGCCATGCTGCGGTGTGATCGCGTTTTCTCTACACCGGATAGAGCGAGTGCCTTACTCGAGTTGGGATTGCCATTGGGTAAGCTGGTAGATGAGGCGACGAAGCCTAGTGCTGCTCGACCCACCATCGCCGTGTCGGGTTTTTCATTAACACGCATGCGCCTGGGGTATGCCGGTTATCTCGGCGACGACCAAAATGTCGCGAGCTTGATGTGGTTCCTCGAGAATGTTTGGAACGCAATCCGCGATTCTGTGCCGGGTCTGGAATTTCACGTCATTGGTGCTGACGCAAGCGAAGCGTTGATTGCGACGCTGTCTAGTTATAGCGATGTTGTGTTGCATCGAGACAGTAGCGATCGAAAAATGACGGAGCTTGGCCTGCGGGTCATGGTCGAGCCATTGCTTAATGAACACCACATTGAAGCGAAATTGGTGAATGCGATGGTGCGCGGTATTCCAGTCGCGACAACCCGCGAGGCGCTAACTCATTCGCGCCTTGATTCGGCTGATGCAGTCTCCGTGGCCGATAGCCCTGCGCACATGGTGCTGAATTTGCGAAGACTGCTGTCGGAGGCCACGCTATGGCAAGCCTTGAGTGAGCGATCGCAACGAATCGGATCGGCACTTTTGGCGTATCATGAGGTGGCACACTCGATGCGCCGGTTTTTGGTGCAGGTTGAGTCTTGATAACGCTTGCTGAGAGAGATTCGAAACAGTGACTGAATTTAAACGCGTGGGGCTATTGGGTCGACGGGAGCATCCGGGTGTCGCACATGTTGTGGCTGACCTATTAGACCTGCTCGATAGCCGAAGTATTGATGTGGTCCTGGAGGACCGCTTGGCGACCTTGGCGCACTTTGAAACTCGAGCCATGCAGCCTCGCGATGCGATTGGTGCAAATGTTGACTTGGCGGTTGTAATTGGTGGTGACGGTAGTTTGTTGAGTGCCGCAAGGACACTGGTTAGACACGACTGCCCGGTTATTGGCATTAATCGCGGAAGGCTTGGGTTTTTAACGGATGTCAGTCCGGACGATGAGCTTGTTGCACATGTCAGCAGCGTACTGGACGGAAACTACTCGACAGATAAGCGGTTCCTGTTGGACGTGGAGGTCTACAGTGGCGGTGTCCAGACAGGACAGGCCGAGGCGCTCAACGACGTGGTAGTCAACTCTGGCACGTCAGCACAGATGATTGAATTTCAGCTACAGGTCGATGACGAGTTCGTGTATCGAATGAACGCTGACGGCTTGATTATCGCCACACCGACGGGCTCTACCGCTTATTCCATGTCCGCAGGCGGCCCTATTATGAATCCAAAGCTTGACGCCATTGCGCTGGTGCCGATGTTCCCTCATTCGCTTACCAGTCGGCCGATGGTGGTTCACGGCGAGAGTGAAATACGGATTGATACTCTCGAGCGAAATAAGAACAACCCGTTGGTGACCTGTGATGGTCAGGTATCGCTCACGTTGAAGCCCGGTGACTCTGTGGTGGTGCGCAAAAAGTCCAGGGCACTGCGTCTACTTCACCCACCGGGGTACAGTTTTTACGCAAGTTGTCGAGATAAACTCAGATGGTCTGATGCACTCACGTCCTGACATAACAACGCAGTGGCGTCAGGCACCCGTAACCATCTCGATTCTCGCCATTTCCACATTGGTTTTCGCCCTGATGAGCCTCTTTGGCGATGCCATCATCTTGGATTGGTTGGCGTTTAATAAAGTCGAGTTCAATGGCCGTCGTTTTGAGCTGGTGAGTCCGGGCAGTGAGTACTGGCGATACGTGACCCCGGCACTCATCCACTTTGGCCTGCTTCATATCCTATTCAATGGTCTTTGGATTTGGGAGTTCGGAAGTCGCCTAGAGCTGAGACTGGGCTCGATTTTCACGCTCAACTTATTTCTTGCGGGGTCCATTGGTGGCAACTTGCTTCAAAGTTGGTGGAGCGGTCCATCGATTTTTGGCGGTCTGTCGGGCGTCGTCTACGCCTATATGGGCTGTCTTTGGGTCATGTGGCGACTGCGACCGGGGTTGGTGCCGATTGATGTGCCCGCGGTTTTTACGTTTATGTGGATTTGGTTGTTCATCGGTTTTACCGGAATTCTAAAAACACTAGGGTTGGGATCGATCGCCAATGGCGCGCATCTCGGCGGGTTGTTGGTGGGCATAGTGACGGGCGTCATTATTACCCGATTGTTCCCAAGGGGAGGTTGATACGTTGTCCAAGAATTATGAAGAAGCGATAAAGGCTATGCCGGTCGACCTATACCAGCGAATGGTTGATGCTCTGTCCGTGGGAAAGTGGCCAGATGGCAGGGAGCTGACCGCGGCGCAGCGCGAGCAAACGATGGATGCGGTCATCTTGTGGGGTAAATTACATCTGCCCGAAGAACAGCGTATTGGATTTATTGACAAGGGTTCGAAAGCGGGTAGTAGCTGTGACGACCCCGTACCCTTGAAGTGGCAGTGAGGAGTTGTAAATCTGCATGACAATGAGTGGAAACCTACGAAAAATGTTCACCGAACTTGCGAGTGACGTGCAGTACCACCTTCCAATTGGTGATGAACGAGTTCATCTGAATCCCTTGATAGGTAGTCATCTGTCGCTGTCATATACCGGTACGATCAACTGTATCGAATGCGATCGGAAGTCGAATAAAAGTTTCAGCCAGGGTTATTGCTTTCCCTGCTTCAGGCGTCTAGCGGCGTGCGATAGCTGCATCATGAGTCCGGAGAAATGCCATTACGATGCCGGCACCTGTCGGGAGCCCGATTGGGCGCAGACACACTGCTTTGTCGATCACATCGTGTATCTGGCAAATACCTCGGGCGTGAAGGTCGGTATTACGCGTCACTCGCAGGTGCCGACGCGCTGGATGGATCAGGGGGCCACTCAGGCGCAACCGATAGCGCGTGTTCAGCACCGACAGCTCTCCGGGTTGCTTGAAACCGCACTTGCGCAGCACGTGAAGGACAAGACAGCTTGGCAGACCATGCTGAAAGGTAATGGAGAACCGGTGTCCCTAGAGGAAAAACGGCAGGAGCTCATGCGTCTCTGCGAGGACGATATTCGGGCGTTGCAAGACCGATTTGGGCTGCAAGCACTGCAGCTACTAGAAGATGAACCCTCCGTGAGCATCAACTATCCGGTCGTCGAATTTCCCACTAAAGTCAGCGCGCACAATTTTGATAAAAATCCGCAGGTCGAGGGCAAGTTGATGGGAATCAAAGGACAGTATCTGTTGCTCGATACAGGGGTGTTAAATATCCGCAAATTTGGTGGCTACCACATAGAACTGGAGACGAGGTAATGATGCGAGAGGGTGCACCAAAAACGATTTATCGGAAGGACTACACAGCCCCTGATTTTCTCATAAGCCATGTGGAACTTGCCTTCGAGATTGAAGATGGCAACACACGGGTAACCAGCGCTCTGCGCATTCAGCGAAACGGTACGCACGATAGGCCGCTGGTCCTCGATGGCGAAGGTCTAGGTCTTATCACTGTCTCGATTGATGGCAGCACCCTGGATGAGAGTGCCTTCAAATATGTTGGTGGGAAACTCACGGTAGACAGCGCCCCCAATGACTTCGCCTTTGGTGCTGTCGTTGATATTCAGCCAGAGACCAACGCCTCACTCGAGGGACTTTATCGTTCGCGCACCATGTACTGTACACAGTGTGAGGCGGAGGGTTACCGAAAGATCACCTTTGGTCTAGATCGCCCGGATGTCTTATCAACCTACACCGTGACCTTGTCAGCGGATAAGCGCACCTGTCCCATCCTGCTGAGCAATGGTAACGAGGTATCACGTACAGACTTGGCTAACGGACGTCATCAGGTCGTTTGGCATGATCCACATCCCAAACCCAGTTACCTATTTGCCATTGTCGCGGGTGATCTTGAGCTTGTGTCCGACACCTTTACCACCCAATCAGGAAAAGTAGTGGATCTGCGGATTTGGGTTGAAGCGAAGGACACAGGCTACTGTGCTCACGCGATGGATTCGCTAAAAGCATCCATGCGGTGGGACGAAGAGCGTTACGGACTCGAGTACGACCTAGACCTCTTTAATATTGTGGCGGTCGATGACTTCAACATGGGGGCGATGGAGA
>Ga0181569_10001206_pt1 | contig 20433 bp, 18 predicted proteins | sample 101ome_19_FD_132452 | JGI IMG/M metagenome (GOLD analysis project Ga0181569, IMG submission 132452) | Coastal salt marsh microbial communities from the Groves Creek Marsh, Skidaway Island, Georgia - 101405AT metaG (megahit assembly) | ecosystem: Environmental > Aquatic > Marine > Intertidal...
CAGCATTGCCACTAAAAAGCAAGTGCGGAATAGTTTTATCTTTGATCCAAGTTTTGACTTGTTGTTTTTGTGCTTCATCTCTAAATACATATCCATCTACCGTCTTAGGACGATACTTTTCTACCCATAATTCTTTCATTTCTTTTCCTGTTCTTTCTTTGGCTTACGTCCGTAAAAACTTTTATATGAAATTTCTTCAGTTCTTTCACCTGGTTTAAAATATTGTATTTTTCCGCCTTTGTCTAAAAAGTCCTGTAACTGTTTTTCAGTCATTCCGCTTTCTTTTGATTGTCTGTCCATCATCGTTGTGTTACTCCAAAGTGTTTGTATGATTGTTGAACACACTTCGCTTGATAATAACAATCAGCTAATGCATTATGTAGTTCATCTTGAATTGCTTTGCGTGGATCCTGAGGCATCATAGCAAACAGTGTACGACTGTCACGTATCTGCCAATAGTTCCAGGGTACAGGTTTTTCAGCTTCTTTGTACAAATGCTGTAGTATTACAAAATCAAATGTAGGACCTTGACACCAAATGTAATCTAAACCTACACTCCATTTGTTTAATTGACGTAGCATCTCTTGTACACTTACACGATCTTCGTGATCACCAAATGCTTCGTCTTGAATTGCTTGCGGTTGCGTAGCCCACCAAGCAAGAGTATTATCGTCGATACTACGATTATAGTCTGTAGTTTGTTCTTCTACATCACCACGTAGATATAATGGACTGTGCGGCTCAGCATCTGAAAATGGATCAAACTTAATAGCACCAAGGGTCATAACAACACTATCTGGATTAACTCCAAGTGTTTCTAAATCGATCATACCGTGTGTAGCCAAAAGAAAACTCCTAACATTTTATATACATTATAGCGTATAAACTGCTAGGAGTCAAGTACTATTTTAGGAATTTTGCCAATTCTGGACCAGTCCAACCTTCTGGTTTTAAAACTTTTCCATCTTCACGCTTGCGAACCTTACCTGTTTCTGGATCAATTTTGGCAAAATTAGTACGCATAACTTCGTTCCACGCACCTTCGCCATCTGCTCCTAAAGAGTTAATGGCACCAATTGTGACAACAAGAATATCAACCAGTGCATCAAGTTGTTCTACAGCGTCTTGTGATTTAATAGCATCAGCAAGTTCACCGGCTTCTTCTTCAATTAATTTTAGGTACATACCATATTGATCAGTATTAACCTTATCAACAGTTTGATCGCAAGCAATCATAAAATCTGTTTGATCTTTAAATGGATTTGTCATTATTACCTCTTATTGGTTGATAAATGCTGAAGGATCAATATCTACAGATCCTCCGTGTGAAGTTTCGTTTCCAATATATAATTCATCTGGTTTTTCATCTGAATAGGCTAGAATACTTTCTGTTTCTACCATACGAATTTCCATTTCACCTTCACCGGTATCGATATTCATACCACGTGTCCAACGTCCGTGTTCTATTAAGATCCATTGTCCTACTTCATAAGGGTCTTTGTTTTTCGGACCTTTTGAATATACCTTAGCCCAACGTGGATAAATTCCTCGTTCTTTACCATCGTCGCTTGAAATAATTAATCCGCTCTTTGTTGTTTGTTCACCAAAGTGCATATCTGATACTAGTACACGATTTCCTATCGCACGAGGAGTACCTTTAATAGCATTGATATTAGCCATTATTCACCCTTTTTTACAAAGTTGCCGTCTGCGTCTTCTACCCATTCATCGTCTGAAACATCTACGATTGCAGGATCTTCATTTGTTTCTTGTTTAGTTGTAGTCTTTTTTGAAGTTGTAGTCTTTTTTACAGGTTCTTCATCAACTACTGTTTTCTTTCTTACAGGTGATTCGTCTGGAACTCCTTGCGCTGTTTCATAATACTCTTTAACAAGGTCTTCTCTTTTACGAACAATTTGCCCGCCGGCGCCTAGTTCATCGCCACGTGCATTTACACGAGCATTACCTACTGCCGGAGTTAACTCATTGCGTTGGCGCAACATATCCATATCTACAGTTTTACCCTGCATTGATTTATAAACTTTCTTTTGAGGTTGTTTCATTGCCATTTAATTTCTCCTAAAATTATATGTATACTTATCTCAAGAACTCGGTGTAGTCTAGTCCATATTGGACGGAATTAATCTTATGTACACCTATCAAATATAACACATAACTTGCAACACTTGATCCACGTCCTACACCCCACACAATGTTGTTTTCACGCATAAAGTCAACTAAGTATATCATATATTGTAGTAAGTGTATCATTTTACGAGATTCAAATTCTCTATACTCTGCTGTAATTCTACTTATATTTTTTGGCCAGTCGCCTTTTTCTTGACACTTTTTAACAAGATATTCCCATACATTAAGTTCTTTATATTTGTCAGGCATAAACCAATGTCCTTGACAAACTTCGTCAAACTCTTTTTGATTTACATTTAATGGAATATACCAATTTAATGGACTTAATCCTTGATCTTCTAATGCACTATTAAATTTTTCGGTCTCTATTTCTTTTTGACAGAGTACAACGTGTACTTTGTCTGAGTGGCCACCATATATCATATTAATAAGGTCGCGCCCTGTGAATCTAGGTATACCGAGTTCGTCTGTTTTCATTAGCATTAATGTATATTAACTGATATTAATCAGATTGTCAAGTCCTGAATTGCCGTTTTCTTCGTCTTGTTTAATTTTTTTATGTGCAATTCTTGACTCTAATTCTAAACGATACATTTCGAGTATCGTTTGAACTTGTGTTTGTAATTGAGGATTTCTAGATGCTTGAAAATATTTCCTACTCAACTCTGAAATTTTTGATTCAACCTCAGAGTCGGTGAGGTCTTTTAAACTATCTACTAACGGATTAAACATTTGTTAACCTTAAGTAATTGTTATATTTTTCCAACTGTTGTCAGAAGGATCATAAACTTGGAATGCTTCATCAGTTGAATTGTAAATCAGTGATCTTGGAACTCCAATACCGCCTGCATCACGTGCCGCAGTAGTATACTCTGGAATAATAAAGATTTGTGGACTCATTTTACCAGTTGTTGCATCAATCGCTTTAACCGATCCTGAGTTAGTAAAAATATCACCTTGGAAATTTGCTTCAATAGTTGTACAAGTAAGAGTACCTGTACTAGGATTATATGTTAAAGTATCGTCGGTTTCAAGTCCGTTAGTTCCTGTTGCAGAATCAGCAAGTATAATTGACTTAGAAGCATTTTCGTCTCCTGAGTCAGAAAGTGTAACAGTTGTAGCATTAATTGTGCCAGTGTTAACCCACGCACCGTCTGCATCACTAAACGATAAAAAGTCTCCGTCAGCAAGTGTTGTAATTTCTACGTTGCCAATATTAGCAATATCGTCTATTGTGCCTTCAATTTCTTGTCCAAGAGTACCAGTTACAGTTAGATTACCTTGTATTGTTGTATTACCGCCTACTGAAAGATCATTTGTAATAGTTAGTGTAGAAAAAGGAATCACATCAGGACCTGCTGATGCTGTATTAAACTTTCCTACATATTCTAAAAATACTGTAGCACCTGAATCTGTTGTATACACATCTACGATTGTAGGAGTAGTATCACTACTAATAACTAATGTAGCATTACTTTCAGGCCAGCTAGGATTCAAACGTAATGTCCCGCTTTGTGCGGCTTCAAAAGTTATAGTTCTAGTATCACTATTATTACTTCTAATAGATAAACGCATATGACCGTATTGACTATTTGCAGGAAAACTATCTAATGTAATTGTTGCATTTCCAGCAACAGTAACATTTTGGAAATGGCCATCATCCCAGTCTATTGTTCCCGAAGTTGTAAATTGAATGGTATCAAATGTTTGATATGAATTAGCTCTAAATTTAGCAAAACTTACTAAACTGTTATTAAAATCATTATCTTCGTTTGTTTTAGCAGTATTAGTTTGTAGCGATTCTATTTCGCTCTTTGCGTTATTAAGGCTTGTTTTAATAGTCGAGAAATTATCTCGAAATCCCTGCGAATCATTGTCCTGTCCTGCGACTGGAAAATTTTCGTCTATATCTGTAAAGTTTATATTACTGGCCATATTATAGTCTCCTAACTATATTTATCTTGTTTATACGTTGAACTGGTAGTTTGCGAATAGAATGTATTCTTCCGCACTGCTTTCTTTTGTACTATCTATTATATATCTATCTAAGTCTAAGTCAAATTGACTAAAGTCAAAATTAGTTGATTTAATTGCACTCTTAATTACTTCGCTTTGACCCGGTTTAGTATAACATAAAATCAATGCCGGAGTAAATCCTAATTCATTTACATTATTTTCTTGTGCTGATCTCATCCACAAAGGAACAAAGTCTCTTTCAGTTGCTCCAATTGGTCTAATATTTTCTCTCATATTAGTTAAGTTAGATATGAACTTAACAACATCTTTATTTTGACTTGCATTTATATGTGTAGAAGAAGTTTTTACTGAATTTGCTCTAGCAGGACGTAACGAAGAAGTAGGTCCAAGACCTCTTATAATTTCAATAAGAGTATCTTCAGTTCTTCTATCGACTAAGATTCCTTCTTCCCACTTTATATCTATATCACCGTTTCGAGTAACTACTTCAAAATCGTCTCCTAGTGTAACATTTATTGTGTTTCCACTTCTTAATTGAATTGAAAAAGTAGGTTTATCTTCAAAATCATAAAACGTATTTTTAGGAGTTGCATTTACTGTGTTTACAAGTATTTCATCTGCATTACTTAAATTAAATGTTTTTGCAGTTTTTCCTTTTGATGGTTCTGCAGGATCAACAACATCTAAGTAAACTACTTCGTATACTATATCATTTGAACCTGGAACTTTTGCAACAGCAGTTTTTAAATCACCGACTAAGTATCTTTTTCTTTTGTGGTTTTTTGATGCCGCCGCAACAAAGTTTTGAATATCTGTTGATTCAATTCCTGCATAAACAAGCATTTTTATTTCTTTTTGAATTCCAAAGTTTGGATCACTCGGACGATATATAAGTTCAGGAATAAAAATTTCAGGATCAGAAATAAATGCTCTAAAACTTTGTCTAACATTTTCTTTTAAAAATGGTTTCATATAAAGATTGCTATATCTTTTAGTGTCAGGATTTTCAACTCTTATACTAAACTCTTTATTAACTATATTATATTTGTAAAGGTCTTGTGCTGAAACTACAAACTTATATTCTCTATCAATTGGTGTTGTTGCACCGTCTAGTGTAAATGTATCTCCATCGAATACAGTTAGTCCATTTTCTGTATATACAAATCTTTCCCAAAGAGAAGAGTCTGCATTAAACGTAGAAGAACTAGTATGTGTAGTTAATGCACGATATGTCAAATCTTCATAACGAACAACATCACCAATGGTATATGATCTTGTAGGTTTCCAAAAACTTTTATAAACCTGTTGTCCAAATGCATTTACTTTTCCAACTATTTCTCCGTCAAAACTTAAAGCAAGGCCTGGAGGCAATCTTCCTGAATTTAAACTATAGATAACATTAGAATTAGGTATAGAAGTAGTTGCTTCTACTTTTAATACAGAAATAACATTAGAACCAATAAGTCCTAAATTACTGTCTGTAATCCAAGTTGTCTCGCTATCAATTTCGCCAAGAAGTTTAAGAGTAAATGTTTTTTCTGTGCTTGCAGTTTCGTATTCTTGATCAGGAGTAAATCTATTTGCACGTACACTAAATTTATAACTTGTGGTAATTTCAGACTGATAAGGTGTAACGCCTGCTATTTCGCCAGTTGAAGTATCTAATTCTAGTCCTACAGGCAAAGTTGATTTTGTTTCTGGCACAACAGTTGTAAAGTCTATAAGTCTTACATAACCTATATTTTCATTAAATGAGACAGGATGACCTGTTGCTGTAAAAATAGTACCGACAGAATTTGTATCAGCACCAAAATTAGTAAAATCTGTTGTTCCTATTTTGGTTATAATATACTGAAAACCGGTAACCATTTTTTCTGCACTACGTGGATTTTGTAATCCTTTATCGGGATGAATTGGAAATTCTCCACTGATATCCCAACGACCTTCTGCTGTTTTACCGTCAGTAAATCGATATGTGCCCGGTGTTGTTTCTAATAGTTCGTAAGAAACAACACCTGTTAAAGTATTTGGATCAATAATATCAAGAAAGAGTGTAATATAGTTATTGGCTCTTCTAACACCTAGATCACTCGGAGTTAACCAGATTGGAACTCTTAAGTTTGTATTGTCAGCAGTAAATGTACCAGTGCCAACTTGCATAATAGTATTATCAACACGGAAGAAGTCATCACCTACAACAAAGATACGAAATGTTCTTCTAGAAACTATGTCCCCGTCTGTTACACTAATTGTAAATTGATAATATCTGTTTAATTTTTTAGGTGTTCTTTCATTATATTTAAAATCATATATAGTTGTGTCATAATAAAAGCTATCAAATCCGTTTGAACTTCTTAATCCAAAGTCATATCCTGCTGACTCGAAGTCATACGGTGCAGTATCAAATGTTCCTGCATTGTATGATAATGTTTTTTCAATAGCAAGAATAGGGTCAACAATACCTACTATTCTGCCATCTTCTGTTAATTCAATTCCTGGTGGAAGTTCGCCGTCACCGTCTGCTATAAAATATGATAAAGTTTGTCCTGCTTCTATATCGTCGTCTGTTGCAATAAGTTGGAAATCAACGGGCGAACTATCAAGTATATAAAAGGTATCATTATTACCAACAGGAAGTAACCCTGGATCAGTTTGCCATACAGGAGCATCAGGACCACTAACTGTTAATTTAAATGTTCTATCCTTTATTGCTCCGTTAAGCTCTGCCCTAAGTACAAATCTAAAATCTGTAACCCTTGCTACTTCATATGGAGTTCCTACTAACTGAGATCCTAGTATTCTAATGCCGCCAGGTAACTTACCACTTATTAACTTTACAGTGGAATTAGTATCTGATAACGGAAGATCAACCGCTACAGTAACATTTTCTGTTAAGTCAGCGAGTTTAGTATCTGAAGGCTGTGTCCATAAATCTGCCATATTTTATTCCTTATATAGCGTATTTATCGGAAATGAATTATGTAAAACTACCGAGTTCAATAGTGTTAAGTGATTCAGGTGTAAACTCTCCCAGATCGACGTCAGTTTGTGATAAAATAAATTCAATAGCATTGTCCCACGTATTTCTAAAATTGCCAAAGTCGAATCCTTGGAAGTAAGCACCAAACTCTCTAAGATCATAACCGTACACTAATCCCTGTAAAGAACCTTGGAACGTATTTGCTGATATTACATTTGCGCCAGTTATATCTTTAGCATTAGCATTTAAGTTAGCCGATAAAGTTGGTGACGAATCTCTAACTAAAATACCAGAGTTATCTAAATCAACATACAATGTTTGTCCAACTGAACGTGTGGCTATTCCTTCACCTCCTCTAAGAGACAAAGTTTGACCTCTAGTTATTCCAATTGTGCCTCCTTCGTCAACTATTATTTGTAGTTGGTCTAAACTCTCCGAACCAGTAATTGTAATAGTTTCTTCGTTGGCCTGTACTGTAATATTTGCGCCAGCAACTAGTCTTTTAAACTTTTCAACACCTGACTGCTTCCCTGCATATACAGGTTGTCCTAAAGTTCCTAAATTTTCTATGACAGTAGTTTCAACAATTCTTGCATCTAATTCTTCAAAGTTATCGTTTACTTTGATAAATGCTTCTCGGAGATCGTCGCCCGTTCCGTCGTTTGCTATAATTCCTACGTCAACATAATTAATTGCCATTTATAATCTCCATTAATGTAAGTCTACCCAAGATGTGCCATTGTATACTTGTGCTTTTGATGTTCCTTGATCAAACACCATCATTCCTGCAACTGGCGAAGCAATAGCACTATCTCTAGCAGTAGCATTTGTATAACTAGGCAACTGGAAACTTTGTGCGTCTGCGGCACTAACTATGTCAAGGTGTGTTCCGCTTCCTAGATAAATTGCTCCACCGTCGCCGTTGCTACTTATTGTAGTTGTAGAGCCGGTGATATCTATGTCTGAATATGCTCCTATTACTCCTGAAGTAATGCTTACGTATCCGCCGCCATTTAAATTTAAATTATCAACTGGTGCTAAAGTTAAATCTCCGCTAGTAGTAGATATAATAAGTGCAACATTACTTAATATTGCCGGAGTATGGATTACAGTTCCATAAAACTCTTTTGTTCTAGCATCAATTAATAAACTAGAATCACCTGCAATCATTGATGTATCTAATGCAATATCGTCAAGATATGCTAAACTAATATCTGCTCTTGGACTAGAAAAATATGTAGTATTAAGGTTATTAAAAGTGCTTGTACCGCTACTGTTATTTAAATTAAAGTTACCTACACCTGAAATAACTTCTGCTGGTATGTTGCTATTAATATGATCTACAAGCAATGTACTATCTGTACCGAACACACTGCCTTGTAAATCTCCGGTGTTTTTAACTTCTATAGTTAAAGAACCATTTGTAAATTCTGATCTTAAAATGTAGTCAGGAATGTTATCTAAATCACTAAAGTTATTACTAACACCTACTGCGGCTAATCCTGTAACATTTGAAGCAGGAACCGTAGCACTAACATTTGTTACAAATCCTGTATCATTTACAAGTTGTGACAACTTTGATGGAATAGTTGGTCTATTAGTTAAGTCGTTATAACTTCCACTAAACAAAACTGGTTTGTCTTGTAAGTCATTATAACTTCCGCTAAAAATATCTGGTTTAGTAACTAAATCATTAAAGTTACCAGTTAGTGCAACTTGTGCTATATTGTTACCGTCAACTGATAATGATGTAGCAGTTAACGTATCTGCTTGTATTGTTCCTGACGCAGTAACATTAATAGCATCTACTATACTACTTCCTTGTAAATTAAGGTTGTCGCCTGTTGGTAATTCTTTAATACCATTGTCAAATATTAACGGAAATCTATTAGCCATTCTCTGTTATCCTATTACTTTTATATTTATCGAATATCTTATACTCTACCAACTACAACCTCAACAACACCTTTATCATCGCCTAGTTTGTTTCCGACAGCCTTGCCGATCACTGTTCCTATTTTAGGATCATTATTAACAATAGCGTATCCCGGAATAGCACTAGTAACAAGCATATCGCCTTTCATTACTGTTCCAATAACTTTACAAGGAACTCTACCTTGTAATGCTAAGCCTACAACGTGTTCTCCTTCTAATGCACTGTTCATCAGTGTCGCAGGATTTGTAGTTACAACACCTGCTACTTTTCGATCGCCTTTAACCTTAGTTAAAGTTACTTCAGCTTCGCCGCCAAATACTAGTACAGTTCCTGGCTCATAGTCTGCATCACCTAAGTAGTTTTCTGCTAAGTCAGCATATTTTGCTGTAAGTGCCGTACCGTCAAATGTAACACCGTATACAGTAGCCCAGCGTCTGTCTGTATGTCCAAGATCCCTACCATTATCATTATTTGGTTGTAGCGTACTATCAACTCTACCAGTAAATGTAATAGTATCAGTAGTTGCATTGCCTAAGTCGACATTTCCATTTAAGGTAGTAGTGCCATCAGCTCGTAAAGTACCATATACTCTAGTATTACCAGTTGCCGAAGCAACAGTAAATTTAGCACTAGAACCGTTATTAACTTCAAGGTTTCCTGATGCGGTAATTTGACCTTCTGTTACAATGTCACCATCTGTTGCCGAAATACTTGCTACTGTTGTTGTATTTGCACTGTTGACTTTAAAATCTACAAAATTTGTAATTTCAGTACTTGTAACTTTAATAGCTTCTGTTCCGCCAGCAACTACTATTACTCGATCAGTACCACTTTGTGTAAAGTTTGCAGAAGCACCTAATCCAATACCAGTAGCACTTGCTCCATCTTTAGTATCTATTGCTTCAATAAAGTTTGAATATACCCACGGAGTACTTACAAATCCGTTTCCGTTTAAACCAGAAACATTGCTTTGAGCTGTACCTTGTGTGCTGTTTACTGCCGCAGGTGATCCATAAGTTTCGGAACCTACATTTAATGATCCTGGCATTTGTACGTTAGGACCTGCACTTACACTCCCACCTGAGGAATAAAGTATTGTTCCTTGCACAGGAGTTTTAAGACTTAGTACACCGCCGTTTTCACTTAATACTTCTTGCGTAGTTGAAGAACCAATAATATAACTGGTCGCTTGTACCTTACCATCAGCATCTCTTCTAACGATGCTATCAGATGTTGAAGTAGTTGAAACGTTAGTTGTTGCATACATTCCTTCTCTAATTTTAACTAGAGCATTTCCAGACAAACTAATATCTGTAACTTGAGGAGTACCAATAAGTGTACCTCCTATAGTTACGGGATTAGTACTATTAAATACAGAAGAATTAGTTGATATAACAACAACAAAATTTTCTGATACTACTTTACCTTGTACAACACCTGTTGCACCACTGCCTGTTTGTGTTACAACAGCGCCGTCATCAACTGAAACAAGAGTACTAAACTCCATTAGTTTACCACTTAACGCAGTATTTTCACTATCTTCAAAATCTACATCTTGTAGTGCAAAGCCTTGATCAACAATATCAGCAAATGGAACTTCTTCTACATCACCTGATAGAGCAGTTTTTCTGCCTAGCACAGTGTCAGTTGAAATTTGTTGAATTTGATCAAGGGTTACTGATCTTTCTTTTCTACTGATAAAGCCAGTATACTCAATATCTATTAGTCTAACAGTTGATGCTACCTTTGCTTGTTCAACCCCATTTAAAAATTCTGCAACTTCTAATAGTGTTGTAAGTGAAGGATCAAAACCGCTAGTAGTTCTAACTAGTACTTCATCATCATTAGCAACAGTATTAACTACAACACCAACATTTGCACCTTGATAAACTAAATCGCCAGCATTAGCAGTTAATGCACTATTACTTAAAATTAGTTTAACTTCTTCGGTGAAGTCGTCTGAATTAAATGCCGCTAAGCCTCTTGAACTTTGTCCAGTATCATCACCGTCGCCATACAATCCTGTTGCACTAGAAAGTGTTGATGCTCTCTCCATTAGCAGTTTACTTTGTTGTATACCTGCAGATGCATTAACATCAGCATTTTCAATAATGCCTGCTTTAATTTGTAAGTTTATAGAACCTACTGGATCAGTTAAATTATCAGCAAATATACTTGGTGTTCTAGCTACTGTAACACTAATATCAGAATTTGAATTTTCTCTAATATTTGCAATCTCAGCAGTTGGACCATCTAAAATAGTACCTTCTGCACCACCTGCTTCTTCTACAATCTCATTAAGAGCAAAGTTTGCACTTGAACCACCCAATGTATATGTAATTTGTACTACATTAAAGGCATCGGATTGTAGCCCTATAATGTCATCTGTAAATGATTCAACATCAACAATAGTACCAGTTTTGCCGCCACCTTGAAGTGTAATAGTATCATTGACTTCAAACGCATAACCTGGATCTGGTGGAGTAACAATTATTTTGTACTTGCCAGTAGACATTAAAAAGTCGTTATTATCTATTCTATTAAACGAAGTATTACGTAAATCTTCATATGAGTCAAATGCACTAACTTTACCGTCTACATATGCTTTGTTTACTGCCGCAGTAGTATCAGTTCCAGGCGCACCTAAGTTGGTAATCTGTTGATTACCCATTAATAAGTTACCTTGCATTTCTGACGAACCGCTTAGTGTTACGTATCCAGGTACTGTTCCTAATGGAGTAACTGGTTGATCATTTTTATCTCTACCTAAGCGTTTGTTTATATAAGATACAATCGCCTTTTCAACCGGTACTTTTTCTTCCGACTCGTCAGCCATTGTATCATCAACGGAAAATTCGTTAATCGGAACACCTTGTTTAAAGCCTAGTTCATTAGCGCCTGTAATACCAATTTCACCTGAGAATGCAATCGAGCCTTGAGCCTGGTCAATACTAAAGAACTGACCTACACGGAAGAAACCATATTGGTCTGTACTCATCCAGAACACACGCCCTTTACGTCTTTCCCAGACTTGTGCGCTTGTAGCAGTAGGTTCTGATGTGTGGAATACAGCAAGTGTTCCTGCTGGTTCTCCTAAGATAACATTCGGATAGTTTGAATCGTTAAATCCGCCAGTACCAATTTGTGTAAAGTCGTGTCCTGTTGCTCTACATAGTGAAATACTAACAGTAATCTCTGCTGTAGTACCATCACTAATACCAGCACGTAAAATTTTATCAGTTGTTAAACCTGTACGTAATCCTGTTCCAGGAGTATCTGAGTTATCATAAATTGCACCTGATAATATATCTATTGTTGCTGTAGGAGTACTTCCATCAATATCGTGTCCAATAATTTGGTGTGTTCTACCTTGATATGTGAATATCATACCTCCTGAATAACCAGTTGGAGTAGGTAGGCCATTAACTCCATTATCAATAGCATCAGTAATGTATCCTGCAAGTGTATCTACATCAGCATCAGTTAATCCTGCTTCTGGCGCAGTACCTGTAACATCTAAACTATATGTTGACTGTAATGCTGTATATGTACCGTCTTGTGCTAGAATAGTATCATTAATTAAATCTCTAACAAAATTAATAGCAGCCTTTGTTTCTGTAACTTGATCTGAAGGAAGTTGTAATGTATTATTTCCGCTATAATATCTCTTAGCATTATGAATACTTGATGCATTACCGCCAAACTTTAAATCCTTTGCAATACCGTGTGCAATAAATCTTGTATCTCTACGGCATTTGTCTTCGTTATAAGTTAATGAAGGGTAAGTATTAGTTAGATATTGAATTGTTTCAAATTCAATGAATCTTAAGTTTTTAGCAATTAATTCATAAGCGTTTGGATATTGTTCCGATGCTGGAGGTGTATTTCCATTAATATCGATTAGCAAACGTTCAGCTTCGAGGTTGTCTATTGAAAGACCTTCTTTTGCTGTTTCGATAGCAATTTGTGTATCACCGGCGTTATTACCCCTACCTCCGGCACCACCAGCAGAGTCAAATGGGAATTTTACAAATCTATATGGTATTTCAAAAGTAGTTTGTACACTATCTGCATCAGTATCTTGACCACTAAAGTCAATTGAACGATATGTATCATAATCACTTTCATCAAAGTTAATAGCAGTTGATGGTCTAGTTACTAGATTTTCTTTATCTCGTGTTCCATCAAACTTATGAGTTTCGCTATGTCTATATTCAACAAAGGTGTTGTTAGGTACATCTTGTTGTATAGAACTAAAGAAGTCTCCGTTTGTTCCTTTAACTGTACCTGTTATTTGCAATCTATAAATAGTTTTATTATTAACGTAATTGATTTGGTCTACACCGTCGTCACCGTAAGTATATTGAACATCAAAAGTTAAATTAGCACCAGTACCGCCGATATCACTAGCACTAATAGTAATAGTATCGCCTACTGAATAGCCTCTACCACATTTAGCAACACTAACTGTTGCCGCGCCAAGTGCATCAATAACAATATTAAATTCTGCATCTACCTCAGGTGTAGAACCGCTCGAAGTTCCTGTAATAGCATTATATGTTCCAGGTGTTCTAGTTGGGTCTGCGGCCGAAATATTTTCAATAGTGTTTACACCGGTTAGTACAAAATCTCCATTTTCTGTACCATCACCTTGAGGCGTAACAACACTAATGTCATATTGCAATGTTCCTAGTGCACCACCGTGATCAATTGTAATAACTGAATTAGTTAATGGCGGTGCTGGTAAATCTGCAACATACATCGATGACGATTCTGTAATATTACTAAAATCTCCATCGATATCAAATCTTACCATCTTAGCAGGATATGTCATATCCCCTTCGTATGTAACTTGATCTGGAATTTCGTTAGGGTCAGCGCCTTCAGCAACTAGACCAAAGTTACCGTAACCATTAGAACCGTTTGTAGATCTAATTTCTGAACCATTCTTAGCATAGTAGGCAGCCTGACAGTAGTATGTAAACATTGACACCATTTCTGATAGTGCGCCGTTTGTAGTAACAAGTCCATAACCTAAGTCATTAATCTGTGTAAAGTCGTTTCCGAGCATTGATCTGTTACCAGCAGTTTGTAAGTATAATGGTCTTTCAATCTCTCCAGGATTTTCTTCAAATGTATTTTCATCGTAACCATCGCCATTGTTTGATGATTTGTCTAAATGTAAAATACACCATCCGTTAGCTTTGCTATATCTAGAGATAGCATTAACTTGGAATCTTCTACCTTCTAAATAAAATGGACAAGGAAGTTCTGGAGGTCTATTAAATAAACCTTCACCTTCTTCTGAACGTACCCATATTTTAAATGCATTATATTTTCCGCTTATTGTTCCTTCTGCTATCGATGGTTCAATAGTTTCTGGAACATAAACTGGCAAGTTGCCTGTGTACGCATCAACAAACATACCACCAGCAAATATTTTAGAATTAATACTTTTACTAAAACTCGAACCAGTTTGAATGTATGGTGATTTAGTTAAAATCTGTCCTTCAGGGTCAAGTATACACAAGAATCCGCCGTGTCCTTGTACTGTCATATTACGTAAGATAGTAGCATCGTTCATTAAGAACACGTCTATCTCGTCATTACGCAATGGTGGATTATAGTTTGGATTAAATGCGTATATAATTTTATTAATTAATGAACTGACTACTGACGAAGTACCTGCCTCGCCTGTTCCGTATTTAAAGTCTGGAGCAACATAATCAGATGCTTGATCATCTTGCCATACAGTTCCGTTATTATAATCTCCTTCAAACAACCATTCTGCAATTTGAGCAATATATAAAATTGCACCTTTAGTAACGTGTGCCTGGCCGCCAAATTCATTACTATTATACTTTGAAATATAACTATTAAAATACTGTCCTTGTGTTTCGGTTGCAAATTCATCGCCACCGTTAGTTAAATCTTGTACAAGTCCGTCGACAATCAATCCTGTATCACGTCTACATTTAGTAGTATTGTAGTTAAAGATAACAGTACTATCGGCGTGTGTTATTGTGTCTGCAACAATAGTTGCTGTAGCAGTATCAATACCGGTTTTAGCATCAAGGAGTGTTTGTGTTGCTGAAGAAAGATTTGGATAATCTGCTATAGGTAATGCATAAAGTGCATCATTATCAATTTGTGTTTTAATAACAATTACATTATCATAAACTTCATCGCCTTCGGATATCGTTGCCGCACCGTATGTTGATACATCTTGTGTAATGCTTGTTTGATAAGGACTTGATACAGTAGTTCTTTCAACTACATCTTTAGTTAATTCTGCTAGATATTGATAAGATGCCGCTGTTGCTTCTTTTTGGTTAAGTCCTAATTGACTTACTGCACCATTAAAATAACTAATAGCCGCTTCTCTAGTAGCAAAGTTGCCTTCGTATAAAACATCATAGCTAAGTGCATCAACAATATAACCTACATCTCTTTCACACTTGGTTACATTATATTCTAGTCTAGGATACTCTGAAGATAAAAATCCAGTTATTTCAGCAACTATAAAATCTTTGTTTACTTGTAATTGATTCTTTGCATCAGTTCTATCTTGAATAGTACCTGGAAGACCTGGAAACACTAAAGCATCTGCCATTGTGTTTGTACTAACTTCTCCATTTTGAATAATATCAATAATTTCATCAAATGCCGCATCAGATCTGCTAGTAGCAGTTGCTGAACTAATAACCGCAGGCAATGCTCTCACTAATGATTTTGCTTTTGTTAGTGCTGTTACCCATAAATCAAACATATCAGTATCAGTATATGCACCTTCGATAGGATCTTCATCTCTATAAATGCTGTATGCTCTTTGGAATTTTAGTCCGTAGTACACAGCGTTAAAGTTTGTTCCTAAAACAATATCATAAGTTACTCCTAAAAGTATATCTTCTAAGTCAGTTTCAAACTGATCGTGATCATACAAAAGCTCTGCTTTATTTTGGTTAATATATTCTATTATTTCTTCTTGAATAAACTTTCTGTTTTCTTTTAATATTGCCGCGGCTGATTCGTAATCGCCTGCATTAGTAACACTAGTTCCTACACTAATATCTTTTTCAGGGTTAGCTAGATAATGTCTACCAAATCGACCTTGAACTTCGCCAACCTGGTTATAGAATCTAGACCCACCTCTTACAGTTTCCATTCCGTCAAATTCTAAGTCTCTGTAAAAGTACATATTGGCCCATTTAGATTGTGATACACGATCTTTAGGACGAATAATTACTCGTCTAAATTCATCACCTTTGACAGAAACGTTTGCCGCAACTTTGATTGGATAGTCTTCTTCATACTGTCCAGATTCAATATGTATAGTAACTTGTTTTCTTTTAACAAAGTTACCAAATTCTAAATCTTCATTTTCTATAAAGTCTATTGCTCTTTGCAAATGTACTTCAAGATAATCCTTATTTCCATTTAAAGGATCATTCGGTGTATAACTTACAATACGACCTTGAGCTCCTGAAATTTTACCAACAAGTATTTTACCTGGAAGAAGATCAATGTTTCCTGATATACCCTGATCAACACTTGCAAGTCCGCCGTTTTCTACTAGAACTTTATATGTTTCACCATAATCTACATCAGCACCAAAATCTAAACCAAATCTAATAATGTCATCTATAATTTGGAATTTGTCTCTGATACCTATAATTGCATTATTTGACCCGTTACCGTTAACAAGATCAAATGTTTGTTCATTATCAGTTTGATATCTCAAACTCATTGTACCAGAACCACCATAATCACCAAATGTAGATGAGTTTACTGGTTGTTCTAATGCTTCATCTGTAAATATTTCAAAGGATGTGTTGCTAATAACTTTAATATAATAAATGTTATCGTTAACCTGTGTCATTCCACTAACACCTTTTATAAGAACTTGGTGTCCTGCTAAAAGGTTATGGTTACTAGATGTTGTTACTCTGGCAATAGCACCTTTAGTTATGTTACTGATTGCTCTTTGTTGTAGACCTCTGTTAAGTAAGATAGCATCAGTAATCATTGTACCAGCAGTACTAATAGCATCTCTTGTTTCTGTTAACTGTCTACTGATTGCTAATTTTCCACTAGCACCGTCATAGTATCTTTCTGCCGCTAATCGTGTCAAAGAGTTAGCAGATTGGCCGCGCTTTAAGTCAAATGCAACAGCATCAATAATTAATCCAAGATCTCTTTCGCATTTTTCAACATTATATTCAAAATCTGGGTATGTGTAATTAATATAACCTGTAATTTCTCTAACAATGTAGTCTTTGTTATCTAAAATTAAGTCTACTTCGTTAGTAAATACAGCGTTGTTTACAGAAGAGGATGTAACTTCAGCCGCATATGCTCCATCACCTCGTGTAATTGTTTGCATATAAGGTCCAGGTTCTGCCGCAGATGCACGAATTATTTCATCTGCCCTTTCTGCCGCCTTGTTAATTGTTCTATATGCATAACTCCAACTAGTACCTTCTTTACCTGCTGGAACACCACGCATTGTATCGTCGCCGGCAGTACTTACATATAGGTTATTAGGTGATGAATAAGAAGTATTATCTACATAAAACTTGGTTGCCGCTTGTAAATCTTCAGGACTATTAGTAAGTCCTGCAAGTTCTCCTGGGCTATCGTGTAGCACAAGAGCACCAGTCATTTTATCACCTTGTCTGCGTACAACAGATTCTCTAGGCAATGCTTGATTTTCTAACCAGTAACCTTGCAAATCTTTATTATAAGCTGAATCAGTTAACGTGTGAACATCATCAGAATCCGGACTATCACTTGATTGTAGGTTAACTTTACTAGCATTTGCCGCCGCATTTGATGTTGTTAATGCATCTTCTTTATTTTCGTGTAAACTTAGTTGTGTTGCTGATGCATATCTTAAGTAATAAGTTTCACCTTCATCTAATCCTGCTGGAACGCTATCTTCAGCATTAAAAATATACGGAGTACCATTAATAGTGTTATCAAAACCGTGACCGCCAGTTACAATAACACCTCGTTTATAGTGTTGAGTTATAACAGCATTACCGCTTTGATATGAATCGATAGTTAATATAAAGTCATTTTCACTTGATAACTCAGACTCAATTCTAAAAGGTAGATCACCAGCAACGTATCTATTGTCTGCATATCCTTTACTAATAAGAAGGTCGTCAATAGTAATAGAGTCGCCTGGTTGTTCATCGTTGAATAATTTAAGTGGATCATTTGCGCCTCCAGTTCCGATTCTTGGATCATCTGGTTGTGCAACTCTACCAATAACGTTATTATTACCGTCTAAAGGTCCACCTAGTTGCGGAGTTAAGTCTTGTATTAACGATCTAAATGCAGTTTTTAAGATAATTTTATTCGGAGTATCGTAACTAATCACTACACTTTGAGCGTCTGCAAGTGGATCTTCGTCTTGATCTGATCCAAGCTGTCTAAATTCAACACCATTTGCCGCTTGTGGAACAAATAAAAGGCTTTCTGCGCCGCCAGCATACGAATCTGGAGTATCACTAATTGTAGTAAATCTAATTGTGCCACCTTCTCCAAAGATAGCATAAAGTTCGTTAAAGTTTTCGTTTACTTTACGAAACGATTCGCGAATACTATCGCCTGTGCCGTCATTACCCTCAACACCAATATTAATATCTTGTTTTGCCATTACAAACTCCGTTAAAATTCAAGGATTAACCTATCTTGTCATAGTATTTATCGTATCATTTTATAATCTTAATGTAAATACAATATGTTCATTAAAGAATATACAGTAAAGAAATCATACGAAAGGCCTAGTAAACTAGGAAAAGTTCATCAGTATACTAGGAATATTACTGTATGTGTGTTTCGTTGTGATAATTGTAATATAGAATTTGAACGTAATAGAGGAAATATGAATCCTAAACGTCTAAATAATAATTATTTTCACGTATGTAGTAATTGTGATAGTAAGAAATTTGCCCAGAAAAAGGGAGTCGAACGTAAAAAGATTTGGGACTTAACGGCTTCTTCAGATATTCCTATTAGCCAAATATAGAATCATTAAAGTTAACACTAACACCGCAACCACAACTTGATTGTGCATTAGGGTTTTGTATATCAAACATTGAACCTATAATATCTTTTTTGTAATCTAATGTAGATCCAAAAAGAAACATTACACTTTGTGATCCTATTGCTAATTTCCCAAGACCAGTATCAATAACTTCATCATTATCTTCAATTTGATCTTGACTTAACAATGACCAGTCATATTCAAAACCTGCACAGCCGCCACCTTTGACATTTAAGCCAACAGCATAAGACGAATTTGATTTACAAAGTTCGTTTATTTGATCTTGGGCGGCTTCAGTAAGACTTATAACCATTAATTTACTCGGATTTCCAAATAGTCCAAGCGCCATAAGCAATAGCGCCATAAGCAAATAATGCCGCAATTGGTTTAAAAATTAAAAAAGCAATACCAGCCGCAACTAGTACCACACCATCTAAAGTTGTACGCTCTTTAAGACGAGCATTTATCCATTTTTGTATCATCGTATGTTCCTCTTTTTTACAGGGTATTTATAGGCCGCTAGTAAATCACTGTTAGTTCTGGCTAATTGACGTTCATAAGGAGTTTTTTTCGGTGTAATAGTTGTAAAGCTCTTGCTAGGATCTTTATCACCTCTTAGCCCAGTGATCTTATCTAAGCTCATATCATTGTTTTCATCTACTGCCATTTTTGATTCCTCATTATACTATATTTAGTAAATATTATTTCCTAATAGGAGGAAATTATGACAATTGAAATAGTAATCGGTGTAATTGTTGCGGCAGTAGTTGCTTATGTTATCTATCAAGCAGTAGCCAGCGACGATAAAAAAGCACCTGTAGTGCCACCAGTTGCTGAGGTTATTGATGAAGTAGCAAAAGCTACAGCTGAAAAGCCGAAAGCAAAGAAGAAAACTTCAAAGAAGAAACCTTCACAAGAGAAACTTCAAGATGAAACTTTAAATGCTATGAATAAGAAGGAACTTTTAGAAGTTGCTAAACTGCATAACATTAAAGCAAATGCTAGTTTAAAGAAGGATGAAATAATCCAAAGAATTAAGAACGGCTAGTAATAGCGTTTTGCAACTGCTGTAAAGCAGTATCTAAGCGAGTGAGCTTTCTTTCTAATACATTGATAGCCGCTCGCTGTTTTCTTGACTGCTCTTCCAAACTTTGTACGTACTCAACTGTAGGAATTTCCTGCTTTGAGCCATCTTCACTAACCATAGTGAATCTATCAACACCTTGTGCTTTTAGTCCGCCTGTTACACGGTTTGGATTTTTATCAGTAGACGGCGCAGTGTTCTTGGATTGACGACCGTACATTTTGTTCAAATAGCTCATAGTGTTCTAACTCCTC
>Ga0181569_10001209_pt1 | contig 20355 bp, 18 predicted proteins | sample 101ome_19_FD_132452 | JGI IMG/M metagenome (GOLD analysis project Ga0181569, IMG submission 132452) | Coastal salt marsh microbial communities from the Groves Creek Marsh, Skidaway Island, Georgia - 101405AT metaG (megahit assembly) | ecosystem: Environmental > Aquatic > Marine > Intertidal...
AAAAGCATAGCGTCTGAACGCGTTTCTATCGCGCGCTGCGCCGCCGTATAGTCGGTGGTTACGTAGGGGTTGCCAATGCCTGCAGCAAAAATGACAATGTATTTTTTCTCTAAATGATGGATAGATCTGAGGCGAATAAAGGGTTCCGCAACCGTGTTAATGGGTATTGCACTCATAACGCGGACCTCTAAACGTCCCTGAGCTTTAGCGGAAAGAACGCCGCGTAGCATTAGGCTGTTGATGACGGTACCCATCATACCAATATTGTCCGCCTCGGCTCTCTCTATGCCCCATTGAGCTGCGAGCTGACCTCTGAAGATGTTTCCACCTCCAATCACAATAGAGACTTCCACGCCTTGGCTGTGTAGGCCGAGGACTTCATCTGCTATATGCTCAAGTGCTTCGGGGTCAAAGCCAGATTCGCTCTGCCCTGAAATGGCTTCGCCGCTGAGTTTTAAAAGAACGCGTTTGTATCGCATGGAATTTGTGTTCTCTCTGGGGGGAATGGGTTGAAAGTAATCGTTCTAAAGGAGACGCCCCTTTTTTATCTCGAGGGCCTCAGGGTGCTGTTCCACCAATTTCTCGGCCGTCTGTGTAAACTGATCGACTTGCCGATGCGCTAGGCCAGTAAGAGATCGACTGCGATCTAGGACAGCTTTAATCTCGGTTGTGGCAAGAGGGAAACGGGCGTCATTTGCGAGTCGCTCTGGTAGGTCATTTTCGGGTTGCCCTTCGCGCAGCGATAAGGCTGTGGCGACTGCATGTTCTTTTATGGCATCGTGGGCTTGCTCTCTTCCGGCTCCTTTTTGCACGGCTTCCATAAGCAATGTCGTCGTCGAAAGAAAGGGCAGGTAGCGCTCAACATCTCGGTCTATAATAGCTTCGTAGATACCCATATCATCTAAGACGTGCAGCATGGTTTCGATCATACCGTCAAATGCAAAAAAACTATCGGGAAGTGCTACGCGGCGCACTACGGAGCACGAGACGTCTCCTTCAAACCACTGATCTCCATTGAGGCCGCCTATCATATGGAGATATCCTCCAATAATAACCTGAAATCCGTTAACCCGTTCTGTGCTACGGGTATTCATCTTATGGGGCATAGCAGAAGATCCAACCTGTCCTTTGGCAAACCCTTCAGTAACCATCTCTCCGCCCGCCATAAGGCGCAGCGTGCGCGCGAGGTTAGCAATGCCTGATCCAAGCTGATAGAGGCAGCTAATAGCTTCAAAATCTAAGCTGCGAGGATATACCTGCCCGACAGAGTTGATTTCCCTCGCAAAGCCCAAGTGCTCTCGGACCTGTGACTGGAGTTGATCTAAGCGGTCGGAATCGTTTCCGAGCAGCGTTAGCTGGTCTAGTCCAGTGCCAACAGCACCCTTCAACCCCCTTAGGGGATAGCGGTCGCATAAATTCTCTAAATGGTTGTAGGCCTGCAGCATTTCTTCGCCAAACATGGCAAGGCGCTTGCCAAGCGTAGTTGGCTGAGCTGCGGCGTAATGAGTGCGACCTACTATTACTCGATCCTTCCACTGCTGTGCGCGTCGACTTAATTTATTTATGAGAGCGATGTATTTTAATTGGACCAAGCGCAGAGAACGCAAGACTTGGAATTGCTCAACATTGTCGGTTAAGTCGCGACTAGTCATCCCTTTGTGTATATGTTCGTAGCCTGCTAATGCGCAGAATTCTTCAATTTTTGCTTTGACATCATGGCGAGATACGGCTTCGCGTTGGGCAATCGAATCGAGGTCTATTTGGTCTTTTACTGCTTCGTAGGATTGAATCGCTTCCGCAGGAATGTCGATTCCCAAATCCTTTTGAGCTTTAAGGACGGCTATCCAGAATTCTCTCTCAAGCGCTATTCGGCCTTCTTCTGACCAAATATCCTGTATGGGTTGACTGGCATAACGCAGCGCTAAAACGTTTGAAATGGGTTGGGCAGTAGACATGGAAAATTATAAATCCCATCTGAGTTAAAAATAGGTACCGCACGATAGTTAAAAAGCATAAGCATTTATAAAAAGACTCGCCAGATCGAGAAAAATAGGCCTATAAAAATAATTATGTTTATTAATAAAAAAGGATTAATCCTACTCGTATTGACAGCAATTGGCTGGAGTCTTAGTGGAGTCATCATTAAGACCGTGGAAATGGAGGCTTTGCCTATTGCCTTTTATCGGAGCGCTATCGCGGGCATTTTTCTCAGTCTATGCTCGTTGCAAGGTGAGCCCTTTAAGCCTAATCACCACAGCGCGTATATGGCTATCGCTTATGCCCTTGCTGTTGTTTTATTGGTTGTTGCAACCAAAGAAACTACCGCAGCCAATGCTATTATCCTGCAGTATTCGGCGCCGGCCTTTGTATTCCTACTGGCTATTCCCTTGCTGGGAGAGCGCCCTGAAAGGAGAGATTGGTGGGTCTTAATAAGCACCATGTTAGGAGTTCTATGTATCTTTAGCCAGGGGACAGGGGATGCCATAGACGGTATCATATACGGCCTATTGAGCGGATTTGGCTTTGCTCTTTTAACCGTTCTTCTTCGTCTATACAAGGGAAGAAATCCTGTCCAAACCATGGCTTTTAACAATCTCTTAGTAGCTCTTTTATTACTGCCGTGGGTATGGGATTCACTCATGTTAACGTCGGTCGAAGCGGTTTTAATGTTGATTATGGGAGTCATTCAACTGGGTGGCCCATACGTCATGTATGCCTTTGCCCTACGCAGGGTCCTCGCAAGAGATGCCGCACTGATTAGCCTATTGGAACCACTTTTAAACCCTGTATGGGTATTTCTATTTGTGGGAGAGATACCGGCCAGGATGACGTTTTTGGGGGGAAGCCTAATCTTGGGTGGGCTCTTACTGCGATTTTCCAGGAGATAAGAAAAGAGATAGACCATGGTCAATAGAGAAGAGCAGGTGTATTGGGTTATCGGCTATGGCTCATTAATCCACCCTGATTCCCTCAGGAGAACGGTGCCTCATATAGAAGTGGATCAAATAAGGCTGGTCCGCGTGATGGGTTATCGGCGGCTATTTAATCTTGCCTCAATGAAGTCATGGAGTAGTGCTATGCCTCTCAGGCAATCTGCGGCCGTTTTAAACGTTGAAGTAGATTCAGAGGCTGAATTTGGAGGAGTGGCTTTTCCAGTAGGTGAAAACGCCCTCCGTGCACTTGATCAGCGCGAGTATATGTATAAGAGGATTACAGGCGTTAAATGCGAAGAGTTTACTACAGGAGAGCCGGTTTATCGCAGTATCCTGTATAGCGCCCTGAGTGGAGAAGAATTGCGTTTGCAAAAAAAGTCCTTTTACGAAAAAAGCGTGCGACCGTTGGGATTGGAGAGTTTAATCTGCAAAGAGATCCTTCCAGTTGATAAGTATTTGAGTCTATGTTTGCAGGGGGCTTTTGGATGGAGCAATCAATTTGGAAGCCACTTTGTCAAGAATACATATCTCGGGGATGGAGTGACTTCTCTAAGTGAGTTTCTCTCCGGGGATGAGATTCGGGGGCGGTTGGCTCTCGATATTGTAGACTACATCCAACATAGATAAGGGCTTATAGAAATCCCGCCCACGACCAATAGACAAGGTTCAAGGGATAGAGAAAAATCAGAGAAAGGAGAGAGAGGGAAAATTGTAGTAAAATAAGGTGGCTTAAGGCGAACTTTCTATAGGAATAGGCAACCATAAGGGGGGCCGCTTGATAGGGAAGAAAAACAAGCGTTGTTGCCATACCTATGCTCATTGCAGCTGGAAGAATTCCTAATTCATGCTCCGCTGCAAGTTGGAGGAATGGATGTGTAACGACGGCTGCGACTGCAGCTATATCCATGACGAAGTCGAGCGGAACCGCAAGTAGCGTGAGGGCAAAGTAGCGCTGAGGAAGATCCCACTTAGAAAGATGTGCCCATTCTACGGCATTGTTTATAAAAGCATCGTTAAAACCGGACACGCTCAGCGCAGTTCCCAGGGAAAAGAGGGCGGCGATATAGAAGAGAAAGGTGAAATCTAACTTTTTTAAGTCTTTTACATTCAGGGTTCCCCAATGGGGAATCAAAAGTATTAGCACCACTGCAAGGGCGATATAAACGGGTGGGATTTGGTGAACCGTATCTGTTGCCCAACCAATCACGCCGAGGGTCAACACGCCTAAGGTTTTTTTTTGTGCGGTGGTAAAGGTGAATTCAGTTTCCTTTTGTGGAATGGGCCTAAAAGGGGCGATCGTTCTACCCCAAAATACCCAGATTAAAAAGGCTGATAATATCGATCGGCCGATTCCTACGAGGGGAAACATCCATATAAACCATGTAGACCAAAAGATAGATTCATTGCCCCATTCATGAAGTTGGCCTGCTAATATCATGTTGGGTACGGCACCGGTTAAAATGCCGAAACCACCAAAGACCGTGCTCGAAACTAAGGAGAGCAGAACTACCGTAGTCGCCTTTGGGTCGTTCGTGCACTTGAGGGAGGTGCAAAGGGCTAGTCCAATGGGGAAAAGTAGGAGAACGCGAACGACGCCCGATGGAACAATAAAGGCGGTGGCCAACCCAATGAAGTGGAGTTGTGCTATGAGGAATGCGGGATGCCTTGAAAGAACGCGCTTCATGATATTGGCAAGGAGAGTTCCTACCCCCGTCTGTTCAAGAGCCATGCTAATGGCCATTCCCGTGAAGATTAGCCATATAGTTTTGCCGGCAAAAGGTGCAAAACTCTCTTCAAACGTTAAAAGGTCGGTAAGGGGGTAAAGGGCGAGGAGAAAAAGCGAACTAAGCTGAATTGGAACAGGTTCAAAGGTCCAGAAACATAGGGCAAATAACGCGATGCCGAGTGTGAGCTGTATGGTGGGTGCGATATGAGAAAGTGGGGCAATTAGGCCCGCTACAAGGCAAACTAGGCCGATTAAGGATCCGATACGCTGGACGGTGTTCATCGACGGAGCTGGTCGCTTAGAGTACCCACAGAGATGACAAAATAGTGTGATCTATTCCACTTCATTAGGACGTCAAAATTATCATAGATTAGGTAGGCTTTACCACCGGCTCTGGCCGGGCGTAGCAGGCGCGCATTGATTGTTTTCTCCGGTAAGTTTGTTCCGTTGAGCCTGCGGATACCAATAGCGTCCCAATCTCTAAGTGGTTTACTCGTCTTACCGTCAGCTAAAGTTGAATCGAAATCAAGCGGGAGTAGGACGGGGCGGCCCCAGGTTAAATCGTCGTTCCAGCCCAAGGCTTTTAAAAAGTTTGCAATTGAAGCCAGCGCATCGGCTCTTGTGGTCCAAATGTCGCGCTTCCCGTCGCCGTCGTAATCGACGGCATATTGTTTGTAGTTCCAAGGCATAAACTGGCATTGGCCCATCGCGCCAGCCCAAGATCCTACCATCTGTGCTGGGGTGGTGTGTCCATCTTCAACCGTCTGCAATGCGGCGATGAGTTCGTTGCGGAAATAGGTGCCCCTGCTACTCGAAAAAGCAAGAGTCGTTAACGAGCTAAGGATCGGGTAGGAGCCCATATATTGGCCGAAATTACTCTCTAATCCCCACAGGGCGACTATGACCCGTGGGTCTACTCCATACTGCTTTTGGAGAGCTTTGAGAAGTACTGCATTCTCTTCTAAGTGATGCTGACCCGTCTGTACTCGAGTTGGGGTAATGCGTTTTTCAAGGTAGCCAGACAGTGTTTGTGTAAATTCCGGCTGTTTATTTTTGAGTCGCAGGACCCGTTCATCAAGCCGCATGAAGGTTATGCTCGCAGCAAAGGTCTCCTGGCTTATATTTTTTTTTAGAGCTTCCTTGCGAAAGGTTTCAATCCACTGGTCGAATTCTTCTTCGGCGTAGGTTCGTTGTATTGAAATGACTATGATTATGGAAAGTATAAGAGCGCGCACAGAAAAACTCGTTTCATTGGATTCAAGGTAAAATAGTATGAAAAACAAAAAATGTCATTGGACATTACACATAGTAAACCTGAGCGCGTACGGTAAAATAAAATGACTAAAGAGCATTTTGATGGGGTTGAATCAATACGCATTCGCTTAATGGATCGGCTAACGGGACCGTTTACGCGGCTTATGATACGGCCTATGCCTGAAGTTGCCCTATTAGACCAGGGCAGCTGTAGCGCTATTATACGGGGACATCGCATAAACCAAATTGTACCGATTATGGGGGGTAGTCGGTCCTGTTACTATTCCGAAAAAAAACCGAGTGGCTGGAAGCCAGAAAGCTTTCGGGACTCGCTTTGGGCTTCGAGATACGTTGGGAAAACCCAGGATGTATGCTCTACGCTGGCCATACCAGTTGGGCATGTCAAATTGGACACCTTAGATAAACTGCAGTTCTGGGTAGAAGGCTATACCCCCTGGTCGACAGAGGCCGTTGCGTCTTGGTTTCGTGAACGTGATACGGGAGCTTGGCTAACTGTTGTGAGGGTCTACAAAATAGATCCCGTCAACTTTGGGAACGCAGATTCGCTCGGGATGGGAAGGGTGGCTCCCTTTATTGCACGTGGAATACGCCCGATAATAGATGACGAATCGTGGAGTAGGACGTTGGAAGAGCTCGATGCCATGGTATCTAGTAGAGATGAAAAAAAACGGGGAGAAGAGTTAGATCTTAAAAGCCGAATGGATAATTTAAAAACTTGGAATTCGTCCGTGCCTGAAGGGTATGAGATTACAGATTTTAGGCGCTGGGAGAAATTGTTACAGAGAAAAAAGAACCTCGTATTCCATGGCGTTCCGGGAACTGGAAAAACATACGTTGGCAAGGCATTTGCAAGATGGGTTGTTGGGGGAGATAGGCGGCGCTTAGAAACGGTGCAGTTCCATCCGGGTTTCGCTTACGAAGATTTTATTCAGGGTTTACGACCGGTAAGCGTTAAGGGGCAGGTCCGCTACGAATTAACGGATGGGCTATTCCTGCGGTATTGTAAAATGGCGGCTGGAGACAGGGAGAATCCCTACGTCTTCTTCATAGACGAATTGAACAGGGCTTCCCTACCTCGCGTTTTTGGGGAGCTTAACTTTTTACTCGAATATCGAGACGAATCGATATCCCTATCGGGGGGAGGGATCCCCTTCAGTATTCCTCCAAACCTGTATATCTTGGCAACAATGAATGAGGCTGATCGTTCAGTATCGTCTATTGATCAGGCAATGATCCGTCGTTTCTCCTTTGTTCATTTAAAGCCCAATTACGGCGCAATAGAAGCCTACTTTGCAAAATACGGTTTTAATAGCGCTCCTCTTGTCACCCTATTAAAAGAGATCAATGAAGCGGTTTCCGCTGAAGAAGTCCAGATGGGTATTTCTTTTTTTATGCAGGATGGAGAATATCTCCCCGAGCTATTAGCTGATATATGGGTCGGAGAAGTCGAACCCTACTTAAAAGAGTCCTTTTATGGGCACCCTGAGAGTTTCCAGTTGTATAGGTGGGAGGCGGTAAGGGAGCGTTTAAACCCAATTAAAAGACCATAGGGGTATGGAACTGAATCTGATTGAAGAAGAGACGCTTTATATGCCTGAAGGCGTCCTTTCTCCTCGTTGTATAGAGACCATAGAAAATACCTATGCTGAGTATTTTTCATTATGGTGGGTTCGAAAGCAGGGGGATTTGATGGCTGCCCTGCGATCGAAAGGATATGTGGGAGTCTTTCCGCTGGGCCCCGTTGGGTCTATACGTGTCGAACCCAAGATTTCCTGTTCCTCTATATGGAAAATGATTACCAACTCGTTGGGGGAGGAGTTTGACTGCCATCCCCCTGAAAATGTGCGGTCTGTGGCGGATTTATCGCATCACTTAGTGGCAACATACGTTCGTCTCGTAGAAGAACGGTTGGCTCGTGGGTTGCTCTGGGAATACCAGAGCAACGAGGAAGCGGGGCAGCCAATTAGAGGTCGAATAATTGGTCCGGACGTAAGGCGCCCGCCCTTGGTTCGATGTCGGTATGATGAGGGGGGATATGACCACGGGGCCAACCAGAGAATCCTTTGGACGTTAAGTCACCTTGAGATAGCGGTTTCGGAAAAGGAACTGGTTTGGAGGATAAGGCGCCTCAAAAAAGAATTGGCCACCCAGATATGCTTAAAGCCGATTGTAGGGGAACCATCACCCGTTCGATATCCTCGTCTGTTTTCTGATTACCGTACGCTTGATACCCTGAGCACGCTTCTCCTAAATCACTTGAGTCCGGATGTTCCATCGGGAGCATTCTTAACAGTTCCCTTTGTTTTGCATATGCCGACTCTGTTTGAAGAGGGGGTTGCCGGCTGGCTTTATAGGACCTTTAGTGAGCGCGTTATGGTCCGGCGACAATGGTCCGTGCCCTTAAAGGGACGGAATTCTCCGTGTTTTCGGATTGATATTGCGTTGCTTGATAGGGAAACGCAGCAAGCTTTTGCCGTTTTTGACACGAAGTATAAACGAGATACGCGGCCAACTACGGCCGATATCCAGCAGGTTACATCCTATGCGGTCGAAACGGGTGCGAAAAACGCTGGTTTACTTTATCCGCACGATAATATAGAGCGTGCACATCTCTCTGTTGGACCGATTGCTCTAAGGTCAGTGGGCTTTGACTTCGCAAGCGAGGATTGGGATGAAATAGTGGGCGAAGTTAACATTTACATTAACGATTTATTGAGGGCGCATAATTTAAATTATGTAAATTAATAGGGTAAACAAAAAACACATAAGGATTTAATACTTTAGCCTTCGATTATGGTCTGACTATAGATCCGTCTGGACGTCGGTCTTCTGCAGCGTGGTTACAGGCATGTATTTCTAAAAGGTCCTTAGCGCACTTTTCGTCGATATCAATTCCCAAACCAGGTTCTTCATTGGCATAAAGATACCCACCATCAAGAACGGCATGTCCGGGAAAAGCAGCTAGCTCTGATGGACTAAAGTGATTCTCCTCTTGTATGCCAAACCCCGTTGTGGCCATATCTAGATGCATGGCTGCGGCCTGGTTTACAGGATCGTTGTCTCCTCCTTCTTGCCATGCCGTATGCACTCCGTGAAACTCGCACAAATGAGCTATTTTTTGACAGGGGGTTATACCACCCGCCTTAGAAACGCGCACGCGCACGTAGTCAATTAATCGCTCAGTGATAAGCGGCACGTATTCGTGTGGGTTCACAAAGAGTTCGCCCATTGCTTGCGGTGTTGTACACTGCTGGCGGATGTGTCTGAACCAGTCAATTTGTTCAGGTGAAAGGACGTCTTCCAGGAAAAAAAGGCGGTATGGCTCGAGTAGTTTAGCTAGCGTCACGGCGTTATGTGGGCGAAGGTGTTCGTGCACGTCGTGCGTTAGTTTTAAGGAAAAGCCCAAGCGATCGCGCAGGTTGGCAAACATTTCTGGAATAGTTTCAAGATATAATTCGTCGTCAAAAAAACGATCTTTACTGAGATGATTCTTGGGGAGGGGAATGTCCGCTGCTTCTCTAAATCCGCCTCCTCCATAGGCTCCCAACTGGCACCGAATTACTTCATATCCCTCTTCGTTATATCGAATAATGTCTTCGATAAGGGCTTCGATATCGTTGCCGCCAGCATGAGCATAGCAGGGCACAGCTGTCCGTGTTGGGCCTCCAAGGAGCTTGTAAACAGGCATACTAGCTTCTTTGCCCTTGATATCCCATAGAGCCATGTCGATGCCAGCTAGCGCTGTGTTGAGTATGGATCCATTTCTCCAGTATGCGCTTGTATAGATGCTTTGCCAGATGTCTTCTATATGTCCAGCATTTCTGCCAATAATCAACGGAGCTATTACTTCGTTGATGGCGGTTATAATAGCGGAGGAATGATGATGATCGCTAGCCGAGCCAATCCCATACAGTCCAGGTTGGTCGGTTAGTATTTTTACGATAACCCACGTTCCGTTGGCTCGAGTGCGCAGTGTTTGAACCTCAGTTATGTTGGCCATAATTGTTGACTCCAGGGAATGGTATTGCGGCGATTTACGATGTAATCAAGATGAGACTGAGTGATGGAATATAGGTTATCAAGAGGAGGCAAACAAAGAGGAGTATTAAAAAAGGTATTGAGGCTCTGTAAAGGGTAAAAATGGGTTTTTTAAAGCGAAGACTTGCGATGAATAGGTTCAATCCGATGGGAGGAGTAGAGTACCCAATTTCTAAGTTTGTAAGAAAAATTATCCCTAGGTGGATGGGATGTATCTCATAAGCTTGTGCTAAGGGGAGAACGAGAGGCACAACTAAAATAAGAGCTGAGAACATATCGACTACGCAACCGACAGCTAAAAGAAAGAAATTTAGTGCAATGAGTAGTGCCCACTTTGATTGGATATGAAGTTGAATGAAAGAGAGTAAGGAGTTGGGAATCTGTTGGTCTATAAGGTAGTTGGTATACGCCATAGAAGACCCCAGAATGATAAATATTGCACCTAAGATTCCCATACTCTTAAGCAGGATATCTGGGAGGGCCCTTAATGGAATTTCTCTCTTAATACCCACCTCTACAAGAAGCAGGTAGGCAGTGCACAGAACAGCCCCTTCGCTGAGGGCTATAAGTCCACTGAATATCCCGCCTAAAAGAACGAATGGAAGTCCAAGCTCCCATATGCTCTCTTTGATCATCGGCCATATTGGTCGCGTATCTGCAGGTCTATGCGATTCGATCTGCATTGGCGAAACGAATATGCTGTAAAGAGATAGAACGATAAGCAGGAGTAGGCCTGGAACGAGCCCCGCTAAAAAGAGTTGGTCTATGGGAACTGAAGCGATTATGCCGTACAAGATTAGCGGTAAACTGGGTGGGAAGAGTAGCCCAAGGCTACCGGATGTCGTAAGTAACCCCAGAGAAAATTCTTCCCCGTATTGAGATGATTTAAGAGAGGGGTATAGGAGACCGCCAAGGGCTATGATCGTAACGCCGGAAGCTCCCGTAAGTGCTGTAAAAAAAGCGCAAATAAAGAGTGCTACAATAGCAAGTCCACCAGGAAGCCAACCGAGTAATCTTGAAGTCAGCGAGACTAGGCGATTGGGAGCGTTGCTATGAGCAAGTATAAAACCCGAAAAAGTAAAAAATGGAATGGCAGTTAGGCTGGGTGTTTCGGCCAATCTGTACATTTCAATAAAGAGGACTGTTAGATCAATTTCAATGGAATAAAAAGAGTGAAGCGATAAAAAGGATATTACAATAAAAAGGGGGGTCCCTAAACCCGCTAGGATGATGGCGATAAGGTTCATTTTGCCAATCTTCGTTTAGGGCGTAGGGAAATGCGCAGATAATAAAATGTGTTGTGTGCGAAATGAATTGCCATGAGTGTGAAAACGGCGGGAAAAACGAGCTGGAAAAACCAAAGATCCACTCCTCCAATGGATTCTGTTCCATACGCTATTTCATCCTTTATAAATCGAATAGATTGCCAGGATAGAATGACACAAATGGCTGCGGACAGGGCGTTGGTTGCAAGTTGGGAAAATAGGCGTACGGATGGAGGTAATCCGTGTTTAGCAATCTCAATTTTAAGGTGATTGCCTTGCTTTGTCGTCCAAAGAGCCCCCCATAAACCAACCCAAAGAACGAGGTGGCGAATAGCGGGGTCAGTCCAAGGGAAGGTGGTATTAAAAACGCTGCGTAAGACTATTTGCCCTAGCGCCAAAAAAAAAGTAATGCAAAACAAGAAAACGATAAACCAGCCTTCAAGACGACCTATCCATCTCTTCAACCTTCTAAAGTTCATTGAGCTCTTTGCGCTGTTTTTCCCGGTATTGATTTAAGAGTCCTTGAACGCGGTTATGAAGTTCGGGGGGCATGGGACCTTCTATAAGCTCTTCAATCGTTTGTTCTACGAGTTCCTTAAAGGAATCCAAATCAGATGGAGACACGTTGTTGAGCTGCACACCGTTGTTCTGTAACACTGTGAGAGCCTCACTATTCTCGTGCCGCATTTCCAAGGTAAGGGCGCGCATTTCCTCTTCAGAGATCCGTCGAAGCGCGTCCCTGTGGGTTTGGGACAGGGTATTAAAGGCCCGCTCACTCAAAAGTAAGGCCCCAAGGGCGAAGTTGATCGGTAGTTCGTTGATATATGAGACGCGCGTAAACCACTGCAGTACAATTGCAGCAGCAGGTGACGAATAGACGACCTTAACTAGATCTGTCTGAAGGCCCAAGAGAACGTCTGGAATCGTAAGGGGGATCGAGCGTACATTCCCAAGGCGGAAGAGAATCTCCGTAATGGGTTCGCCTTCTAGTCTCCAGACTGGATGAGATTTTATGTCGTCCAGATTTGATATTGGCACCTGTGATAGTAAATGTACAAATCCTATGTCGGCCCATCCTAGAAATACAAATCCCTTCTGTTTATAGCGATTAGAAAAGTCGGCTTTGGTGTTATCAAGGACATAGTCAACTTCTCGGTAGTTCCCGAAAAGAAAAGGGAGTTGCAGGGCTAGAATGTCGGGCAGGATCTGACTCATACTTGGCCCCGCAAATCCCCCCCCATGCAGCTGTCCTATACGCATTTTTCTGAGAACAACACGCTCGTCACCCTGAATACCACCGGCATATATTTTAAGCTGCACAGAGTCTGCGGTGGCTGCTCTGATCCGTCTGTCTATGCGATGTAGCGCCTCGGTCCAACTGCTGCCTTCTGGAGCTAAAGTGGCTATCTTCAGCGTCTGGGCACCAAGTGGTTGGGCTGTAAAACTTGAGAATAGAAAGAAGGTAAGAAAGGCAATCGAAAATAGGATGTTAGTCAAAGAATGCATCGCTCTCCGCTAGCAGTTGTTTCGCAATATTTCGGGCAAGTTGATTTTGTAATGTTAGGGGTGATGCTCCTACCGTTTTGGGCGTGTTTAGTACGGATGTGAGAAGAGAGTCGTGCAAAGTTTTATCAAACGTCTGTCTGGCAAGATATTGTGCCTTCATTGTTGCTACGAGAAGGGATTTTCCCTGATTGATAGTCTGACTGCTATTAAAGTGATGGAGGGACTTTTGCGGGTTTCCGCCGAGCATGGGAGGGAGGGCCGCATAATATGCACCGAGAAAAAGGTGAGGTGCTCCCGATTCGTAGGTCTCATCCCATTCCAATACCCATTCCATTAGGTATATGACTTTGGGGAGATCGGCAAGAGCCGCTAAAGATCCAGTATTGGTGTTTATCCACGAGCCCCAGCTGCTTGCAAGCCAAAATACAAGGGGGCCGTCTGATGTGTTTAGGTGGTCTGAGACAGAGATAAATTCTGGATAGGGAGCATCTAAAAGTTTTCGTACCTGCGGATTGCTATTGAAGGCTGATTTCCCTAATAGTCGAGCGCGATTAAACTGTTTTTTTGCCCTTTGCGGATCTTGGTAATGGATGAGCGTGCCGTAGGACGTATACGCTTTTGTGGCTTTAAATAACAAGTCGCGGTTGGTTGGATGCTCATTTAGGAACGTTTCCAGCAAGAGTAAAAGGGTCGGCATGGCTGCGACTACAAGCTGGGGGTCTGCGCTGTGAAGAGTTGCTCTCTCAACGTCATCCATCAAGGACTTAGCGGCCAAAATTTTAACGGTTCCACAGCCCGATATTCCCATCGTCAAGAGCCCCACAAGCACAATAGAAAACGCTCTGTTAATGCGCATCTTGGCGGGCAGAGTTGAGCCCGATAGGAGGAGCCCCAATGACGTGTCACTGTTTTTGCGATTCAAGACATTTCCAAGGATAATCTGTATTAGAGCACTGAGAGAAATGGGCAATACTCTGATTTAAGTCCCCTTCAAACTGCGTTAGTATGCGTTGGAATACGTCCTGCTTACTGTTGTAGCGACGATAAGAAAGAAGGCGTGCATTATTTATTTCCCACTGCAAGAATGCTCTGTACCCCTGGTTGGTATAAAGGGGTAATGTTTTTTCAAAACGCTCTTGGGCGCGAGCAAAAACCCGCTCTCTCTTGTCAAATAGATCAGTGTCTTCGGGGGAGGCCTGATAGAGGCTATCTAAATCCTGCGTCAGTTCATGTATGAACAAGCGGAATCGGTGCCTGTCTTGCCTCTCTTCTTCTAATTTCTGGAGGTGCTCGTTTTCTTTCCCAAAAAATTTACGTAAAAATTGGCGAGCCCCCTCTTGTCCAATAAACGTTGCCACGCTTTCGTTAAAGTCAGCATGCCCTTTAGCGTACATAGTTGCGTGGGTCAGCTCGTGTAAGATTAAGTCTGTTAGGACGTGTGGTGGGTAGGAGAGCATAGTGCTCAATAGGGGATCTGATAGGTATCCCAGGGTGCTATAGGCGCTGACGGGCCTCAGTAAGACATCATAACCTTCGGAAATGAGCCTATTGTATTCACGTTCCGCTCTACTGCGGTTGAAAAAGCCCTTGTATGGAACCCCGCCAACAAGAGGAAAGTGCCAGATATAGGGGGTGAAACTATTTTGAGGAGCTGCGCTGACATTCCAACTGATGGGGTCTCCACCGGTATCGTAGAACTTCGTGTACTGACCTTTGCTGTTTAGACCGATGCTATGGGCAAAGTGTAATATGGAATCAACAAGAACAAACTGCTTCTTTACTGAATCTGGAGTACTTTCTCTTTTTCTGAAATCAGTCGTTTGCTGAGTTTGCCAAATAATTCGCGCTTGGCCTTGGGCCAGGTGGGCGTAGTATCCTAAATCGCAGGCGATCAGTTGTAGGTAGGTTATTAGGCCCAGTAGTTTGATCGCATTGCCCATACGAAAGGCTGAATTGTTTTAGGGGCTGGCCGTTTGCTGAGTTGAAGCAGTGGAAAGGGATTGCATGATTTTGCCCATCTCCCCATTCAGTTGTACTATCAATTTATTCGCCTCATCTAACTGCGCTTCTGCTTCTTTATAAAGGGAAAGATCACCCGTTTCTTTTTCTACACTATACCCTCTAATTGTAGTGTCGTAAGCGGAGATCCTTAGAGCAACAAGCTTCTTGAAATCCCCGTGAAAAGATGAGAGAAGCGGTGGGGGATTGATGTTCGATAGCGTATCCAGAATAGCTTCTAGAGTGGGTTTTACGCTTTTCATTGTTGGGGCTAAATTGGATCCTGTCGCCCGGCCAGAGGAGCCGATGTTTTTGTCCACCAAGAGCTGGACACGGCCGACTTCCTGCACGTGCGGATTGATCTGGCTAAGGTACTGCTCAATGTCCTCTTTGGTGCCGTAAGGCGTGGCGGAGATACTACTTTCTGCTGGCTGGACCTTTGGGCTGGCTGCCTTCTGCTCTGGGATTTTACCGCCGTCCTGGTTGCCACAGGAAAGAAGAAAAAGAATGGGCACCAGTGATAGTAGAGAGAGCATATCTATTTTTTTTCGTACTATCCAGCACTTGGTATTCACGCGCAGTTCCTTTAAGCAGGTGTAGGTTCGGTTGGCTCAGACTAGCTTCTCGCCATCGTAAATCAGGTTTCCCTTCTGGTCCAACACGCGTCCGTCTTCGGTGAACTCATATTTCATAGACTGTCCTAGCGTCAGATGCTTCCGAACCTCATCGAGGTCTTTATACTTCTCAATAAGCTTTTCTATCGGTCCTTCAAACTCTGTCTGTTGCCACTTGGGACGGTTTTTGTTGTGTGCTTCTCTTTCCTCTTTTGACATGATGGGGAGACGGTCAGCTGCCGGCGTAAATCTACCGGCCTGCGCCTGCTGTCTCCTGTGCTTTGCATGTCTCTTCTCAGATTCAGTTAACATTTCTTCGGGAATGGCTTCGAAGGTAGATTGATCCTCATCTGCAGCTTCTCGCTGGCGAAGTTTAGCCTTAGCTTCCTCAACCTCCCGGGAGACAATCTGATTGCGCTGATTATCAACGTTACTGTCCGGGCCGATGCGCTGAAGGATGGAACGAGCTGCTTTATTCATTTTTTGCTGTCCTTCTTGGGGTTGTTTTTTATAGATTTGGCATAGTTTTACAGGATTTTAACCCGGTTCCCAAAATATAGCCTCCGCCACCTATTTGGCAAATCCAAATTAGCATCGCTATCTTATGCAATAGCAAGCGGAACCACGCGTTCTTCTTGTTTTCTATAAGAGGGAAATGGCATGAACAAAAAAGACAAAAATGAACCTTCTGGAAAAGAGGTGAGAGACCAACGCCTAGAGAAGGTCCGAAGCCTGATTACCGGTCAGAGTGAAGACGCAGCAAAGGTTTTAAAAATGTGGCTCAATAAATCAGCTGACAAAAAGAAATAAGATCAAATACCTTACGGATTTGGAGCATATATGAGCTTTTTCTCGCGTTTTTTTTCCAACGATATAGGAATTGATTTAGGGACAGCGAACACGCTGGTTTTTGTTAAAGGCGAGGGGATCGTTTTAAATGAACCTTCTATCGTCGCCCGTCAATTTGCGACAAAGAAGGTCATTGCCGTCGGCATGGAAGCCAAGCAGATGGTCGGCCGAGAAAACGCGGATATACAGATCATCCGTCCCTTGAAGGATGGTGTTATAGCGGATTTTGAGGTGACAGAAGAAATGATCCGTCATTTTATCCGCAAAGTTCAGAAGAACAAGCTGTTCGTTCGCCCACGAATTGTTGTTTCTGTACCCTCTGGTAGCACGGAAGTTGAGAAGAGAGCCGTCCGTAACTCTTGTGAACGAGTAGGTGCTCGTGAAGTTTACCTTGTAAGCGAACCTATGGCGGCGGCGATTGGCATTGGGTTACCCGTAGAGCAGGCCATCGGCTCAATGGTAATTGATATTGGAGGGGGGACGACAGAGATCGCCGTAATCGCCCTGTCGGGAATCGTGACGCATGAATCTCTGCGCGTGGCCGGTGACGCCATGGACCAAGCGATTATCGATTGGATGAGAAAGCAATACAATCTTCTAATTGGGACCAGAGGGGCCGAAATCTTAAAGTGGGAAATTGGGTCGGCCATGGAAATGGATCCAGAGGAAGAAGCGCCAGTGCGTGGGCGAGATATGGTGGCGGGAATTCCCAAAACGCTGACCGTTGACTCCCGGGAGATCCGACAAGCCCTCAGTGGCCCAGTTGCTCAGATCGTAGCGGGTGTGCGCCGCGTATTGGAAGAAACGCCTCCTGAACTCGCTGCAGATATACTGGATCGTGGGATGATCCTCAGCGGAGGAGGAGGCATCCTAAAAGGCCTTAAGGAGCGGCTTATTGAAGGCACAAGTCTGCCTACATATGTCGACACAGAAGATCCTCTCTCTGCGGTCGTGCGTGGCAATGCGCGAATACTCGAAGAGTTTGATCGGTATAAAAAAGTGCTCTATTAAGAATGGCAAAAACACGGGGATTAGTGGTCTATGGATGTTTAGTGGTGATTTCCATAGGTCTAATGAGTCTTCCTAAACCCAACAAGATATATGTAGCAGAGGTGTTCAGAGCTGGTCTGTTTTCATTTTCCCAATGGCTTTTTTCCCGCGTGAGTCACTACGCACATAACCAAGATAAAATGCACTTTTTACTGAGGCAAAATGTAGAATTTGCCTTGGACAATATGGAGAGGCGAGAAGCTGCCTGGGAAAATGTGCGGCTGCGTGAGGCTCTCAGATTTGCCGAAGAGGCAGAGGGAAATGAAATCATTCCTGCAGAAGTCGTTGGTCGTCATCCAGACCTTCTTAACGACACTATACTGATAAATGCTGGAAGTGATCGCGCGGTTAGGCCCGATTCACCGGTAATTACGGCCAATGGATTGGTCGGGCACATTATTCAAGTAGACAAGAGCAGTTCCATAGTTCAACTCCTCATGCGTTCAAAAGTAAGTGCCATTGTGCAGGACTCACGAGCCCAAGGTATTGTATCCTGGGTTGATGGTGAGCGGTTTCGTCTTAGGTTTGTCGATACAGATAGGCCGGTAAGAAAGGGGGATCGCGTTGTATCATCGGGCTTGGGTGGCAGGTATCCCAAGGGAATCCCAATAGGCCGCGTGACAGAGGTCCTTGAGGAAAAGAGAGATCCAGTCTTTCAGAGCATATATTTGGAATCGCTGGTTGATTTTGGCGGTTTGGAAGAAGTTTTTGTCCTAAGTATGAAGCCTAAGTATTAGGGATTGAGTGCGTTGGCCAAGCTTGCAGATCTCTTGACAAGATCAGAGGTAACCTCTATCATAGTTGATTCATTGTTTATGGATAATATTGAGTTAGTTTACAAGGGAGGCCGCCTTGACTAAAGCTGATATCGTACGTCTTATAGCTCAGGGTACTGGACTGACAAAGACGGATACAGCGGCTGTTGTCGACGGTTTTATCGAAGCCGTGATAGAATCGCTCGAGCGAGGCGAGCATATTGAAATTAGAGGTTTTGGTACTTTTAAAGTTGTAGAGCGCGCCCCTCGAACGGGGCGCAACCCGCGGACCGGGTCCGAGGTAAAGATATCGAGCCGTAAGGCTCCGACATTCAACCCTGCAAAGGAGTTGCGGGCCCGCGTCTATCCTAATAACACCGATCCAGGAGATTAAGAAGATGCCGTGTGGCAGGAAGAGGAAGCGGCATAAGATCGCTACTCACAAACGCAAGAAGCGTTTACGTAAGAATCGTCACAAGAAGAAGAACATATAAAGCTATGGTTGGGGGCTATTAGCTCAGTTGGATAGAGCGCCGGTCTCCGGAACCGGAGGTCCCAGGTTCGAATCCTGGATAGCTCACCATAAGTAGTTTGTTGGTCGTATAAACACAACGGGTCGGGGTGTGGCGCAGCCCGGCTAGCGCGCTTCCTTGGGGTGGAAGAGGTCGCTGGTTCGAATCCAGTCACCCCGACCATGTGTTTATAAAGGGCTGTTTTGCTTTGGTAAAACAGCCCTATGACGGGGTGTAGCGCAGCCCGGCTAGCGCACCTGCTTCGGGAGCAGGGGGTCGGCGGTTCGAATCCGCCCACCCCGACCATCTCACTGTGGCGCAACGATTTACGCTTTATAATCGCAAACTAAAATCACCCTTTCTGAACGCCTATTTCGCCTAGAGGCAGGTGCGCAGAAAGGGTTTTTTTATGCTTATTTCGAAGGGCTTTGAGCTGTTGCTCGCGGACCGAAAGGTGAGCGGTTACACGGCCAAGACGCTCGCTCTTGATGGTTGGGTGACGGTTGGTCAGTTTAGAGGAAACTATAGCAGAGGCGTATAGTTTTCTTAGATGCTACACTGCACAAGAGAGGCTTAAAGAGGAAATCTGATATATAGGACGCAGGACGCTGAGGACAAGATAGTAGTTGGGTTGGCAACTATAAAAAAGGAGAAGCCATGGCTCGCACGATACTAACACTTTTGGCAGTTACCTTTATGTTCGGAATTCCCATGGTATTTGCCGATGGGCATACTGAGCCAGCTGCCGAGGAACATACTGGGCCAGCCTTTATCAAGGTTGGGCAATCTTATAGAATCGAGACAGCTGGACGAATGGGCATCTATACTGGGAAGATTTTAAAACATGAAGGTGGGCCATGGTATCTTTGGGAGTTTCAACAATCAAAAACCGTAGAAGACGAAGAAGGCGAAAAAGGTATCTTGGGGAGCGGGCGTAGAAAAATATACTATACATCTACTATGTGGGTTAACTTTAATAATGTCCTTTTCATTACATTAATTGACGACTTTCGGAGTGAGGAGTATCTAGAGCAATTAGAGGCTGCAGCGGGCGCAGAGGAATAACAAAGAGACACAAATGGTCAGAAAATAGTGCAGTTGACCGCTACGCCGAGCGGTGGTGTTGTCCAAGTGAACAGCAAGACGGGCGAAGCCATCGTTACCCTTAGTGCAGTTGACTACGGTTATGACGAAGTGGAAGTTTATATATGCCCTAGATTTTGGTCACAATGTTGGCCGGCATGGTGCAATAGCTCATGAAATAAATTAGGGTAGGGTTGAGAATTGGAAGAAAGAATCTATCCGATGAAAGCGAATGAGCCCAAAGATGGAGAAAAAGAGATGGATATGTTCAGAGAAGAAGTATCCATCGATCTCAACCCTTTCTACTGTTGTGGTTGTGGCAGTTGCGGGCCCCTCCCCGGGTATTCTTTTATCTGTCCTCACTGCAAGCGCGATGTTGAATGCAGAACTGGCTACCCATTAAAAGTTGGGCAGCGTCTAAACTGCAGGCTCTGCAAGGGCGAAATCAAAGCAGTTAAACAAATTGCAGAATTTACTTTTGAATTTGAATACGATCGTTTTGAGTCTGCTGTTTAAGAAGGAAGTTACTTGTATTAATTACCTAGGCGACGCTGCGGATCGTAACCAAAATCGCGCTGGGCTGAGGCAATCGAAAGCAGCGCGGTGCGACCTGGTAGCGGCTCGGTGCACTTAAGATCAGGGCGAAACCGGGCCAGAATCTCTGCACTTGGTTCCGGACAGCGGGTATCGGCAGCGCCTAGCGTATAAACGCCATACCCGGGCAGCTGCGGTGCCTCCAGTGCTTGGCGAA
>Ga0181569_10001213_pt1 | contig 20283 bp, 20 predicted proteins | sample 101ome_19_FD_132452 | JGI IMG/M metagenome (GOLD analysis project Ga0181569, IMG submission 132452) | Coastal salt marsh microbial communities from the Groves Creek Marsh, Skidaway Island, Georgia - 101405AT metaG (megahit assembly) | ecosystem: Environmental > Aquatic > Marine > Intertidal...
GACAAGCCCAACGTGGCGCCTGGCTTGATGTGCTGGATAATTTTGGTGTATTCACTAACCTGAGCCGCATCCGCAATCAACAATAAAACGAGGTCCGATTCGGCAATAATGTCGTACATATCGCCCAGCGTACCCGACTCTTCCGTAAATCCAGCCGCTTCGGCTTTCGCCATAGACGCAGAGCCTTTTCGAAGCCCCACTTTAACGGTAATGTCAGTCCCGGCCAATGAATCCCGCAAGTTTTGGGCTTGAGCCGGCCCTTGCGAGGACCACCCAATCACCCCAATGGTTTTAATGCCGGCAAACGCCTGAGGCAATCGGTCGAATAAATGCCGCCCACCCCGAACAATGGTTTCTGTCTCACCGGCCAATGCAATGGTTTCTGTTTCAAATACTTGCGATGTAAATGGTTTCATTTATTTAACACTCCTTTTTTTTCTGCTTTGCACAATGCTGTGCTGCCGCCATCAATCATTTAATCAAACGGCCAACAAACACAGCGATTTGTTTGCTTACCTATTTATTACGTAGTATTATAGCATATTTTTTGTTTGGTTTGAGTGATTTTTGTGCAGTGACAGTTTCTTTGCATTGGGTGTAGACTGTAAACTACAATGTCGGATTGTCAGTCATTATCTGAACTGCTAACGTATTGCCAGGCGCATGGCGTGGATCTATTGGCCGTCACGAAATATGCAACCGTTGAGCAAATTCAAGCGCTTTATGCTGCGGGCATTCGCCGTGTCGGTGAAAATAAAGTGCAATCGATGCAGGAAAAACAAGCAGTATTTAACCCACCCGATTTAGACTGGGTGATGATTGGCCATTTGCAACGCAATAAAGTAAAAAAAGCTGTGGCGGCCAGTCATCGAATCGAATCGATTGACTCGCTGCACTTGGCGCAGTGTGTGGATGCGGCGGCGCATGCGTCGGGAGTCATCATGCCGGTGTATGTGCAATTAAATATGACGCAAGAGCCCAATAAACATGGGTTTTCTGTTGCCGATTTTTGGGAGGTTTTGCCCACGCTGATGGCCTTGCCCAACCTAGCGGTTACGGGGTGCATGGTTATGGGGCCGCATCTGGCATCGGATGCCGCAATTGCTGCGGTATTTCAAGAGGCGCGTGCGCTGGTGGATCAGTGCCAGGCACGGTATCCGGGGGTTTCTGCGCTTAGCATGGGCATGAGTCATGATTACCCCCTAGCCGTTCACGCTGGGTCTACGCAAATTCGCTTGGGTTCCCAATTGCTCGAATGGTTGTGACTTTTTCAATGATTACGGTATACTAAGGCACATACTTATGGGACTGTGGAACAATATAAAACTGTTTTTTGGATTCGAAGGGGATGCATCAGCCCCCGAAATCGCTATTTCAGAGCCAACATCACCAACATTTGCCAAGCAAAAGCACAAACCAACCCGGCAGTCCGTGGCGTCGATTCGCATTGAATCCCCTCGTATTTATGAAGACTCGTTAACCGTTGGAAATTATTTGCGCGACGGGGTTCCTGTTATCGTATTGCTGACTCACTTGGATGCCGATGTCGGCAAGCGTTTAATTGATTTTGTGTGCGGCACAACCTACGCCATTAATGGGGCCATGCAAAAAATTGGGGATGGTATTTTTTTGTTTGTTCCGCCGGGCGTGGTGATTTCAGATACAGGGGAATCAGCCCCTGAGACTACCCAAGCCAATCCCACGGCCCTTCATGCGTTGAATCAGTTGCAGTAAATGACCAATACGGACGCAACAACGACTGATTTTACCCATGTTGCTCAATTAGCACGGGGCATTCGGGGGTTAAGTATGGATGCTATTGAGGCCGCCAACAGCGGCCACCCAGGGTTGCCATTGGGGTGTGCGGATCTGGTGGCGTGTTTGTATGCGCGTCATTTGCGGTTTCACCCACAGGCACCGCATTGGGCGGGCCGAGACCGATTTGTATTATCCGCTGGGCATGGCTCAATGGTGTTGTACAGCGTGTTGCATTTGGTTGGGTATGGCGTTAGTTTGGATGCCATTCGTCAATTTCGCCAATGCGAAAGCCCAACACCGGGGCATCCGGAGTATCGAGAGACGCCCGGGGTTGAGGCGACTACGGGGCCTTTGGGACAAGGCATTGCCATGGGGATTGGTATGGCGTTGGGCATTCAGCATCAAAACGCCGTGTATCAATGGGAATTGGATGCGCAAACCATGCCGCATACCTACATTTTAGCGGGTGATGGGTGTCTGATGGAGGGGGTTAGTGCAGAAGCATCGTCACTAGCCGGGCATTTAGCCTTGTCCAATGTGACGGTTATTTATGATGACAATGCGATCTGTTTGGATGGCCCAACGAAAGAATGTTTCACCGAAGATGTGGGGGCTCGGTATCGGGCCTATGGCTGGCATGTTATTCGCGTGGATGGGCACGATGTTGCGGCTGTTGATCAGGCGTTGACCGATGCCCGTCAGCATCCAAAGCCGGTGTTAATTATGGCGAAAACAACCATTGGCCAGGGCGCTCCCACAGTGGCCAATACATCCGAGGTGCATGGAAAACCCATGGGGTCAGAAGAGGTCCGGGCCACCAAAGCGTATCATGGAATTCCTGCAGAGCCCTTGTTTTATGTGGATCCAGCCATTACGAATGCCGTAGCCGATTATAATGCTCGAGGCGAAGCCGCCGTTTCCCGTTGGGAGCGGCATATGGACGAGTGGTCGGCGACCCATCCGCGATTGGCCAAGCGATGGGCGGCGACGCAATCGGATGATGCGCCTGCTTGGAAGCAAACCGAACATGCGTTGCGAACCGCCACGGTGAAGCCCAATGCAGCGACGCGCGCTATTTCTCATGCGTTAATTCAAGTTGTTGTCGATAACTTGCCCAATGTTTTGGGGGGGTCTGCCGATTTGTCTTGTTCGGATTCAACGGGTATTGTGGGGGCCGGGCTCTTGTCGGCCACGCATTACGAACACCCTCAAATTAAATATGGCGTTCGGGAATTTGCCATGGCGGCGATGGCCAATGGCTTGGCGTTGTATGGGGGGATCTTGCCATACGTTGGTACGTTTTTGACGTTTTCAGATTATTGTCGAAACGCCATTCGGCTGGCGGCGTTGATGCAGCTGCGCGTCGTCTATCAATTTACCCACGACAGTGTATTTTTAGGCGAAGATGGCCCAACGCATCAGCCGGTTGAGCACGTGAGCAGTTTGCGCGCCATGCCGGGGCTTCAGGTTATTCGACCAGCCGATCAAACCGAGACCAAAGCCGCTTGGATTGCGGCCTTGCGCCACACTGGGCCAACGGCATTGGTGTTGACGCGACAAGCCATTAAAGACTTGGATACAACCGATGTGGACGGAGCGTTGCGTGGGGGATATTGTCTAGCCGAATCCCCAGGCGAGGGGCCCTTGGATTGCGTTTTGTGTGCCACGGGGTCGGAAGTTGGTTTGGCGGTGGATGTGATGGCTCGATTGGAAGCCAACGGCCAACGTGTGCGGGTAGTTAGTCTGCCGTGTTTTGAGTTGTTTAATCAGCAGTCAGCGGCGTATCGGGCCTCGGTATTGCCGCGAACGGCGGGGACAATGGTGGCGATCGAAGCGGGTGTTTCCTTTGGGTGGCACGCCTATGTGGGACACGATGGCTTGGTGGTTGGGGTCAATCAATTTGGGTACAGTGGTACGGCGGATCAATTGCGATCAAAACTGGGCTTTACGGTTGATGCCGTGGTAGCTGCGATTGAACAGCATACCCACTGTGCAGAGCCCGCATGAGCATTTTAATTGCCCTGTTGGGGATTAATTTTATTATTGTCATGCACGAGTTGGGGCATTTTTGGGCAGCGCGCTATGTGGGCGTGGGGGTTCATGAATTTGCAGTAGGGATGGGCCCAGTGATTGCGAAATACCGAGGTGCTCGGACCCTGTATACATTTCGATTATTGCCCATTGGGGGGTTTGTCCGAGTGGCAGGCATGGATGATGCGGATGAGACGGATAGCCCTATGAATGAGGGTTTGTTTTATGACCAGAAACGGTGGGCACGCGCATTAATTTTGGTGGCCGGTTCAGCCATGAATATACTGGTCGCGTTTGGTTTGTTTTCAGTGGTGTATACCACCACCGGGACGCCCGTGTTGCAACCGGTTGTGTCAGCGGTGTCTGCGGATATGCCAGCCGATTCAGCGGGCATTCAAACGGGGGATCGCATTCTTGAAGTGGACGGCATCGCTGTGACAGCGGTTCGATCGGATATTATTGAGCGCATTGAATGGTCCGCTGGGCACCCGGTATTGCTGACGATTCAGCGGGGTGGGGATATCAAATTATTGTCGGTGCAGCCAGTTGAATCGGGCGACGGGTATAAAATAGGGGTGTCGTTTGGCATTGAGTATGCGCCGACTACACTATGGAAAGGGGTTCTTGATGGGGCTAAGATGACTGGAGCGAGCGTTGGGTCAACGCTGAAGACGATCCAATTGCTAATAGCACAAGATGTGCAATTTCGGGATCTCATGGGTCCTGTGGGCATTGTACAGGTGGTGGGGGCTCAAAAACTAGGGGCGCAGTTGTTGGCGATGGTGGCTATGATTAGCGTCGCACTGGGGGTTTTTAATTTGTTTCCGTTTCCCGTATTGGATGGGGGGCATTTGTTGTTGTTGGGGATTGAAACGATCCGAAACAAGCGATTAAGTGTTGTTTGGGAACGTCGCATTAACCAAGCGGGCATGGCTATTTTGTTGGCGGTGATGCTGATGGTGCTGTTTCAAGATATTAGTCAGTGGTCCATGCGCGCGGATCAACTTCGGTAACGGCGTGATTGCGATTCAATCGTTGTCGAAACTCTATGACAATGATTGTTATGGCCTGAACGATGTTTCTTTGGCCATTGATCAAGGCGAGTTTGTTTTTTTAGTGGGTCCATCGGGGTCTGGGAAGACAACGCTGTTTAATGTTTTGCATGGCCGTGAGCGTCCGTCCTCGGGTCGGGCACAGGTCTTAGCCTATGAATTAACCCGATTGCGGGCGGATCAATTGCCTGTTTTAAGACGAGATGTGGGCATGATTTTCCAAGACTATAAGTTGTTGCCCAAGCGTACGGTGTATGAGAATATTGCGTTTGTCTTGCAGGTGTTGCACTATAAGCGTCGGCGGATTCATCAGTTGGTGCATCAAGTGTTGGATTTGGTGGGGTTGACCAACAAAGCGCACGATTATCCACGCGCATTATCGGGTGGTGAGCAACAGCGTATTTGTATTGCTCGGGCAATTGTGCATCAGCCCCGGATTTTATTGGCGGATGAGCCCACGGGCAACTTAGATCCCGATACAGCCTGGGATATTATGCAATTATTGGGAAAAATCAATCAACGGAAAACAACCATTATTGTGGCTACTCACGATTGGCGGATTGTAAATAAAATGCGGCGTCGGGTGGTTCGGCTCATGAATGGCAGTGTCGTGAGTGATACGATTATGGGGCATTATGCCTAGTATATTCTTTTTTATTCGTGAGGCGGCGATTGGATTGCGCCGATCGGGATTAATGACGGTGCTGTCCCTCTGTACCTTGGCGGTGTCCATGCTTGTGCTGGGCTTTTTTCTGTTGTTTACTGTGAATGTCAATAATTTGGCTGATTTTTTTGTGTCTCGATTGGAAATCCGGGTGTTTTTTCGGGATGATATTACCCGCCGGGATAAGCGTGATTTTCATACGGTTGTTCAGGGGTTTGATACCGTTCGCGAGGTTGAATTTGTGGACAAGGCGGTGGCGTGGGAAACCCTAAAGCAGCAATATTCGGGGACGCAGTTAACAAGCTATATTGATAAAAACCCCCTGCCCGACACGATGATTATTCGTGTAACCGATCAAACCAAAATCCAAGCCATGGTGTCCAAATTGGAAACCTATACCACCGTTGTGGACGATATTGTTTATGGCGGTTATATTACGGAACGCATCCAGCTGTTATCCAAATGGCTACGCATCAGTGGTTGGGGGTTTAATGCGTTGTTGCTATTGGCGACGTTGATGATTATTGTGAATACGATTCGCTTGACGATTATGGCCCGGCATAATGAAGTTGAAATCATGCAATTGGTGGGGGCTACCCGTTGGTTTATTCGATGGCCGTTTGTGATTGAAGGCTTTGTCCTGGGCGTTGTGGGCTCGACCGTCTCAGTTGTGATGCTCAAGTTTAGTTATGATGCGGTGGCTAAATACATTCAGCAGCAGTTTCCGTTTATGCCCCTGATTTTTAATTCTCCGGTACTATGGTGGATTTATGCCGGTTTGTTTATAATAGGGACAGTGCTTGGTGTTATGGGTGCTTATATATCCATTAGCCGGACACTGGAATAAATCATGCTAGCACTATTTCGAAACAATATTAAATGGATTGGGTGGAGTATTGTTATTGCGTTTGCATTAACGATGTTTGCGGGGACGTTTTGGGGTGGTGGGGGCAGCAGCCGATCAGCCAGCACATCCAGCCCAGAACTGTCCACCGATTACGTTGCATTAGTTGGCAGTATTCCGGTATCGGGGCAAAAGTTTTATGGGTTTTTTTCAGAGGTTCAAACAGCGTCTATGGAATCCGACCAACATCGAAAGCCAAACCCGGAAATGCTGATGGAGCGCTATTACTATGCGTTTCAACGTGCCATGGAATTTTCAATATTGTTGCAGCATGCGCATGCGACTGATGTGAGCGTGACGCAATCGGAGTACAAATCGTATTTACAGCAGGTTATGCAGGGACTGGGCATTACACGCAAATCAGAATTGCGGCAGCGCTTGGCGGATAATGGCCTGCACTATGATCAATACAAACGCCGATTGGAAGACAATATTCGGGTTCAAAAAATACAGAAAACATTAAATCAGGTTTCGATTAGTGATCAGGATATCCTTAATTATTACACGGAGTTGTTGGCCAGCCATATTTTAATTCCCATTGATCCGGATCAGCCAGACGCGGCCAGGGCCCAAATTGAAACCATTCGGGATGATATTTTGCGGGGCAACTTGTCCTTTACCCAAGCAGCTAGTCAATATTCGGCTGACCCGAGCAATGCACAAAAAGGGGGGGATTTGGGCTGGATACGGTATCACAGCGTGGTGGCGCCCTTTGCAGATGCCGCGTATGCCCTGGATAAAGGGGCATTGTCTGAGCCGGTGAAGACCCAGTTTGGATGGCATTTAATCAAGGTAGAGGACAGTCGACCCACGAAAGTGATTGAACCCGATGCGTTTGCCTCCGAACGCCAAACTGTGGCTCAAGCGCGGGCGCAATACAATAAAAATCAGTTGTTGGTGGATGTGGCGGGGGACAGCCCCTTGATTATTGTTAACCCACTGCTCAAAGGGGTGCATGCAATCAAAACGGGGGTGTATGCCGATGCCATTCAGGGGTTTGAAGCAAGCATATCCCAAGATCCGGACTCCCCCATTCCGCATTATTTTCTGGCCAAGTTGTATGCTGAAAAAGACCAGCATGATTTGGCTGAATCCGAATGGAAAAAAGCCGGTTTGAAAGCCGATTTAATGCAGGAGACGAGCCCATGGCCATCGGTGTATGTGGGCCAAGGCCAGTATTATGCTGAGCAAGGCCAACGCACCAAAATGAAAGCGGCGTATGCCAAAGCCTTGGACTTGGGCAAAACGGATTTGAACACGCTGGATGCCTTGGCCGATGCCTATACTGAAGCGGGCATGGTGGCTAAATTTAATGCGGTGGATCAACAGCGGCAGGACTTGCAAGCGGCGTTGAAAGCCGATGGGGATGCCGCCGAAAGTCTGATCCCGGATTCCCAATAGTTGGGCTTCACGATTTAGCCGGAATCGTGGTAAGCTAAGCAGTATGTGCGGGATTAGCTCAGTTGGTAGAGCGTTTGCTTGCCAAGCAAAAGGTCGCCAGTTCGAACCTGGTATCCCGCTCCAAATAATGGCACATGACCAAGGAGGCTCTTTATGCGTACTGTTTTAGTGGGTCTTTGTTTGGGTTTGGGGCTTGGTTTATGGCTTGTTCGAGATCGCTTATACGCCGATACAGCGGATATTCCAGCGGTTGCTGCGGATTTGTATAGCATTAACATTAATACGTTATCGGGGTCCCCGTGGGCGTGGGAATTGGTGCAAGGCAAACCGATTTTGTTTGTAAATGTAGCGAGCAAATGTGGCTTTACGTATCAATACGAAGGCTTGCAAACCTTGTATGATCAATACAAAGATCAGGGGCTCGTGGTTGTGGGCGTGCCCAGCAATAGTTTTGCCAACCAAGAACCCGGTAGCGCCCAATCAATCGCTGAGTTTTGTTCGCTAAATTACGGCGTTTCATTCCCCATGACTGAAAAAGTGCCGGTGCGTGGCCGATGGATGCATCCGCTGTACCGCTATTTAACCCAATCAAACCCGGATTTGTCGGGTAATATATCGTGGAATTTTAATAAAATTTTAGTGGATCGCAACGGAGTGGTTGTGGCTCGATTTGGGTCCCGGGTGAAGCCGTTGTCCGATACCTTGGTGCAGGCAGTTGAGAAAACCCTGTAGTTTGGTAAAATAAAAGCTATGTTAGTGCAACTGGATGCGATTGCTTCACTGTATGCCCGTTTAAAGCAGGTATTGGATGCCATTTAGCAGCCCTTAACGCTGACGGAAAAATTATTAATTAGCCACGCGGTATCGGGTACCGAGTTGGCGGCCGTTAAACAGGGGTATATTGATTTAAATCCGGATCGGGTCTGCATGCAAGACGCCACGGCACAAATGGCGTTGTTACAATTTATGCAATCGGGCCGTGCGCAAACCGCGGTGCCAACCACGGTCCACTGCGATCATTTGATTTTAGCTGAGCATGGTGCTGAAGCCGATCTACAGCGTGCCATAGAGTCCAATCGGGAAGTGTATCAGTTTCTGGAGCAGGTATCGGATCGCTACGGTATTGGGTTTTGGCGGCCTGGGGCGGGGATTATTCACCAAGTGGTGTTGGAAAATTATGCCTTTCCGGGGGGTGTGATGATTGGCACCGATAGCCATACCGTGAATGCGGGCGGCTTGGGCATGTTTGCCGTGGGTGTTGGCGGTGCGGACGCCGTGGATGTGATGACGGGGTTGCCCTGGGAGTTAAAGTTTCCTAAAATTATTGGGGTTCGTTTAACGGGCCAGTTTCCGTCTGAATCCTGGACCAGTCCCAAAGATGTTATTTTGTACTTGGCGGGTTTGTTAACTGCGAAGGGCGGGACCAACGCCGTCATTGAATACTTTGGCCCTGGGGCTGAATCGCTGTCCTGCACCGGGAAAGGTACCATTTGCAACATGGGCGCTGAAATTGGGGCAACCACATCCGTCTTCCCGTTTGATGCCTCAATGGCCGATTATTTGACCCAGACCAATCGGGCGCCAATTGCCGAGTTGGCCGCTCAATACCAACAGTATTTTCAACCAGATCCAGCGGTATTGGATGACCCCGATCAATACTATGATCAAGTCATTGAAATTGATTTATCCACATTAGAGCCCCATATTAACGGGCCCTTTACGCCCGATTTAGCCTGGCCGTTGTCTAAATTTGCCGATGCTGTGACGGCTAATGCGTATCCAGAGGCGTTGTCTGTGGGGTTGGTGGGCTCATGCACCAATTCATCGTATGAAGATTTAAGCCGTGCCCATCGAGTGGCCAAGGCTGCGGTGGATGCTGGGCTTAAGGCTCAGTGTGAATTTACCATTACCCCCGGTTCAGAAATGATTCGCGCAACGGCGGAGCGCGATGGCCTGTTGGATACGTTTCGACAAATGGGGGCTGTTGTATTGGCGAATGCCTGTGGCCCGTGTATTGGCCAATGGAAACGCCACGATGCTACAGAAAAAAATTCGATTATTACATCGTTTAACCGCAATTTTGCCAAGCGCAACGACGGGAACCCGTTAACGCATGCCTTTGTGTCTTCGCCCGAGATGGTCACGGCTATGGTCTTGGGGGGGCGCCTCACGTTTAATCCAGCCACGGATACGTTAACCACGCCGTCGGGGGATGCCATTCACTTGCCGGCACCATCGGGGGATATTTTTCCAAAATCGGGCTTTACGGATAATACCTACGGTTATCAAGCCCCGTCCAATGACTTGACCCAGCCGGTAACCATTGACCCAGCGTCCAAGCGATTGCAAGTCTTAACCCCCTTTCCAGCCTGGGATGGCGCTGATTTTAATCAATTGCGGTTGCTGATTCAAGCGTCAGGTAAATGCACCACCGATCACATTTCAATGGCCGGGCCTTGGTTGGTGTATCGTGGCCATTTGGAAAACATTTCAGATAACTTTTTAATTGGGGCAACCAATCGCTTTACCGGGGAAACGAATGCCGTTCTCAATGCCGTGACCGGAGAGTATGGCCCGGTGCCAGACACTGCCCGGCAGTATCAGCAATTGGGAGTGGGCTCGGTTGTGATTGGGGATGAGAACTATGGCGAGGGCAGCTCTCGGGAACACGCGGCCATGGAAGCCCGGTTTTTGGGTGTTCAGGTGGTTGTGGTTCGATCCTTTGCTCGAATTCATGAAACCAATTTGAAAAAACAAGGGGTATTAGCGCTGACATTTGCCAACCCCGATGATTACAATCGGGTGCAAGAAATGGATCGGATATCCATTCAAGGGGTTACCCAATTATCCCCGGGTCAACCGCTAACGATGGTCGTGCATCACGCCGATGGCAGCACGGAATCGATTCCCGTTAATCATACGTACAATGCCAATCAAATTGCTTGGTTTCAGGCTGGATCTGCATTAAATAAAATTCGATCGGAGTCGCAGTAATGCGGGTTCGGTTTGCGCCGTCTCCAACCGGCAATTTGCATATTGGCTCATTGCGAACAGCGCTGTTTAATTGGTTGTTTGCCCAGCGACACGGGGCGACTTATATTGTCCGCATTGAAGACACAGACAAGGCGCGATCTACGCCAGAATTTGAAGCCAATATTATGGCTGGAATGGCTTGGGTGGGGTTGAACTACGATGAGGGGCCGGATTCCAACGGGGCTTGCGGGCCGTACCGACAATCGGAACGGTCGTATCACAATGGCATTCACCAGGTGCTGGACTCGGGGCATGCGTATCGGTGTTTTTGCACCGAATCAGAGTTAGAAGCCGAAAAAGCCGCCGCTGACGCAGCCAAACACCCGTATCAGTACTCGCGCAAATGCCGGCACTTATCCGAAGCCGAGATTCAGGCGCGATTGGCATCGGGGGTGCCGCATACCATTCGATTTGCAGTGCCAGAATCGGGCGACTTAACCTTTGAGGACGCAGTCCGGGGCTCGATTACCTTTGATTTGGCCTTAGTATCGGATTTTATTTTGGCCAAGTCTGACGGACTACCGAGTTATCATTTTGCCGTTGTTGCTGATGATATCGCCATGGGCATTACCCATGTGTTGCGTGGGGAAGATCATATTTCCAATACGCCCAAGCATATTTTATTGTTTCAAGCGTTATTGCCAGCTGGTCAGCCGATCCCTACCTTTGGGCATTTCCCCATTATTTTGGGCCCGGATCGCACAAAATTATCCAAACGGCATGGGGCAACGTCCATTACAGATTATCAAGCGCAGGGGTTTTTACCTGCTGCTATTGTGAATTATTTGGCTTTGTTGGGCTGGTCGGCGCCGGATGGCCAGGAGATCCAACCGGTGGCAGACATGGTTCGCCAATTTTCCTTGGACCGCATTCATAAAGCTGGGGCTATTTTTGATACTCAAAAATTGACTTGGATGAATAAGCAGTATATTAAGCAATTAAGTTTGGCTGATTTTCGATCGGCTGTGGCACCGTTTTTGGACCCGGCCTTGATGGCGGATATTGCCAACCAGATTTCCGATGACGCCTTGGATCGTGTGTTTGATTCGGTGCGGGACAGTGTGGATCGGTTGGATCAAATTAATACCGTGTTGGCCGTCTATGCTCGAACGGATGCTCAGCGTCGGGAGCAGTTGAGCGATACTGTGTGGACCGATGATCAAAAAACACTATTAGCCGCGGTGCATGACGCATTGGGGTCTTTGAGTGAGTTGTCGGATAAAACTGCGATAAAATCCGCCTTAATGGGGGTTGTGAAGGCATTAAACATGCCAACGGGATTGGTGTTTAAAACAGTTCGGTTGGCGATATCTGGGGAGGCATCGGGCCCAGATTTAACCACATTGCTAAGTGTGTACCCGATGTCTGTGTTGCAGGATCGGTGCCGTGTCATTATCCACAGTTCCTGACACACTCACGGCTTTTTCTGCTGTCAGCCATCCGGACCATGTCTGGCCGATTGCCTCGGAAGATTTTCAGAAATATTGCCAAACGGACACCCAATTTAGCTTGGCGTTTCAGCGAAAACCCGGTAGCCTGTATGGGGAGATTCATTGCCGATTGCGGCGTCAGTTGTTTAATGATTTGGATCATCGGTGTGAGTTGGTGCAACGCAAATTAAAATCTGCGGAGATTTGGGGGTGCGTCACTAATTTTGCGGGGGGCGGGGATTTGGTGGATGCGTATGACATTGGGGCCAGCCAGTCGGTGTATCAACTGCACTATCGTCAGGCAGAGACTACCCGCATCGTGACGGTGAAGCCTGAATCGGCGTGTTACCACAGTTATTTTATCGCAATTTTAGACCAATTGGGTTGGCCAACCTATCAGACCCAATCCTACCGTGCGAGGGGGATGGACTGGCGGGTGTCGGATTACTTGGGGAGCACCACCTTGCATGGGCTGGGGGTGTCTGGGCATGCAGCGCATAGCAGTCATGTTGTTGGTTTGGCTAGACAGGCGGCCTTGGGGGATGTGTTTGGGCGTGGGGATCGGCATGGGAATAATTATATTGTATCCGACGAGGGGGCGTTGTTGCCCATTGATGTGGGGTATTTGTTTTACCCCAATAATGACGATTGGTTGGCCCAATATATTCAGGGCGGGGTGTCTGAAATTAATGCCTTGGATCCGCATCAATTGGATGCGTTTTTTACTGTTTACACGGACACCATTCACTGTATTTCAGACCGGTATGCGGACTTGCAGGCGTTTTCATGGGCGTATGGTCCGGATATTGGCCAACAGTTTGATGCGGTCGTATCCCATCGCATTGTTGTGTTGCGCAATCAGTGTCAGCATCGGGGATGGCATCGGCGAACATGGTACCGAGACTATTATGCTGAATTTTGGTTTCGAAAAGCCATTAAGCCGTGGTTTTACCAATTGATTCAGATGGACCCCTCGGTATTAGCGGATTCAGAGTTTAATATGTATCAGTATCAAAGCGCTCACGATCGGACCACGTTTTTTTCATTGGCCAATCTGTCAATTGTGGATCGAATTTGCACCTTGGCAGAAGACCGGTTGGGGGTAAACCCAGCGGCGGTTCATGCGGCCGCACGCGCGGACGTGTAAATGCGCTATTGGGTGTTGCCATCGGTGGATTCTACGCAGTTGCAGGCTCGGCGATGTTTGGATCAATACGGTTTAGAGGCGTCGGGCCTGGTTATTTGGGCGCGTCAGCAAACTCACGGGGTTGGGCAACAGGGCCGGCCGTGGGTATCCGCGTTGGGGGGGATTTATATGACGGTGATGCAATCGGTTCCCACGGCTCGGTTAATGCATGCGCCTACCCAAGTGCCGGAACGGGTTGCAACCGCATGCCAATTCGTCCTAGACGGGTACGTTCGGGCATGGGTCAAGCCGCCCAACGATATTATGGTTGGGGATCGCAAACTGGGGGGGGTGTTGTGTGAATCCTTGGGAACCGAGGACCCCGATACCCGAATGCTACTCATGGGGGTGGGGCTCAATATTAATCAAGATTCTGTGGTGACGGATGCTCGGCATGTGGCCACGTCATTGCGGCAAGAGACCGGCCAGTCGTATAATGAAGCCATGATTGTTTCGGCCATAGCGACGGAGATTATGCAATGCCTGTAAGAGGGATTCGGGGTGCCACTGTGTGTGCGGCCAATACCGAATCGGATATTTTATCGGCAACCACAGACTGTTTATCGGCAATCTTAAAGGAAAATTCAGTGGTTATTTCGGATATTGCCTCAGTCTTTTTTTCAGTTACCCCGGATTTAAATGCGGCGTTTCCAGCGGCAGCGGCCCGTGCAATGGGTTTGGCACATACCCCATTGCTTTGCTTGAACGAAATTGATGTGCCGGGGGGGTTGGCTCGATGCATTCGAATTTTGGTGCATGTGAATACAGCGGTTCCCCAATCGGCCATTCAGCATGTGTATTTGGGTGACGCAAAGCAATTGCGGCCCGATCACAATGTATAAGCGCATTGGCATCATTGGGCTGGGCGTTATGGGGGGGTCCTTAGCGGCACGCATTGCCCAGCAGTATCCGGATACAGAGCGATACGGGGTGGATCCAGATCCTGAGACACGGCAATACGCCTGTGATCGGGGATGGGTTACCACGGCAGTGGCGACAATCACGGATTTGCCAACCGATTTGGATTTAGCGATTGTGTGCACCCCAATTGCTCACGTTCAAACAGCGTTAATGGCTGTATCCAAGCATAGCGAGCAACCACTTGTAGTGTCTGATATTGCCAGTGTGAAAGTGCCGCTAATGGGACTGTCTGTGAAGGCCAATCAAACCTATATTGGGGGGCATCCCATGATGGGTTCTGAAAAAATGGGGGTTGCGCATGCTGGGCCACAGATCTTGGATGGGGGGCAGTATGTGGTGGTTCCTCAAGTCCCTGACAGCCCAGAAGTACCGATTTTTATGCAGTGGATTGCGGGCATGGCGATGCAGCCCGTGGTGCTAGATGCGCACGATCACGATCGCTGGGTCGCGTTAACCTCGCATATTCCCTATTTAATGGCTTGCCTGACAATCCGGGCGACCCAGGGCCATGCAGTAGACCCAGTGGTTGGCCCGGGCTTGCGGGATACAACTCGGGTAGCTGCGCATGACCCCGCTTGGGGGGCAGATGTGTGCCGGGAAAACACGGTAGCCATTGCGACTGGCTTGCAGGGTATTCGGGATGAGCTAGACCATGTGCTAGCGATGCTCAAAACCGATCCGGATCAAGTCCTAAGCTGGCTCTCGGTGGCCAAGCATCGTCGGGATGCGTTGTTTAATACGCTGCCCACGCCGGGGCATTGAGCTGAAAGGCGAGTCGGTGTTGGGTTGTGGGGTGGGTGAATTCAAGATAGTTAGCCTGTAGCAAGTGCCCGGGATAATGCTTGCTGGGTTTGCCATACAGCCCATCCCCGATGATCGGGTGGTGTTTGTGGGCCAAATGCGCACGAATTTGATGGGTCCGTCCCGTTTTGGGGGTGACCAATAAAATGGATTTGGTGGAGGTTCGATACAGGCATTGGCAATGGGTTTCAGCGTCTTTGGCATCCGGGTGCGCTTGGGCAATCATTTTGTAATGACTACGGCCACGGACACGCCGGAGGGGTTCCGCAATAACAAACTCATCGGTGTGGACTCGGCCATGCACCGCTGCAATGTAGCGCTTTACCACGGACCGGGCTTTAAATTGGGCGCTCAGTATGGCATGGCTGGTGGCATGCTTGGCCACGACCAAGAGCCCACTGGTATCGCAGTCTAGCCGATGCACAATGCCTGGGCGTGCGGGGTCAAACGCTGTGATGTCTAAGGCATCCCCCCAGCCGTGGACCAGGGCATCGGATACCGAGGGTAGGATTTCCCGCCGGGATGCCGGATGCGTCAACATACCGGCGGGCTTATTTAAAACAGCGAGGTCCCCATCTTCGTATAAAAAATCCAGGCTCATGCCTGTCTCAGGCTCCGATAAATGAGCAACCCAATGCCCACGGTAATGCAGATATCGGCAATATTAAAGACCGGAAATCGGCCGATTGAAATAAAATCAATGACAAACCCATGGATCATACGGTCCAACAAATTGCCCAACGCTCCAATAATTAACAATCGACTACCCAGCGGGGAGGGGCTTTGCCAACGGTCAACATGAAAGGTCGCCATAAAATACAGGCTAAACAGGCTCGCAATACCCACCAACCACGGGGTTTGTCCAGCGAAAAAACCATAGGCGGCTCCGCGATTGTACACCAACTGCAAGGCAAGCCCCGGCATCAGATGGATGGGCGTATAGGCGGGCAAAAGCGCCAAGCACAGGTATTTGGTGAGTTGGTCCATGCCAATGCCCAAGCCCAGGGCGGCGTAATGCCAGGCCCATCGGCTAAAGCGGTGCGTTAGAGCAGCCACAACTGGGCCCACGATTGGAGCGTCTGAATAAATAGCCAGCCGACCCCAATGCCAATGCCCTGAACCAGCCCCAAACACAGGCGATAGACAATGGGCAGTACGGTACTGGTGGATGGGGATTGGGCCTGACGGGCAACAGGGGTAATTAAATGCCGTTTGGTTGTGTGCAAAGTCTCAATCGTATGCGCTAAGTTTTTGGACATGATTGGATGGCCGAAATGCTGGGTAATGGGTGTCCCTCAAGAACGGCTAAGCAGGCCCCGCCACCGGTTGAAATGTGGCTGATGGCTGTGGTGTCGATGTCAAAATCATGAATCGCTTGAACGGAGTCTCCGCCGCCAACCACACTGGTACCCGTATTGCGGGCAACGGCCTCAGCGATGGCGCGCGTGCCGGATGAAAACAATGGGGTTTCAAAGGCCCCCAATGGACCGTTCCAAATAATAATTTTGGCGGTTTGCACCCACTGGTCAATAAAGGCAACACTGGTGGGGCCAATATCCAAGCCCATGTGGCCATCGGGCAACGCTGTTGTGGGGTAGACGGTGGCTGTTTTGGCTTTAAATCCAGTCGCACACACCACATCTTGGGCGATATAGAGCTCCGTGGGGCTATCAGCAGCTGCGGCTAAAAAGGCCGTGGCTGTTTCCAACAAATCGGGTTCATACAACGAGTCACCAATAGCAAACCCTTGGGCTTTTAGCAAGGTAAACATCATCGCACCCCCAACAACCAATTGATCCACACGCCCCAATAAGTTTTGAAGCACACCTAATTTTGTGGAAATTTTAGCACCCCCAATAATGGCTAATTTTGGGGCATCGGGCTGACTCAGGGTGGCATTGAGGTAATTGAGCTCAGTTTCGACTAAAAACCCAATGCAGCTGGGTAAATGCTGGGTAATGCCGGCGGTTGATGCATGGGCCCGGTGCGCCACACCAAAGGCATCAAATACAAACCGATCCCCCAAATTGGCCAATATGCGCGCAAATTCAGGGTCGTTGGCGGCTTCTCGTGCATCAAATCGAATGTTTTCTAAAAGCAATACCTGCCCATTGGTCATGGCATTCACCATCGCTACTGTTTCGGGGCTATCAATGGGGGATGGGCAATACTGAACCGCCTGCCCCAACTGCGTGGCGAGTGCTTCTGCAACCGGCAACAATCGATACCGTTTGGATACGCCTTTGGGTCGGCCAAGATGAGACATTAAAATAATGCGAGCGCCTTCTTGGATTAAAAACGTTAACGTGGGGAGGGCCTCAATAATACGGGCCTGATCCGCAATGGTCCCATTGGATCGCAAGGGAACATTGAAATCCACACGAACCAACACGCGTTGGCCGTTTAATGTACCGGTCCAATTGGAGAGCAGGGGGGTCGTTTGTGTCAAAACAACGGCGCTCATGCGCCAGTAATGGATTTGGCTAGATCAACAACACGGTTAGAGTAGCCCCATTCGTTGTCGTACCAGGCAACGAGTTTAACCAAATTGCCCATGACCATTGTGGATAGACCGTCAATAATGCTGGAATGCGGATTGCCAATAACATCGCACGATACAATTGGCTCTTCCGTGTACTCCATAATGCCGGCTAATTCTCCAGCAGCAGCGGCTTCCAACGTGCTCATAATGGTTTCACGCGAGGGCGCTTGGTTCAGCACCAAGGTCAAGTCAATGACGGACCCATCTTTAACTGGTACCCGCATGGCCCCACCATCGAGCTTTCCAGCCAAATCAGGGATAACCAACCCAACAGCCTTGGCGGCTCCAGTGGTTGTGGGAATAATGGATTCCGAGGCGGCGCGTGCCCGACGCAAGTCGCTGTGGGGCAAGTCTAAAATCTTTTGATCATTCGTATACGCATGAACGGTGTTCATGAAACCTTTTTCAATACCAAATGCATGGTGAATTACTTTCGCTAATGGTGCCAAACAGTTCGTGGTGCAGCTGGCATTGGAATAGGCAACGATGTCGGACTTAATTTCGGCATCATTAACGCCCAAGACAATGGTTTGAATGCTATCTTTCGCTGGAACCGTTAAAATCACTTTTTTAGCACCGGCTTGAATGTGATCCAAATACCCACCGCGGTCACTCGTGCCTTGTGTAAATATACCGGTTGATTCAATCGCCACATCCACATCGTGGTTGCTCCACGGTAAGTTGGCTGGGTTGCGCTCGGCATAGACGGGGATCGAAACGCCATCAATCACGATGGCCGTGTCTGTGTGCGAAACGGTTCCCTGAAAGCGACCATGGACGCTGTCATATTTGAAGAGATGCGCCAATGTTTTGGGGTCGGTTAGATCGTTGATGGCGACAACGGAGACTCCAGGCGTAGCCAAGGCTACCTTACATACATTTCGGCCAATACGACCAAAGCCATTAATTGCGAGTTTTATTTCTTTTTTTCCCATAGTGCATATTATTATACCGAATTATGCGGGGCGTTGTCTATGCAGCTATTGAGTAGATTCGTTGTTTGGGTAATGACTGCATCGGCCATATATAATTATAGTTTTACTGCAATTTTTACATTCACATATCAATCAAAAATTATTTTTTAAGCTTGAAAGACAGGTTGGAATTGTGCTACTTTCATAGTGTTTTATGGTTGTCTATTTAGTATGGAGAAAATAATGAATCAAATAGCAGGTCAAAAAAAAGATGCTAGTCGATCAAGCTTGCCCAGTCGTGGGCCACAGAGTCAAGAAAGCACCGCATTACTGGGTGATTTTGTCCCCGACGGTATCACCAATGGTTTAAGTGATGTAGGCAGGCGCATTGCGGATGCTATTCCTATGAATTTTGCAGCTTTTAGTTCATTGGATGCACTCTTGGGCAGTAATGATAATGTTAATGGTGACGTTGAGATTCAGGTAATAGAAAAGCTTATAGCAAAACAGTTTGAAGATGATATCAACTTTGTTGCAAGCCTAACTCAAGAAAAATTGAAAGGTTCAGAAGGAGCGGCCGTTTTGAATTGTATCAAGTCCGTACAAAAACAAGTAAATGAGCTAATGACTAAGTATAAGGATAGAGATACTAACTCCCAAAAAAGAATCAAAGACTGTATGCAGCAAATTCGGGCTTATCAAACTGAGCAGGTTAAAACCCAAGACTTAAAGAATAAAGTAGACCAACATCTTCGAAATGCAAGACCGAGGGCCCAAAAAGCTGGTTTGTGCTTGGGTTCGATAGTTACCATCGCTGTGGCTACTAGTTTAGTCGCAGGTGTCACAATGGCAGCCGAGAAGCATGCGGAGTTTCCTAAAGGCGTTACTACGACTAGAGCAAACGTTTGTATAACAGATGGGGACTGTCGCGGTGATGGTGTTCAAGGTGTTCGAATCACAGGCGGGACGCATCAGGTGGTTTCCCAAAACAATTTTACAGAGCACTCACAACAGGAACTAAGAATTCTTTCAGAACGATACAATAACATTAACTCGTTATTTATTTACGGAATGGCAGCTGGATTGGGCGGCATAGTAGGCGCAGTAGGAGCGGGAGGATACCTCGCTTGTCATAATGGCGAGCTTGATCCAACAATGAGCCAACTAGAGGAAGCGTTCCAACAAACGGTTCAAAACCAACCGAGAGTTTAGCTAGTAAAATTTTGTATATACGGTAGCCGCTTGGCTACCGTACGGGTCTGAGCCGCATTGGCTTTTAAAATTTCTTTAATGTTCCATTCGCCGGTGACAAAGGCCTGCTGGCGAGCGGGCGATAGCTGGCTGGACCAGGTTTGATCTCCCGCTTGAATCTGTTGGTTTCCCAAGTCAAGGGTTAGGGTGGAGCTGGCATCGGCGACGGCGTTCATGATGGCACCAATATCGGATTGCGATACGGGGATACAGGGAATGCCAATGGCTTGGCAATTCCCAGAAAAAATATCCGAAAACGATACCCCCACAATGGCTTTAAAGCCGTAGCGCATGATGGCTTGCGGGGCATGCTCCCGGGATGAGCCGCATCCAAAATTGGACCCAACTACGAGTATGCTGGCATCTAGATGATCCACAGAATTTAATGGAAACGC